>MDTB01046660.1_pt1 | contig 35778 bp, 33 predicted proteins | sample 811161 | NCBI WGS metagenome assembly MDTB01 (sample SAMN05326650, study PRJNA326480) | marine metagenome | isolation source: seawater | place: Mediterranean Sea | collected 2009 | reverse complement strand
TACGGTTATAGCGCTGGGCAAGGGGCGCACCAGCAATTATGCGTTCCACCGTTGCGGTAATTTCCGCGTCCAGCGTATCGGTCTTGACGACCCGTGTGACAATGCCGCGGCTCAGCGCTTCCTCAGCATTCAAAACCCGGCCTTCGAGAACCATTTCGAGTGCCGTAGCGCGGCCGACCGCGCGGACCAGAGTATCAGCAAGGGCAGGGTCTAAGAAAATGCCCATATTCTTTACTGGTAAGCCGAATTTGGAATCCGTTGCCGCGACGCGGATGTCGCAGCATAAGGCGATTTCGAGACCACCACCCATACAGAACCCTTGAATGCGCGCGACCGTCGGGTGTAGGCTGTTCTCAATCGCATGAACCGTCCGCGTCGCGTTTTCGTTGTATGGCATTACCTGGTCGGCATTGGCGCGTAGTGTATCGAATTCGGAAATATCGTTGCCTGATCCGAATGCTTTGTCGCCAGCGCCAGTCACAATAATACAGCGTATATCGGTATCAGTGGACAACTCCTCGAAGATATCGGCGATGAGGGTCCAAGATGCAGCGTCCAGCGCATTACGTTTTTTGGGGCGATTGATGGTCACGGTCGCCACGGCGCCGTCACGGTCAAGCAGAATAGAATTGTTCATTTATCTTTCGCAAAAAATCACAGAGATCATCTTTCCAGCATATCGGAACGCGAAACGGGGTGTTGGAAAATTTTACAGAGCTCTGGGGACTCTGGGTTCCTTGTTGCGCTATCTAATCGCAGACGCGAGATTGCCGATAAGATCTTCCATGTCGGCGGTCGCATTCTGGCGACCGGCAACTGCGGTATGTGGGGTCAGCAGCGCCTTTGGATAGTTCTTCAATGGGTCGTTTGGCGGGGACGGTTCTTCGTAATGCACGTCGAGCGCCACGCCACCGAGCCGGTCACTTTCGAGCACGTCGATAAGCGCGCCGCGGTCGATGATGGCGGCGCGCGAAATATTGACTAGAAATGCGCCATTCTTCATGAGAGCGAATGCGTCCGCATCAATCATACCGCGGGTCGTATCGTTCATCGGCAAATGAATGCTCACATAGTCCGATAGTTCCAACAGTTCTTCAAACCTGCAATATCGCGCCCCCAGCGGTGCCGTAATCTCGTCAGGCAGTGCAGAGCGTTGATAATACAAAACCTCTGCACCGAACGCGGTTCCCCGCGATGCGACTTCACGACCGATTTCACCGAGTCCGAGACAGCCAATCGTCGATCCATGCAGCGTGCCAAGACCATTCACGCGCCCCCAGTTAGCCGCGGCGGCATGCCGGGTGTCGTGCATGCGCGCAGCGAACCCAGCTTCGCGCAGGCTCGCCTCATCTATCCGATGGTTAATCAAGCTAAACTTCTTTGCCATCGACAGCATCATCGCCAGCGCGTGCTCCGCTACCGCAATGTTTACCCGGCGACGCAGCGGGTAGACGGCAATATGCCGGCGCGCGCACGCGTCCAGGTCGATGTTGCGCAGGTCGGTTCCGAACTTCTGCACGACTTTCAATTTTGGTGCCGCTTCCAACTCCCGCTCTCCGATAGTGAAGCTCTCACAGATAATCCCATCGGCGTCGCCAAGCGATGCGAAGAAACGTTCGTCGTCGTTGTGCATTTCGTATTGTGCGGGATACAGACCCGGATGCGCTGCGCGAACCCGGTTTACCCAGCCGTCGAAATCCGGCACGTCAACATGATAGTAATCCGCGATGGCGGCATAGCGTTCAGGGTCGGTTGCCGGGTCCAGAATAATCTGAGACGCCCGGATAATGACATCGTCTTCGGCGATAATTTTTGGCATTTGGACGCTTCCGCTTATGTTTTCTTACGGGAGCTTTGCACTCCTTGTACTAAATTCGCTCCGTGCTAGTTTGTGATGGAATAGCTTCCGTCAGGGAGTGAACTGTTCGTTCAGAATGCGATCTTCAAGATTGTGTTCGGGATCGAAAAGAAGAGAAAATGATTGGTCCTTTGATACACCGACGGTAACACGATTGACGTTACGTACCTCTGTGTAATCGCCGACCGCGCTCACCGGTCTCTTGCGCGGTTCAAGAACCTCGATCGTAACCGATACGGTTTCGGTTAACAGCGCACCGCGCCAGCGTCTCGGCCGGAATGCGCTGATGGGTGTCAATGCCAAAAGGTTCGCATCCAGCGGCACGATGGGGCCATGGGCGGACAGGTTGTATGCGGTGCTGCCGGCCGGTGTCGCGACAAGCACGCCATCGCAGATCAGTTCCGGCATGCGCACCTTGCCGTCGATTTTGATCCGTAGCTTCGCTGTCTGGCGGGTTTGGCGCAGCAATGAAATCTCATTGATGGCGACTGACCGTCTGGCGTTTCCGTCTACATCCTGAACAGTCATTTCTAGAGGCCGCAGCTTGACCTCTTCGGCGGCAGCCAAGCGTTTGACCAAGCTCGTTTCGCGATACTCATTCATCAGAAACCCAACCGTGCCACGGTTCATGCCGTATATCGGAATATTGTGTTCAAGATAGGTGTGTAGTGTTTCTAGCATGTGACCGTCACCGCCCAGAGCGACGATTACATCCGCTTTTTCCGGCGGGACATGGTTGAACTTTGCCGCCAGTTTTTTATATGCCTTCTGACCAGTATCGGTGCTCGCGGCTACAAAGGCTATTTTTTTTGTAGAAATCATGCGAATCCCCCATTCCCCATGGATAACGTGAGTATATCACTCAGCATGCGCCGCATCAGACGTCAGCAAAATTTAGACGGTTGGCCAAGTGAGCCTGCTGGGCAAATATGCTGGCGTTATACTGTCCGTATGATGTTCCAGTCTAGCGGGCTCCGGCGCGTTTCATCAATCGGGTTACCGCGGTATTTCCCTCGCGGCCCGCAGGGACTAGGGGCGGTCCTTTATCATCCTGTGTGTTTACATTCTCGGCGGCACCAATTGATTGTGCTATCAAGAAGGCACGCAAGTTCCAGACCCCGAGCCAGCGCAATGCCGCCATGCCGCCACCCCTTTTTTAGATTTGCAATGCCTGCAACGAGGGCCGTCAAAATCGTGACGTGACAGTTGATGGCTGCCCAGATGAACGGGTGCGCCTATCTTCACTCAGAACACCTATTATCTATCACGAGGTCTTTAAGCGGCAGGCTTGTCGGCGCCATCGGAAGTAGCTGTATCGTCCGCTTGAACCTCTTCAGTTGACGCATAGGGGGCCGCTTCCGCTGCTTCAATATCAGGTGTTGCTTCTTCCTCAAAAAGAGCTTCGGCTTCAACTGCTTCTTCTTTGACGATATCGATGACATCGCCGTCACGGTTGATCCGCTCGCCGCGTGCTTGCATCTCGGCTTCTTCTTCTGACCGCGCGATATTGGCGACAATTTCGAAAGATACTTCCGGATGCAGATTGACCCTGACCCGGTGGATACCGACAGTTTTGATAGGGTTGGACAGTATTACCTGACGGCGATCGATAGTGACGCCTGATTCGGTGATGCCGGTAGCAATATCCTGGGTAGTGACGGAACCATAGAGTTGATCGCTGTCGCTAGCCTGGCGTACGATGACAATCGTGCGGCCGTCAACCTCTTTGGCGATGCGGTCTGCTTCTTGGCGGTTCTTCAGGTTCTCGGCTTCAAGCTGCGCGCGCTGTTGTTCGAAAATAGCCCGGCTGGCCTCCGAGGCCCGAAGTGCCTTCTTGTGAGGCAGAAGGTAGTTACGGGCGTAGCCCGACTTGACATTTACGATGTCGCCCATCTGTCCCAGTTTTTCAATTCGTTCAAGCAGTATGACTTCCATTATTCGTTCCCTTTGTTCGAGCGCCCCGTCTGCATCCGCTTCCGTAGGCGCACCCAATGCTCTAGTAGCCCCAGCAGCGCGATAATCGCTGCGGGCCAAACCAGTAAAACCAGTGATAAGTAGACCCCTACAAGAAGGAATGGGCGTCCGGCCCAAGCGCCGGAGATACTATGCAGAACTGCGAGCCCGATAAAGAAAAAAGGTATGGTCGCAATCAACATTACGTTGATACCCAAAAACACAGAATTCCCGCCGGAAATGCACAGTAAAGCACCTAAAACGATCACTCCTAGGGGCCACAGCGGCGCCTCGATGTTGCGATAGACTGGCGATGGCCGCATATTTTTACCCGATGCGGTCAGAAATTTCTGTGCCAGGACGCCATTCACAACGATCATCAAAAGCCAGGAACCAACAGCGATCGCCGGAAAAACTGCAGCCATCGTCATAATTAAATGATCGGCTATGGTTGCGCTCGCCTGGGCACCGGGCAATACCGCAAGGACGTTTCTGAGATATGTCTCTATCGCACCCCTGACACCGTTCTCGACGCCGAGGAAGATGAGATAGGCGACAATGAAAGCCAGCAGGGCCAGCGCCGTCAGCCAGCCAAGTAGCCTGCCTACCGGGTAAAATTCAACCCCTCCGTTTGTGCCCTCTTCGTCGCGGTCGCGGCTTTGGACCGCGAAATAGACAATGAGAAGGACGGGTAGCACTGACGTCAAAATAAAGAGTGACAAAGCACCGACGCCGGGAGATCCCACTGTCACCAGCACGGCAGCAATGGCCGCCGCAACCGTCGCAGGCATGAAACCGAGCGCGAGGCCCGTCGCAACAATAGGAGCCTGCGCGAAATAGGCGAGCATAAAAGCGCCTGGCGTGCCGAGTGTCACCGATAGATGCAAAAGGCTGGCGATGACCCCCGCCCCCAAAGGTATGAGCTGTGCGCGCTGCATACACATTCTTTCCGCCGCTAAAACGGCGATCTGTGACCCGCCGGCTAGCCGGGACGGATCCGTTTTACGATAATCGATCAGTTAATCAAAAACGGCATCAAGGCAAGGTTACGCGCCCGCTTGATAGCAGTGGCAAGCTCACGCTGTTTTTTGGCCGACACAGCGGTGATCCGGCTCGGCACGATTTTTCCGCGTTCCGACGTAAAGCGCTGCAGCAGTTTGACGTTCTTATAATCTATCTTCGGGGCATTCTCTCCGGAGAACGGGCAGCTCTTAGGCCGCCGAAAAAAGGGGCGCCGGCTCATTCTTTTGTATCCTTATCATCTGCTACACCATCTACTAGACCATCCGCTACGGGCGCACCTTCGTTGGAAGCCGCGGAGGCCTCAGACCCGGTCGGTTCGTCGGCTTCTGTCTTCGGACGGTCGTCATCTTTCGGACGGTCGTCATCTCGACCACGATTGCGATCGTCGCGGCTGCTTTTGCTCTGCATCATCGCAGACGGTCCTTCTTCGTGCTCGCTGACACGGATGCTCATATACCGCAGTACGTCTTCGTGCAGACGCATATTGCGTTCCATCTCAGTCAATGCCGATGCCGGACAGTCGATATTCAGCAGAGAATAGTGGCCTTTCCGATTCTTTTTAATCCGGTAGGCGAGGGATTTCAGCCCCCAGTATTCGTCTTTAGTTACTTTACCGCCGTTGTCTTCGAGGATTTTCGTCATGTCCGCCGTAAGGGCTTCTACCTGGGTAGCGGAAATATCCGGGCGTGCAATGTACACGCTTTCGTATAAAGGCACCGTTGTTACTCCTGGTTAGCGTCTAGTAGGCATCCGGCCGACATAATCTCCGAATAATGACGAAGATGTTGCGTCCGTTCTCCTATTCTTTTGCTAGTGCTAGGATCCGGTCCACTAAGGGCGCCGAATCCGAATAAATAAAGGCATATATATCTGCGCCAAAGCGCGAGGCGCCGGAATATACACGTTTAACCGATGGGTGCAAGCGATCAGAGCGTGATTCGCGCGACTATCTTGACTCGTCTTAGCCAGCCTATATGACTGCGGAGATCGCCCGAAATAGGCGGAAACCTATGGGGAAAATATATGACGCGCGCATTTGTCTTTCCAGGCCAGGGCTCGCAGGCCGTTGGTATGGGCCTCGAACTTACCGCCACTTTTTCAACTGCTCGCGAAACGCTGGAAGAAATTGACGACGCGCTTGGCCAAAACCTCTCAAAAATGATGGCGGAAGGCCCGGCGGGAGACCTACAGCTTACTGAGAACGCTCAGCCGGCGCTTATGGCGCTGAGTATGGCGGTGCTCCGGGTGCTTGAGACTGAAGGTGGCATCGATCTGTCTAAAAGCTGCACATTTGTCGCCGGTCATTCGCTCGGTGAATATTCCGCCCTGGCAGCGGCGCGCTCATTCGGTCTTGCTGATACGGCGCGGCTGCTCAAAACACGCGGTCGGGCAATGCAGAAAGCGGTTCCCGTCGGAGCCGGCGGCATGGCTGCGTTACTTGGCGCCGATATGGCGGTTGCCCAAGAAATTGCGGATGCCGCGGGGCAGGGCGACGTTTGTTCGATCGCCAATGACAACGCGCCCGGCCAAATTGTTCTGTCTGGCGCGCTGTCGGCGATAGAACGGGCCATAGAGGTAGCGGCGGAAAAAGGTATCAAGCGCTGCATAAAGCTTCCCGTCAGCGCCCCGTTTCACTGTGCGATGATGGCCCCTGCGGCGGATGTAATGGAAAATTCGCTGCGCGATGTCGACCTCCGGCGCCCGGTGGTGCCAATAATAGCCAACGTGACAGCGGCTCCCGCGGAGAACCCCGACGACATCCGACGTTTGCTGTTCGAGCAGGTCACGGCACTCGTGCGCTGGCGGGAGAGCGTGTTGGCAATGCGCGATGCGGGTGTTGATACGCTGATCGAACTTGGTGCCGGGAAAGTCTTGACTGGTCTGACTAAGCGAATCGACAGAGACATGCAGTCTTTGAACGTCGAGACGCCGGCAGATGTCGAGGCCGTTCTGACGGCATTTTAATCCGGTCAAATAAAGACTAAATCAGAGGATCAGACTATGTTCACTTTGGCAAATAAAAAAGCTCTGGTGACCGGGGCATCCGGTGGGATCGGTGGTGCCATAGCCCGTTCCCTGCACGAACAGGGCGCAATCGTTGCCTTGGCTGGGAGAAACCGTGAGGCACTGGCTTCGCTCGCCAACGAATTGGGAGACCGCTGTCACGTCAGCTGTGGTGACCTAGGCAATAAGGAGTCAGCCGACGCGATGCTAGGCGCCGCTTTCGAGGCCATGGCCGGTATTGATATCTTGATTAATAACGCAGGACTAACGCGCGACAATCTAGCGATGCGCATCAAGGACTCTGACTGGCAAACAGTCATCGACGTCAATCTCACAGCGACATTTCGTCTCTCCCGCGCGGTGCTGCGCGGGATGATGAAGGCGCGATGGGGGCGAATTATAAATATAACGTCGATCGTCGGCGTTACCGGAAACTCAGGTCAGACCAATTACGCGGCGTCAAAAGCCGGAATCATCGGTATGTCGAAGTCGCTTGCGGGCGAAGTTGCAACGCGGGGAATAACCGTAAACTGCATTGCACCTGGCTTTATCGCGACGGCGATGACCGAATCACTTGGAGACGAACAGAGAGAGAAGCTGGTTAACGCTGTGCCCACGGGACGCCTGGGAACGCCGGAAGACGTTGCCGCCTGCGCCGTATTTCTTGCATCGGAAGAGGCGTCATACCTTACGGGTCAAACCTTGCATGTAAATGGTGGAATGGCCATGATATGAAGTGGAGGGACAGTTGGTCCCGATCAGTCGAAAGCTCGGAAAACATGTGGCGAAAGCATCGAGTCTGGGTTAGGAGATAACGCACTCAAAAGGCCGGCCCGCCGTTCACTCGGACGCCGGTTAATTCCAAGGATAATAGAATGAGCGATACCGCGGACCGCGTCAAAAAGATCGTTGTCGAACATCTCGGTTTAGATGAGGGCAAAGTGACCGAAAATGCCAGCTTTATCGATGATCTCGGGGCGGATAGTCTAGATACGGTCGAACTGGTGATGGCATTCGAAGAAGAATTCGGTTGTGAGATTCCTGATGATGCTGCCGAAAAAATCTTGACCGTCAAGGACGCGATCGGCTTTATCGACGAGAACGCAGGCTAATATACGCGGTCTTGGTGCCGTCATCCGGCTGCGCAGGAATTTCCGCTCGGCAAGCTTGAAAGCGTAGATATGGGATTTAGACGTGTTGTCGTAACCGGTATCGGTGCCGTCACCCCTCTGGGTGCAGGTGTTGATAGCATCTGGGCAAGAATTCTGAATGGAGAGTCCGGAGCTGGAAGCATTCACGGTTTCGATGTTTCAGACTTGGCGGTGAAAATTGCCTGCGAGGTTCCTCAGGGTGATGGTGAAAGTGGCTCATTCAATGCGGATGACCATGTTTTGCCCAAAGATCAGCGAAAGATGGATCGTTTCATCATCTACGGGCTCGGAGCTGCCGACGAAGCTATAGCCGATGCCGGCTGGACCCCCGAGAGCTCAGAGGAACTGGAACGTACCGGGGTGATGATTGGTTCCGGTATCGGCGGGCTCGAGACAATTGCGGAAGCAGCGATGCTCCTGCGGGACAAAGGTCCGCGGCGCGTCTCACCGTTCTTTATCCCATCCAGCCTTATCAATCTGGCTTCCGGTCAAGTATCCATAAAATATGGCTATAAGGGCCCAAATCACGCGCCAGTCACGGCGTGCTCCACCGGTGCGCACGCGATTGGGGATGCCTCCCGGCTTATCGAATTTGGGGATGCTGATGTGATGATTGCTGGCGGTGCTGAAGCAGCCGTCTGCCGACTCGGAATTGCCGGGTTCGCGGCCGCCCGGGCTTTGTCATCAGCTTTCAATGATGAACCGGAACGGGCATCGCGGCCATGGGACAAGGACCGTGACGGGTTTGTCATGGGCGAAGGCGCCGGTGTCGTCGTGCTGGAGGAATACGAGCACGCAAAAGCCCGCGATGCTAAAATTTATGCTGAAGTCGCCGGGTACGGGCTGTCGGGTGACGCCCATCACATCACGTCGCCGCCGCCGGATGGCAATGGTGGTTACCGCGCCATGGAGTCTGCGTTACGTAATGCGGGGATGAATGTCGACGATATAGATTATGTAAACGCCCATGGAACGTCGACGCCGCTCGGGGACGAGATTGAACTTGGGGCCGTCAAACGCCTGTTCGGCGATCAGGCCTATAAACTGTCGATGTCGTCGACCAAGTCGGCGATTGGCCATCTCTTGGGCGCTGCTGGTGCTGTCGAAGCAATTTTCTCGGTGAAGGCCATTCAAGACGGTGTCGCGCCACCGACGTTAAACCTCGAAAATCCGTCCGAAGGTTGCGATATCGACCTGGTTCCGAAACAGGCCAAAGAACGCACGATTGATGCGGCTTTGTCGAACTCCTTCGGATTTGGCGGGACCAACGCGTCGGTCATCTTTAAAAAGATATTCTAACGCTAAATGCGGCGCTCTGCTGTCCGCTTTGTTTTGGGAGGCTCTCTGGTAGTTGCAGCGGGTATAGTCTTTGGCATTGTTTGGGGTTGGAACGCGTACAAAGCGCCCGGCCCGTTGAAATCCCATAATGTACTGATAATCCCGAAAGGCGTCGGGGTTCGAGAAATCGCCCAAATCCTCAAAGATTATGGGGTTATAGATAAACCGCATCTGTTCGTGCTTTGCGCTCGCTATACGAAAATGGCACGGCGAATGCGCGCGGGTGAATTCGCTTTTACACCGGCAATCAGTATTGAGGAGGTGGTGAAACACCTCGTCTACGGCCAAATTGTTAGACGTCGCCTGACGATACCGGAAGGGCTTCTCACACGCGAAATCATCGACCTTGTTACAGCGGTAGAAGGGCTGACTGGCACCGTCGAGACCGCTGGGGCTGAGGGTGTCTATCTGCCGGAGACTTATTTTTACAGCTATGGAGATCGCCGGACCGCGGTATTGGCGCGCATGACGGCTTCGATGAACACGGCGTTGGCCGAAGCCTGGGCAAAACGAAATCCGAAGATCGTTCTTAAATCACCACGTCAGGCCTTGATACTCGCTTCAATCATCGAAAAGGAAACCGGTGTAGCGGCCGAACGTGCGCGCGTTTCCGCCGTGTTTCACAACCGGTTGCTCCGCCGGATGCGTCTCCAATCTGACCCCACGGTGGCCTATGCCGTGACCGGGCACGGGGTGGCTCTAGGGCGATCTTTAACGCGCGCCGACCTGAAAATTGCTTCGCCCTACAATACCTATCGTGTCGCGGGGTTGCCACCTGGTCCGATCGCAAATCCCGGTAGGGCATCGCTTTTAGCCGCGGTCCAACCGCTAGAGACAAAGGAGTATTACTTTGTCGCCGACGGGCGGGGTGGTCACGTCTTTGCCAAGACCCTTCGCGAGCATAACCGTAATGTCGCCAAGTGGCGGCTGCTAAAGAGCCAGCGCGCAAAATAGATCTGTCCATGAAGGTTTGAGCAGTGCCTGACGTAGGAGCAGGCCCCGCAGCTCAGCCAGCAATGGCCCAGGCAATCAGAACGTTGTCTATAACGCTTACGGGAAGCTGATCCGCGGATGTTTGCGCGCCGGCGCCGAAACCATAATCCGCGGTGCGTTTTACTTATCCATCAGCACCGTAGTCGGTCGACGGAAAAAATTCGAAGAGATAATCGAATCTTGGATATCCGAGCCGGCAAGTTCATCTTGTAGAGATGCGCTCGCACCGCTTTCGAGACACAATAGGTAGGCGTGTCTAGAAATCTGATTGAACCCGAGAGAGACGACATAATCCTGTGTTGGCCGTCACCCTGAAAATAAAGTGCACAACCGCCCACACCACTGTGCTAAATCTCGGGTCAACATTCACTAAAAAAATTGGCGCGTCCGAGGATGGATTTCGCCGATATTTCCCGCACCTAAAGAAATACCCTATTTGGCTTTTAATAGATCGAGCGGCAAACCGACCCAGTCCCAGCCTGCTTCGGTATCGGTCACATTACAAACAGAAACGGCGGTCTGCGTAATGCTTGCCCAACAGCCCGCCGCGACCGCCGACAGCCGCGCTGCGTTAAGTATCGAGAGAGAGCAGTGTGCGGTTCGGCATAGGCTGCGGCAATCACCGCGCCGAGGCCGTTGGAAATACCGGTAATCAGTTTTGGAAGGTGGCAATCACAATATCGTTCCGGTTGTTGGGACGACATCAATGTTCGAAGGTGATAAAATAATCATGCTTTAACGATTTGGCCCGGCACGGGCGATTAGACCGTATTTCGACGTGAGTCGACCGTAACCGGTCGTCATGTTCGATAGCGGGGCGAGGGGATGCCATTGACGTTAAAAAGTATGACAGGGTTTGCGTGTGTGGATGGCGTGGCAGGGGGCTACAGCTGGGCCTGGGAGGTCAAAAGTGTCAACGCGAAGGGACTCGATCTACGATTTCGCCTCCCCCACGGCTTCGATGCGATTGAGGCGTCCTCGCGAAAGTTAGTTAGCGAGAAAGTCTCGCGCGGGAACCTGTCAATAAACCTTAACCTTCAGCGCCCTGAGCGCCCGCCGACGCTCGCGGTGAATCGGGACGTGCTCGACCAGATGATCGCACTCGCTGTTGAATATAGGGGCAGCACAGAGAACGTTAGCATCGAGACGCTATTAGGGCTGCGCGGTGTGCTTGAGGTCGTTGAGGATCAGCAAGAAGATAAGGCCGAGATTGAGCAGCGCGATGCTGAGATTGCTTCTGGGTTTAGCGAGCTAATGGCGGCGCTTGCCATGGCCCGAAGCGAGGAAGGCGCGCGGATGGGCGCTATTGTCGATGAACATATCGAAGAGATCTCGTCACTCATTTCCGAAGCGGTGGAACTTGCAGAAATGCAGCCGGCGCGCCGGCGGGAACGCCTTACAATGCAGCTTGAAGAGTTACTTGATGGCGATAGTCCTGTCGCGCCGGAGCGCCTTGCACAGGAACTCGTCCTGTTGGTCGCCAAAGGGGATGTCCGCGAAGAACTTGACCGGCTTGTCGCGCATGTCGGTGCAGCCCGCGATCTCATGGTTGAAGACGGCGCGGTTGGCCGGCGGCTCGATTTTCTTTGCCAGGAATTCAACCGGGAAGCCAATACGCTTTGTTCAAAGTCGTCCGATATACAACTAACTCGGATCGGCCTGGCCCTGAAGGCCGCAATCGAGCGTCTGCGCGAACAAATTCAAAATATCGAGTAGGAATAATGGCTGAGACAGCGGGACATATCCAAAGACGAGGGTTGATGCTGGTTCTATCGTCACCCTCTGGCGCCGGCAAGACGACGATTTCGCGGATGCTGCTCGATAACGATTATAATATTTCTCTATCGGTTTCAGTCACCACCCGACCAAGGCGTCCCGGAGAAGTGGACGGCGTCGACTACCACTTTATTGACCCGGAAGAATTCGGTCTGATGCTTAATCGTCAGGAATTGCTCGAGCATGCGAAGGTGTTCGATCACTACTACGGCACGCCGAGGGGTGCGGTGGAAAAGGCACTGTCAGCAGGCAAGGATATCCTATTCGATATTGACTGGCAGGGGGAACAGCAGCTCAAGCAGGCCGCGCTGACCGATCTGGCGAGTGTGTTTATTCTGCCCCCCTCGACCGAAGAACTGGCGCGGCGTTTGCAGAATCGGGCATCGGATCCACCGGATGTCGTGGCCGCGCGGATGGCAAAAGCTCCTGACGAAATCAGCCACTGGCCTGAGTACGATTATATCATCGTCAATTATGACATTGATGACAGCGTCAATAAGGTTCGTGCGATCCTGGCGGCGGAACGCGTGAAACGCGAACGCCAGGTCGGCTTGCCCGCGTTCGTAAAACGTCTGCGAGAATGGCGCTGAAGTTTATCGGCGGATGCGGTCCAGTTCTCCAGCCAGAGCGGAGAAGCTTTCAATACTGACCGTTTCGGCCCGCGCTTGCGGATCGATTCCGGCAGTCCCAAGCGCGGCCTCCGGGTCATCGAAGGTGTCTTTGAGCGCCGCTCGCAGCATTTTCCTGCGATGTCTGAACGCAGCAGCGACAACCTCTTCTAGTATGTCTGGATCTGCCTCCGCCAACGGGTGCTCGCGGGGCGTCAACTCGACCACCGTCGAAGAAACCTTTGGCGCGGGTGTAAATGCGCGCGGCGGGAGGGTGAACAGGGGGCGGACTTGGCATCGCCATTGCGCGGCAATCGACAACCGGCCATAGGCCTTGGTTCCCGGCAGGGCGGCCAACCGGTCTGCGACTTCGCTCTGGAACATCAGGACTAAACGGTCGAACAGGGTCAGGCGTTTCAGCCAACCGATTAAAAGGGGCGTCGAGATGTTGTAGGGCAGGTTTGCGACGATCCTGAGCGCGCCGTGTTGTGACGCCAAAGCCTCGATGTCTACCTCAAGGGCGTCGCCAGAAACGATATACAGCCGACCGTCTGCTGCCGCAGAAATTTGTTTGAGGGCAGACAGACATCTGTCGTCCCGCTCGATGACGATGACTTTTCGCGCGCCTCTCTCTAGCAGCGCCCTGGTCAGCCCGCCCGGTCCAGGGCCAATTTCAAGGACAGTGGCTGAGTCTAAGGGTCCTGCAGCGTTCGCTATCCGGCGGGTAATATTTAGATCGAGCAAAAAATTCTGGCCCAGGGAACGCCGTGCCGACAGACCATGGTCGGCAATGACCTCGCGCAACGGCGGCAGGGTCGCCATGCTGTCCGTTCCCGCCGGATGATCAGGCAACAGTGCTGCCGATGTGCGTATGTGCGCGGCAGACCGCGATGTCGCCTGCCATGCGGATTGCTGAGAGGAGGCTGGTCGGATTGGCCGTTGCGGTGCCAGCGATATTGTAGGCGGTGCCGTGATCGGGAGATGTGCGCACGAAGGGCAGACCGACGGACACGTTCACGCCGTTGTCAAAATTCAGCGTTTTCATTGGGATCAACGCCTGATCGTGATACATGCACACGGCAACGTCGTATTCGGCGCGGGCTGCTAAGTGAAACATGGTGTCGCCCGCAAGTGGGCCGCGGATATCGGCACCTGTTTCTGAAGCTTCTGCAATGGCGGGTGCGATTATGTCTATTTCCTCGCGTCCCATATGCCCTGACTCTCCGGCGTGAGGGTTTAACCCAGAGACTGATACGCGCGGGGCTGCAATGCCGAAATCGGATTTTAACGAAGCAATCGTAATCTTCAACGTTCGGACGATTTCAGCCTTTGTCAACGCCGCGATCGCGTCCTTAACAGACAAATGAATGGTGACGGGCACTACTTTTAGGTTTGGGCTAGCCAGCAGCATGACCGGCGGATGGGTCAAACCAGCACGCTGGCCCAAGTATTCAGTATGGCCCGGCGCTGTAAAGCCTGCATCGTAAAGCCTGCTTTTTTGGATCGGGTTTGTAACCATGCCCGCGGCCTCACCATATTGGGCGGCATCTGTCGCCCTGTCTATGGACTCGATCACCATGAGACCATCGCCCGTACTGTCGTCGCCGGGCAAAGCCTTTACAGGCTTGCTAAGCCGCAGGACCGGCAGGGCGACGCGACAGACAGATGCTGCCTCCTGCGCTGTTGGTATCTCGGCGATGGGACACGAGAGTCCTGTGGCGGCCATCAACCGGGTAAGACGCTCTGGGTCGTCCAAAAGATAAAACGGTGGCAGCTCGGTATGATGGTCACGCCAGACCATTATCGCAATCTCGCCACCGATCCCCGCCGGGTCTCCCATTGTTACCGCAATCGGCCGACGATCGGTCACAGTATTAAACCCGGATGTCGATTACGGCAGATAGCCGGATGTCACGCATATAGCGGCGTGCGCTCAGCGATATCCGGTCGCGCAACAGCTTGTCGGCAATGTTACTACGTTCCGGCAACTTAATCACGCCCGTCCCGCCGTCCCGGCCGCAGACCATTAGTACCAGTACACCGTCAGGTATCTTTACAGGCTCGCTGATTTTTCCCGGCTCTACGTTTTTGACAACGTTGCGAATAACTGGTGATAGGTCTTTCAACGCAAATTCGCCGAGGCGCGGCGGACGTGGGGAACCCACTTCTTTGGCCAATGTGCTGAAGTCTTTGCAACTGCTTGCCGTGTCACGAACGGTCTTCGCCAAATCGATCTGGCTTTGAATATCGCGGGTGCTGGATTGCTTGGGCAACGGCAGGAATATCTGCCGCAGGTCGAGTGTGATAGGCTTTGCAGCACTTTCAGCGATTTTTCTGGTACTTCGGAGCAGCAAAATCCGATACCCGGCAACTGTCTTGATGGGGCTTGTCATTGACCCTTCGGTCATGCCCTGGACTACTTTCCGAAGCTTTTCATCTAGCTCCGATTCATGTTGCCATCCAAGGTCGCCGCCTACCGCCGCGGTCGCGCTTTGCGAGAACTGACGGGCAATGGCGGAAAACCGCGCTCCTTTGCCAACTTGCTCCACTATCCGCTCTGCAGTCCGGCGAATATTGGCTTCCTGTTCCGAGCCGTTAATCGTCAGCAATATCTCACTTAGCCTGTATTCAGTCTGGCCCTGTCTCGACCGGATCCGCGCAAGCGACTCATCAATTTCGTCTTCGCCTATAGTTATGCGGGGACGCAGGCGTCGGCCAACCAGTTTCGACCATGCAATACTTGTCCTTAGCTGCTCATTAATCGATTCAATTGGGATACCGTTCTGTTTCAGTACACGTTCGAGTTCGCCCTTCGGAAGTCTGTTTTGCTTCTCGATAATTGCCTTGGCCCGTTTAAGGTCGCTGCGCCTTACTGAAATATTTCGGCGCTTCGCTTCCTGCATCTGCAGGCGTTCGTCGATTAACGTCCGCAGAACCTGGCTTTGGATTCGACGGCGCGTATCGACGGTGTTAGATAGCCGGGTAGAAAAAATGACTAACCGGATTCGCGACTCTAGGTCATAGGCGGTGATCAGTTCGTCATTCACGATTGCAGCTATGCGCTGCACCTTCTGTGATTTCACTGATGTTACGGCCGTTGTCGCGACTGACAAAAATATCGCGGCGGCCAGAACGCGGAGTGTGTTTGCCATCGTCATCCCAAATCCATTCGTCTTTGCATAAAATATATCGCCTGTTTGGGGATGCATTCAATCCGTACCGCGCAGCCCCGTCAATTAACACCGGTTGAAGTGCCAACCTCACCGAGGGTCTTGAAGACGGCCCGGAACAGTATCGTATCTGAAGGCTTCACATCACGGTCTCTCGTAAAGGTCCGGGCGTAGTTCAAATGAAAGTCAAAACATTCGTCTTCATAGTTCAAAAACACACTATGCCGGAGTGCGCCGCCGCTGTTGGTCAGGTCGTGCCGTGTACTTGCACCAAAGCGCCATCTTGCGGTTGCCTGAGACGTAAAGCCAACTGAGATCTCTTCGCGATCCCTGAATTCATCTTCTGGATCGAGGATGTCGCTCAAATTCTGCTGGTCAATCGAGAGGTAGTTTAGGGCCAACCGGAATTTCTGTACGCCGATAGATGTCTGTAATTCATTCCGTCTCGGTGCCAAATCATCCTTATCTAGACGGAAGCGATAGAGCATGTTTGCATATTTGGTCGGTGAAATTTCGACGCGTCCGACTACATCGGAAAAATGATCGTCGAGTCCAGTATCTGTGCCGAAATCATTATCCTTCCTGAAACGGTAGCTTTGTCCGATGAAGAACGAACTGAAGCCGTCATTTCGTGCGAACACGCTGCTGTTAAGCCCATAGGTAATGCGTGACCCGCCCTCGACGCGGTCGATGCCGCCGAACCGGTTTTCGCCAAACAGGTTAGTGTCGTCGAATTCGAAACTTAGGCTGTCTTCGTTTGGAATACCGTCAGGGTTTTGGCTGCTTGGCGCGACCATGAAGCTGACGATCGGCTCGAAAACCTGGGTAAAACGGCCGTCCTTTCGTGCCCATGGCAGACTCCATTCCAGGCCCGCCTGCGGGAAAACGCGCCCGGAAACGCCCGAAACGGTATTGTCCGGTGCGTCACTTTCGACGATGTCGTTAACCCAATAGAGGCCGGTCTGTAGCGAGGCAAAAAGCCGGTAAAATTCTCCTAGCCGACTTATATAGGGCAGTTCCCATTTCGTCTTGGCTGCGAGTCGCCTAATGTCGGCGGCACCGGTCCGCGTCAACACCAGGGCATTCGCATCGACTTTCCATACCCCTCCAAATTTACCCGAACTGCCGACATAGTTGTAATCGAGCTTGGGAAAAACGATTGGTGTTTTGCGTTCGTCGTTGGTCGATCGCTGACCCTGAAAATAATAGGCGTTTATCGACGCGTAATTCCGATCGTGAAAACCCTCGGCATATAACCGATTTTCAAGGGTGTCCGGGGATTTAAAGTTGTAGCGGCGAAGGTACGTGTCATCCGTTGCAAGGTGCAGGTCTGCACCGCCCCGCCACGTCCGGTCGAACTCGTGACGGAGTTCCCCCTCCAGATGTCCGCGTAGACCATTACTTTTATTATTATCGCTGCTTCCATGGGTCAGGCTGGCATGCAGGCGGTATTGAGTTTGGCTGAGTCTGTGGCGGAATTCGCCGGATCCGACCAGGCTTTCATTAGTGGTCACCATCGGGGTCAGGGTCGCGTCCATGTTGGGAGCGATATCGAAATAATAGGGCGTACTAATCATTGTCCCGAGTTCGCTGTCGCTGCCGTAACTCGGGAACAGGAAACCTGTCCGACGGTCGACCGTGGGGTCGGGATGGGATAGGTACGGCGTATACATTACAGGGATACCATAGAACTCAAGGAACGCATTCCGGTAGGTGATATCCTTTGTTACCTGATCATGAGATACCTTAGACGCTTTGATCTGCCAGACTGGTGCCCGAGTTGGGTCTTTTTCACATAGTTTGCACGGCGAATAGACGGCTTTGCGGAAATCCGTACGCGTGCCGCCGATCCGCCGCCCGTCGACAGCGGCAATGCGCGAATCGTCCGTCATCCGCACACGCATATTCTCGATGATTCCATCCCGCATGTTGCCGGTAAGTTCAATAAGATCGGCGAACACTACCTCGCCGCTTGGTTCAAGCAAGCTGATATTGCCGCTCGCTTTCACGGTATCCGTGCGCCGGTTATAGGTGACGTTATCCGCCAGCAGCGTCCTCCCATTCTGGGTGAATTCAACATTGCCGGTGGCGACGACTATCCCGATTTTTTGTTCATTCCGCAACTGGTCTGCCTTGAACAGCACCGGGGCGTCGCTCTGGACGGGCGTTCGGGTTTGGGCGACAACAAACGTCGTCGCTGTGGTTAGCATCCCAATAATCATTATAAGGGTGCTCAGATTGCCGCGCATGAAACTAGCCGTCCTCGAGATGAAGCAGAACGGCGACCGCCAGAAACGATGTGATCAACGCAGGGCACCACGCCGCCATAATCACAGGGACCTTGGAAGAGACGCCCAGCGCATACACAACATCAGACAGAAAATAGAGGAGAAACCCGGTTCCTACCCCCGAGACCAGTCGAACTGCCGCCCCCCCTCGGCGGATGGGTCTCAGTGAGAAGGTTGCCGCCAATACGACGACGGCTGCCAGCATTAACGGTAAGGCCAGATGTGCGTGCCAGTGCAACATGTGTCTGACACCAGAAAATCCTGCGTTTTCCAGCACCTGAATGAACCTTGGCAGTGCCCAGAACGAAATTGTTTCGGGCGGGGCGAAGCTGTCGTTTATGTTACCGCTGGTTAGGTCTGTCGGTAGCCGTTGGACGTCGAAACGGGTGGGCGCCTTGTTCGGCTCGGTCAGCACCGCATCGTCAAGCCTCCAGAAGCCCGTTTCAAGCATCGCGGATTTTGCATCGATCCGGCCGACGAAACGATCGCCATCCTGCATTAGGTAAACAATTACATTGTCCAGCCGGACACCACGCGTAGATATGCTGCGTGCATGCAGGATGTATTGTCCATTACTGGTGGACTGGCGCAACCAGAGCCCTTGGTTGGCCAGGGCGGAAAGGCTTGATTTTCCGCGAATATAGCGCGCTTCGAGAATTTCATACTTGAGAAGCAAGGCGGAAGAGAAGGGATTGAAAATAGCTATCTTGAAAAGCCCAATCAGGATCGCAATGGCGACCGGTGGCGCCAGAAACTGCCATATAGAAACTCCGGCGGCCCGGGCAACGACAAATTCATGGTGTCGGTTGAGTCGCCAGAATGCGAACATCGCGCCGAACAATGCCGAGAACGGAATGAGCTTTTCGACGATTGTCGGAAGCTTAAGCAATGCCATTGAAATCACGGTTCTGGCGCCCGCCACTTCTGCCCGACCGGAGACACGTCGGAACAGCTCCAGCGTGTCAAACAGCATGATGATGGCGAGCAACCCAACGGTAAAGGCAAGAAACGAATACAGGAATTGCCGCCCGACATAAAAAGAGAACGTGCGTGAAAGCCTCAAGTTGCAAACCCACTCCCGGGGGGCGTGTTCCTGCCTGATCTTCTGCCGCCGATTCTAGACCTGCCAGATATCATACACAAAAGGACGCCGATCACGATAACGATGGGAAGAACATACATGACGTGTTCAAACGCCGGTGTTTTCTCCCCGAGGTTTTTCATACTTAGGACGACGACCTGGACCGCAGTCACGCAGCAAACCGCGGTCAAAATTCGCAAGAAATGACCGCGTCGATTAAAATCCCCTCCCAACAGCAGCGCCAGACCTATCGCCGTAAACGCGAGAAACAACAGTGGAGAGGACAGCCGGAAAATGCCCTCCATTCGAAGCTCGCGGTAATTGTATATTTTGGTGGCTTGGTCGGACGAAAAGAAAAGTTCATTAAGAAACCGTTCCCTCGGTTCCCGCCAAAGGTCGACCTCTGTCTTATTCAGGGCGCTCAGATCGAAGGTGTAACGATCAAAATACAGCAGTGATAGTCGTCCGTCGTCCTGCCTTACTTCCTGGCGGTTCCCGTTTACCATCAAGACCCGCGGGCCCTGGTCGCTGGTCACAATGGCACCCTGTTCGGCCATCATCGTGATCGGTTTTTCGGGAATGCGTTCATCGTGAATAATGATGCCGAATAGCTGGCCGCTTTCGCTGCGTTCCCGAATAAAGACGGTGACACCGTCAATCACCGGGTTGAAAACGCCGTCTTGCAAAAAGAGAGACGACAGTTCGCTTCGGAATTCGCGCTGAAGATCCTTAAATTCGCGAAATGTCGCCGGCATCAGGTAAATTGAATTAAGATAGCCGATGATCATAACGAGGGATGCCAGCATGATTGCCGGTCGCCCAATTTTTAAGGGGCTCATGCCGCTAGCTTGGAGAATGACGATCTCGCTATCGTTTAGCATTTTGGTGTAGGTGAACATCACCGCCGCGAACACGGCGATCGGGCCAATCAGCGACAGAAACGATGGCAATAAAAGCAGCGTGAAGGTGACAAACGTCGTAACCGAAAGGCCGGTGTTAACGATCATTTCGACAAACCGCAGAGATTGCGTCAACCACACAATGCATGTGAGGCTGGCAGAAACGACGATCGTCCACCAGACCAGCTGCCGAAGCATATAGCGGTGAAGCTTTCCCATGTCGGCACTATAGGTACTTGGGAATCGGCTGTCACAACCGAATTTATAAATTATTACAATCGACTACACGTTGATGGGCGGTGAAATAGCTCCGGGATTCGATCTGCGCTCGGTTTGTACCTTATTTGTATTTCTTGAGCGGAAGCTCGTCACAATCCGTGGCCCAGATTTAAATTTTCATGTTTGCCAGAATGCTTGTTACATTCCCACGTTATAATAGAGTGGTTGTCCGGCCAAAGATAATTGCGAGCTCACCCATCTCTTCACGACTACCTACCGGAGTTTCATAATGAAAATCAGCTTTTCCGCCCCCTCCCTGCCCCGCACCGGACCTATCGTGGTAGGTGTCCTTTCTGGGGGTAAGCTTCTTGCCACCGCCTTGCGCTTGGATAAGTCAGCAGGTGGGGCGCTATCCAGGGCGATTAATGCTAGTCGTTTTAAAGGTGAGAGCGGTCAATCCTTGACGGTGATGTCGCCGGCGGGCATCGGGGCTACCCGCGTGGTGCTGATGGGTCTTGGAGAAGCTGAACGCTTTACCGACCTTGCCGCGCAGAACTTCGGTGGGCGGGCGTACAAGGCAGTTTCCGCGACTGGCGACAAGTCAGCGGTGATTGCGATCGATCCGATCAGTGGCGCCAAGGTTAAGACATCGGAAATTGCGGCAAATGCCGCTTATGGCGCTCTGCTGGCATCCTACCGGTTCGATAAATACCGGACCAAGGAAAAGCCTGATGAAAAACCAAGTTTGCGGGCTCTGACGTTATCGTCGAGGAGCTCTGCCGACGCCAAGAGGGTGTTCACCCCTCTCTCCAAGGTCGCGGATGGTGTTTTCTTTACGAGGGACTTGGTCTCAGAGCCGGCGAATATTCTCTATCCGGCAACCCTGGCAGCACAGGCGAAAACGCTCTCGAAACTGGGTGTTAAAATTCAGGTCCTCGAAGAAAAGCAGATGGCCAAGCTTGGCATGGGCGCGCTTCTGGGTGTCGCACAGGGATCGGCCCAAAAACCGAGACTTGTGGCTATGCGCTGGGACGGTGCGCCCCAGGCGAAGGACAAGGAGCCGATTGCTTTCGTCGGTAAGGGGGTGACATTCGATACCGGTGGCATTTCGATCAAACCTGCCGCTGGCATGGAGGACATGAAATGGGATATGGGCGGCTCAGGCGTCGTCATTGGCTTGATGAAAGCGCTTGCCGGCCGCAAGGCTAAGGTGAACGCTGTTGGCGTTATCGGACTTGTCGAAAACATGCCGTCATCGACGGCGCAGCGGCCCGGAGATGTCGTGACGACCATGTCCGGACAGACGGTAGAGGTATTGAATACTGACGCCGAAGGGCGCCTCGTGCTTGCCGATGCTATGTGGTTCTGCCAGCAACGGTTCAAGCCGCATACTATGATCGATCTGGCGACCCTAACAGGTGCCATCATCGTATCACTCGGTAACGAGAATGCGGGGATGTTTTCTAATGACGATGAGATCTGCGAACTTTTGATCGGCGCTGGCAAGTCTGTCGGTGAGCCTGTCTGGCGGATGCCCCTCGGGGATGCCTATGATAAGCTGATTAATTCGGATATTGCCGATATGAAAAATATCGGCGGTCGTTGGGGGGGGGCGATCACCGCAGCACAATTCCTGCAGCGTTATGTCAAAGATGGAGTTAAATGGGTGCATCTCGATATCGCCGGCATGACCTGGTCTGGTAAGGATGCGCCGACGGTGCCGAAGGGGGGTACCGCTTTTGGTGTTCGCCTCCTGGATCGCCTGGTCGCGGATCACTACGAGAGCTGAGAGAGCGTTTATGACCGAGATCAGCTTTTATCACTTGCTTCATACGCCACTTGAGCGTGCGCTGCCGAAGCTGATGGAAAAGGTTCTGAAAAGCGGTGCGCGCGCCATTATTCGGACAGGATCGACAGAGCGTGCGGAAGCGCTAAACGCTGCATTATGGACTTACGATCAGGATTCTTTCGTCCCGCACGGCACTGTGCGGGATGGCAACGCTTCCTTGCAGCCGTTATGGATTACGCCAGACGAAGAAAATCCGAATGAGGCTGACATTCTGGTATTAACCGATGGCGTTGAATCCGCCGAGATATCGAACTACCGCAGGTGCCTTGAGATGTTCGATGGCGGCGATGAGACGGCGGTTGCAGATGCTCGCCGCCGCTGGGCAAGCTATCAGGGTGGGGCGCACGATCTGGCTTATTGGCAGCAAACCGGCGGCGGCTGGGAAAAGAAAGGCTAATATTGCGGGTGCACGAGGGTGCTTTCCCAAATTGAGCTCACGCTTAGATTTTGCGTTGGAGCAACGTAATGGTTGCCCCCGTATCGGGAAGCGTTTATAAGGCCGCCGAATTCACGAGTAGGAGCCTTTGCCCCAATGGCAATAGAACGTACGCTATCTATCATCAAGCCCGACGCGACACGGCGCAACCTCACAGGATCAATAGTGGCCCGTTTCGAAGAGGCTGGTCTCCGCGTTGTCGCCCAGCGGCGGATGCATCTGACCAGCGAGCAGGCTCAGCAGTTTTACGCCGTTCACAAAGAACGCGCTTTTTTCGACGATCTTTGCGCTTTCATGACCTCTGGACCAGTAGTCGTTCAAGTGCTCGAAGGCCAGGATGCTATTGCAAAGAATCGCGAAGTCATGGGCGCCACGAACCCTGCAAATGCCGATGAAGGAACGATTCGGCGAGATTTCGGCGAGTCTGTTGAGGCCAATTCCGCACATGGATCTGATGCCCCGGAGACGGCGGCTCAAGAAATTGCGTTTTTCTTCAGCGTGATCGATATCGTCGGCTGAACCAGCGACGACGTTCGGAGTTAAAGAATTCGGGTCTAAAGCCCGCGTTTTTAGCTTGGCTGTAGGCGTCCCGTCAGACCGCGCTATACCAGCGTTAGACCCATAATACCGACGATAGAGATCACGATGATAGTGCCGACAAACGACCATTTCGCAAAATCAGCCCAACCTTTTTGATGCCGCGCTATTTCTTTTTCCATATCAAGGGCCATGTCCCGAATACTCCTCAAAGTGCCAATCGGTTTTGATATTTCTATGATTGTAGCGCGGATCATAGCGCGGGTGAAGTAACATAAAGCCGTCGCCCCTGTTAATCAGCGATAGCCGTCATCCGGGTTGATGGTAATGGCCGGAGCTGCCACGGATTGACGGATAATCACTCTTTCATCGACGGTCACTGTCCGGCCCTCGGCAATGAGGCGCACTGCATGCGGATAACACCGATGCTCGGCGTTCAGAACCCGTGCCGCCAGAGTGTCGGCAGTATCATCGGCTAAAACCGGCACCGTTGCCTGAACAATAATCGGCCCTGCGTCCATTTCCGGGCGGACAAAATGCACTGTGCACCCAGTAAACCGCACACCCGCCGACAGGGCGCGCTCATGCGTCTGCAACCCCTTAAATGACGGCAACAGGGACGGGTGAATGTTGATCAGTTTGTTTTGCCACCTTTGCACGAAGCCCGCCGTCAACAACCGCATAAAGCCTGCAAGACATATCAATTCGACCCCGGCTGCTGTTAGTTCGACGTGCAAGGCATCTTCAAAAGAAGCCCGTCCGTAAAAATCTCGGTGGTCGATTGACGTAGTCGCGATACCCGCCTGCGCCGCGCGCTGCAATCCAGCGGCGCCGGGGACATTCGAAGCCACGAGGACAATTTCTGCCGGGTAATCTGAATTCGCGGCCGCGTCGACCAGCGCCTTCATGTTCGATCCGCGGCCGGATATCAGAATGGCAGTCTTCAGGCGCGCCATGCGTTGTCCAGCCCCGGCAAGGTGATGCGATCTGGAAGATCCCCGTCGACAATCTCACCAATATCGAAAACATCTTCGCCCGCCGAGGTGAGGATTTCGGTGGCTCGGGCACAGTCTTCCGCCCCCACGATGGCGACCATGCCGACACCACAATTAAACGTCCGCGCCATTTCCGCAGCCGCGACCCCGCCATCAGTCATAAGCCATGAAAACACCGCTGGAACCGGCCAAGCAGCGGGGTCTATTTGAGCGTTCATTCCGTCCGGCAGGATACGCGGCACGTTCTCTGTCAATCCGCCCCCGGTGATGTGGGCGAAACCCTTGGAAAGTCCCGTTTTATGGAGCTCGAGACAGGACTTCACATATATACGGGTCGGTGTAAGGAGGACTGCGCCCCAGGTCAATTCGCTATTGAAAGATGTCTTTCCACCGTAATCGAGTGACTGCTCAGCAAAAACGTGTCGGACCAGCGAAAAACCATTTGAATGCAAGCCTGAGGACGCAAGACCGAGAATCCGGTCGCCCGGCGCAACATCGTCGCGCGGCAACAGGTTCCCGCGTTCCGCAGCACCGACCGAAAATCCTGCGAGATCGTATTCTCCGTTGCCGTACATGCCGGGCATTTCCGCCGTCTCGCCGCCGATCAGGGCACAACCTGCGTGACGACACCCCTCAGCGATGCCGCTGACAACGTCGGCTGCCGTGCAGGTATCCAGATTACCGGTCGCGAAATAATCGAGGAAAAAGAGCGGCTCTGCGCCCTGAACCACCAGATCATTGACGCACATGGCGACAAGATCGATTCCCACCGTATCGTGTTGTCCAGTTTCGATGGCAATACGAAGCTTGGTACCCACGCCGTCGGTTGCCGCGATCAGCACGGGGTCTTCATAACCCGCTGCTTTCGGGTCGAAAAGACCGCCAAAACCTCCGAGATCTCCCATTGACCCCGCACGTAAGGTGGATTTCGCCATCGGTTTTATGCGCTCGACCAGATCTGCGCCAGCGTCGATGTCCACGCCCGATTCTTTATAGCTGGGACCGTTAATGACTGCGCCGCCTCGATTGAAAAAATGTTAGACTGACCTAATGATGGACAAAAACCCCACCACTGTGCGCAGGATACCTAATGCGTGGCCGGAAATGAACGCCATCCTGCGAATCTTTCAACGAATTTCTGAGCTAGTCTTCCGACGAATTTGTGTGAAGCTTGGGGTTGGAATGATTGGAGCAATCTTCGTATTTGCCGATAACATTAGCGGCGCCAAGGCCCAGACCGGGAGTATCTATACCGTCGGCGGTGTGAAGGTCGATATGACGGCGGATACCGCGGCTGCGGCGCGCGAACAGGCGATCGCGGGTGGGCACGTTATCGCCTTCAAAAGACTGGTTGCGCGTTTGGTTCCGCAGCGCCAGCGCGCCAACCTGCCTGTTCTTGAGCAATCCGCTATTATGCCGCTGGTGGTCAGCTTTGAAGTCGAGTCCGAGAAGCGCTCCCCCGTTCGTTATCTGGGATCGCTCAAATTCCGGTTCCAACAGTCGGGTATGCGTGAGCTTCTCCAAACCAACGGGGTTAGGTTTGCTGAAACCCGGTCGAAACCCGTGCTGCTGTTGCCGGTTTATGATTTGGCCGGCGCCAAACTTCTCTGGGATGATCCCAATCCCTGGCTTTTGGCGTGGAATGCCGTCCCGTCCTCTGACGGTCTGGTGCCCATCCGTCTGCCGGCTGGCGGTCTCGCCGACATCCGCGATATCAGTGCGGAGCAGGCTGTCGCGGGCAATGCGGACCAGCTTGCCCTTATTGCCGAGAGATACGGCGCCGGTGCGGTGCTTGTTTTAGAAGCATCGGTCACGGTCGCAGCAGGGTCCTGGGCGCGGACGTTAAATGTCGTGGCGCGCTATTTTGGCGGCTCGTCTGATGGGCGCACGACAGTAAGCAGTTTTTCTTATCGCAAAGACGAGACAGACGCGTCGGTTATAGAACGGGCCGCGCAAAAAGTGGCTATTCAGGTCGAGGAAGAATGGAAGCAAGAGAACCTGATCCGGTTCGAAAATCAGAACGACCTGATAGCTCGGCTTCAGCTGACGGATTTGCGCCAATGGGTTGAAGTTCGGCGCAAGTTACAGGGCATCGCGTTCCTGCGACGTTGGCAGTTGGTGGCGATGACCCACCGAAACATATCGGTACGCTTGACTTATTACGGGGATCCGGAGCAGTTGCGGATTGCTCTGGCGCAACAGGATCTGACTCTTGAACAAGGCTCGGTAGATTGGTTGCTCCGGGATTCGCGGCAGACGCGTGCGGTTGAGCCTGAAGGTCCGGGGGCCATTATATCGTCGTCGACCCAGAGTCCCAAACCAACTAAGACGCCTCTTGCGCCCATAGACCAACCGTTCGAAGACCAGCAAATCAAAGAGAAGACGAAAGGGTACCCCGCCCCGTGAATCTACCCAATCTGATAACGCTTGGCCGGCTACTGACCGTGCCCATTGCGGTCTATCTTTTGATGCAGTCGGCGTATCTCGCGGCATTTATCCTGTTTCTGTTGGCCGGGGTGTCAGACGCGTTGGATGGTTATCTTGCTAAGCGCAACAACCAGACCACTATACTTGGCGCTATTCTCGATCCGATTGCGGATAAGGCGCTCTTGGTTGGTGTGTATATAACGCTGGGGTTGCAGGGAAACCTGCCGAACTGGCTAGTTATGCTTGTCGTGTTCCGTGACCTGCTGATTATCGGCGGCGTCATCATCCTCTTTCTAGTCCGACTTGAAGTGAAGATGCAGCCGCTAATAATTAGCAAGGTCAATACCGCAACTCAGATTGGACTCGCAGCAGCGGTGCTGGCGGAGCTTGGTCTCCGGCTGGAGATTTTCGATTTGATCGCATTAATGATTTATCTTGTCGGTGTTACCACAGTGATTTCCGGGGCAAGTTACGTGGTCTCGTGGAGCCGGCAGATGAAAGGCATCGAAGACGGTGGGTCGTTGTCGAAATGATGGGGGGGAAAGCGACACAGTTGGCGCTTAATCTGCGTCACCGCGCGGCAATGGGCCGTGAGGATTTTCTGGTCTCGCCCTCTAATGAGGATGCCGTCGCATGGATCGATCGGTGGCCTGATTGGCCAGGCCATGCCCTAGTTTTGGTTGGACCTCCCGGCAGCGGCAAAACCCATCTGGGCCAAGTTTGGCGGGGTCGGGCCGAGGCGCAACCTTGCCAGCCTGCTCTAATTCCTGATTCATTCGCATTCGACGTCCCGTTCTTTGTGGATCACGCCGATGATCCCGCGCAGGATGAGGACTTGTTTCATTTGTTCAATGCCGCTGGGGAAGCAGGAGGCTTTGTGCTGTTCGCCAGCCGAACTGCTCCAGCCCGTTGGGAAAACCGACTGCCTGATCTGAAATCCCGACTGGCGGCGGTTCCCAATATACAAATTCAAGCACCAGACACACGTCTGATTGCAGCGATATTGATGAAAATGTTTGCCGATGAACAGATGGATGTCGGGGCGGACGTTCTCGACTACATGGTCAACCGGATGGAACGGTCGTTCGAGGCGGCGCGGACCCTGGCTGAACGTCTAAACAATGCCTCGCTTGCAACACGGCGCGGAATTACCATTCCGCTGGCACGTGAAGTGTTCGATGCGATCGACACCGAGCCTGGTAGTTAAGCTGTATGCGGCCGCGCATCGTTTGAGCGCGCGAGCTAGGTATTGAGCTAGGTCCCCGACACTAGTCCGTCGGCGTTCGCAATTAGGTTGCTTCCGGACAGCTTCTATGCCGGAGTTCGGATAACCTTGATGTGCGCACCGTCGGCGGTGAGGGCAATCTCGCCGCGTTTGAGCCGCAGAGCATCCTCGCCGAAAAGGTCGCGACGCCAGCCTGAAAGTGCCCGCACATCGGCATTATCATCGGCGGCGATCGCCTCGATATCTCCAGAAGATGCAATCAATTTCTGAGCGACTTTGTGATTGTCGCATTTCAGTTTGAGCAAAACCTTCAGCAGTTCCATCGAGGGACCTATATCAGATGTATTGACACGCTCCTCCGGTGGTTCGGGGTAATCGTTGGCGTCCATTTCTCGAATCTCGTTCAGCACCGTCAGTATTTTGCGGGCGCGCTCGTTCCCGATGCGGTCACGCGAAATAGCCCGGAGGGACATCAGTTCGGCGGCGCTTTTGGGCATATGGGCAGCTATTTCCGTGATCGATTCGTCTTTTATGACACGGTTGCGTGGCAAGTTGCTGTCTTGCGCGGTTCTTTCACGCCATGCGGCCAACGCCCGGACGGCGGCCAGGTATTTGGGTTTTCTGCTGCGGGTTTTAAGACGTTTCCACGCGTTCTGCGGATCAATCAGATAGGTCCTGGTATTTGTCAGTATTGCCATCTCGTCATCGAGCCAAGTGGAGCGGTCATTTGTTTCCAAGCGTCCGGCTAGCTTGCTGTAAATCTTCCGGAGATGAGTTACATCCCCCAGCGCATACTCGATCTGCTTATTACCAAGAGGTCGCCGAGACCAATCGGTGAACCGCATGGTCTTGTCGATGTTTTTCTTGGCGATATCGCGCACCAAACGCTCATACCCGACCGAGTCCCCGTAACCGCAAACCATGGCCGCTATCTGTGTGTCGAACATTGGCGTCGGAACCTTGCCCGACAGATGGACGAAGATTTCGACATCTTGGCGTGCCGCGTGAAATACTTTTAGCACTTGTTCGTTGGCCAACAGCTCGAACAGCGGGGTCAGGTCTATTTTCTCCGCCAAAGCGTCGATGGCGACAGCCTCGTCCGGAGTGCCGACCTGAACCAGACAAAGCATGGGCCAGTAGGTCTTTTCGCGGATGAACTCTGTATCGACGGTCAAAAATGAAAAGGCTTCTGCCCGCTCGCAGAACGCCGCAAGGACTTCCGTTTCTGTTATTATACTCATCGCGGACTCATACACGGATTTCAACACAACTTGAAGCGCGGTAGCGTTGGCTATAAAACCCGCTGCGGCCCATGCCCATAGTGGCAAGCTTCAGAAGATACTTATCTTAATAAAGGTCATACAATGCACGCATATCGTAGTCATACCTGTGGCGAACTTCGCGCCGATAACGCCGGCACGGAAGCCCGGGTTTCTGGGTGGGTTCACCGCAAGCGCGATCACGGAAACTTGCTCTTTATTGATTTGCGCGATCATTACGGGCTGACCCAATGCGTGATTGACAGCGAATCGGTGATTTTTTCCCAGATCGAAGCTTTGCGGCTTGAAACCGTAGTCTGCTTCACAGGCCGGGTAGAGGAGCGAACCAACGACACGAAAAATTCGGACCTGCAGACAGGTGCAGTGGAGTTGCGCATCGATGCTTGTGAAGTGCTCGGCACGACGGAGCAGATGCCGCTTGAAGTGAATTCCGACCGAGATTACGGCGAAGAAGTTAGGCTTCGCTACCGCTTCCTCGATCTAAGGCGTGAAAAAGTTCACCAGAATATTATGCTGCGAAGCTCGGTGATTTCGAGCATTCGGCGGCGGATGATCGATCAGGGATTCATGGAATTTCAGACCCCGATCCTTACATCAACCTCGCCCGAAGGCGCACGCGATTTTCTAGTGCCGAGCCGCCTGCATCCGGGGCAGTTTTATGCGCTCCCGCAGGCGCCTCAGCAGTTCAAGCAGCTGATCATGATGGCCGGGTTCGACCGGTATTTTCAGATTGCGCCGTGTTTCCGCGATGAAGACGCGCGGGCCGACCGTTCACCGGGCGAGTTCTATCAGCTTGATATCGAGATGTCATTCGTAACCCAAGACGATGTTTTCAATGCGATCGAGCCGGTGTTGCACGGTGTCTTCGAGGAGTTTGCCAATGGCCGGAAGGTCTCCAAGCAACCGTTCCCGCGAATCACCTATGCTGATTCGATGCAAAAATACGGCAGCGACAAGCCCGATCTGCGAAACCCCATCGAAATGAGCGATATAACCGCTACATTCCGTGGGTCAGGCTTCAAGATTTTTGCCGGTATGATTGAAAAAAACGAGCACGTCCGAGTCTGGGCGATTCCGGCACCAGGCGGTGGATCGCGAGCGTTCTGCGATCGGATGAACTCTTGGGCACAGAAACAAGGCCAGGCCGGGCTCGGTTATATATTCTTTCGCGATGGCGAAGGCGCGGGACCGGTAGCAAAGAATATTGGCGAGAAACGCACCGACGCCTTGCGTCACGAACTTGGCATGAATGATGGCGATGCAGTGTTTTTCGTGGCCGGCGCGCCGAGGGACTTTGCTGGCTTTGCCGGTCAGGCGCGAACCCAGATCGGCGAAGCGCTTGAACTCATAGATGAAAATAGTTTCGAATTTTGCTGGATAGTCGACTACCCGATGTATGAGCTTGACGAGTCCACCGGCAAGATGGAGTTCAGCCATAACCCATTTTCGATGCCCCAGGGCGGTATCGAGGCGCTGGAAACGATGGACCCTTTGGATGTGATTGCCTATCAGTACGATATCGTGTGTAACGGCGTCGAGTTGTCGAGCGGCGCGATACGAAATCATCGTCCCGAGATAATGTACAAAGCCTTCGAGATAGCCGGTTATTCGAAACAAGAAGTCGAAACTGAATTCGCGGGCATGCTGAATGCTTTGAAATACGGCGCTCCACCGCATGGTGGCTCTGCGCCGGGTATCGATAGGATAGTAATGTTGTTGGCCGACGAGCCAAATATTCGAGAGGTTATTCTGTTCCCTATGAATCAGCAGGCGCAAGATTTGATGATGAATGCGCCAATTCCGGTGAATGAAGAGCGTCTAAAAGAGTTATCACTGCGGGTGGCATTGCCGCCGGTGGCGAAGAAAGGCGACTAAGGCTCATTATTCGGCTGCGAGACCGCTGGAAATTTTCCCCACGTTGGACCCACACAATGCCATGTCGGCCGGAACACGCACTTCTCTATGCATTTTGACCGGCAGTAATGGCATGTGGGTCCGGGTGTCTCACTACCCGGAACGGGATTGCAGCCCATTGCCAATGGCCCAGATCGCTGTCTACCTGCAATAGCGGCACCGCCGCGAATACTCATTCCCCGAGGTGGAGATAGAATAGAAGAAAATTCTGGTTATCTAAGACAAAGACTTAGACCTCAAACTGTTTCAAGGCCAAGGTTAAGTCCGTGGCTACACGATATCGCGGACTAAAACGGGCTTGGAACCTCCTAGTAGCGCGTAACCGCTCCTCTGGATTCTATCTCTACTGATATTTAGCTACTTATGGCTCCGGGGCGGGAGGTCGCGAGATAGACTAAAGCCGATGAAGCGTTGCGATCCATTCGTGTCCCTGTGCTAGCCTTCACACAAGAGGCCATTAAGAATCGATTGGGAGATTTGTCCGGATATGAAAAACAACGACTAGAGCGCCGCGTTTCATCCCTTTTTAGGCCGATAAGTTACTTTATTTTTGACTCTCTGAACGCGACATGCCTTCGCGCAACCGGATCGTACTTCCGGAACTCTAGCTTTTCGGTCTGCGTCCGCGGATTTTTCTTCGCGACGTAGAAATAGCCTGTATCCGCTGTGCTCAGCAGTTTGACGACGATTGTATTCGATTTGGCCATTCTACTTTTCTTCCCTGATAGCACCGTAAAAAAATTTGGGCGAAACTGACCGGTTGATATAGGTCTGTCAAGGGTTTGATGCGCCGGCTGGCGCGAAATTCATCGTTCTGCGATGGCGGCGCTGCCATCTCGAAGAGCTCTGACATATAGAGATTTGTGTTCCAGTAGGTATTTGGCGATCTCCGGGTCTTCCGGCTGTTCGGCGCGTGTTGGCGGGCAGCGTTCTCGGGCGAGGTCAGGGTTGGTGCGGATAGCATAACGTGATGCCAGCGCTGCGCTGAGAATTGTTCCTGCCGCCGGCACGTTGCCGCGGACCGCGGCCATAATAATCGATAGTTCATCTTCACTCGCAGAAGTACAGATTGCTGGAATGATGCCATGGCTTTGTAGGCTGAACCCTGCCGGCGCGATCATGTGTGCCCACGTCAGCGTTAACTCACCGCCATTAGGTAAGCGAATAATCGTCTGGACGCTGCCTTTGCCAAATGAGGAGGCACCAATGATTACGGCCCGCCCGCGATCACGCAGTGCCGCGGCCACAATTTCTGATGCCGAGGCGGAGCCCCCATTGACGAGGATAGTGATTGGCGTTTCCGTGAGACGCTCGCCCCAAGACGCATTGAATGTCTGGTTGGCACGGTGATACCGACCTTTGGTCGAAATGATGCGGCCGTCAGTTAGGAAAAAATCAGCGACGGCTACGGCCTCGCCTAGCAGGCCGCCGGGGTTGTTGCGCAGGTCCAAAACAATGCCGCGCAAAAGCTTGGCTTTGTCGCGCTCGGCAGCTGCGAGAATCTTGCCGAGGCTGCGGGATGTTCCCTGATTGAAACCGGATAACCTGATGGTCAGAATGCCATCTTGCCGATCCGACGAAACTGTCGGCAGGATGATGTATGCGCGAACGACCTCGATTTTTAGAGGCATGGTAGCACCCTTGCGGACGATTATTAGGTCAGCCTTGCTGTGCACCGGGCCGCGCAGATGTTCAATAGCGGTATTCTGGGTCAGGCCGGTCAGGACGGTGGCGTCAACATGGGTAATCAGATCGCCGGGTTTGAGTCCGGCCTTGAAGGCTGGTGTCCCATCGTGAACCTTTTCGACATAAATATTGCCTTCGTTGTAGCGAATTGTAACCCCCAGCCCGCCAAACCCTTCGCGCCGGGCACGCGTGGTGCGAGCCTGCGTCGGTGTCGAGTAACGGGTGTAGCGGTCAAGCTGAGACAGGGCACCGCGGAAAAACCTCGCCAGCACCAGTTCATGATTCTGTTCGCCGAGCTTGGGAGTTTCCTTGCTTGCGACCTTCAATGCACTGGCGACCAGTGTTGCCCACCCACCGTGATCGTTTCGTGCCGGAGCTGGCCATTCGCCGAGCACCCTGTCTTCATAGGTTAGTGCGATGCTCGTCTGGCGGGCGTCAATGCCAAGTAATGTGTCGATTTTCGACAGTGCTTTGAGCCCGTCGAGTGAAATTGCGCGGGTTGATGTTTCGGTGGCGTGGCGGAGATATATATTTTTGAAGGCGGTCTCCAGCACTAGGTGGTTGCCGCCCTTTTCGATGGAATTCGGCGAGGGTGTCACGCACGCTGCCACGATAAGAATGATACCTAAAGTGATCGAGGCAATTTTAAGGTGGCGCTTTCGCACCGGTGACAACCGCCCGAGGGGGGAAAACGAGAGAGTGTTTCTCTGACCAGTCGGGTTGATGAGCATATACCCCGCGTTTAATTGATGTGCGGCGACCTTGGTCGCACAAATGATCCATCAAACTAACGTTGTCTTTAAGAAATGCGAATTAACTTTTTGTTAGCGGGGTGTTTTTGTTCGTGCCATAGGTTTGCCACTGTTTTTACGAGGTGTTTTGTGCCCTTTTCGATGCGCTGTCCTCGCACGTTCTTCCGATGCGCTACGCCCACCCCGCGCTGGGCGGGACTGTGAGATAGAAAACGCCATCGACCCTGTATGCACGTTAGCTTCTTCAAGGGTCACTTTGACCGGGTCACCAATCCGGTACACCATGCCGGTGCCGCGGCCTTTCACTTGTTGGAGCTGGTCGTTGTAATCCCACCGGTCATCTCCCAGCATCGACATGGGGACCAGCCCGTCGGCACTGGTCTCGATCAAGGTGACGAACAATCCGGCACGATGGGTGCCGTTAATGCGGGCAGCGAATTCGGCACCGACCTGGTCGGACAGAAATATAGTGGTGAATCGGTCGACGGCTTCGCGCTCGGCATCGATAGCGCGCCGTTCGGTGGACGAAACATGCTTGCCAAGTTCCGCGAACCTTTGGCCATCATCCGGCCTTAGCCCGTGAGCCCCGAGTCCACAGGTGGTAATGAGCGACCGGTGGACCAGCAGGTCAGAATAGCGCCGGATTGGCGAAGTAAAATGGGCATAGCGCCGCAGTGCCAAGCCGAAATGGCCAAGATTAGCAGGGCTGTACTCTGCCTGCGCTTGCGAGCGGAGCACCGCCATGTTGACTGTCGGCGCCTCCGGTTTGCCGGCAACCTGCGCAACAATACGCTGGAATAACGCCGGCTTGATAACCTGGCCTCTGCCGAGTTTGATCCCGACCGATGATAATACTTCGCGAAGGCTTTCGACCTTTTCCTGAGATGGCTGGTCATGAACTCGGAACATGCAGGGTCCATCGTTGTGCTCTAAAGCCTCGGCGGCAGCAACATTTGCTGAGATCATAAATTCCTCGATCAACCGGTGGCTGTCGAGCCGTTCAGCCGGCTCTATCCCGGCGACATTGCCCTTACCATCAAGCTTGACCTTGCGTTCCGGCAGGTCGAGATCAATGGTGCCGCGCCGGATCCGTGCCGATTTTAGAGCCTCGAAGGCACCGTAGAGAGGTTCTATGATACCGTCGCGCAAAGGTCCGGCGTCGTCGTCGATTTCGCCATCGTGTGCCGCCTGTACCTGTTCGTATGTCAGGCGTGCCGTCGACCGCATGATTCCGCGAATAAAATCATGGCGTTTCAGATTACCTTCGGCATCGATCCACATATGAACTGCAAGGCAGCCGCGGTCCTCGTTTGGCACCAGAGAACACAACCCGTTCGATAGCGTCTCCGGCAGCATCGGCACGACTCGGTCCGGGAAATACACCGAATTGCCTCGCTCATTAGCGTCTAGATCTAACGGTTTACCGGGGCGGACATACCAGGATACGTCCGCGATTGCGACCAGCAGATGCCAGCCACCGTTATTCTTTGGGTCGGAATCCTGCTCAGCCCAAACGGCATCGTCGAAATCGCGCGCATCTGAGCCGTCGATGGTCACCAGCGGAATGCGCCGTAGGTCGGTTCGCCCATGGGCCGTGATCGGCTTCGCGCTCTCCGCGTCCGCGAGTGCGCCCGGTGAAAAATCGACCGGGATGTCGTGCGAATGGATGGCGATCAGGCTCGGGGCGTGCTGTTTCGAGGCGTCGCCGATAACCTTGGCGATGCGTGCTTCCGGCAGGCCGAAGCTACGCCCGCCGGTGGCATGTACCTCGACAAGATCCCCTTTGGAAGCGCCGTTTTCTTCACCTGGCGGGATGACGAATTCGGTGCGGATACGCCGGTTTGTCGGAATGATCTTGCCTTTGCCAGCGATTATCTGGAAGATCCCTATTACGCACTGAGGGGCGGACTGCAACAGTTTGATCACCCGCGCGTTATAGGTGCCGTCGCTCGACGGCGTCAAACGCGCAAGGATACGGTCGCCGACCACTGGGGCTGGGCCCTTTCGTTCGGTGCTGAGGAAAACTACTGGTGGCGGACCGACGCTTTCCCAAGTGACAGGGCGCGCGACGGGTTCGCCGTCGTGGTCGATCCTGATAACTTCGATAACGCCGACATTTGGCAGCGTTCTGGGCTTGGCAAAGCGCTTGCCACGTCCCTTATCCAGATTTCCTTTTTCGCGCAGATCGCGGAGAATTCTGTTCAGACGGGTGCGGTCGGTGCCGCGAATGTTGAAGGCGCGCGCAATTTCGCGCTTGCCCACCGGGCCGTTATGGCCGCTCACGAACTCCAGCACCTGTTCTTTGGTCGGAAACGG
>MDTB01077110.1_pt1 | contig 35779 bp, 43 predicted proteins | sample 811161 | NCBI WGS metagenome assembly MDTB01 (sample SAMN05326650, study PRJNA326480) | marine metagenome | isolation source: seawater | place: Mediterranean Sea | collected 2009 | reverse complement strand
GGTGAGATGGGTGAGTTGGTTTAAACCAGGAGTTTGCTAAACTTCCGTAGTATTTAACTATGCTACCGAGGGTTCGAATCCCTCTCTCACCGCCAAATTTATTTGATAAACCCCTCCATCATAATTGGCTCTTTACTAATCATGTACTTATAGACATTAACATTCTCTAAAACTCTTTGAACATAATTTCGTGTTTCTTTAAATCTAATTAACTCTATCCAATCAATATAGCTTATCTGACCTTTCGTAGGATCACCATTTATTCTACGCCATGTCTTCACTCTATTGGGACCCGCATTGTAAGCAGCTATTGCAAAAGGATACACGCCACCATAATTTTCTAAAAGGGAATTAAAATAATAAGTCCCTAATTTAATATTATATTCTGGATCTTGAGTTAAACCAGATATACTATAGGGTAGGCCGGCTTGTTTAGCTACAAGTTTTGCAGTGTATTTCATTAATTGCATCATGCCCCTAGCGCCAGCATAACTATAAGCTTTTCTATCAAATTCACTTTCTTGTCTTATTATAGCTAGGATTAATTCAGGTGACGGCATAATTTTTGAATTTACCTGTCTAGGTGTCGTTATAATTGGATAATTATAGTTTAAATAAAATCTTTTTTCGTAAGAAGCTTTTTTAGAAATTTGAATAGCAAAGTCATATCTTTCAACCTCTATCGCTAATTGAGCAGCTAAAACTTCACTTCCCTTTTTAACGTCTAATGAAGCTAAATGTTTTATGATATCTTTCGTATAACGTGTTTGATCGAGTTCTTTTAAAATTTTTACGATTTTAATAAGTTTATTTTTTTTAAACTCGTTTTCATACTCCTTTGAAAATGTAGAGTCATCACTAAGTTCGAAAGGTAAACTTATATCTAATTCTCTTAAACTTAATTGGCCATAGTAAGTTGTTAAAAATTTTGAGCCCTCTAAAAAGTAATCATTTGCGATTTTATCATTTCCTAACGCTTTGTACGATTTTCCGAGCCAAAAAGCGCCTCTAGCTAAACTTATAGGATAACTAACGTTATCATAGAAATTTAAAAAATGATTTATAGCATATTCTTGTGATTTCAAAAAACTATGAGCAACCCAACCCGACAACCATTCTGCTTCTGCAAATTCAGGTCCTGATGTTAAAGAATGCTCACTAGCAATTTTGTAGGCTGTTTTATATCTTTTTTTATATATAAGTGATCTAACAATACTTTCTCTTTGTTTCCACCATAAATCAGCTCTTTTTAATTCATCTTCCGATTTATTGGAATTTTCGTAAAGTATTTGCAAAGATGACTCTAGTCTTCCTCTCCGATTTCTCCATTTTAATCTGTCATATTGCAAACCAATATCATTCTTAAATTTTTCTGGTACTTTTGCTATTGCATTGTCAACTCCATACGAGTTGCTCATTAATATTTGTCTTGCATTATACAAGGCTCTATAATCTTTTGGTAGATATATTAACATTCTTTTAAGATCCCAGTATTTTTTTTCCCATGATAAATATTCTGCTCTTTTAATAAAATCTTGAGTACTAATATAAGATTTAAATTTATTTTTATAATATTTAAGCTGGCTACGATTAAGATCTGCAGTTATCCAACCTTGTTTAATTAAAACATCAATATTCTCATTTCTATTTTTACTCAACAACGCTTCTGCATGTTTTAGTTTTCCAGCTCCGCTTACAGGAGGGAATGAATTAAACCAATTTATAATAAAATTTGGGGTTGAGCTTTTCAGATTAATTTTTTGCTCCCCCAAATATTGTAATCTTCCTATTCTTGGATAATCTGAATTATTTTTTATAAATAAAACATAATCATTAAATGAAGCATTGTTTCCAGTTTTTAAAAGATACAGCCACTTTATAAAGGTTTTAAAATCGTTATCTTTAATTCTAAAAGATGACTTGTATGCAGTTATCCATTTTTTATTTTTTATATGTTCGAAAACTATTTTTGCGTTTTGAAAATCTTTCTCGTTAAGAAATTTTGATTTGTTTACAGACGTAATTTTTTTGTATGTTTTAGGTTTTTTTTGAGGAAGTAAAAAATTTACAATGACTTTGGAAGATTTTACAATTTTTTCGTCAACTTTTTTAAGGGTATTATCTTTTTTCTTTGAAATTGTTTCTTTTTTTTCGACTATTACAGGTTTATTATTTGGTATAATCAATGATTCATTTGTTATATCACGTTCGATTTTCTTAAATACCGATGGTTTTTCTTTAGGTAGAATTAATTCATCTGAAAAAATAGGTGTAGTAAAAATCAAAAAAAACGAGAATAATACTAGACTAATTAAAGGAATAGGCATAATTTATAAGTTAGCTATCTTATATTGATTTATGTTTAAAGGTTCAATCGTTGCTTTAATAACACCGTTCAAAAATGACAAGTTGGATGAGGATAATTATGTAAAATTAATCCATCATCATATAAATAGTGGAACAAATGGAATCGTACCGGCTGGTACAACCGGAGAGTCGCCAACTTTATCTCATAGTGAACACAATAAAGTAATCGAAATTGCTATTAATGAATGCAAAGGTAAAATACCAATAATTGCTGGTACTGGCTCTAACTCAACCGATGAAGCAATTAAATTATCGAAACATGCAGAGAAAGCTGGTGCAAATGGAATACTAGTTGTGACGCCATATTATAACAAGCCTACACAAGAAGGGTTGTATCAACACTATAAAAAGATCAACGATAATGTTGGTATTCCAATCATAATTTACAACATTCCATCTAGATCAGTAATTGATATGTCAGTTGAAACTATGACAAAATTATACGAACTTAAAAATATTAAAGGCGTTAAAGACGCGACTGGAGATTTAAAAAGAGTAGATGCACAGTTAAACGCAATGGGTAAAGATTTTATACAGCTTACAGGTGAAGATGGGAACGCATTGGAGTTTAACAAAAGAGGAGGTACAGGCTGTATAGGAGTTACAGCAAATGTTGCACCAAAACTTTGTTCAGAATTTCAAATAGAGTTATCAAAAAATTTAAATAGCAAAAAAGCAGAAGATATTAATAACTTGTTATCCCCATTGCATAAGGCACTTTTTATCGAGAGCAACCCTTCACCCGTAAAATACGCTGCCTCATTATTAAAATTGTCACCACCTGATGTTAGGCTTCCTTTAGTTGAAGTAAGAAAAGACACCAAATTAGAAATTGAAAAAGCTCTTAAGTTTGCGAAATTAATGTAATGAAACATAAAGTTTCACCTGGAAAAAAAATTATTTGTTTAAATAGAAAAGCCTCATATAACTATTTTTTTCACGAAACATTAGAAGCAGGATTGTGTTTAAAAGGCTCTGAAGTAAAATCTCTTCGTGAAGGAAGGGGTAATATTACAGACTCATATGCGGTTGACAAAAATGGTGAAATTTATTTAATTAACTCTCACATACCGCTTTATAAACATTCCTCATATAATAATCACAACCCTAAAAATGATAGAAAATTGCTTTTAAAAAAAAGAGAAATAAACAAATTAATTGGTAGAATTAATCAAGATGGACTTACAATAATTCCTACAAAACTTTATTTTGTTAAAGGGAAGGCTAAAGTAGAAATTGCAGTTGCAAAAGGAAAAAAATTATATGACAAGCGGCAGTCAATTAAAAAGAGAGATTGGAACAGAGAAAAAGCTAAGATTTTCGCTAAGAAAAATAAATGATATTATTAAGCATTGGATCAAATTTAGGTAATAAATACGATAATATTAAAAGATGTATCTCTCTAATATCAAAGTTTTCTCAAGTAAAAAAAAAATCTTTTTTTTACAGATCTCCCTCATACCCAAATAAAAATTATCCAAAATTTATTAATCTAGTCATTCAAATTGAGTACAAAGGTGATCCAAATAGTTTATTAAAAAGATTAAAATTAGTCGAAAAACGAGTAGGAAGACTAAAAAAAATAAAAAATGCCCCAAGAGTATGTGATATTGATATAATTGATTATAATGGGTTTATAATCGAAAATGAGACCCTGTCTATTCCTCATTCTAACATGCACAAAAGAAATTTCGTTTTATATCCATTGAAAGATATTGCTCCAAATTGGCTACACCCAAAACTTAATAAAAACGTTGATTTTTTAAAGAATGAATTAAATCGTGTGTCACATATTGAGATTACAAGAATTAAAGAAAGTGATATTAATAAATAATGAGTGAAAATATAGAATTATTCGATAAAATTAAATCTTATAATAAATTTTTAAACCTCAACACCTTAAGCAAAGCATATAATTTTGCGGTAAGTGCTCACAAAAATCAAAAAAGAAAATCTGGGGATCCATTTGTAAAACATCCATTAGCGGTAGCCAATATACTTTCAGATTTAAAACTTGATAGTGCTACAATTGTTACTGGTCTTTTGCATGATACAATTGAAGACACAAAAACAACTTATGAATTAGTTTTAAAAGAATTTGGTAAAGAGGTTGCTGATTTAGTAGATGGAGTAACAAAAATTTCAGCACTTGAAGATAAAGCAGTAGAAAATCATAGAGCAGAAAATTTTAGAAAACTTATACTCGCCACATCTAAAGATATTAGAGTTTTACTCGTTAAATTAGCAGACAGATTACACAATATGAGAACTATTAAAGCTTTTGACTCAAAAGAAAAACAAAAAAGAATTTCAAGAGAGACAATGGAAGTCTACGCTCCGTTAGCAGACAGAATGGGAATGAACAGAATTAGAGACGAACTTGAGGACCTGTCGTTTGAAATTTTGAATAACGAGGCTAGAACTCTTATTCAAGATAGACTTAAGTTTATTAAAAATAATCGTGACGATACATTTAAATCGATTTCTTCAGAATTAATTTCAATATTAGATTCAAATGGTATTAAAGCTCAAATAGCTGGAAGGGAAAAAACACCTTTTTCAATATGGAGAAAAATGCAAAGTAAAAAGGTTTCATTAGAACAACTTACAGACATAGTTGGTTTTCGAATTCTCCTTAAAGATATTCAAGATTGCTACAAAACCTTAGGAGTTTTTCATACACATTTTCCTGCGATACCAGGAAGATTTAAAGATTATATTTCTACTCCAAAAATAAATAAATATAAATCAATTCACACTGCTATTATAGGGCCCAATAAACAAAGAATTGAAATTCAAATAAGAACATTTGATATGAATGAGTTTGCTGAAAGAGGAATAGCATCACATTGGAAATATAAGTCCTCAGAAAAAATATCAGATTTATCTTGGAAAGAGTACGATTGGTTAAGAGATTTAGTTGAGATAATAGAACAAGGAAACAGCCCAGAACATTATTATGAATTTACAAAATTACAAATGTTTCAAGAAAACGTTTTTTGTTTCACCCCAAAAGGAGCCGTAGTAAAATTACCAAAGAATGGAACTTGCATAGATTTTGCTTATGCCGTTCATACACATATTGGTGATACAGCAACAGGCTGTATGATAAATGGAAAAAATGCTTCACTTGAAACAATTCTGAAAAATGGGGATATGATTAAAATTATTACCTCAAAAAAGGAATCGCCATCTTTGCACTGGTTAAATTCCTCAAAAACTGGAAAAGCTAGAGCAGCCATAAGGAGATATTGGCAAAACCGAAACATTACTAAAGTTCAAACGAAAGAAAAAATATACAAATGCACACTTTTGATTGATTTACCACATAAACCAGGAATGCTTGGTGAAATTAGCACACTAATAGGCATAAATAACAGTAATATTATTAATGTTGAGTTGACTAAAAGACAGCAAAATTATTTACAATTTTCATTTGATATTCAAATTAATGATTTAAAAAACTTTACAAACTTGATAAGTCAAATAAAACAAAAAAATTTAAACTTTAAAATTATAAGGCATAAACAGAAAAAAAATGCTTTCTTACAAAGAATCATTAAAAATTTTAAAAGAAACTAAAGCCCTAGTTGATGGTCATTTCATTCTTTCATCCGGCCTACATAGTCCACAGTATGTTCAATGCGCTCAATTGTTAAGCTATCCTCACGAAGCAAAAAATCTGTGTGAGTCATTAGCAAAAAAAATAGAGAATGAATTCAAAAATTTTGACTTAATTTTATCACCGGCTATGGGTGGAATTATTATCGGTTACGAAATTGGTAGATTGCTTAAAAAGAAAACTATTTTTGCAGAAAGAGTTAATGGAAATTTTGAGCTCAGACGTAGTTTCAATATCAATAAAAATGAAAGGGTTTTGATTGTGGAAGATGTAATAACAACTGGAAAATCTAGTGAAGAATGTAATAAGCTTGTAAAATCTTACAGCGCAGATGTAGTAGGTTATGGATGTATAATCGACAGATCAAAAAATCATTCGATACTCAAAAATAAGATTGTCTCTCAAATTTCATTAGATATACCAACTTACCAAGAAGATAAAATACCTAATGATCTGAACAAAATTCAAGCAGTCAAGCCAGGTAGTAGAAATATTTAATGAGGAAGACTAGATTAGGAGTTAATATTGATCATGTTGCAACAATAAGAAATGCAAGGGGAGAGAATTATCCGGAACCTCTTGAAGCAGCTCTTCTAGCTCAAAAATTCGGTGCCGACTCTATTACAGTTCATTTACGAGAAGATAGAAGACATATAAATGACCATGATCTGAAAGAAATTAGATCAAAGATTAAGATTCCTCTTAATCTTGAGATAGCAGCTACAAAAGAGATGTTAAAAATTGCTCTAAGAGAAAAGCCAAATTATATTTGCATTGTTCCAGAAAAAAGACAAGAAATTACAACTGAAGGTGGTTTGAATTTAAATTACAATGAAATTTTTTTAAAAAAAGCTATAAGTGATTTAAAAAAAAAAAAAAATTCGAGTTAGTTTATTTATAGAGCCAAAAATTAAAGACATAATGAAATCTAAGTTTTTTTATAATGCGGATTGTATAGAAATTCACTCTGGAAAAATATGTAGATTAATTAATAAGAAAATGAATTATTCTAATGAATTAAAAAAAATTAAAAACTCTGTTAATTTTGCCAACAAAATAGGGTTAGAGGTACATATTGGCCACGGTTTAACATTTAAATCAGCAAAAATTATTTCAAAAATTAAATATATTAAAGAATTTAATATTGGTCATTTTCTTATAAGTAATTCAATTTTAAATGGCTTAAATTACTCAATAAATAGATTTAAAAAAACAATCAAAAATTTATGAGCATTTACGGTATTGGTATTGATGTTATCAGAATATCCAGAATAAAAAAAATAATTACTAGTAAAAAGCAAATATCTAGAATTTTTAACAAAAACGAAATTTTAAAATGTAAAAAAAAAAAGAGTAATGTTTATTCGTGTTTTGCTAAGAAATTTGCAGCAAAGGAGGCATTTTCAAAAGCCCTAGGCATTGGTATTAGTAAAGGATTACATTTTAATGAAATTGATGTTTCGAATAATGATAATGGTACACCACTTATTAAGATTAACAAAGGTAGTTTGAAGACGGTTAAATTAATTCTTAAAAAAAAATATAAAATCAATTTATCTATTACAGACGAGAAAGATTATGCAATAGCAATAGTTACAATCACTAAATGAAAAAAAAATTTAAAGGTATAATAATAGAGAATATAAAAACAATTACTTTTGCACTGATAATAGCTGTATTAATAAGGTCAATTCTTTTTCAACCTTTTTATATCCCGTCCTCATCTATGGAGCCCACTCTTTTGGTTGGGGATAGAATTTTTGTAAATAAATATGAATACGGTTATAGTAGACACTCATTTCCATTTAGTCCGCATTTTTCTGAAAAAAGATTTTTTTTCAAGGAACCCAAAAGAGGTGATCTGGTAGTTTTTAAAACACCACTAGATAATCGTACAGATTATATAAAAAGATTAATAGGATTACCGGGTGAAACAGTTCAATTTATCGATGGTGATTTATTCATTAATAATGAAAAAATTAAAACAGACAAGACAAATATAGATTTAGACATTCGATGTGGTGCTTTTAATTTTAAAACTGAAATTTATAAAGAATATTTGCCAAATGGGGTCAGTTATAATGTATCTTATAATATAACAAATTCAATGAGATATACTGATAAATATATAGTTCCTATAAATCATTATTTTTTTTTAGGTGACAACAGGGATTGTTCTAAAGATAGTAGATTTTTATCAAGCGTAGGATATGTAAATAAGATTAATCTAGTTGGCAAAGCGAGTATGATTTTTTTTTCAAATGACACAATTATAAGTCCATTGTTGAAATTTTGGAATATAAAAGATTCGATTAGATTAAAAAGGTTTTTCAAAAAAATATGAAAAAAATTTCTCGTAATACTCTTTTAAAAGATAAGATAAAGTTCAAAAATGATAATTTATTTTTAAAATCATTAACTCACAAAAGTTTTGATAGTTATAATAATAACGAAAAACTAGAATTTCTGGGTGATAGGGTTTTGGCCTTGATAATATCGAAACAATTAATGGAGATGTATCCAGATGAAAAAGAGGGAATTTTAGATAAAAAATTTGCCAATTTAGTTAATAAAAAAACTTGTTATCAGATTGCAAAAAAACTCGACCTTAAAAATTATATGTTTTTGGGAGAAAATTATAAAAATAGAAATCAATCAGATCAGAAAATTACAAGTGATTGTTTAGAGGCGCTGATAGGTGCTATTTATATAGATAATGGTTTTAAAATTGCTCAAAAATTTGTTTTAGAGAATTGGAAAGAAAATATTGAAAAATCAGTTGATACTTATATTGATCCAAAGACAAAACTACAGGAATTTTGCCTAAAAAAATATAAAGAACTTCCAAGATATAACACATGTAGTAAAACAGGCCCAAATCACAATCCACTTTTTAAAGTAGAAGTTAAAATACCTAATTCAAAAAAAATAATTGGTGAGGGAAACTCAATAAAAATTGCTCAACTAAATGCTGCATCTAAATTATTATTAGTTTTAAAAATTTAAATATGAATTGGGAAGATGAGGGTATTTTACTATTAAAAAGAAAATTTAGAGAAAATGCCAATATTGTAAATATTTTTACAAAAAATCACGGCAAGACTTCAGGAATAATTTATGGCGGAAATTCAAGGAAAATAAAGAATTATTTGCAAGTCGGTAATCGTATTTATATAAACCATGTATCTAAAAATGAAAATAGAATTGGCTATTTTAAAACAGAGTTAATTGAAGCTATATCACCAAAGTATTTTGATGATAAAATAAGAACTTGTGTTTTAGGATGCCTAACATCTCTTTTAAATAGCTTATTACCAGATTTGCAGAAAAATGAGATTATTTATGAAACGCTAAATATATTTATTGGTAATTTAGACAATAAAAATTTTATAATACACTATTTGCAGTGGGAAACTGAGTTGATTAAACAATTAGGCTTTGAGCTTGATTTTAAAAACAGTCATGCAACAAATATCCCAATTAAAGAAATTATAAAATGTACTATAGACAACAATACTTACGATGTACCAGCGTTTATTATTACAAAGGATAATGAACATCATTATTCAAAAGAATTAATTAAAAAAGGTCTTTCGTTTACGAGAAATATTTTCTTAAACAAAATATTTAGTGTTAATAACACTCAATTTCCTAAACAAAGACTAATTTTAGAAAATTATTTTTAATTTTTTTTTAGTTCTTTGGCGATCTCTTCAGCAAAATAAGTTACTATAGCTCTTGATCCAGCTCTTTTGAATGCAACTAAACTTTCATAAATACTTTGTTCTTTTAAAATCTTTTTTTGAATTCCATACCTGAGAAGACTGTACTCGCCAGATACTTGATATGAAAAGACAGGAACTTTAAAACTATCATTTATTTTTTTTACAATATCTAAATAAAATATTCCAGGTTTTACCATTACAAAATCGGCCCCTTCCTCAATATCTAATGCCACCTCCCTTAAAGATTCTTCAGAGTTTCTAAAATCCATTTGATAAGTTTTTTTATTACCTTTAAGTAATTTTTTTGAACCTACGGCGTCTCTAAATGGACCGTAAAAATTTGAAGCATATTTTATAGCATAAGAAAGAATTTTGGTATTTTTAAGATTATTTTTATCTAATTTTTTTCTTATCAATCCTATTCTGCCATCCATCATGTCTGATGGTGCAACAATATCACAACCGTGTTTTGCATATAAAAGCGCTTGCTTTGATAATATTTGATTTGTTTCATCGTTTAAAACATAATTGTTCTTAATAATTCCATCATGTCCATGATTTGTATATGGATCCAGAGCTACATCACACATTATTCCAATTTGATTATTATTTTTAATTAATTCTAAAGCTTTGCAGATTAAGTTTTTATCATTTAAAGCCTCAGATCCATGAGCATCTTTTTTTTTTGATGATACAAATGGAAATAAAGCTACCAATGGTATTTTCAATTTTGAAGCCTTATCAATTATTGGTCCTATTTTGTCAACTGAATATCGTTTAATTCCAGGCATAGAATTTATTTTTTCAACTCTATTTTTACCTTCACAAATAAAAATTGGCATGATTAGATCATTGACTGATAAATCATTTTCACTCACCAACCTTCTTATCCAGTTTTTATCCCTGTACCTTCTTAGACGAGTTTTAGGATATTTCCCATATAATTTCATAATTTTTAATTTATTAAACTTTTTTTTGGGAGACAATTATATTATTATAGAATAATATACAATTGATATAAAAAAATTGAATTCATTATTTAAAAAAATTTGTATTGCTTCAGACCATGCTGGCTTCAAAGTCAAAGAGCATGTAAAAAATATCTTAATTAACAACGAAATATCAATTATTGATTTAGGGCCTAAGAACGAAGATTCGGTAGATTATCCAGATTATGCCAAAAAAGTGAGAGACAGAGTTCGGTTAAATAAGAGTGATATCGGTATTTTGGTGTGTGGATCAGGCACTGGTATGGCTATTTCAGCTAATAAGGTAAAAGGTGTAAGGGCAGCAGTATGCTATAGCAACAAATCTACTTATTTGAGTAGAGCTCATAATAATGCTAATATAATGTGTATTGGAGCTAGGCTGATAAATAAAAAAACTATATTAAAAAACATTAGAATATTTTTAAATACAAAATTTGAAGGTGGAAGACACTTAAAAAGAATTAAAAAATTATAATATGTCAACAGTTACAAAAATAAAAAACTATTTATCGCAAATGTTCGTTAAAGATTTGAAATTAAGTGATAACGAACTCTATAGATCAATTGAGTTGGAGCACGAAAGACAATCAAAGCATATTGAATTGATTGCGTCTGAAAACATTGTTTCTAAAGCTATCTTACAGGCACAGGGTTCAGTTTTAACGAACAAATATGCAGAGGGTTACTCGGGAAAAAGATATTATGGTGGCTGCGAGTTTGTTGATATTTCTGAAAATTTAGCAATCGAAAGAGCAAAGAAACTTTTTAATTGTAAATTTGCAAATGTTCAACCGCATTCTGGTGCTCAAGCTAATGGAGCCGTTTATTTGGCTTTGTTAAAACCTGGAGATACAACTTTAGCGATGAGTTTAAATTCAGGTGGTCATTTAACACATGGAGCAAAACCAGCTCAGTCTGGTAAATGGTTCAACGCTATTCACTACGAGGTTGATAAAGTAACTGGATTAATTGATTATAACAATGTTGAAAAGTTAGCTCTTGAAAAAAAACCTAAACTTATTATTGCAGGAGGAAGTGCTTACTCAAGAATAATAGATTTCAAAAAATTTAGAAAAATAGCTGATGAAGTTGGAGCCTTTTTTTTAGTTGATATGGCACATTTTTCTGGTTTAGTTGCTGGAGGAGTATATCCAAACCCAATAGATTATGCCGACGTTGTAACGTCTACAACACATAAAGTTTTGAGAGGGCCAAGAGGAGGAATTATACTAACGAATAATGAATCTCTTTCAAAAAAATTTAACAGCGCTGTTTTTCCAGGTCTTCAAGGAGGACCTTTAATGCATGTAGTAGCTGCTAAAGCTGTTTGTTTTAAAGAGGCTTTAAGTGAAGATTTTAAAATTTACTCACAAAATGTTATCTTAAATGCAAAAGCTTTATCTGAGCGTTTAGTAAAAAATAATTTCAAAATTTTTTCAGGTGGGACTGATACACACCTCATGCTAGTTGATTTAAGGCCATATAAAGTCACTGGAAGAGATGCAGAAAACAGTCTTGGAAGAGCAAATATAACATGTAATAAAAATGGAATCCCATTTGATACTCAAAGCCCAATGATTACATCAGGGATTAGATTAGGAACTCCAGCCGGAACTACTAGGGGTTTTGGTAAAAAAGAATTTGAATTAATTGGAGATTTAATCACCAAAACTTTAAAAGGATTATCTACTAATCCTGAAAATAACTCAAAAATTGAGGAAGAAGTTCAAAAAGAGGTTATTGATCTTTGTACCTCTTTTCCTATATATAGTACTAATTAAAAATAAATTACTATGCTTTGTCCCTTTTGTAGAGAAAAAGATACTTCCGTAGTTGACTCCAGGCCAACAGAAGATGGCACTGCTATAAGAAGAAGAAGACTCTGTGGTTGCGAAAGAAAAGAGAGATTTACCACGTTCGAGCGTGTACAATTCCAAGAACTAACCGTAATTAAAGGAACGGGAAAAAGAGAGCCATTTGATAGAGATAAGATTTCAAAATCTATAAGAATAGCAACCAGAAAGAGACCTATTGATAGTGAGTCTATTGAAAAGTTTATTTCTAAGATTGTTAGAAATTTAGAAGGCCTTGGTGAAAGTGAAATACCCACATCAACAATTGGAAAATTTATTATGGATGGACTTTTAAGTTTAGATCAGGTTGCTTACGTTCGCTTTGCCTCAGTATACAAAAACTTTAAAGAGGCCAAAGATTTTGAACAATTAATTGGCAACTTAGATGAATCCAAGACAAAGTAATTTTATCAAACTGGCTATAAATAAAGCTAAAATCAATCTTGGATCAACTGGCTCTAATCCCTCAGTTGGTTGTGTTGTAGAGAAAGAAAATTCTATAATTTCATCAGGTATAACAGCCCTAAACGGAAGACCTCACGCAGAGTTAATAGCTTTATCAAAAAAAAAAGATTTTAAAGGTGCAAATTTATATGTTTCTTTAGAGCCATGTGCACATTACGGCAAAACACCACCTTGCACTAAAATAATCTCAAAAAAAAAATTAAATAAAGTTTTTTTTTCATTTTTTGATCCAAATCCCGTTACATCTCAAATGTCGTTTAAAACTTTAAAAAAAGATAGAATAAAAGTAATTAATTTATCTAAATATTTCAAAACAGATTTATATCAAAGTTATTATAACCAATATAATAAAAGAATACCTCATATTGATGCCAAAATTGCTATGTCAAAAGATTTTTTTACTATTAGCAATCAAGACAAATGGATAACTAACACTTATTCTAGAAGTCGAGGTCATTTATTGAGATCACAATATAATTGCATATTGACAAGTTATAAAACCATGAATTTTGATAACTCAATGTTTGATTGCAGAATTGAGGGACTTGAAGAAAAATCTCCTGATTTATTTATCTTAGATAGAAAACTTAAGTTGAAAAAAAGTTTAAAAATACTTAAAAAATTTATTAGTGGTAGAAAAATTTACATCATTACTTCAAGTAAAGATGAAAAAAAGAAAAAATTCTTTAAAAAAAAAGGTTTAAAGGTACTTTTTTTTAAAAGTATTGAAACTATCGATGATTATAAAAATTTCTTAAAATTCTTAAAAAATAAAGGATATCATAGGATATTACTAGAAAGTGGTCTCGGTGTCTTAAATTATTTTATTAAAAATAGTTTAATAAGCAATTTATTTGCTTTTAGATCAAATTCTAAATTGCTGGATAAAGGAGCAAATAACTATTCGAATAATTTGATAAAAAAGTTAAATTATAAAAATGAGATCAATGTAAATCTTTTGAATGACAAATTGTATAAATTTAATTTAAAAAAAAATGTTTAATGGCATTATCTACAAAACTGGCAAAGTCAAAAAAATACTTAGAAATAACAAAAGTATGATTATAGGCATAGAGTCCAACTTAAAAATAGATAAAAAAGATCTAGGATCATCGATTTGTTGCAATGGAGTATGTTTAACGTTAACTAAAATAAATAAAAAAATATTTTTTTTTTATCTTTCAAGAGAAACTTTAAACAGGAGTAATTTTTCAAATGTTACTTTAAATAATGTTATTAATCTTGAAAAATCAATTAAACATGGTGAGTTAGTTTCTGGACATTACAGTTTTGGCCATATTGATTGTAAAGCAAAGATTAAAAAGATAATAAAAAAAAATGGCTCTTGGAACATTGAATTTTTATTAGAAAAAAAATATTTAGCACAATTAGTAGAAAAGGGCTCAATTACAATTAATGGTGTTTCATTAACTATATCTAAAATATATAAAAAAAGTTTCACAATTGATGTAATTCCTCACACTCTAAAACTAACAAATTTACTATTCTTAAAAAATAATGATTTTGTAAATATTGAGATAGATATGATTAGTAAATATGTTTCAAAATATTTTAATTAGTAATGAAAAAAAATTTTTTATCTCCAATTAGAGAAATAATCAAAGATGCAAAATTAGGTAAGCTTTTCATACTAGTTGATGATAAGGACAGAGAAAACGAGGGAGATCTAGTTGTGGCTGCATCAAAATGTAATTATAAAAAGATAAATTTTATGATTACCCATGGAAGAGGATTAGTTTGTTTAGCTTTAACTAAGAAAAAAGTAACTCAATTGGGTTTACCTTTGATGTCTTCAGTGAACAAGTCTAGAATGCAGACAGCGTTCACTGTTTCTATTGAGTCTAAAAAAGGCATTACCACGGGAATTTCAGCATTCGATAGGGCAAGAACTATAAAGACCGCTATCAACAAAAAAACAAGAAAAAGGGATATAGTTTCACCTGGGCATGTTTTTCCTCTTGTTTCCAGAAATGGTGGGGTTCTTGAACGTGCGGGTCACACTGAAGCTTCTGTAGATATTGTTAAATTAGCCAGATTAAACCCTAGTGCTGTTATTTGCGAAGTAATGAATCAAGACGGTCGTATGTCAAGAACAAAAGATTTAATAAAGTTTTCAAAAAAGCATAAAATAAAAATAGGAAGTATATCTGATTTAATCGCTTATAGATTTAAAAATGAAAAATTAATTACAAACCTTCTCAATACAAAACTTAAACTCAAAGATTATGATAACCTTGATATAAAAACTTATAAAAACTTTTTTAATAATTTAAAAAGTGTAGTAATAAAAAGAGGTGATTTTGATAAAAATTCTCCTGCACTAGTAAGAGTTTTATCCATTAATTTTAATAATAAAAATTATCTTAATAACCACTTAGTTAAAAAAAGTTTGAAATTTTTAAATAAGCATAATAAATTTGTTTTAATATTGATACAGGATAAAAAATCAAAAAAACAAAAGATTGTAGAACAAATTAGCAAAAGCAATATACTTAGATATTATGGTTTTGGTGCTCAAATTATTAAAGATTTAGGATTAAAAAAAATTATACTTGTCTCAAGGTCATTAAAAAAAATAATTGGTTTGGAAGGTTTTGGTATTAAAATCGTTAAGCAAAAAATTTTAAAATGAAAAAAAAAAAAATTCTTATTGTTGCATCAAGATATTATCCAAACATAATTAAAAAAAAGATCGAAATTATAAGTAAAATTTTAGAAAAAGATAATATCTTTTATAAAGTAATTATGGTCCCAGGATCATATGAGATACCATTAGCCATTTCAAAAAACATTAAATCGTATAATGGCTGTATAGCATTGGGATGTATCATAAAGGGTAAAACAAACCACAATCAACTAATTGCTCAAGCTATATTTAACGGTTTAATAAACATTATGTTAAAAAGTAAAAAACCTATAGCTAATGGTATTTTAACAACTAATACCTTAGCTCAAGCTAGAAATAGAATTAAAAAAAAGTCTTTCGAGTCTATAAAAGCTATTAAAAGTTTTATATAAAATGGTCAGCTATAAAAATACAACGCCTAGAGTAAGAGTAATTCAAAATTTATATTCAATCAAATCAAATCCTGATACGACAATTAGATATAATAAGAATCAATTTAAAAAATTTATCAAGGATGTCACGGAGGGAACATTAGAACGCCAGGAATTGATTGATGAAATTATTAAAAAAAATCTGAATAACGACATCGATATAAAAAAAACAGACAAAATTCTAATAATAATCGTTCAAGCAGCAATTTATGAATTGATGTATAAACAAAACAACAATATAAATGTTATTATTAGTGAATATTTAAAGACAGCCGAGGTTTTCCTTGATAAAGGAAAAATTGGTTATTTAAATGCTATTTTAGATAAAATTTCTAAAATTGTGCGTAAAAGATAGCAATATTAAGATTTTTTAAAAAAAAGATAAGTTTTACTTGCGTTTTATTTATTATTTTGGCAATTATCAATTTTTATAAATGAGTACTTCTTTAGAACTTTTATACCTAATAATCTTTACGGGCATTCTAGCCGTAGCATATAGCTATATTTTATCTGGACAAATTTTAGCTGCAAATAATGGTAACGCTAAAATGCAAGAAATTGCTAATGCTATACAAATTGGTGCAAAGGCTTATTTAAATCGACAGTATAAAACAATTGCTGTTGTAGGAGTCATTGTTTTACTAATTGTTACTTACTTTTTTAACCTGCTAGTTGGCTTAGGATATTTAATTGGTGCCTCTTTATCTGGGGTTGCTGGGTATATTGGAATGCTAATTTCTGTTGAAGCGAACGTCAGAACAGCCGAGGCATCACGAAAGGATATTCAATCTGGTTTATCCATAGCATTTAAATCTGGCGCAATTACTGGCTTGCTTGTTGCTGGTTTAGCGCTTTTGGCAATATCAATTTATTACTTAATTTTAATTAATTTAAACGTAGGAGACCGTGAAATTATAAATGCTCTTGTTGCATTGGGATTTGGAGCATCTTTAATATCGATTTTTGCTAGACTAGGCGGTGGAATATTTACTAAAGGAGCCGACGTTGGTGCAGATTTAGTTGGAAAAGTTGAGGCTGGAATACCTGAAGATGATCCTAGAAATCCTGCCGTAATAGCAGACAATGTTGGTGATAATGTTGGAGATTGTGCAGGTATGGCCGCTGATTTATTCGAGACTTATGCTGTAACAATAGTAGCTACAATGGTATTAGCGTCAATTTTTTTTCCTAATGATCCAACAATGATGCTTTATCCTTTAGTTATTGGAGGATCTTGTATTATTACCTCTATAATTGGAACTTGGTTTGTTAAACTTGGAAAAAGCCAAAATATTATGGGCGCTTTGTACAAGGGTTTTATTGCTACAGCTATATTATCTTTATTGATTCTATATCCTATAACTGACTCTTCAATTGGTCTTGATAAAATTTATACTTTTAAAGAAACCTCATTCACTGGTTTAGATTTATATATATGCGCTGTTGCAGGATTAGTAGTAACAGGTTTAATTATTTGGGTAACTGAATATTACACAGGAACCAATTATCGGCCAGTCAAAAGTGTTGCAAAGTCTTCTACCACTGGACACGGAACAAATGTAATCCAGGGTTTAGCAATTTCTTTAGAAGCTACGGCCTTACCCGCTATAATTATTGTAATTGGTATATTATATACAAATCATTTAGCAGGATTATTCGGAATTGCTATAGCAGTAACATCAATGCTAGCGCTGACGGGTATGGTTGTCGCATTAGATGCATACGGACCAGTAACAGATAATGCTGGTGGCATAGCAGAGATGTCAAAATTACCAAAAAATGTAAGGAAAACAACTGATGCACTTGATGCTGTCGGGAATACTACTAAAGCTGTAACAAAAGGATATGCAATTGGCTCTGCAGGTCTAGGTGCTTTAGTTCTTTTTGCAGCATACACTGAGGACATTAAATATTATTCAAATGACAATACATCTTCATTATACGGTTTAGTAGTTGATTTTGATTTATCAAACCCTTTTGTAGTTGTCGGATTATTATTAGGTGGACTATTACCTTATTTGTTTGGATCTATGGGAATGCAAGCAGTTGGAAGAGCCGGAGGAGCTGTTGTAATAGAAGTGAGACGGCAGTTTAAAAAGATACCTGGAATCATGAAAGGTAAAAGAAAACCAGATTACGGAAGACTTGTAGACTTGTTAACAAAAGCTGCTATAAAAGAAATGGTAATACCATCCTTGTTACCTGTTTTATCTCCGATATTACTTTATTTTGTTATTTTACTAATTGCCGGAAAAGTAGCTGCGCTATCAGCTTTAGGCGCAATGTTGCTGGGAGTAATAGTTACAGGTTTATTTGTAGCAATTTCCATGACAGCTGGTGGTGGTGCGTGGGATAATGCAAAAAAATATATAGAAGACGGTAATTATGGGGGAAAAGGTTCCGAAGCCCATAAAGCTGCTGTAACCGGTGATACGGTTGGAGACCCATATAAGGATACGGCTGGCCCAGCTGTTAACCCAATGATTAAAATTACTAATATTGTTGCGCTTTTACTTCTTTCAGTAATTGCTCATTAAAATTTATTTTTTCCGTACATCTTTTGCCTAATACTTCCAAGAAACTTATTTACAAAACTTCTTTTAGTTTTAATGCTTTGGGTAATAGTTTTTGAAAATTTTATGTTCTTCATATCATTTTTATTTAAAATCTTTTTCTCTTTAAGAATTCCTCTTTCATTAAATGAAAGTACAATTACATTATTATTTTTTAAAACTTGTTGGCCAAACTTATGAAGATTTCCTTTAGTAATTGTTCTTTCAAAATAATACCATGTATTTTCATCATTTAAGGCTTTGGAGTGTGGATATCCAAAAAGTTTTCTTGTATCGTTAGTATTAGTAAAATCAACTTCAAGTAAAGTAAACCTATTTTCTAAATAATTTATACCGTGATTTTTTGTATTCTTTTTTATTTGACAATTTTGTAGTATTAATAGAGCTAAAATTAAATAAATTATTTTCATATGCTAAATTTTTATAATAAAAAATATACAGATCTTTATATCACAATTGCAAAACTATCTCGAGCTGAATTTTTTTATAATGATATTAAGTTAGATGATAAGTTAGAAACACGAATTTACCTAATATTTGTACATTTTTCATTAATTTTTGTCATTTTTAAAAATCAAAAAATAGAAAAAAAAATAACTCAAAAAATATTTGATAATTTGTTCCAGAATATTGAATATCATCTAAGAGAGCAGGGCATGGGCGATGTAACAGTAAATAAAAAAATGAAGGAACTAAACAGAATATTTTATGATATTTTACTTAAGATCAGACTCCCTTACATGGAAAATAATGAAGTTAATATGGATATTATTAAAAAATATTTGGTTAGTAATACCAATATGTCAATAAATAAAGAGGAATTAAGTAAGTATTTTAAAAATTTCTTTAAATTTTGCTTTTCATTGGATAGCAAAGATATTATAAAAGGTAAAATTTATTATAATCATGGCTGTACCTAAACGAAAAACAACTGTTTCAAAACGAAACATGCGAAGATCACATCATAAACTTAGAAAAGTTAATATTATCGAAGATAAAAAAAGTGGTGAATTTAGATTGTCCCACCATATTGACCTTAAAACTGGTTTTTATAAAGGTAAAAAAATTCTAGATATTTAATTAAATTATGAATGAAAAAATTACTATTGCAATCGATGCAATGGGTGGTGAAAATGCACCTAATAAAAACATCGCTGGTTTAGATTTGTTTATAAAAAAAAATAAAAATAAAGATGACTTTTTTTTTCATATTTTTGGCGATGAAAACAAAATAAATCACGAGTTAAAAAAAAATAAAACTGATACTAAAAATATTAAAATTTTTCACACTATATCAGTAATTTCAGATGAAGAGAGTCCGCTCAAGGCAGTTAAAAATTCTAAAAATAGCAGCATGTGGAATTCTGTAAATTCACAACTAAATCAAGGATCAAACATTACTTTGTCAGCGGGAAATACAGGTGTTTTATTTGTAATTTCAAAAATGATATTAAAAACTATTGATAAAATCAATAGACCTGCACTTGCAGCACTTTGGCCCAATAAGATTGGATCTAATGTAGTTTTAGATTTAGGTGCAAACGTTGAGTGTGATGAAAATAATTTAGTTGAATTTGCTGAGATGGGTGCAGCGTTGTACAAATCTTTATTTAATTATGATATTCCAAAAGTTGCACTTCTTAATATTGGCTCTGAGGAAATTAAAGGAACAGATACTATTAAAAGAGCATATAGTATCTTAAATGATATTAGCGCAAGAGGAGATTTTAAATTTAATGGCTATATAGAAGGAAACAAAATCCCAGATGGCGAATCAAACGTTATAGTGACAGATGGTTTCACTGGCAATGTAGCGCTTAAAACGGCAGAGGGAACAGTGAAGTTTTTAACAGACACTTTAAAAAAGATAGTATCTGAAAATATTTTTTCAAAATTTCTTATTTCTTTTTCATATTTCAGTCTAAAAAAATTTAAAAAAAAACTTGATCCTAGAAAATTTAATGGAGCAATATTCTTGGGTTTAAATGGTCCAGTCGTCAAAAGTCATGGGTCAACGGATTATATTGGTTTTTATTATGCAATAGATTTATGTTATAAAATAGTAAAAGGTAATCTTATGAAAGAGATTAAAAATAATTTATCGCACTTAAATGAAAATAAAGGCTAATATAACAAAAAAAGATATATCTAAATCAATTTATACAAAGTTTGGAACTTCAGAAAAAATTATTTCAATTTTTATAGACGACCTTTTTAAAACTTTTAAAAAAATTTTAAAAAAAGATGATAAATTAATCTTGAAAAATATTGGTAGTTTTAAAATTCTAGAAAAAAAACAAAGAATAGGTAGAAATCCTAAAACCGGCCAAATATACCCAATTTCTAAAAGAAAAACTATTTCATTTAAAATGTCAGAAAATATTAAAGATAAAATCAACAATGAGTAAAACTTTATCAAAACAGAAACTTATAAAGATATCAGAGGTTGCAAAAATTTTAGGATTAGTTGATGATAATGATAATAAACTTACTCATGTTCTACGTTTTTGGGAAGGTCATTTCAAGAAAATTAATCCGATTAAACTAAAAGGTACAAGATATTATAGTGATGAATTAATTGAAAGGCTTAAATTAATAAAATATTTACTGAAAGACAAAGGTATGACAATAAAGGGAGTTAAGCTTATTTTAAAAAAAAATATTAATACTCTTGACGATTATCACTCTATTAATATAAAGAATGAATACTTAAAAGATAAATTAGTAAACAAAACAAAAAACATAATTGAGAAAATAAATAAAATTAAAAATGGCCAAAAAAACTCATGTTAAAGTAAGAATGGTTCCTGAAAGTAAACCGGATAGTGCATTTATTTATTATGCAAAAAAGCCAACAAAGGGTGAGAAAGTTAAAAATAAACTTAAATTAAAAAAATATAACCCTAATACAAGAAAACATGAGGTGTTTGTCGAAAAAAAATTGCCGCCTCATAGTAAATAGTTATTTTTTTTTAAAATTTTTATATTCATAAAGAATAAATCCTCTTATCATAGATTTCCAAATTCTTAGAGTTATACTCTCATCTATTTTCATTTTTTTTGATCTTAATCTAATCCTTTTAAGTATCAAATTAATTCTTTGTTTATCAATTATATCTTTTTTATAAATTTTATTTTTTAATACCTTATCAACTAGCAACGATCTGGATTTAATTATCCTTAACATCTTATCGTCAAGAACATCTAATTTTCTTCTTATTCTAATGATATTTTTATTTTTCATAGCGACATTTATTATATATCTGATTTTATCTTTTCATTATATAGGTATTAAAGATGTTGAAAAAAAATTATTATTTTCAAGTAAAATATTGGTTAATTTTTTCTTTAATTTTGATTTTATCAATGATTTCAGTCGGTGGTTTAACCAGAATAACAGGATCAGGTTTATCGATAACAGAGTGGGAAGTCTTTGGGGGCATACTGCCACCGTTTACTTACGAAAAATGGAACGAATACTTCTCACTATATAAAGAAATTCCTCAATACAAAATTATAAACTACAATATGAGTTTAGGTGAATTTAAAATAATTTTTTATTGGGAGTATTACCATAGACTTCTTGGAAGAGTTATAGGCATATTTTTTTTATTACCATTGATTTATTTCACAATAAAAAAAGTATTTGATAAAAAAGATTTAATTTATTTTTATAGTATATTTGGACTTATTTGTTTTCAGGGAGTTATCGGCTGGTATATGGTAAAAAGTGGTTTAGTCGAAAATGTATCAGTAAGTCATTATAGGTTGTCCTTACATTTATTAATGGCTTTCATAATAATTGGACTAATATTCTGGTCATTTTTAAATCTTATCCATAAAAAAAATCTTTTTATCGAACCACTTAATAAAAAAAACTTAACAATAGATTTTTTTATAATATTGATATTTTTGCAAATATTTTTTGGTGCTTTAGTTTCTGGATTAGATGCTGGAATGATTTATCAAACTTGGCCGTTAATGAATGAAAATTATTATCCAAATGACATAATTTTTAAAGATTTAATTAATTTCGATAATAGAAGTTCTGTACAATTTATTCATAGGAACGTTGCTTATTTTCTTTTTTTCTATACTATTTTATTGGGTGTATTTATTTTTAAAAAAAATTTAAAATTAATTAATTTTTATTTTATTGTTTTTGCATTTATTTTGTTACAAATTATTTTAGGAATTTTGACTTTGGTTTCAGGTTTAAATAATTACATCGCATTGTTGCATCAGTTAATTGGTGTTGGTTTGTTTTTAAGTACTATTTTACTAAGATTTAAATTGACTTTATAAACTTTTGCTTGTATCTATCCGCTTAATTTAAATGACCCCGTTTATTAAAAAAAAAGATGTGAAAAACAGATGGTTTCTTGTAGACGCTAACAACCTAGTAGTCGGAAGATTAGCTGCATTTATATCTAAAGTTCTAAGAGGGAAAAATAAATCTCAATACAATCCACATATTGATAATGGTGATTATGTGATAGTAACAAATATTGAGAAAATAAAGTTTACAGGAAATAAGTTTAAGGATAAGAAGTACTATAAACATACCGGATATCCAGGAGGTATAAAAAATTACACCCCATTAGAATTATCAAAAAAAAATAAGACTAGTGATATTTTAAAACTTGCCGTAAAAAGAATGATGCCTGATGGACCACTTTCAAAAAAACAACTTACAAAATTAAAGATATATTCTGGCGGTAATCATCCACACGAAATTCAAAAACCAACAATAATTGATTTTAAAAGCAACAACAAAAAAAATAAGATAATTTAAAATGGAAAACATTTCTCAAAATAATTCTGAAAATAAAAAAGAAAAATTAAAATTAGATTTTAAAGATAGTAAATATGCCACTGGTAGGAGAAAAAAATCGATAGCTAGAGTATGGGTAAAAAAGGGATCAGGTAAAATCTTTGTAAATGGCTTAATATTTAAAGATTATTTTAAAAGACCTACGCATCAGCTTTTAGTTTCAAGACCTTTGGAAGTTTCAAAAGTTTCTACAAATTATGATATAAGATGTAACGTTAAAGGCGGTGGAATGTCTGGACAGGCTGGAGCGATAATACTTGGTATATCTCGTGCTCTGGTAAGTCATGACACAACTTTAAAAAAGATACTCAAAAAAGAAAAATTAACTACTAGAGACTCAAGAAAAGTTGAAAGAAAGAAATACGGTCACAAAAAAGCTCGAAGAAGCTTTCAGTTTTCAAAAAGATAAATCATTTAATTTTTACATTTATATCTTCAGTGATATAAGAAAATATACATGTCAAATGATAAATTAAATATAGCCGTTGTCGGGTCAACAGGTTTTGTTGGCTTAGAGCTTATTTATTTATTGACCAAACACCCTAATGTAAAAATTAAGTATCTATGTTCACAAAACAATATTGGTAAAAATATCAATAATTTTGATAAAAGAATAAAAAGAAAATTTCCAAAATTATGTAACATCAAAAATGTTAACTGGAATACTGTTAATTTATTATTTTTATCTTTACCAACTGGTAGGGCCCAATCAATTATTAAAAAACTCTATAATAAATTTGAACATCTTAATTTTATAGATTTATCTGCAGATTTTAGATTAAAGAGTCCAACAGAATTTAAAAAATGGTATTCTTCAAGACATCAAGCTCAAAAACTTATTGATAAATCAATTTATTCAATACCGGAACTTAATATAAAAAATTTATCAAATTATAGAATAATATCTAATCCTGGATGTTATGCTACGTCAATACAATTAGCTTTAAAACCATTAATAAAGAAAAATTTGATTAAAAATAATAGAATAACAATAGACTCAAAATCAGGTTATTCCGGAGCTGGAAAAAACTTTCTAAAAAAATTTCAAGCAAAGAATTTTTTTAGTTCTTGTGCATCCTATAGTATTAATAAACATAGACATATGGCTGAACTTGACCAGGAATTAAAAATTTCAAATTATGTTTTTAATCCACACATAATACCCACATTTAGAGGAATACTATCAAGTATATACATTGATGTTAAAAACAATAAGTTAGCAAAAAAAATATATATCGAATTAAAAAGATTTTATAAAAATAAATATTTTGTAAATATAAAAGGTTTAAATAAAAGCTTAGGAACAAATGACGTTTTAAATACAAACAAATGTGAAATTACTATTAATATGAGCTCAAACCCTAAGAAAATAATAATTTTTTCTGCAATTGACAATTTAATTAAAGGAGCGGCAGGGCAGGCTATTCAAAATATGAATTTGATATACAAATTTAAGGAAAATGAGGGTCTAAGATGAGGTTTTTTTTGATAGTATTTATTTTTTTAGTCTCTTGCTCATCATCAAAGAGAGTATTTATATGCGGTGATCATGAATGTATAAATAAAGACGAGGCAAAGTTGTTTTTTGAAGAAAACTTATCAATTGAAGTAAAAATTATTGATAATCAAAAAGAAGATTATTTTAATCTTGTCAAATTAAATACAGAAAATAAAGATGAAAATAATTCAAATATAAAAATTATAAAAAAAAAGAATACAAAAAATATTAAAAGACTTGATAAAAATGAAATAAGGGAAAAAAAAAGAGAATTAAAATCAAAAATAAAGAAAGTAAAAAAAAATAAGAAAGATAAATCTAATAAAGATATTTTAGATTCCAAAAAAACTGTTTCTAAAAAGATTAACACTAATGAAAAAACATCATTAGTTTATAAAAAGAAAAATTTAAACAACAATATTTGTAATATTATAAAAAATTGCAACATTGACGAAATTTCAAAATATTTAATGAACAAGGGGAAAAATAAAAATTACCCCAATATATCACTAGCAAATTGATGAAAAAAAAAATTAATATAGCAATTATTGGTTTAGGTAATATTGGATCCTATTTGTATAGTTATCTTATTAAAAATAAGAAGCAATTAACTAAAAAGAATAGATGTATTCCAAACGTACACCTAGTTTGTGCCAAAAATAAAAAAAAGAAAAGAAATATAAGTATACCCAAAAGTAAGTGGGCTAATAATTATCTTGACATTGTAAATGACAGAAATGTTGATTTAATTGTCGAATTAATTGGCGGCGCTGAAGGTGTTGCAAAAAAGCTTGTTTTTAGTGCTCTTAAAAACAGAAAACATGTAGTAACTGCTAATAAGGCCTTGATAGCCAAGTATGGTGACGAGCTATCTAGTATTGCTGAAAAAAATAAAGTTAATCTAGAATTTGAAGCCTCAGTTTGTGGAGGCGTTCCTATTATAAGATCACTTAAAGAAGGTTTAATTGCAAACAAAATTAATAAAATTTACGGAATTTTTAATGGTACATCAAATTATGTTTTATCGTCTATGGAAAAAAATAATAAAAGTTTTAATGAAGTATTAATTAACGCAAAGAACCTTGGCTATGCGGAAACTAATCCTCAAGCAGATTTAAATGGAGATGATGTTTCATCGAAATTAAAGATATTATCTTCTTTATGTTTTAATTCATTTTTAAATGATAATATTCACGTTGAAGGTATAAAAAATATTGATCAAGAAGATATTCAAAATGCCAATAAACTAGGATATAAGATTAAATTGTTAGGATATTCTGAATTAATAAATAATATAATTTATCAAAGAGTACACCCTACTTTAATTAAAAAAAATTCATATGTTGCTAGCATTGATGGAGTTTTAAATGCCGTTGTAGTTGAGGGAAAACCAGTTGGACGAAGTGTCATACATGGTGATGGAGCTGGTCCAGCTGCAACAACCTCTGCTTTGATATCTGATATTTCTTCAATTTTAAGAGGCAATATCAAATTTCCTTTTTCAATTTCTCGTAGCGAAAGAAAAAAATTAAAGTTTAGTAATATCTCAGATAGATTATTTTCGGCTTATTTGAGAATAGAGGTTTCAGATAAACCAGGAGTTTTGTCAAATATCACAAAAATTTTTTCCGACAATAAAGTTTCTATAAAAAGACTTGTTCAAAACCCTAATAAAAATAAAGGGTCTTCTACTATAATTATAACAACCCATAATGCTAAAGATAAGTTTTTAAAAAAAGTTTTAATATCAATTGATAAGATGTCTTTTATTTTAAAAAAATCTAAATTAATTAGGATTGATGATTTCTAATGTCGATTGACAGAAAATTTGTAAATCTTTTTACTAATGTGACTGAAAAAGCTGCTATTGAAGCCTCTTTATTTATAGGAAAGAGAGATAAAATTTCAGCTGATAAGGCAGCCGTTGACGCAATGAGAAATGAGTTAAATAAAATCAATATGGAGGGTCAAGTTACAATTGGAGAAGGTGAAATGGACGAGGCGCCAATGCTTTATATTGGTGAAAAATTAGGTACATTGAACGGCCCTAAGTTTGATATTGCCGTTGACCCTTTGGAGGGTACAAATTTTACTGCTAACAATTTACCTAATGCATTTTCAGTAATTGCGGTTGCAAGTAAAGGAGGTTTACTAACTGCTCCTGATACTTATATGGAGAAAATAGTCATTGGAGCAGGATTGCCAAAAAATTTACTAGATTTGGACTACGGTGTTGAAAAAAACATTCAATTACTAGCTGATTCTAAGAATAAGAAAGTTACAGATATAAAGGCGTGTGTACTAAAAAGATCACGCCACGATCATATTGTTTCAGTGCTTAATAAAATGAATGTTAAAATAAATTTTATAACAGATGGAGATATAGCTGGTGCATTAAGTGTGGTTGGAAAGAATCCTCTAAATGACATTTACTATAGTACAGGAGGCGGTCCAGAAGGAGTTTTAACTGCTGCTGCCTTGAGTTGTTTAAATGGTCAAATCCAAGGTAGATTAGTTTTAGACACGAATCAAAAAGTAAGAGCTAAAAAACTTGGTATCTCAAACTTTAAAAGAAAATATAATATTGATGATATGGTTAAAGGCGATATCATATTTTGTGCAACTGGTGTTACAGATGGTGATTTAGCAAAAGGTGTAAAAAACTTAGGAGATAGATATGAGGTAAATACGTTTGTGCTTCATAAAAGTAATGATGTTAACGAAAATGTTACTAATATACACACTAAATGAATTCACAGTCTGTCAGTGGTAAAACATGGGTTTTAAAAAAATACAACGAAGATGAAATATCTTATTTAAAAGATAATTTCTTTTTGGATGAAATTACAAGCAAGCTGTTGTCTATCAGAAATATCAAAAAGGAAGATATTTTAAATTTCTTAAATCCATCTATTAAAAATTTTCTACCTAACCCTGAAATATTAATTGATATGAAAAAATCTTCTTTAAGATTAATAACATCTATACAAAAAAAAGAAAAAATTGGGATATTAGGAGACTATGATGTTGACGGAGCTTCAGCGACAGCTTTATTGGGGCGATATTTATCAGAAATAAAATTACCTTATGAAATATACATACCAGATCGTCAAAAAGATGGATTTGGACCCTCTAAAAAGTCATTTGAGGACTTTCTAAATAAAGGTATCAAATTGGTGTTTACTGTTGATTGCGGTTCAATGTCGTTTGAAGCTATAGATTACGCAAAAAAAAAAGGAATAGATGTAATTGTTTTAGATCACCATCAGACAGAAATTAATTTACCGGATGCTTATTCTATTGTAAATCCAAATAGATTTGATGATCAATCAGATTTAAATTATCTTTGTGCCGCAGGAGTAACGTTTTTATTTCTGATTTCTTTGAATAAACATTTACGTTCGATAAAGTGGTTTTTAAATAATGATTTTACAGAACCAAATCTAATTGAGTATTTAGATTTGGTTTCTTTAGGAACAGTTTGTGATGTTGTGCCCTTAATTGGTCTTAACAGAGCAATTGTTAAACAAGGATTAAAAGTTCTTAAATCAAAAAAAAATTTAGGTTTAAAAACTTTATTTGATATTTGTAAAATTGAAAATACTCCAAATATATACCATATAGGTTATATTGTAGGACCACGGATAAATGCCGGTGGTCGTGTTGGTAAATCTTCTCATGGAGCTAACTTATTACTAAATTCGAACCCAAGAGAAGTGTTTAAAATTGCTAACGAATTAGAAAGTTTTAATGATGAAAGAAAAAAATTAGAAGAAAATGTTTTAAAAGATGCTTCAGCTAAAGCTGATAAATTAAAGAAAGATCCAATCCTAATTATTACAGGCAGAAACTGGCATGAAGGAGTTATAGGTATAGTGGCATCAAGATTGAAAGACAAGTTTAACAAACCAGTTATAGTTATTTCAATTGACAAAGATATTGGTAAAGCTTCTGCAAGATCAATAGTTGGTTTTGATATTGGATCAATTATAATTGCAGCTACTCAAAAAAAAATATTAGTAAAAGGAGGTGGTCACAAAATGGCTGGAGGATTTACAATAAATATGAGTAAATTTGATGAATTAAAGGAGTTTCTAATAAGAAAGTTTAAAAATACAAATGGAGACTTAACAACAGATAAACCTTTATACTTAGACAGTGTAATTTCCTCATCGGCAATGAATCATGAGTTTTATAAAAAAATCAATAGTTTAGCTCCTTATGGATCTGGAAATCCAGAGCCAAAATTTATAATAGAAAATTTAAAGACGATGAATAGTAAGATTATAAAAGATAAACATATAAAATCAATTTTAGTTGACAAATCAGGATCCTCGATAAAGACAATAGCATTCAATGCTGTAGATAAAGAAATAAGCGCATATTTGTTAAGAAAAACAAAAATTTTATTTAATATAGCTGGAAAATTATCCCTAAATGAATGGAAGGGGCAATCAAATGTGGAGTTTATTATCGATGATATTTCTGTTAATAAGAACGACAAATATGAGGTCCCATCGTCTATCGGTTAGGACACATGGTTTTCATCCATGAAAGAGGGGTTCGATTCCCCTTGGGACCGCCAAAATTATTCTTTTCTTATGAATTTTAGATTAATATTAATAAAACTTTATAAATTTAAGTTTTTTAAAAGATTAGTTCCATCCTTACTAAGGAAGTTTTTTTACAAAAATGGAACCAACATTCAATTAGAAAATTTTAGAATTAATTTAAACACAAAATCATCCATCGATAGAGAAATTTTCCTAAAGGGATTTTATGATAAAAATAAAATAGATTTTATTGAAAATAATGTTAATTTTAAATCAATTGATTATTTTTTAGATATCGGTGCTTATATAGGTTATTATAGTTTGTACTTTAATAGTAAATATAAAAATATAAAAATCTTAACTTTTGAACCAATTTTAGAAAGTTTTAATCAAATTAAAAAAAGTTTAAAACTTAATTTTGAGCACAATATTACTCCTTACAATTTAGCGCTTTCAGACACCAAAGGTGTTGATAAATCCTGGGTAACAGATTTAAATAAAAAAAGTGGTTTTTCAATTTATGATAAAGAGGATTTAGATAGAGAGGTAAATAGTCATAATTATTCATTGCATAATATTGAATATCAAGAAATTAAAAAAGATTCTTTGGATAATTTAATAAACCTTCAAAACAAAAACCTAATTTTTAAGATTGATGTTGAGCGTCATGAACTTAAAACAATTAAGGGTGCTAAAAGAATTTTATCAATGTCTAACAATAAGATATTCATTCAAGTGGAAATAGTCGATAATCTTAAAGAGGAAACAATAAATTTATTGAAAGAATACGGTTTTAATGTAATCGGATTTATTAAACCTGATGACAAAAGAGGAGGAACTGATTATTATCTAAAAAATTATGACAAGTAAATTAATTTGGTAATAAAAATTTATTCCTAATAATATGTATAAAATTGCAATAATAGAAGAGATTCATGAAAATGGCATTAAATTACTTGAAGATAATCCGAAATATTCTTATGAAATTATTAACGATACCTCAATAGAAAATCTAAAAAAAAAATTACCAGATTTCGATGGGTGCACTCTAAGAGTTAGTAAACTTAATTCGAATATTTTAAAATATTGTAAAAAATTAAAAGTTATATCTAGACACGGTGTTGGCTTTGATAACGTTGATTTAGACTATATTAAACAAAATAATATTAAATTACTAATCACAGCAAAAGCAAATGCTGTAGCCGTAGCAGAACATGTATTAGCATTAATTTTGTCGGTTTCAAAAGCTATTAAAACATATGATAAAGAAGTAAGAATTGGTAATTTTAAAAAAAACGCAAAAACTATAAAAACACTAGAATTATACAATAAAGAAATTTTAATTGCTGGTTTCGGTCGTATTGGAAAATCATTAATTAAAAGATGCAAAAATTTTGAGATGAATGTAAAAGTTTTTGATCCATATCAAAATAAAGAGATAATTGAACAATACGGAGGAACAAAAATAAATGATTTCAATGACGGGTTAAAAACATGTGATATTTTATCTTTACACATGCCATTAACTAAAACTACAAAGAATTTAATAAATTATGAAACAATAGGTTTAATGAAAAAAAATTCAATTTTAATAAATACTGCTAGAGGAGGTATAGTAAACGAAAATGATCTTGATAAAGCTTTGAAAGAAAATATCATTTTTGGTGCAGGTTTAGACGTGTTTCAAAATGAACCGATATCTACTAATAATCCGTTATTAAAAAATGAAAAAGTTGTTCTAAGTCCTCATTCAGCAACATTTACTAATGAATGTACTTCTAGAATGGGTGTAGAAACTGTTAAAAACATTATTGATTTTTTTGAAGAAAAAATTGATAAAGAAATGATTGTTAAGCTATGATAGATTTAAGAAGAAGATTTAAAAATTTTGGACCATTAGAACTACTGGTTTCATTTTCACTAATTTATATTACTTGCATGCTAACCTGGACAGCATCTACACGTTCAGCTATTGAAGAAAATTCTAATTTAATAAAACAAAATCATAAAAATGTAGTAGAGTTTATGAATGATCAAGTAGAAAAATGTTCATCTGATGGAAGTTCATTAACTTCTTGGGGTGAAAAATGTGGAGACATTTGGTCTTCAAAGAAAATTGTAACATTTATTATCAAAAGTTTAAATTTAAATAATCCTTATTCTATTAAAGTTGATCTAGTTCAAATTTCATCAGATCCTAGAATTCAAGCAGAAGGAAAAGCAGGTCAATCGACTGAAAAGGGTATAATATTTGTTTCTAGTTCTGATTTTATGTCTGAACCCGGATCAGAATGGATTGTAGGAACTTGCATTAAGTCACCTTGTGTAGCCGCAGGTAATAATGAATTGGTTTCGATTTACCGCTAATTGATAATTTCAAATCCACATTCTTTAGCTGCTCTACTAAGATATTCATAACCTTTTTTGGAGTATTCGTAAGGATTAGCTTTAGCGGGGTCCTGTTCTGCCTCTACAACTAACCAGCCAGAATAACCAGATTTTTTTAAGATTTTTAGAAAAGGATAATAATCAATGCAACCATCCCCAGGAACTGTAAAAGCACCCTCCAAAAATGCTTTTCTAAAACTAAAATCATATCTTATTGATTCGTCTAAAACTTTTTTTCTCATATCCTTACAATGAACATGAAGAATTCTTTGATTTAAATCTTGAGTAATTTTTAAAAAATTCCCTCCTGCAAACAACATGTGCCCAGTGTCTATCAGTAAATGAACATTATCATTAGTATTTTCAATTAATCTATAAGTATCATTTTCAGATTGTATTACTGTTCCCATATGATGATGGTACGCTAATGGCATGCCTTGGTCAGACATCATCTTGCCTAACTCATTTATCCTGGAAATTAGTAAATTCCAATCTTCTTTTTGTAAAATTGGTCTTTTTGACAGTGGTTCATTTGGATTCCCCTGAATTGAATCAGTAACTTCCGCAAATACCATACAGGGTGCCTTACAATCTATGAATAATCGGAATTGATCATTCATAAAATTAAACTCTTCTTTTGCGGACCTTTTCAATAAATTAGCACCATACCATCCTGAGCAAAGTTTTAAATTTTCTTTAGCTAATTTAGGCAACAATATTCTGGAGTCATTTGAAAATTTTCCTCCTGACTCAATTCCACTAAAGCCGGCTTTACTAGCCTCATGTAAACATTGTTCTAAAGATGTATTGCCTCCTAATTCAGGCATATCATCATTACTCCATGCTATTGGGGCTACTCCTAATTTTATTTTCATATTAAGAAATATTTTTTAGTATACTATTGATTTCTAATCAATTAAATTTTAAGTGAAATGAAAAGAAGATTAAAACTTGGCATAATAGGTGGGGGGCCTGGGTCTTGGATTGGACATGTACATAGAATAGCAGCAAGATTTGACGATAAATATGAAATTGTTGCTGGAGTATTTTCTCGTAATTTAAAGATTAATCAAAAGTTTGCAAAAAAAATTGGTATAAAAAAAGATAGATGCTACAAAAACTATAAAGAACTTTGTATTCAAGAACAACAAAGAAAAGACCCGATAGATGTAATATCTATTATGACACCACCAGGAAGTCATCACGAAATTGCTGAATTATTTATCAAACATAATTTTCATGTTATATCTGATAAACCTTTTGCAGGAAATTTTATTCAAGCCAAAAAACTATACAAGACTATTAAAAACAATAAGAAAATTGTTTATGGGTTAACACACAATTATTCCGCATATCCAATGATAAGACATGCCAAAAAACTAATTAAAGACGGAAAAATCGGGAATATAGAATATGTTAATGTTGAATATATTCAAGATTGGACTAATGGAAGAAATGTAAATTCAAAAAATGCAAAGAATATCTTTAAATGGAAATTGGAAAAAAAATTTGCTGGCATATCTACAGTATTAAACGAAATAGGTTCACACGCATTTCATCTTGCATATTATTTAACCGGTTTAGATGGAAAAAAATTGTTTGCAGATATAAAACAATATTCTAAAAAGATTAAATTTGACACAAACGCTCAGGTTTTTGTTGATTATGAAAATAAAGCAAAGGGATTGTTCTGGATTTCTACGACTACAAGAGGGGAGGTATATGGGTTAAAAATAAGAGTTTTTGGTAAAAAAGGAAGTATTGAGTGGATACAGAATAATCCAAATCATCTTATTTATGGGAATTCAAAAGGTGCTACCAAAAAACTTGAAAGAGGTTTTAATGAAAGCAGTTATTCGAGAAAATTTTCAAGAATTAAATATGGACACCCAGAAGGATATCTAAGTGCTTTTGCTAACTTATATAAAGAAATATCAAAAAAGATTATGAATGTAAATTCATCGGGTGAGTCGCTTTATCCAAATGAAGATGACGGATTAATTACTGCAAAATATATTAATGCATGTGTTAAATCATCTAAGAAAAAAAAAATGGGTAAGTTTAAATGATTAATGTAGCATTAATTGGTTTAGGAAGAATTGGTTTAATGCATGCAAAAAATATTTCAGATAATATGCATCTAAATTTATTCTCTATTTACGAAACAAATAAAATTTTACTAAATAAAGCACGAAAATTATTTAAATGTAATATTTCAAAAAATTATTTAGATTTATTTTTAGATCCAGCAATAGATGTTATATTTATTGCTAGCTCAACATCTACTCATATTAAATATATAGATTTAGGCTTAAAGTTTAAAAAAACTATTTTTTGTGAAAAACCACTTGATTTAAATATAGAAAAAATAAAAAAATTATTCAAGAAAGTAAATAAAAGATCCAAAATTCAATTAGGTTTTAACCGTCGTTACGATCCAGGTCACTATTCACTTAAAAAAAGACTAGACTCAAATAAAATAGGGAAATTAGAAAAAATTATTATAACCAGTAGAGATCCGTCACCACCAAGTATAGATTATCTAAAATCTTCAGGTGGTATTTTTAGAGATATGATGATTCATGATTTTGATTTATGTAGATTCTATTTAAAAAATGATAAGATCATCCAATTAAATTCACAAGCATCTGCCTTTAAAGAATTTTATAAAAAAATTAACGATTATGAAATTGCAACAGTTTCAATGAAAAGTAAAAATGGAGTTTTATGTTTGATTAATAATTCTAGACACTGTTCTTTTGGCTATGATCAGAGAGTCGAATTATTTGGTTCCAAAGGAATGATTATTTCAGATAACAAATATGAAAATAACTCAAAGTTATTTACATCTAATAACACTTCAGTAAAAAATAATTTTATGCATTTTTTTATTGATCGATATAATGAAGCTTACAAAATACAATTAGATGACTTAATTAAATTGCATAAAAAAAATTCAAAACCCAGATCTAGTTTTTTTGATGGTTATGAGGCGTTAAAATTAGCTAATGCAGCTTTAAGTTCTTTAAATAAAAAAAGGACGATTTATTTATAGAATTATATATACTACTGGTTGTAATATCTAGTTTTTGGGAAATATCTTTTTGAATTTTTAATTTTTTTTTGCTTTAATGAGAACTTTAACAATCTAATTGGGGGATTAAAATGAAAAAAATATACTTAACAATAGCTGCACTTTTGAGTTGGGTAATGATGTCAGTTTCTGCATTAGCAGTTGATATTATTGTTGTATCTCATGGTCAAGCTAATGACCCTTTCTGGTCTGTTGCAAAAAATGGAGTTGATAAAGCCTGTAAGGATATGAAAGTATCCTGTAAGTACACTGCTCCAGCAACATTTGACATGGTAGAAATGGCAAAATTAATTGACAATGCTGTTTCACAAAAACCTAAAGGTATTGTTATAACTTTACCAGATGCTGCCGCTTTAGGTAAATCTGTTAAAGCTGCAATATCTGCTGGTATTCCAGTTATTTCTATGAATTCAGGTTCAGATGACTATATGAAACTAGGAATTAGTGCTCACGTAGGTCAAACAGAATTTGAAGCAGGTGTAGGAGGCGGACAAAAAATGAAATCTGCTGGTGGTAAAAAAGCATTATGTGTTAACCACGAAGTAGGTAACGTTGCTCTGGATAGAAGATGTGCTGGTTTCAAAAAAGGTTTTGGTGGATCAGTTGACATATTAGGTACATCAAATGACCCGACTGAAATTCAAAAAGCGGTAGCTGCTAAATTAGGTGGTGGATATGATACTATTCTTACTTTAGGAGCTGGTCTTGCAGGAGAAGCTGCTCTTAAAGCTTTAGAGTCT
>MDTB01122920.1_pt1 | contig 35795 bp, 32 predicted proteins | sample 811161 | NCBI WGS metagenome assembly MDTB01 (sample SAMN05326650, study PRJNA326480) | marine metagenome | isolation source: seawater | place: Mediterranean Sea | collected 2009 | reverse complement strand
CCAGTTAATGGCTGGCGAGGGTGACCTCAGGGATAGTGCCACAGAAAATAAACCGCCTTATCAAGGCAAGGGTGAAACGGCGTGGTAAGAGCACACCGGGTTTTTGGTAACAAAAACCGCATGGCAAACCCCACTGGGAGCAAGGCTAAATAGAGATGACATTGCATTTTAATGCTAAAAACAGTCTTTAGTTCGTCATCTGGGTTAGCTGCTAAATCTTAAGCGTGAGTTTAAGAGTAGATAAATGACTTCTTTAATGACAGAACCCGGCTTATAGACTATCTGGCTTTCAAAAATATTACTCTCAAATGTTCTCCTTTTGTATCATTTTTCATTAAAAGTAATATATTGACTGATTTAAATAAAACCCATAATATCCCATGAAATCCCAAATGGAGGGTTTTTTGAAAACTATAAAAAAAGAATTTTTATTAAAAAGCGTGTTTTCTATCTCTCTTTTTGTGTGTTTTTTTAAATATTATGTTTTTATCAAGTTACGAGAACAAATTGGACAAGAAAGGAAGGGTTTCAGTGCCTGCTAACTTTAGGTCCCACTTAAGTTCTTTGGGTTACAACGGATTTATAAGTTATCCTTCATTCAATCATTCATCACTTGAGTGTTGCTCTCAAGACAGAATAGAAAAGTTATCCGAGACTATAGACTCTTTAAATCCGTTTGAAGACAAAAGAGATTATTTTGCAACTTCTGTTCTTTCTGAAAGTGTTAGTTTACAATTTGATAGTGAAGGAAGAGTATTGCTTACAGAAAAATTATTAGATCATTCAAAAATAAAAAAAATATTTTATTTGTAGGATTAGGAAAAACATTTCAAATATGGGAACCAAAGCTTTTTGAAAAATTTAAGATAGTTGCAAGAAAAAAAGCACATCAAAATAGATCAACTTTAAAATGGGAAAATAAACAAAAAAGGGAGGAAGTATGACAATTAATATTGGTGGTGGTGAATTAAAAGAATTAAAACCAAGAATCTTGGTTTTGGGTGTTGGCGGCGCTGGAGGAAATGCAATTAATGCAATGATAGACTCTGGATTAGAAGGAGTAGAATTTGTTGCAGTAAACACTGATGCGCAAGACCTAAAAATGAACAAAGCTGATGCAAAAATTCAAATTGGAATGAACTTAACAAAAGGTTTAGGAGCTGGCGCTAAGAATGATATTGGTCAAGCTGCTGCAGATGAGTCTTTAAATGAAATAATAAATTATCTTCAGGGAAGCAATATGATATTTATCACAGCGGGAATGGGTGGTGGAACCGGAACAGGAGCATCACATGTTATTGCTAAAGCTGCTAAAGAATTAAATATATTAACAGTAGGCGTTATAACTTTGCCTTTTTCTTATGAAGGGCCAAAAAGAATGAGAAGAGCTTTAGAAGGCTGGGAACAGTTGAGAAGACATTTAGATACTTCAATTGTTGTTCCAAATCAAAACCTTTTTAAAATTGCGAGTGAAGCAACAACTTTTGAAGAATCTTTTGAACTTTCTAACAAAGTCTTAAAACACGGCGTACAAAGTGTTACAGATTTGATGGTAAGACCTGGTTTAATAAACCTAGACTTTGCTGATGTTGAAACAGTGATGAGCTCAAGTGGTAAAGCTATGATGGGTACTGGTGAGGCAGAAGGTGAAAACAGAGCAACAGTAGCGACCGAGTTAGCGCTAAACAATCCTTTAATAGATGACTATTCTTTAAAAGGGGCTAAAGGTTTACTTGTTAATATAACTGGAGGAAAAGACATAACACTTTTTGAAGTCGATCAAGCAGTAAATAAGATAAGAGCTGAAGTAGATCCGGAAGCTGAACTTATTTTCGGAGCAATACAAGATGAAAACCTTTCTGGCAAAATGATAGTTTCTATTGTAGCTACATCTTTACAGGGATCTGCGATGGATGCTCAAGTTCCAGAGTCAAAGACAGTTTTGAATATGTTTAATAGAGTAAAAAATAGAAATACAGGATACTCTGAAGGGCTTTTTCCCAAAACAACACATATTGAAAATAATACTTTTGATTCAATTAATGGGACAAATGCATTAAAAATTGATCAGGGACTTGAAGCTAGCGCTATTCAAGAGACCTCTTTCGTTCCAGAACCAGAAATAAAAGCGGATACAGTAAAATCTGAAAATCTGGCTAATGGAGTATCAATTGAAAATGCTTCTTATATAGAAAATCAATCAGTAACAGGAGCAACAATTGATGAAGAAATAAGTCAACCAGAAGCTTCTCAAAAAATAGAGGAAGAATATACACCTCAACTTTTTGCAGATGAAAATTCATCAAGCATTCAAGAAGAAACAAAAGAAACAGAAGACACAGTAGAAACACAAAATGAAAAATTATTCGACCAAGACAAAATTGAAGAAGAAGATTTTGAGATACCTGCTTTCCTAAGAAGACAAAAATTCTAATGGAAGAATCAAAAAAAAATGAACTTACCCCAATCATCACTGGAACCCCAACATTTTCCAGTGATGCTGAAAGAAGTTATAAGAGCTTGTTCCCCAGAAGAGGGCGGCCATTTTGTTGATTGTACTTTTGGTGCAGGCGGATATTCAGCTGAACTTTTAAAATTTCCAAATATAAATATAACTGCTTTAGATAGAGACAAAGAAACAGAAAAAAAAGCAAAAAACTTAAAAAAAAAATACTTTAATAGATTTTCTTTTTTTAACGAAAAATTTAGCAATCTAGACAAAATAATAAATACTAATAAAAAAGTAGATGCAATAATATTTGATCTTGGAATTTCATCTTTACAGTTATTAGATATGTCTAGAGGTTTTTCATTTAAATGTAAGGATAAAATAGATATGAACATGGGTCTTTCGTCAATATCTGCAGAAGAGGTAATTAATGAATTAGACGAAGATAGTTTAAAGCTAATAATTAAAATGTTTGGAGACGAGAAAGAAGCTTCTAAAATTGTTAAAAATATCGTTATAGCAAGAAAAACAAAGAAGATATCAAAAGTTTCAGAACTAGTTAAAATAATTGAAAAAAGTAAAAAGAGAGATTATTCAAAAAAAAATAAATGTTTGCACAAAAACATTCCAAGCATTAAGAATTTTTGTAAACAAAGAAACCACCGAACTCATTGAAGGAATTATCAAGGCAAGTAGATTAGTAAAATCAGGAGGAAAGATAGTAATAGTTAGTTTTCATTCAATAGAAGATAAAATTGTAAAATTTTTCTTTAAAAATTATTCTAAAAATAAATCTAAACCCTCAAGATATTTACCCGATGACAAAGCAAACTCGATAATACTTTTTGAAGAATATAAAAATAATTTAATCAAACCAAGTAAAGAAGAAATTTTAAATAATCCTCCTTCAAGATCAGCTAAATTAAGATTCATAATTAGGAGTAAAAATAATTTTTGTGAACCAGCAAACTTAAAAATAAAATTTAAAAAATATTTAGATTTAGAAAGAATCAATGTTTAATAAAAAACTTTTTGTTTCTTTGGCAATATTTTCTATATTTATGGTTTTTACCTCTATTATAAAAACCCAAACAAGATTGATAGAAAAAAATATTAATTCAAACAAGAGAAGTATTTCTCTCTTAGAAAATGAGATTTATGAATCGCAACTCGACTTCTACTATCTTACCTCTCCTGATTATCTTGAAAAAAAAATTATAGAATATAGTAACGATGAATATCTAAGTATCAAATTTTCAGAGATTTATTTTACCTTAAACCAGTTTTTAGAAGAGAAAAAAAGTACAGTTAAATTTATAAAAAATGAAAAAAAAGTTCAAAAAAAATAAAATAAATATAAACCAAAAAAGTTTTTATTTTGAAGACTATTTGGAAACAAATCAAAAAAAAAAAATTATTTCTAATTCTGCAGTTTCAGAGGATCGAATATATGTTTTATTTTTTTTCTTTTTATGTCTTGTTGCAATTTTTTCAATTAAAATTACTTTTATTTCTATTCAAAACCCGAATTTATCTAATACAAAAAAAAACACTTTAAATTTTTTACCTCTCAGAAGAGATATTGTTGATAGAAATGGCATATTATTATCTAGAAATATAAAAGCTTATCATGCAGCAATAAAACCTAACTTAATAAAAGATAAAGAAAAATTTTTAATAAATATAAAATTAAATTTTCCAAAGATATCTCAATCAAAACTTAAAAAAAAATTGTCTAAAAATAAATATTTTTATTTAAAAAAAAGATTAACAGAACTAGAAAAAAATAAATTATGGTCGATTGGTGAAAAAGGAATAATTTTTGAATCTTATCAATCTAGAATATACCCACATGCTGAACTATATAGTCACATTATTGGTCAAACAGATAATGATAATTATGGAATATCTGGTGTAGAAAGTTATTTTGACAATGAATTAATAAACTTAAAAAAAATAAAAGAACCTCTGAAACTAACCTTAGACACTAATTTACAATATTTAGTAAAAAAAAATTTGGAAAAAGGAATAGAGGATTTCAGTGCGACCGGAGCGGCTGGTTTACTAATGAATATTAAGAACGGTGAAGTTTTATCATTAGTATCTCTTCCTGACTATAATATAAATAATCGTATTGATTTAAATAGTCATGATTATACGAATAAAATTACAAAAGGTGTTTTTGAATTGGGATCAGTTTTTAAAACTTTTACAACAGCTTTAGCTTTAGATGAAAATTTATTTTATCCAGACACAATAATAAAAAATATTCCTCAGGAAGTTAAGTGTTCTACACACAAAATATCTGACCTAAAAGTCTTTCCAACAAGTCTTAAAGTAGAGGATATTTTAATTAGGTCTTCTAATGTTGGAACTTTAATGATTGCTAGAAAAATAGGTGAGAAAAAATACAAAGAATTTTTGAGTAAACTTAATTTATTAAAAACTATAGATTTTGAGCTTAATGAAATTGGAACTCCATTAACCTTTAGGTGGGAAAAGTGTAAGTTAGAAACAGTTTCTTTTGGCAGAGGTATAACAACCACACCCCTTCAAGCCGCTGCTGCTTACGCAGCTATATCTAATGGAGGAAATACAATTAAACCTACTATCAAAAAAACAGAAAATTACAGGATAAATGGAAGTAGAGTAGTTTCAGAGGAAACAAGTAGAGAAATGAATAAAATTTTAAGAAAAGTAGTTACTGAAGATGAGGGTACTGCAAAATTGGCGAATATATTTGGGTATTATGTGGGTGGTAAAACTGGAACATCAAAAAAATACGGGGAAGGGAACAAAAACTTAAATACTTTTATATCCGTTTTCCCAATGCCTCAACCTAAGTACATTTTGTTAGTAATGCTTGACGAACCTAAGGCAGCTCCTCATATAAATTATCATTACAAGGGGCAAATAATTAAAAATATTAGAAGAAATGAGGCTGGCTGGAATGCAGCTTATGTAGCGGGCAAAATAATAGAAAAAATTGGACCTATTTTAGCCATAAACAACAACGAGGTTTACAACAACCATGTTGTTAAAAAACTTAATTAAAATTCCTCAAAAAAAAATTGAGTCTATAAAAATTAAAGATCTTTCTTTAGATAGTCGTTGCATTAAAAAAGGTGATTTATTTTTTGCCCTAAAAGGAAACAAATTAAATGGAGAAAAATTCATTAAACAGGCTATTGAAAAAGGTGCTAATGCAATAATTTGCTCTAAAGCTTTAAAAATTAAAAAATCTAGAATTCCAATTATTAAAGTTAAAAATATTAGAAAAACTCTAGAAGACTCCTGTGTAAAGTTTTATAAGAAAAAACCAAAGAATATAATAGCTGTAACTGGCACTAATGGTAAGAGCTCAGTAGCAGATTTTTTTCATCAAATATTATCATTAAATAATATACCAGTAGCTTCGATAGGGACACTAGGAATTAAGAAAAATAAAAAAGTCTTAAAAACAAATCTTACAACTTTAGATATAATATCACTACACAAAGAACTTGCAAAAATTAAAAAAGAAAGAATAGAAAATGTAATCATAGAAGCATCTAGCCACGGTCTAAAGCAAGGAAGATTAAACGGAATAATTTTTAAAGCTGGAGTATTTACTAATTTTAGTCAAGATCATTTAGACTATCATACTTCGATGGAAGATTATTTTAAAGCTAAACTGATTTTATTTACAAAATTATTAAAAAAAAATAAATATATAATTACCGACAAAGATCTTAACCAATTTATCAAATTGAAAAGAGTTGCAAAGAAAAAAAAATTAAACTTAAGAGTCATTAATAATTATTTTTTATCTAAGTATCAAAAAACAACTAATTTAATAGGAAGCTTTCAAGCAAAAAATTTATCTATGTCAATTCTAGCTGCTAAACTATGTGGAATAAAAAATAAAAAGATTATGAATATTTTAAATAAAATAAAAAGTGTTGAAGGTAGATTACAACTAATTAGAGTTTTACCAAATCAAGCTAAAATTTTTATTGATTATGCCCATACACCAGAAGCATTATCAACTGCACTTAAATCTTTAGACAATCATTATAAAGAAAATATTAATTTAGTTTTTGGTTGTGGGGGAGAAAGAGATATTAAAAAGAGACCATTAATGGCAAAAATTGCTGGCAAACTATCAAATAAAATTTATATAACTGATGACAATCCAAGAAATGAAAATCCAAAAAAAATTAGAAAAACAATTATCAAAAATTTAAAAAATAAAAATTTTAATGAGATTGGAAACCGATCTGATGCAATAAAAGCAGCAATTAAAAATTCTAAATTAAATGAAATAATCTTAATAGCTGGAAAGGGTCATGAAACTCATCAAGATTACGGTAAAAAAATATTAAATATTTCAGATAAAATTATAATAAAAAATATAAAAATTAAAAAAGAAAAACTAAATCAAAAAAAATAATATTTGAAAATAATAAAAGGGTTTTAAATTCAATAATAAATAAAAAAAAAGAATATTCCTTTAGAGGTGTTTCTATTAATTCAAAAAAAATAAAAAAGGGTAATTTATTTATTGCGATAAAAGGAAAAAATAAAGATGGCCATAATTATCTATCTAATGCAATTAAAAATGGTGCAAGTTACTGTGTTGTTTCAAAAAAAATGAAACACGTAAATCTAAAGAGATTAATAGTATGCAAAAATACCAAAACATTTTTAAAAAAATTTGCAATTTATAAAAGAACTTTTTCTAAAGCAAAAATAATAGCTATTACTGGTAGTACAGGAAAAACTACTGTTAAAAATATTATAGGAAACTTATTAAAAGCCTATGAAAGCACATACTTTTCCCCAAAGTCTTTTAATAATCAGTATGGAGTTCCTATTAGTTTGGCCAATTTAGATTCAACTCATAAATTTGGTGTTTTTGAAATTGGAATGAGTAAAGCTGGAGAAATTAATCAATTATCAAGATTGGTAAAACCAGATTTAGCTATAATAACTAATGTAGGAGAGGCTCATTTAGAAAACTTTGATAATTTAGATGGAATTGCCAAGGCTAAAGGTGAAATAATTAAAAATATTAAAAAAAAATGGTACAATAATTTTGAATCGTGATGATTCCTATTATAATTATTTTAGTAAATTAGCTAAAATTAAGAATATTCAAATCATTTCATTTGGAAAATTTAAGAATTCCGATGTATATCCAATCTCTATTAAAAAAATGAAAAATAAAAGTTTAGTAAAATTTAAAATTTTTAATGAAACATTAAGTTTATTTATAAGAAATATTAATATATATAATATTTTATCATCACTCGCAGTTTTAAAAAAATTAAATCTTAATTTACAAATGGCTATAAAAATATATAACAATTTAGGTCCAGCAGAGGGAAGAGGTAAAATATATAAAGTAAAAAGATTTAAAACTGATTTTAAATTAATTGATGAAAGTTATAACGCAAGTCCGTTATCAGTTAAGAATGCCATTATCAATCTTTCTAAAATTGATAATCAAAAGTCAAAAAAATATTTACTTTTAGGTGATATGCTTGAGTTAGGAAAAAAATCCAAGTTTTTCCATATAAATTTATCTAAAGTAATAAACAATACTAATATAGATAAAATATTTGTCTATGGTGACAAGATAATAAATACTTACAAACATACAAAAAAAGAGAAGCAAGGAAATATCCTCCAACACAAAAGTGACTTTGACGAGATATTTTCACAAATAATAAAAAAAAATGATTATTTACTTATAAAAGGTTCTAATGCGACTGGATTAAATATGCTTTCTAAAAATATTATAAGGGGGTTAAATAATGTTATTTAGTTTTTTGACATCTTTAGTTGACACATACTCTTTTCTAAATGTTTTTAAATATCTTACTTTTAGAACAGGTCTCTCTGTAATGACTTCCTTAATAATAGTATTTTTAATTGGAGGTCCACTTATAAAAATCTTTTCAAAAAGATTAATTACTGGACCAATCAGACAAGATGGCCCTATAGATCATATAATTAAGAAGTCTGGAACACCTACAATGGGTGGACTTATAATTATTATTGGAATTATTTCGAGCACATTACTCTGGGCAGATTTAACAAATATCTTTATATGGACTTTAATATTTGTTTCTTTAAGTCTAGGAATGTTAGGATTTTTTGATGACTTGTTAAAAATAAAATATAAAAATTCAATAGGCCTTAACTCAAAAATGAAATTTTTAGGTCAATTGGCTATAGGATCAATTGCTTTATTTATATTAATTAAGTATTCAAATCATCAATATTTGTATAATTTATATTTTCCATTTTTTAAAAATCTGATTTTAAATATGGGGTTGTTTTTTATTCCTTTAGCTTTATTTATTATTATTGGATCCTCAAATGCCGTAAACCTAACTGATGGTCTAGATGGTTTAGCAACTGTGCCTGTTATGCTGGTAGCTCTATCATTTACATTAATTTGTTACATAGTTGGTAACACAATTTTTTCTGAATATTTACAACTACAATATATTCCTGATGTTGGAGAATTATCTATTTTTTGCGGTTCCATAGTAGGATCATGTCTAGGTTTTCTTTGGTATAACGCACCTCCAGCTAAAATATTTATGGGAGACACAGGATCACTTTCATTAGGAGGTTCTTTAGCGGTAGTTGCAATTATAGTTAAACATGAAATTGTATTAGCTATTATAGGCGGCCTCTTTGTATTAGAGACAGTTTCTGTAATTATTCAGGTAATTTCCTACAAACTTACTGGAAAAAGAGTATTCATGATGGCTCCTATTCACCACCATTTTGAAAAAAAAGGGTGGGCTGAGTCTACTATAGTAATTAGATTCTGGATAATTGCGATTATTTTAGCTTTGATCGGTTTAGCTACTTTAAAATTACGTTAGTAAAATTAATGGAAATATCTTTAAATTTAAGCAAAAAAAGTTTTGCAGTTTACGGGCTAGGAGTCACAGGTAAATCTGTAATAAATTTCTTCGAGAAAAGAAAAATTAAAAAATACCAGGTTTGGGATGATAATAAAATTTTACGGAAAAATTTTACAGCTAAGACATTAAATTTTAATAAAAGTTTGGACAAAGTTGATTATATTATTTTAAGCCCCGGAATAAATATTAAAAATTCTAAATTTAAAAAAAAACTGATAAGTAATAAAAAAAAAATTATCACTGATTTAGATTTATTTTACTTAATTTACCCTAAAACAAAAACTATAGTGGTTACCGGAACTAATGGAAAGTCTACTACTTGTAAAGTAATTGAACATTTATTAAAAAAAAATAAAAAAAATGTAAAAATTGGTGGAAATATTGGGAAACCTATTTTAGATATAAAAATTAAGAGAAATTTAACTATTATAATTGAAGCATCCTCTTATCATTTGGCTTACTCAAAATATATTAAGCCAACGTATGCTATGATACTTAATATAAGCAGAGACCATATAGAATGGCATGGAAATATAAAAAATTATTCAGATTCTAAATTTAAAATATTTAAATTCCAAAACAAAAAAGATTATGCTTTATTAGAAAAAAATTTAATAAAAAGATTTAGAAATAAAAAATGTTTGGGGAAACTAAAAATTGTATCATCAGAATCGTATAAAAAAATAGAAAAAAAAATTAAAAATAGTTATTTGAAAAACAATATTAATGAAAAGAATATGGTTTTCGTATATGAATTATCAAAAATACTAAAAATTAAAAAGAATTTCTTTATAAAATCATTTAATAATTTTAAAGGTCTTCCACACAGGCATGAAATGTTTCTTAAAATAAATAATATAAAATTTATTAACGACTCAAAAGCTACATCATTTCAAGCAAGTAAATTTGCTTTAGAAGCCTATAGGAATATTTTTTGGATAACAGGTGGCTTACCAAAGTATAGTGATAAATTTTACTTAAATAAAACTAAACAAAATATTATTAAAAGTTATATTATTGGAAGGCATGCTAATTTCTTTAAAAAGCAGTTATCTAATAAGGTTAAATTTAAAATCACAAAAACTCTAAATCAGTCTTTAAGTTTACTCTTTAAAGAAATAAAAAAAATACCCAAGGGTAAAGAAATAACAATATTATTTAGTCCCTCAAGTGCTTCATATGATCAATATAAAAATTTTAATGAAAGAGGAAATCATTTTAAAAAATTAGTAAGATTTTATGCAAAAAAATTCTTTTAATGAAAAACTAAATAGTTACTGGCGAAATATTGATAAAAAAATCTTATTAAGTTTTATCCTTTTATTTTTGCTTGGTCTTTTTTTTTCATTTTCTTCTACTTCATCGTTAGCAGGAGAAAGACTTAATAAAGATTACTACTTCTTTTTTTCAAAACACTTTTTATTTGTTATCTTATCTTTATTTGTCATGTTTTTTATTTCTTTTCTTGATTTAAAGATTTTAAAGAAATCTATTATTCCACTTTTTTTAATTCTTTTTTCTGCATTATTAATAGTTCCTTTTGTAGGGGAGGAAATAAAAGGCTCAAAACGTTGGTTAGACTTGTACTTTTTTAATTTACAGCCAGTAGAGCTTATTAAACCCTTCTTCATAATGATTACTGCTAAAATATTAACAATGGAAGAATCAAAAAAGAACACTATCAAATCTTATTTATTTAGTTTTTTAATTTTGTTATCGATAATAATACTGTTAGTGAATCAACCTGATATTGGACAATCCATTCTTTTGATAGGAACTTGGATTTCTATTGTTTTTATTTCAGGCATAAGCTTAATTTATATTATAAGTTTTTTTAGTTTTTCAGCTCTTTCTCTAATAGGTTTAGTTTTTTCATTTCCAGATAAATTTTCCTATATTATTAATCGCCTACAAACTTTTTTTGACCCTTCTAAAGGAGATACTTTTCAATCACAAAAAGCATTGGATGCAATAAAACAAGGAGGCTTAAAAGGCCAAGGAATGGGGGAAGGAATACTTAAAGATAGTGTTCCAGAAGCTCATACTGATTATATTATAGCAGTAGTAGCAGAAGAATTTGGTTCAATAGTATCAATTTTTTTGGTTTTAATATTTTTATACATAGCATTTAATATTATTAAATTTACAGTTACAGAAAGTGACAAAAATTTAAAAATATCTCTTAGTGGTTTTTCAAGTTTGTTAATATTTCAAATGTTTATTCACATAGGGGTTAATACAAGTTTGTTGCCCACAACTGGAATGACCCTTCCATTTCTAAGCTATGGAGGATCTTCATTAATTGGAAGTTCAATATTAGCAGGATTAATTTTAAATTTTACAAAAAATAGGTTCATAAATGAAACTATCTAAAAGAAAAGTTTTAATAGCAACTGGCGGAACAGGAGGCCATGTTTTCCCCGCATACAGTCTGGTAGAATATTTTTCAAAAAAAGATTATCATGTAGAGGTCACAACAGATGAAAGAGGAAAAAAATTTTTACAAAATTATAAAAATCTCAAACTTAAAATAATTAACTCTACAACAATTTTTACAAATAATCCGTTAAAATTACTTATTTCTATTATTAAAATCTTTTTAGCTTTTTTAAACTCACTTATATTTTTGATAAAATTTAAACCAGATATAGTTTTTGGGATGGGAGGTTATTGCTCTTTTCCAGTTTGTATTGCGGCAAAAATTATGGGAATACCTTTTATTATTTATGAAAATAATCTAATTTTAGGAAAGACAAATCGTTATCTTTTACCTTTTTGTAAAAAAATATTTGTCTCATATTCAAATTTAGAGGGTATTGATAAAAAATATATTCATAAAGTTTTTCAAACAGGAAATATAATAAGACAAGAAATTTTAAATTTTGAAAATAAAAACTTTAAAAAAGATGAAAATATCTTTACCATATTAGTTTTAGGAGGAAGTCAAGCTGCAAAAATCTTTGCAGAAAAATTACCAAAGGTATTCAAGAAATGTAAAGAAGAGAGTTTCAAGATAAAGGTTTTTCAACAATGCCTAGAGAATCAAAATAAAGAAATAGAAAAAGAATTTGAATCTCTTAATATTGAACATGAAATTTTTAATTTCAAGGATAATATTTTGAATTACTTTTCTAAGACTGATCTAGTCATAACAAGATCTGGATCATCTATGTTGGCAGAACTTTTAAACTGCAAACTACCTATTATTTCTATTCCACTCCCTACCTCAACTGATAATCACCAATTAAAAAATGCAAAATACTTCGAAGAAAAAGGATATGGTTTTTTAGTTGAAGAAAATATGATTGATAAAGAATTATTTAATTTAATTAAGTCTATTTATAATAATAGAGCCTTAATACAAGAGATGAGAGAAAAACAAAAAAAATACTCAGATAAAAAGGTTTTTAAAAAAATACAGACTCATATAGAAGAAATACTTAATGATTAATATTGGAAACAAAGAGGTTATTCATTTTATCGGCATAGGAGGGATAGGAATGAGTGGGCTGGCTCAAATAATGAAAATAATGGGATTTAATGTACAAGGTAGTGATTTAAAAACTAACAAGAATATAGAAAATTGTAAAAAAGTTGGTATAAAAATTTTTATCGGCCACTCTAAAAAAAATATTTCCAAAGCAACCATTATTGTTAAATCATCGGCAATAACAAAAAAAAATATTGAATATACTGATTCAGAAAAAAGAAAAATGCCAATTTATGAAAGAGCAGAAATGCTTGCCAATATCGTTTCTTTAAAAAAAAATATAGTAATATCTGGATCGCATGGAAAGACCACAACAACTTCTTTAGTTGCTAAAATATTATCTGAGGCAAAATTAGAACCGACAATTATTAATGGGGGAGTTATAAATTCGATAAAGAGCAATGCTAAGTTTGGACGAGGTGAGTGGGCAGTTTTAGAAGCTGATGAGTCGGACGGAAGTTTTTTAAAACTACCTATTAATTACTCTGTTATAACAAATGTTGATAACGAACATTTAGATTTCTACAAGAATTATCAAAATCTAAAAAGAGCTTTCATAAAATTTATAAACAAAACACCCCCTATAGGAAAATCAATAGTGTGTATAGACGATGCAAATCTCAAAGACATTTTGAAAGAAATTAAAACAAAGAATTATTTTACGTATGGTTTTAATGAAAAAGCTAATTACCAAATACTTAAACCAAAGTATAAATCAAAAAACACTAGCTTTGAGATTAAATATAAAAATAATATGAAAAAAAATATTGTTATCAAAAATATAGTCCTAAATTTAATTGGGAAACATAACGTTCTTAATGCGACAGCAGCAATAGCTATTTGTTTAAACCTTGGTATTAGAATTAATATTCTTAAAAAAGCACTTAGAAATTTTTCTGGTGTTCAAAGAAGACTTACCAAGATATTTTCAAAAGAAGGTAAAGACTTTTATGATGATTATGCTCATCACCCAACAGAAATTAAATCAGTTTTAGAGGGAATAAAACAAGTTTATAAAAAAAGAAAAATATTGTCAGTTTTTCAACCCCATAGATATTCAAGAATAAAAAATTTAAAATTAGAATTTTCAAAAAGTTTTACAAACTCAGATCTTGTAATATTATGCCCAATCTATGCTGCGGGTGAAAAAAAAGATAAGACTTATAATCAAAATGACTTTTCAAGAAAAATTGCAAAAAATTCTAAAGTTCAAGTAATAAATATTAACAATGAAATAGATCTTAAAAAATATTTAAAAATTAATTTAATTAAAGATGAGATTGTTATTGGTATGGGAGCTGGCTCAATTTCAAAATGGATGAGGGAATTAGAAAAAAAATTATGACAAAAGAATCAAAAATAATAAATGACTTGAAAAAAAATACTTATTTTGAGGAAAAACTCTCTAAATATAGCTGGTTTAATTCGGGAGGTGCAGCTGAAATATTTTTTAGACCTAACAAAATAGAAGAACTTTCTTTGTTTTTAAAAAAAGTGAAGAATAAAGACAAAATTAATATAATTGGAGCAGGCTCAAACACACTTATTAGAGACGGAGGCGTCGAAGGAGTTACAATAAAATTAAGTTCAAAATTTTCACACATAAGATTATTGGAAAATAATATTATTGAAGCAGGTGCAGCCACTCTAGACAAAAAAATTTCAGATTTTGCTACAAAGAATTCTTTAACAGGATTTGAGTTTTTATCTTGTATTCCAGGTTCGGTTGGCGGAGGTATAAAAATGAATACTGGCTGCTATAATCAAGAAATATCCCAAATCCTAGTTTCAGTTCAAGTAATGGATGAAAATGGAAACTTGAGAGAGATAAAAAAAGAGGAAATAAATTTTTCATACAGAAAAAGCAATTTATCAGACAGTTTAATTATACTGAGTGCTAAATTTAAAGGCATGCTAGCAAAAAAAGAAGAAATACAAAAAAGACAATTAGATTTTTTAAAGAAAAAAAAGTTATCCCAACCAAGTAGGGTTAAAACATGCGGAAGCACTTTTAAAAATACAGAAGATAGAAAGGCATGGTCTTTAATTAAAGAGTCAAATTGTCAAAATATGACTGTTGGAGGGGCTAAAATTTCTGAAAAACATTGCAATTTTTTTATTAATAATGGAAAAGCATCGTCTAGTGATATTGAAGAACTGCTTTACAAAGTTAAAAATCAAGTTTTAGAAAAGACAGGCGTAAGTTTAGAACTAGAAATAAAGATAATTGGAAACAATTAGTGGTTATGAAAAAAAAAAGAGTGTTAGTAGTTTTAGGAGGCACTTCAAAAGAAAGAAATGTAAGCTTAGATAGTGGAAAGGCATGCATAAAAGCCATCAAAAGACTTGGACATACAATAATTACTTTTGACCCTGCTAAAAAGGGATTTAATGAAATTATTAAACTTAAAGTAGATATAATCTTTAATGCATTACACGGCAAAGATGGAGAGGATGGTCATGCACAAAGTCATTTTGAATATCTGAAAATACCCTATACTCATTCAGGGGTTATTTCCTCAATGCATGCTATGGATAAAGCGGTTTCAAAAAAAATTTTTTTAAAAAATAAAATAATTACTCCAAAATATTTTGTTTTAAATGTCTTAAATTATAAAAATAAAAATCCACTTAGGAAATTAATAAAAAAAAATAGATTAACTTTTCCTGTAGTCGTTAAACCAACTAATGAAGGTTCCAGTATTGGAGTGAGAATTTGTAAAAATCTGCAAAGACTTAATTTTGAGACAAAATCCTTGTTTAAAAACTATAAAAATTTAATTTTTGAAAAGTACATAAAGGGAAAAGAAATCCAAGTTGCAGTTTTTAATGGAAAAGCTTTAGGAGCAATAGAGCTTAAGCCCAAAAGAAGCTTCTACGATTATAAGGCAAAATACACCAAGTCAGCAAAAACATTACATATTATGCCTGCAGACATATCAAAAAAGAAATATAAAGAAGTTTTAAAGATATCTGAAAAAGCTCATAAATCTTTAAAATGCAGAGGAGTAACAAGAAGTGACTTTAAGTTAACAAATAATAAATTTTATTTACTTGAGCTTAACACGCAACCCGGAATGACAAATTTGTCACTAGTTCCTGAAATAGCAAAATACAAAGGTATTAAATTTGATACACTGGTTAAAAAGATGATCTTAGATGCTAGTATTGATCGATGATTAAATTTACTAAAGTTACAACTCTAATTTTATTATTTTTTTCATTATCTACTTACGTTCCTAAACACAAGAGTCAAAGTAAAAGCATAATTTTTCCAATAGAAAAAATAAAAATAGAGAATAATGTTGTTGTTAACAGAAGTGATCTAATTAAAAAACTAGAATTTTTAAAGGGAAAAAATCTATTATTTGTGGATCTAAAAAAAATTGAGATACATTTAAAAAAATTTGATTTTATATCTAGTTTTAAGGTTAACAAAGTATATCCACAAACAATTAATATTATTATTTTTGAAAAAAAACCAATAGCAATTTATTCAGAAGATAAAAAACTTTACTATATCTCAGAAGAGGGAGATTTAATAAATTACTTGGATATAATTCAGTATAAGAGTCTCCCAATAGTATTTGGTAAAAATAGAAAATTTAATATTTTTTATAAAAATTTGATTAATATCAATTTTCCTATTAATGAAATTAAATCTTATCATTACTTTAAAATTGGAAGATGGGACATTAACTTGAAAAATAACAAAACAATTAAACTTCCTAGAGAAAATTACGTTGAAGCTTTAAACAACTTTAGTTTAATTAAAAATAATAAAAGTTTTTATAATTATAATATTTTTGATTATAGAATAAAAGATCAATTGATTTTAAATTAAATAATATGGAAATTCATAAACCTTATCTTTTTATAGAAATTGACGATAAAAATTTTGTCTTTTTAACTGTTGAATATAACGAGGAAAATAATTTTAAAATCCTAGACTCGTTTTCTATTAATTCAGAAGGTATTACAGATGGAAAAGTGATCAATGCAGACACCTGTTCAAGAGTTATAAGGGACAGCCTTGATATTATTGAAAAAAAAATAAAATTTAATTTTAAAAATGTTACAGTTGTAAACAATCAAGATAATTTTCAATGTATTAATATTTCAGGTTTTAAAAAATTAGATGGCTCTCAAATACTTAATCAAGATATATCTTTTATATTAAATAATATTAAAAATTTGATAAATGATTGTGAACAACAAAAATCGTTAATTCATCTATTTAACTCTAATTTTATATTAGACAATAATACATTAGATAATTTACCCGTCGGTCTTCATGGAGAGTTTTACAGCCATGATCTTACTTTTTACCTTTTGCCAAAAAATGATCTTAGAAATATAAAATTAGTTTTTAATAAGTGTGAAATTAATGTTGAAAGAATAATTTGTAAAAAATTTGTTGAAGGAATTGATCTTATAAAAAATAATGGAAATTCTTTTACTGTTATTAATCTTAGAAAAGAAAAAAGTCATGTTTCAATTTTTATAAACTCTTCTTTCGTATACTCTGAGTCTTTTTCATTTGGAACAGATATAATTATGAGAGATGTTTCAAAAATTTGTTCTCTAGATCTTAAAATTGTAAAAAAAATATTCTCTTCCCTATCATTTGATGAAAAAAATAAAGATTATAATAATGCGTATCTAGAAAAAAAATTTTTTGAAGGATCTAATTTTAGAAAAATAAGCATATCACATTTAAAAGATATTATTGATGCGAGAATTAAAGAATTAGTGAATTTAATTCATAAAAGTAATATTAATTTAAAATATTTTAATACTAAAAATAATATTGTTTGTTTTAAGTTTGAAGATGAGAGTATTCCCCAGAGCTGTAAATCAATATTTAAAAATAATTATAGAGAAAAGGATGAAGTAAGATTTATTTCCTCTGATAAAGATGAACACCTTAAAGGATGTATAAATTCTGCAGAGCTCACAAGTAAAGGATGGGAAAAAGAAGCGATACCTATAATTCAGACAAAAAAATCAATAATTTCAAGAATATTCTCATCTATATTTAATTAATATTAGTCAGTATTTTTTTGTAATATTAGTTGTTTTAAATAATTTTATTCAATTTTGTATAAAACTTTATAACATGATGAACCAAAAAACTCTTAAAAAACCAATAGAACTAAACGGTGTAGGATTACACAATGGAGTTAAAGCTAATATTCTTATAAAGCCAGCAAATATAGATCATGGTATTAAATTTAAAAGAATTGATATCAATGAAAATAATATAATAGAAGCAAACTTTAAAAATGTTAGTGAACCAATTCTTTGCACAAAAATTAAAAATACAAGTGGAGTATCAGTTTCTACTGTAGAACATTTAATGGCAGCTTTTTATGGAGAAGAAATAGATAATGCCTTGGTAGAAATAGACTCAGGAGAGATGCCCATACTTGATGGTTCTTCCATAGATTTTGTAGAAGCTATAAAATCAGCTGGAACAGAAGAACAGAATGCTCCTCGAAAGTATATTAAAATATTAAAAAAAATTGAAGTTAAAGAAGGAAAAAAATATATTTCAATAGAGCCTTTACAAAAAGACTTAATAATTGATTTTGAGATTGTTTATAAAAACCCATTAATAAGAACTAGAAGAAAAGAATTCAAACTAAGTGACGGAGATTTATATTCAATATATAGCTCGAGGACTTTTTGTTTATATGAAGATATTGATCACATTAAAAGCTTAGGTTTAGCTAAAGGAGGCTCTTTAGAAAATGCCATTGTGGTTCAAGATAATAAAATATTAAATCCACAAGGATTAAGAAATAGACATGAGTTTGTGGCACATAAGATCTTAGATTGTTTAGGAGATCTTTTGCTGTCAGGTCATAGAATTTTTGGACATGTTAAAACATCCCAAGGAGGGCACTATTTAACAAACGCATTATTAAGAAAAGTCCTTTCTGATAATTCAAACTGGGTACTAGAAAGTTCATCTAAAGAACGAAAAGATACTAAATACAACGAGCCAATTGCTGTTAGAGCTTAATAAAATCTAAAAATTTACCTAATTAATTTAATTTGATATGAATTATATAAATGTATCATAAATTATTTACCTTTTTACTAATAATCTTTTTAACTTTTTCTTGCACAAAAAAAGACGTCACAACAAATACTCCTCCAGACGAAGAGCAAGCTTTCCTAATCTATAAAGAGGCAATAGAACTAATGAATGAAGGTGAGCTTTTTATAGCTGCAAAAAAATTTTCAGAGGCCGAAGCTATTCTTCCAAAAATAGAAATGTCAGCAAAATCTGCTTTAATGTCTAGTTACTGTCTTTATGGAATTAACTTTTATGATGAGGCTATAGAAAAATTGGAAAGCTATATAACAAAATATCCAGCTGATAAAAATATACCCTATGCACATTATTTAATTGCTATATCTCTTTATGAACAAATTTTGGATGAAAAAAAAGACTTAGCACCTCTCTTAAAATCAAAAGATAAAATTGAATTTTATTTAAAAAACTATTCTGACACAGACTATGCTTTAGATTTAAAATTTAAAAGAGATTTAATTATTAATCAGTTAGCTGCAAAAGAACTTTATGTTGCAAAATATTATATAGAAGGTCAAAAATGGATTGCGGCAATAAACAGATTAAAAGTTATAGTAGATGAATATGAGGAGACAGTTTTTATAGAAGAAGCCCTTCATAGATTAGTTGAAATATATTATAAGATTGGCTTAGAAGAAGAGGCAAAAGCAGCCGCAGTATTATTAGGATATAATTATAATTCAAGTGAGTGGTATAAACAGTCCTACAAAGTGCTTAATAAAGAATACAAAATTCCTAAAAAAGTTGACAAGAAAAAAACAGATGGATTAATCAAAAGAACTATTAAAAAGATATTAAAATAAATAATGAAAAACACACGAGATGATATAATTAAAATTTATAAAGAAAATATCAAACTAATTAAAAAATTTAATAAACATTATTATTCTGATGATTCTCCAATCATAGATGACTTTAAATATGATAAAATTAAAGATGAGACTATACGACTAGAAAAGCAAAACATATTTTTAAAAAAATATGGATCTATATCTGAAATTATTGGAGCAAAACCTTCAAATCAATTTAAAAAGATAAAACATTTAAAACCGATGTTGTCTCTATCAAACGCATTTAACCCTAAAGACATGGAAGATTTTTTAAATAAAGTTAATAATTTTTTAAATAGAAAAGACTTTAAAGTTGAACTTTCATCAGAGCCAAAAATAGATGGAATTTCAGCATCATTAATTTATGAGAAAGGAATTTTAACCAAGGGTCTATCAAGAGGAGATGGAATTACTGGGGAGGATATTTTACAGAACTTGAAAACTATTCAAGCAATTCCTAAAAAAATAAATGATAAAGATATTCCTAATATTTTAGAAATAAGAGGTGAGGTTTATATAGGAAAAAAAGACTTTGAAGTATTAAAAGATAAATTTGCCAATCCAAGGAACGCAGCCGGGGGATCTTTAAGACAAAAAAGATCAGAAGAAACAAAAAAAATTCCTTTAAAATATTTTGCGTATGGTTTTGGAGTAATTGACCCTTTGATATATAAAACACAATCAGAATTTATTAATAAATTAAAAAAATGGGGCTTCTCTATAAATCCTCATAATAAAATAGTAAAAAATTTAAAAGAAATTGAAAACCAACATAAATCTATTGAAGAACTTAGAGCATCTCTCGACTATGATATCGATGGACTTGTTTACAAAGTAAATAGTCTTGATCTTCAATCTAGGTTAGGTAATACCTCAAATTCACCCAGGTGGGCTATCGCATATAAATTTTCTTCCGAAAAAGCTACCACAAAAATTAAAGATATAGTTATTCAAGTTGGAAGAACAGGTGCTTTAACTCCAGTTGCAAAAGTTGATCCAGTAACTGTAGGAGGAGTAGTTGTTTCTAACGCAACTTTACATAACGAAGATGAAATAAATAGAAAAGATATTAGGATTGGTGATACTATTAAAATTCAAAGAGCTGGAGACGTTATACCCCAGGTAGTCTCTGTAGATAAATCAAAAAGAACAAAAGATTCTATAAAATATAAATTCCCTGAAAAATGTTTGTGTGGATCTAAAACAAAAAAAGAGATTAATCTTTCTACAAAGAAAGAAGATGCGGTAAGAAGATGTTTAAAAGACTACGAATGTAGTTTCATTGCAAGAGAAAAATTAAAGCACATAGTTTCAAAAGAAGCTTTCAATATAGATGGTTTAGGAAAAAAAGTTATCGATCAGTTTTGGGACTTAAAACACATAAGCAAACCATCTGATATATTTAAACTAGATTATGAAAAAATAAAGAATCTTGAAGGTTGGGGAGAAACTTCAATTAATAATCTTAAGAATGCTATAAATAATGGAAAAAAGATTTCATTAAATCGATTCATTTATTCTTTAGGAATTAGGCATATTGGTCAAGAAAATGCTAAAATTTTAGCAGGATTTTTTTTTTCAATTAAAAATTTTTCCTCTTTATTTACAAATAGTAAAAGAAAAGAAATTTTAATCAGTCTGGCTGAATTAGATGGGATTGGAACGACACAAATTAAATCTGTCGAAAGTTTTTTTTCAAATGTTAAAAATTCTGAAGTTGTAAGAGATTTAATAAAAGTTCTTAAAATAGAGGACTTTAAAAATAACAATAAAAAGGGAAAATTGATTAATAAAACTTTAATGTTTACTGGTGGATTTAAAAAAATCAGTAGATCTGAAGCAAAAAATCTCACAGAGAAAAATGGAGGAAAGGTACTTGGAACTGTATCTAAAAAATTAGATATTTTAGTTATTGGAGACTCAAAGCCAACGAGAAAAAAAATAGATAAAGCAAGGTCACTTAGTATTCAAATTTTAAATGAATCCGAATGGTATAAATTGTTAGATATTTGAGCAAGATTTTTTAAGATCAATTATTTCTTTTTTATTCATAAATTTTTTTAAATTTTTAAAAACTTTGGCATGATAAATATTCAACCAATTGATTTCTGTTTTGCTTAAAAGATTTTTTTCGATTAAAGATTTGTCAATAGGTGCCATAGTTAAATCTACAAACTTATAAAAACTATTATTTTTTTTTACCCTAATTAAGTTTTCAATTCTTATACCAAATTTACCTTTTTCGTAATATCCTGGTTCATTGGAAATAACCATTCCTTCTCTAAGCTTAACTTTATTTTTTCTTGAAATTCCTTGAGGACCTTCATGTACATTTGAAAAATAACCTACTCCATGACCAGTACCATGCGCATAATCGAGTTTAACTTGTTTTAAAAATTTTCTAGCAACCAAATCTATTTCTGCTCCACATGTATTTTTTTTAATTTTGTAACTTGAAACAGAAATATGACCTTTTAGAACTCTAGTAAAAATTTTTCTTATTCTTTTATTATTATTTTCTAAAGAAATAGTTCTAGTTACATCAGTAGTACCATAATTATACTGCCCTCCAGAATCTACTAAATAAATATCACCTCTCTTTAAAACTCTATTACTTCGAATATCTGCTTTATAATGAATAATGGCTCCATTGGGTCCAGTTCCTGATATTGTAGGAAAACTTAATGAAACAAAAGTTTTATTATTTTTTCTAAAATTAAGCAATTTATTTTGAGCACTTAACTCTGTAATTTTTTTTCTTTTAAAAGTATTTTTTAACCAAAAAAGAAATTTTGTTAATGCTGCACCATCATAGATGTGGGACTCAGTTATATTTTTAATTTCTTTTTTATTTTTTAAAGATTTTAGGGCATAAATTGGATCTGGCATTTCAAAGATTTTATTATTTTTTTTTAAAATATTTTTAAAAAGTACCGAACATGTATTTTTGTCTATTTGTATTTTTTTATTTTTAGTTTTAATAAAAAAATTTTCAATATGATCTATATCCATAAAATTTACTTTTTTAAGCATTTTTTTAATTTTATTACTTATTTTTCTTAGATCACAAAAAAAATTAAGTTGATTCTTTTTGTCAATAAACAAATAACTTTTTGGGATGGGTGAAAACTTATAATCATTTCCTCTAATATTAAGCAGCCATGCAACATTTTCTGGGGCCGTGACGAACTGCAAATCCATTTTATTATTTTTTATTTTTGTAGAAACTTTGAGAGTTTTAGTTTTATAGCTTTGACCAACAACTTTTTTTTTCAATAAAAAGAAACTTTTTACTTTATTTTTTTTTTTATTTTTCCATATTTTGTCTATTAAGTTTGTATTTAAAGGAATTAATTTACATTTAGTTTTTTTAAAAAAATTTAACAGCATTAATTCAGTATGAAGTTTAGGATCAAAGCCTATTTTATATTTTTTGTTTTTTAGGATTTTAGATGGTGAACTATTAGGAATTGTTTCAATCTTAAAACTTTTACTGCTTTGAATATTAGCTTGTACTGTATATCTTCCATCAACAAATAAATAATTTTTTTTTTTTAAGATTAAGGCCAAGCCGTATGAACCTGTAAAATTAGAAATAAATCTAAGCCTATCTTCGTTAGGTTCTATATCTGAACTAAAGAATTCATCATTTTTTGGAATAATATACCCATCTAAATTAAGTCGTGATAATGATTTTTGAAGATTTTTTATTTTTTCCATTTCAAAATTTTGTTTTTTTTTAGTCTCTCCCAACCTGGGCTTCTATATTCACCCTCAAAATCATCAATTACGTCTTGATTAAACTCAAAATCATCTCTATTTCTTTGAACATCATTTTCACTTTTTTCTAATATCTCTTCTGGAATTTCGTTAATAAATCTTGATGGAAGTGTATCCATCCAATCACCATGGAAAGCTCTTTTAATTGCAAATGATATAAATGCCTCTTTTTTTGCCCTTGTAATACCAACGTAAGCTAATCTTCTCTCTTCTTCTAAAGCAAAATCTCCTTTTTCTTCTAAAGATTTTTGGTGAGGAAATAGACCTTCCTCCCATCCAGGTAAAAACACAACATCAAATTCCAACCCTTTAGCAGCATGCATAGTCATCAAATTTATTTTTTCTCCTTGCCATTCTTGATCAATTGAGGTTGCTAGGGCTACATGTTCAAGAAAGCTCTCTAGATTATCATAATCCCTCATTGCTCTTAAAAGTTCTTTAATATTTTCTAGACGATTTTCATTTTCTAGATCTTTTTTATTTTTTAACATCTCTGAATATCCAGATTCATCTAAAACTATTTTTAAAAGATCGAAATGTTTATTTGTTTTTAAGTCATTCCTCCACTTGTTGATCATGTTCAAAAACTGAGATAAGCTAATTTTAATTTTTGGTTTAAAACCATTTTCCTCTAAAATTTTTAAAATTGAGTCTTCAAGACATAACTTATTTTTTGCAGCATATAGGTATATTTGATTAATAGTGCTCTCTCCCACACCTCTCCGAGGTGACTGCAAAGCTCTTTCTAAAGCTAAGTCGTCATATTTTTGATTAATTATTCTTAAATATGATACGGCATCTTTTATTTCGGCTCTTTCATAAAATTTTGTTCCACCAAGAACTCTATATCCAATACCGATCTTTAAAAATCTCTCTTCAAACTCTCGAGTTTGATAAATAGCCCTCACTAAAATAGAAACATTATTAAGAGAATATTTTTTTTTCAAATTATTTTCTATTATATCACAAACACCTTGAGCCTCTTCTTTTCCTGACTGATAACAATTTAATTTAACTAATTCCCCTTCGATTGCTGATGACCAAAGTTTTTTACCTACTCTATTTGTGTTATTCGATATTAAACTAGAGGCTGTTTTTAATATATTTTTTGTAGATCTATAGTTTTGTTCAAGTTTAAAAACTTTACAATTTTTATATATTTGGTCAAAAGTTAAAAAATTTTTAATTTCAGCCCCTCTCCAGCTGTAAATAGACTGATCATCATCTCCAACACAACAAATGTTTTGTTTGCTATTAACCAACAGGTGTAACCACTTATTTTGAATAAAATTTGTGTCTTGATATTCATCTACTAAAATATATTTAAAACTTTTAGTATAAATCTCTCTAATATCTTTATGATTTTCAAAAAGCTTAACGCAGTAAAGTATTAAATCTCCAAAATCAAAAGCATTCAAATCTCTAATTTTATTTTGATAAATTTCATAAACACGTAAAATTGGTTTTTCTAGTGATGAAAACTTCTTAGAATTCACTTCAGATGGTAATAAACCCTTATTTTTCCATTTGTCTATAAAAGACATAATAAGTTGAGGGGAAAATTTTTTAGCATCGAGACTTTCTGCTTTACAAATCTTTCGAATTAATTTTTTTTGATCATCAGAGTCTAAGATAGTAAAGTTACTTTTATATTCTAATGCTTCAGCATGCCTTCTTAGAATTTTAACACTTATAGAATGAAACGTGCCTAACCAAGGTACAGAATTTGACCTTCCCTCGACATATTTCATAACCCTATTTTGCATTTCTTTAGCGGCTTTATTCGTAAATGTTACGCAGAGTATTTGGTTCGGCCACGCCTTCTTTTCATTTATGATATGGGCCAATCTTGTTGTAAGAACTCTAGTTTTTCCTGATCCCGCTCCTGCTACTACCAAATTAGGGCCCTCCGTGTTCAGCACAGCTTCTTTTTGCTCCTTGTTTAAATCTTCTAATATTTTATTTATTGAACTCATAAAGTGTATTTTTATACTTATATACTACATGTTCATAAATAAAAAATGATTAATAAAAACAAATATATTTTTTCTTTAGTAACGAATCTCAAAAATAATAAATTTTATTTATCTTTAAAAAAAATCTTTAAACATGTCTCTTTTCTAAAATATCTTTTTCTTATTTTTTTTATTTCAATTTCAACTTATTTAATTATACCAAAATACTTTAATTATGAAAAAAAAGAATTTTTGATTAAAAAAGCATTTTTAGAAAAATATAATATCAAACTAGAAGAAATAAGTAGTATAAAATATGATTTTTTACCAAGACCTAGACTAAAATTAGAAGTACGAAATTTAAAAATTGAAGAAAATTTATTGTATGGAGATGTTAAAAACCTATATATAATTTTAGACTATTCTGAACTTTACAACATTAAAGAATTGAAGCTTAAAAAAGTAATAATAGACGACTCAAATTTAAATATAGATATAAAAAATATTAGCAATATTTACTATTATCTAAAAGATAAAAAAAATAAAATTTTTATAAAAAATAGTAATCTTATTTTAAATGATGGCAAAAGCTATTTAACATCGATTAAGAAAACTAAATTACTTAATAATAAAAAAGATCTTAGTCTTACAGGTTCCCTGTCAAATAAAAGATTATATCTAAATATTCTAGAATCAGAAGGACTTATAAAGATGGTTTTAAAAATTCCTGAAATAGACTCTTATTCAACGATCACGATAGATAAAGAGATTAATTTTAAAGGCTCAAAAGGAAGAGTTAAAGCTAAAATTTTGAACAATAATTTTAAGTTTGATTTTGAATATAATGAAAAATTAAAAATTTATAACTCGTTATTTAGAAATAAAAATTTACAGTCCTCTTTTGATGGAAGTATCGTAGTATTACCTTATTTTAAATTTGATTTAATATTTAATTTAAAAAATATCAATTTTGCAAAACTTCTTGATAGTAATTTTATAGAAAAAACAGATAAAATATTATTAAATAATAAAAAACTAAATGGAAAATTAAAAGTGAAATATAAAAACAATGCTATTTATTTTAATACACTTAAAAAATTTGAAATTATTTTATCTTTTAAAAATGGCGAGATTGATATTAAAAATATTTTAATGAATTTTGAAGATCTTAATTTAAATCTTTCAGGTTTTATCGCTGGTACAGATTATAAGAAACTAAATTTTAAAACATTTATCAATGTTAGGGATGAAAAAAAATTATTAAAAAAAATGGGTATAAATAAAAATATTGATTTTAAACCTTTTAATTTAAATTTAAATGGTTCAATGAATCTGGAAGCTAATAAAATATATTTTAATGAAATTTTATCAAGCACAGGCTACAAAGCCACAAAAAAGGAAATTAAATATTATAAAGAAAATTTTGAAAAACTAGTTATTAAAAATAGTTATTTAGGAATGTTTGACAAAGCTAAAATATATGATTTTATAAAAGAAGTTTATTAATCTACCGAGGTTTAGTCATTAAAATAGGATTCATTACTTTATCATACTCTTTTTCGCTTATTGCACCGGATCTCAAAGCTTCCTCTTTAAGAGTAGTCCCATTTTTATGAGCTAATTTTGCGATTTTAGCAGCCATGTCATAACCTACTTTAGGAGACAAAGCAGTCACTAACATAAGGGAATTTTCAAGAAGAAATTTAATCCTTTTTTTGTCTGCCTTTAAACCTCTGATACAATAATTTGCAAAAGCTTTTGATGAATCAGACATAATATTTATAGACTGCAAAATATTATGTATGATTAGCGGTTTAAAAACATTGAGTTCAAAGTGGCCATGTGAACCCGCTATAGTTATACCGTTATGATTGCCAATTACTTTTACACAAACCATTGTTACTGCTTCACACTGAGTTGGATTGACTTTACCTGGCATAATCGATGAGCCAGGTTCATTTTCAGGAAGTATAAGTTCTCCGTACCCAGCTCTTGGTCCGGATCCAAGAAATCTTATATCATTTGCAATTTTCATTAGACAGACCGCGGTTGTATTCATTGTGCCAGAAAAATTTACAATTGCATCATGTGCTGCTAAAGCTGCAAATTTATTTTTAGTTGGTTTGAATGGAAGTTTTACCATCTTTTTAATTTCTTTTACAATTTTCTTATCGAAATTCTTTCTAGTGTTAAGTCCTGTTCCTACTGCAGTTCCACCTTGAGCAAGGTAATAAATTTCACTTAAAGCTTTTTCAATTCTCTCAATACATTTTTTTAATTGAGAATGATATCCTGAAAACTCTTGTCCCAGTGTTAAGGGTGTAGCATCCTGCAAATGAGTTCTACCTAATTTTACTATTTTACTAAATTGACTCACTTTTTTTTTAAGTTCTCTTTCTAATAACTTAAGAGAAGGTAACAATTTATTATTAGCTTTCATTGCGATCGCTATATGCATTGCTGTAGGAAAGACATCGTTAGTTGATTGTGACTTATTTACATGGTCGTTTGGATGGACTGGTTTTTTAGTCCCCATTTTTCCACCCATCATTTGTATTGCTCTATTTGCAATTACTTCGTTAACGTTCATGTTTGTTTGAGTGCCAGAACCTGTTTGCCAAACTTTTAAAGGAAAATGATTATTTAGTTTTCCTTTGATAACCTCTTCAGCAGCTTTAATAACATACTTACTGATTCTTTTGTCTAAGTCTTTATTTTGAGTGTTAACAATAGCTGCAGCTTTTTTAATTATAGCTATTGATTGAATTAATATGGGCCTTACAAGAAAGTCTCCAATATCGAAATATTTATTAGACCTTTGAGTAGACGCACCCCAATACTTATCACCAGGAACCTTTATTTTTCCAATACTGTCAAATTCAGTTCTGTATTTCATTTATGATTCTAAGTTATAATACATCTTACTATTTATATATAATTATAAAAAACAAAATTACAAATGGAGAATTAATGAGTAATTTCGAAATGGTCAAAAAATTTATGATAACTTTTGGTCAAACAGTTAAAAATAAGGCTGAATTTCCCGAAGAAAAAGTCATTAAATTAAGAGAGAATCTAATATTAGAAGAACTTAGTGAGCTTAAAGATGCTATAAAAGCAAAAGATATTGTTGAGGTAGCTGATGCGCTGACAGATATACTTTATGTAACTTATGGAGCAGGAACGGCATTTGGTATAGATTTAGACAAATGTTTCCAAGAAGTTCATGACTCAAATATGAGTAAATTAGGGGAAGATGGAAAACCAATTTATAACGATCAAGGAAAAGTAATGAAAGGACCAAAGTATTTTAAACCAGAGCTAAGTAAATTTATAAAGCAAATATGAAAGAAAATTTATTTTGGATTATATCAGGTGTTGCCGTGGGAATATTGATATATCTTGGTGATAAATATATTTTTTAAAAAATTTTCAATTTACGGAGAATATTTTTCTTTAACGGATCCCCACTGAACATATTCATAGGAGCTTTTTTTCCAATTAATTTTTCATAATATTTAGGAGGCAAACCATGACCAGGTCTAATTCTTCTAATATTAGTTATATTAAATTTTTCTCCTTTTTTAATATTTTTGGTTACAAAAATAGATCTTCTAAAAATTTTGCTTTTATTCTCTGATTTATTTCTATAAAATTTATTTTTACCCATAAGTTCGCTATAAATTTTAATTAGATCTTCACTATTTTTTTTTGTTAATTTTTTAGCTAAAATTATACTGTTACTAAAATCTCTAATTTCTTTTCCTTTTAAAGAAAAATCTATATCCAAACCTTTTGTTTGATCATCCAACGCAATATGTTTTTCAATAACTTGAGCTCCAGAAGCAACAGCCGCTAATGCAACACTATTATCTTTTGAATGATCAGATAAACCGACTTTACAATTAAATTTTTTTTTTAATATTTTTATATTATTTAAATTAAAATCACTATTCTTTGAAGGGTAATTGCTTACACAGTAAAGCAGAGTTATATCATTGGAACCATATTTTTTTGCAATTTTGTATGTATCTTTTATTTCTTCTAAACTAGCCATCCCAGTTGAGATAATCATTGGTTTTTTTGTAGAAGCAATTTTTTTTATTAAAGGCAAATCTGTCATCTCAAAAGATGAAACTTTATACATTGGACAACTTAATTGTTCTAAAAAATCAACAGCTGTTTCATCGAATGGTGTACTAAAAATCATGACGCCAATTTTTTTTGCATATTGAAAAAGTTTTCTGTGCCATTTTAATGGAGTATGAGCTTTTTTATATAAACTCCAGAGATCATAGCCTTTCCATATTCCATTTTTTATTTTAAAATATTTTTTTTTAGATTTAATAGTCATTGTGGAAGGAGTATAGGTTTGAAGTTTTACTGCGTTAGCACCGTTATCTTTAGCGCATTTTATTAATTTTTTGGCATTAGAAAATTTGCCACAATGATTTGCAGAAATCTCAGCAACAAAAAAAGGATCTTCAAATTTCATTCTAAAAATTACTATTTTAATTTATAAATCTTTTTAGCCATGTCAGAAACTTTTTTATCTTCTCTAACTATATCTTGCAAAATTTTTGAAGTTTTTTTGTAGTCTAGTTTTAAAGAAAGTTTTAAAAGATCCATCCAATTCTTATTATTTTTTGATCTAATTTTTTGAATTTTATTAACAAAGCCAATTGCTTTTCTGAGTTTTTTTTGTTGATTCAATTTTTTGAATATCATTTATTTATTAAAATAAAAATTAAATTTATTTATTTTGTCATATTTATTTGAATAGTCAAACAACATTCCATTAGCCCTTAAAGAATGGTCTGCTATACTAAATTTATTATTTGACAATTTCTTCCATGAAAATTTTTTATAAAAATTTAGCAGTTTGTTACCACATATCAAAAAAGATAGTTTTTTACACTTAATTATAACACTATTGTTGAACATCATCATGACTGTAGATAGCTTTTTTTTCCTTAATTTTTTTTTAAGAATAAGAGAATCAAAAAGCAAGTAAGCAATTTTTTTTTTTGATATTTTTAATGTTCTTTTTCGCAAAAGAGTATAACCAATAAGTTTTTGCTTCATGTAGAAACAATTATGTAGGTCACCTTTTTTGACATTCTTATAAAACCAATTTAATTGTGAATTAATTCCATATTTCCATTCTTCATTTTTTAGATGACATATTCCCCGCATTTCTGATTTTGAAAGTTTGTTTGTAGTTTTTGAAATTAGCTTAATCATAATTTTTTGATTTTTAGTCTCGCATTTTATAAATTTAAGTAACTAAAAAATCTTTCTGGTATTTTATTATATAAATCAAATTTTTCATATTTTTTATTAAATTTTAATTTAAACTTGTCGATGTTAAATTCTTTTTCATTTTTTTGATTTTTTAAATTTAAATATTCAAAAATTGAGCCTAAATAAAAGTTTTTAGATCTTTCTTTAGAAAACTTAATAGCTTTCCATATTGTCTTATCGCCAATATTTTTAACTTCATTAAAATATTCTCTCAATGTACAACTCGAAAAATATACGCATGTCTCCTTATTGAAATAAAATAAGTTATATGAAATAATCTTTTTTTTATACAAAACTTTTATTAAAAATCCACTGTCATCAAGAATCATTTTTTCGTTTGCAATCCAAGAGTCTTTTGATCTTGTTTCACGGCCAGAAACACTAATGTGTAAATCTCTCATTTTGAGAATTTCATTCTTTTGATAATTTTTTGAATCAATAACAACAAACTCTAAATCTTTATTATCTTTTTTAAGTTCATTTCTTAACTTTCCGTCGAAATATTTTTTCATTTCATCAAGTTCTAATCTTAAGTTTATAAAAATATCTCCACCAACTTTATAGGAATTTTTTTCTGCAGTAGAAGAATCTTCATTATTTTTAATTTTGAAAAGAAAATCAGCTAAAGAATACTCTTTTTTTAATTCTTTAAAATAATCAATTAAAAATTTATTCAGGTCATCGTCCAAAGTTTTTGTTGAAAAAATTCTAATAGGTTCACCAAAAAAATTTATTTTATTACCTTCTTCTTTTTTTTCTAATGTTAATGGACAAATCACAATATTGTCTGATTTTTTTATTTGAAATGATAAATTTTTAAAAACAGATTTATTAAAATATTTTTTTTTATAGTAGATATAATTTTCTTGAATTTCATGGGATATATATTTTGAGTTATTTAAAAAACTTTTTTCTAAATCTTCCAATTCTATTCTAGTAAATTTAATTTCTTTCATTAATATTTTTATTCAAAGTATTTTTTTATATTGTTTACGTTAACTTTACTTTTGTAATATTTCGTAAATTTCTTTACTTTTTTTATATTGAAAAATGCAAACATTTTTTTTAGAAAAGCTATATTTACTTCATCGCCTTTTTCTCTCATATCCCAATGTGAAAATTTTTCTCCTCTATTCTCAATCATTTTATTGTTTAAACATAACTCTCTATCAACTTTAAATACTACGAAACTCTCATAAAATTGAATACTGTAAATAAATTTATTAAGTGAAAATTTAAATTTTTTTGATTTAAAAAATGTAAAATTTATATCATCTATCACTTTTTTTGAAAAATTTATAAATGAGTACTTTGAAGGATTATTAAATTCACTCATGTAACTTGTGTGAGTGTCCTCCACTATCAGCATGCCTCCATTATTAATATTTTTTACAGTCTCTACCGCTGTAGTTATCTGACTAAGGTTGGTGTGGCCTCCATCATCTAAAATTACATCAACATTTCCTACTTTTGAAAAAAAATCTTTCCAAAAATGAGGGTCAGATTGGTTACCAATAAATATTTCTATTCTATCTTTTTCAAATCTTTTACAGTCTGGATTAAGATCAATTCCAATTATTCTAGACTCCTTTCCAAAGAATTTTTTCCAAATTTCTAAACTACCTCCATTTAAAACTCCAATTTCTACAAAGGTAATATTTTTGTCTTTATAGGCAGAGAGTATTTCTTCATATAATTTAAAATATTTTTTTCCTTTAATAGAGGATTTTTTGCTATCAAAAAAAAGTTTTTCTATAGTATTATTATTTTCCATAAACTATTAAACTTAACAATTATTTTTCCTGATTTCTATTATTTAAAAAGTATTCTTAAAAAATTTATAAAAATTACTTTTTTAGTTTGCTAAATTGCTTATTATTCCTATTTCTCCGTTCTCTTCAAAAGCCAATAGCAACGACAATAATTTATTACTATATTTTATATCTCTTACTCTTTCGCCTATAAAAATTTTTTCTTTAAAAATAACTCTACTATAAGTATCGTCAAATTTAATTCTATATAAGCTACGGCCAAACAAAGATGAAAGAATAAAGTTATTTTTAAAAATTTTAGAAAAACTATTTGGAAGGCTTATTATTTCTGATATTCCGATAGATGGTACAAAAGCATAAATAGGTTCAACAAACTTAAATGGTTTGTGGTTTTTTTTATAAAAAGATTTTTTTTCGTCTTTCAAAGAGTATTTTTCTCCATATGAAGAAATAGGCCAACCATAATTTTTATTAAAAATTATTTTATTTATTTCATCCCCACCTCTTGGACCATGTTCTGTTGATATAATTAAATTCTCTAAAGAATACAAACCCTGAATATTTCTATGACCTTTAGAAAAAATTTGAAAATTATTATTTTCTAAATTTATAAAAAGAATTTTACCAAAAATTGAATTATCATTCTGGGGCCGCATATCAATTTTATCGGAAGTTTGATCGGATGCCGACACCAACAATCCTTCAATTCCATTATGTCTGTATATCGTCATTCTTCCACCCTGCTTAACCTCTACACAATCTTTTGATTTAAAAATCTTTTTAAAATTAAGAAAATTATTATTTATCTCTGAAACAGTTATATTAAATGTTTCGCAGTTATCATTTTTCTCTATATAAGATAAATATAGTTTATTTTTATGAATCAAATTATCCAAAACCTGCACAACTGAAGTAAGATTTGTTTTTATATTTTGTGGTTTAATAGAATTTGTTTCTGATTTTAGTTCAATTTGCTTTATAAAATAAATTCCCCCCAAGTAGTCGGAGATAATTATTTTATCTTCAAATTGTTCAATAAAAAAATATAGATATCCATTTTTTGTATGATTATTATAAAAAAAATTATTAAAAATAATTTTTTTTCTTTTTAGCTTTAATTCTGTAAATTGAGTCTCTGGTAAAAATTTAACGTTATAATCGTTATTAAGATTATTTATTAAAGGTTCTGAATTAAATAACTTTCTTCTAAATTCACTTCGCAAATTTGGATATCTTTCAAGAAGACCATCTTTAGAGTTTAAAAAATTTTTATCAATCAAAAAAATTGAAATTATAAAAATGATTATTATTAAAGTAAGAAGTATTGAATATATAAAAAAAATTTTTTTTAACATTTAAATAAACTTTTTATCTTTTATTTTCTTAAGTCTCCAACGCGATCCTTCTCTAACAATAAAACCAACACAGTTTTTTGATTTACACTTACAAATATGATCTTTATAATCACAATCAAAACTAAATCCATAATCATAAGATAACTCCTCATCTTTTTTAATATCCCTCATTGCTGTAATCCAAATAACAGATTTATATTCATCAAGAACTTCACAATTAGGATTACACGAATGATTTATTAATCTTGCCGTATTAAATTTATAATCTCCATCTAAAAGGTATTTTTTATTAAGCTCAAATAAATAAGTAATTTTGTATCCATACTTATTATTTTCATCAGCCTGTTTTTGTGTAATTTTTTTTCCTTTATATTCAATTATTTTTTCACCTTTTTTAATTTTACGTGCAGCACAAAGACCTTCGCGATGAATATTGGACTTAATGATTTTATAAGCTTTCATTTTATTTTTTTAAGGATCAAAAGAAGTATTAGTCTATTTTTTTAATAATCAAAAGGAATAAAATTATCAAAAAAAAGTTTTTTATATAATTATTTTTTTAAGAAACTTGACAATTATTTTCCCTATTTTCTACCATTTAAAAAATGTTCAGCAGCAGCAAAATTACCATATTTGCTCCAGTGACCATCACAAGAATGGAAATATTCATTAACATTTTTTATATTAAACACATCATTTAGATCAATTAATTCAAAATCTAGTTTTTGTGACATCGATTCTAATTCTTGAAACCAATAAAGATTTTTATAATTTTTATCAGACTGATTAAATCTCATATCTTTTTTTGCAGGGATTATTATTAGAGTTTTCTTTTTATTCTCTGAACTCATCACTTTATTTATAAAACTGAATGTATAATCAATGCTCTCTTTATTTTTATATTGATATGATTGATTGCTAAAAGATTTATCTTTGTTCAAAATTAAAAACTTTACAGTTCTTATAGTATTAAATGAGTATGTAAAATTTGATAAAAAATCTCTAAGTTTTTCAAAAGATACCCTTGCATAATTCGCTTTTTTGTCTTTTTTTTTATTAGAGTTTTCTTTATCAATAAAATCATTAAGAGGAAAGAAAAGATAAACAATTTCTGCAAATTTTTTTCCTTTAGCAAATTTTTCAAATCTTAAATAATTATGTTCTGGATCTGAACCGCTTGATCCTAAATTAATAACATTTTTTTTTAATTTTTTTTCAATTAGTTTTGAAAAGGTTTTATCTAATTTGACCCCATAACCTTCAGCAAAACTATCACCTATTAAAACTATAGATTTTTCAAAAGTTTTTGGAAAGTAATTTTTATTGTCTCTTGCGCCAATATTATTAGATGAATAGCTCACATCAAAACAAGTTTTTACATGTCTGGTGCTTACGGATATATTGTGCCAAGGACCTATCTCTAAGTTCGAGCTTCTCCAAATTTCACCATCATAGTTTTTTTTAAAATATATCGGTTTTTCATTAAATATTAATAAGTTAAAATTTGTTAAAACAAATGAAAAAAACTCGAAAGTTACCAATAATACGATTGTTTGAATAGAAATTGTTTTTATAAGATTCATAATTTTTAAGGGGTGTTCTTTTGCCAGGTGCCCATTAAACTAGCAGCCCTTTTTTTCTTTCAATTTGTTTAAATGCAACGCTCTTTCTCTTGCGGCTTTTGTGGCTTCTTCAATGTTTTTTAATGTAACTCCATAACCTGGTAAAAAGAAAAGTATTGCTCCGATGTTATGAGGTGTACCTGTTTTTTTTGCTTGTTGAGCTTCATCTGCATATTGATTTGCTTTTAAAATTTCAACACTTAATTCTT
>MDTB01157325.1_pt1 | contig 35805 bp, 37 predicted proteins | sample 811161 | NCBI WGS metagenome assembly MDTB01 (sample SAMN05326650, study PRJNA326480) | marine metagenome | isolation source: seawater | place: Mediterranean Sea | collected 2009 | reverse complement strand
TTATTCTTTTTAAATTTAAAAATTTATAAGGGGTTGGATATAAAGAAACACAATGAAGAATTGCAAAATTACATTTGTTTTTTTTATAATTTTTGCTGCTTTTTGTACATTTTTCAAATTATTCATACCTGTGCTCAAAATAATTGGTTTTTTAAATTTAGATATTAGTTCAATTAATGGAAAGTTATTACACTCTCCGGAACCTATTTTAAATGCTTTTACACCCATTTTATTTAAACGATAAGCGGCTTCTTTAGAGAAGGGGGTTGATAAATAGATCAGTTTTTTTTGATTTACATAATTAAAAATTTTCATTTCATCAGAATGCTTAAGAGTAGACTCTTTAATTATTTTCCAGATTGTCTTTTTTGAGTTACCTGGAATTACATTTGTTTTTAACATTTCCATTTCAGGAATATGATATTGAAATTTAACGCACTCACACCCTGCTTTTTTTGCATCATCTATCATTTGAATCGCTTTATCAAATTTTCCAGAATGATTAATTCCAATTTCAGCAACAATCAATGGAGGTGTGGTATCATCTATAACTCTCTTTCCGATTATAAATTTTCTTACCATGCAGAAAAACCTCCATCGACATTTATATTTTCACCAACAACATAATCTGAGTCTTTGGAAATTAAAAAATCTATAACACTGTATATCTGAGATGGATTTGCCATTTTATTTATAGGAACAAGATTTGAATAATTTTTTTTAAATCTACTACTATGTTTATTCAAAACTCCTCCTGGTGATATAGTATTAAAAAAACTTTTTTCTTTTGCATATTTTGTTGATAACCATTTATTCAAACCTAAGATGCCAGATTTTGCAGCAGTGTAGCTTATTGATGAGAAAAATTTCTCTTTATTATATATATTGTGATGTGGACTTAAATTACCATAAATACTAGAAAAAGAGATAATTCTTTGATCCTTTTTTTTTATGTGATGATACTTTATGAAATATTTACATGCATAAAAAACTCCACTTAAATTAGTATTAATTGTCAGATTCCAAATTTCACTATTAAAAAAATTTTTATTTTTTGTTTTAAATTTGCTTTTTTGCATCATCTCAGTAGTGAAAGCTGCTGCATTTATCAATACATCTAATCTACCGTGACTAGATTTTATATCTTTAAATAATTTTTCAACTTCATTTTCTTTTGATACGTCAATTTTATAGGTATTATAAAATTTGCTTCTGTAATTTGTATTATTCAAATCTGCTGTATGTAGAATATTATTTTTATTTAGCTTCTTTGAAAAATAACTTCCTAAAATACCTTTTGAACCAATTAAAAGAATATGCTTCATCGTGCTAATTTTTTGACCATTTCATAATCATCCCTATCATCAATATCAATAGATTTATAAAATGGAAGATCATATTTTTCTAATTTTCCTTGAAATAAATAATTTGATTTTAATATATACCTGACATTAAAATAATAAAAAGCCGCAATATGATCATAAGTTATTGGTGCTTTCTGTCTAGAAATTATTTTTTTGCTATACTTCGAAGTAACAAATTTACCATTTTTTTTTTTCTAAGATATTAAAATAAGGATTTTTCCATGATTTAGAACAACAAAACAAACCATCAAAATTCTTATAATTTTGTTTAAATTTACTTATAAATTTTTTTAAATCTTTATCATCCGCCAATGGATTAGATATATCCACATCAAGCATAAATCTAAATTGTTTTCCAAAGTATTTTTCAGATCTTTTTATTGAATCTTTCCAGACAGCTAATTTAGAAATATTTGAACCAGACAATTTTTTTGATCTTTTAAAAAACCATTTTACCCCAAGTTTTTTTGCCTCGTTTGCTATTTTTTTATCATCAGTTGATAAACAAATGTATTTAAATTTAAATTTTTTAATTTTTTTTATACAAATTGAAAGTAAAGATTTTTTTTTAATCTTAATTAAATTTTTATTTTTAATTCCTTTGCTCCCACCTCTTGCACAAATTAAAACAATTGAATTATCGTTTAAATCATTAAATTTCATCATGCATTTTTAAAACAATTTTAAGGTCATTTACTGCTTCTTCATAAAATTTTAAACTTGGTTTTTTTTTTGATAAATTAATATAATTAATTAAATTTTTTTTTATTAAATTTATTTGACTTGTTTTTTTGAATATTATTTTTCTCAATTTATTAATAGTAATAATATTTTTTATTAAATCGACTTCATAATAATTTTTTTTGCAAATTATATCTAATTTTCTAAAAACAACAGGAGAAACCATATCTTGGTACAAATTACCAATAATATTTTTTCTCATTTTAATTATAGAAACAGCAACATCTTCACAATAAAGATTTTGGTTAAAAGTTCTTTTAAAGGTTTTAATTTTCAAAAAATCTCCAAAAATAAAATTAATTAAATTAATTTCATGTATTAACTCAAAGATTACTCCACCACCTTTTCTTTTATTGATAAAATAACTTTCATTTCTAAGTTTATCTTTTCTCCAACTTAATAAGTTGTGACCAACAGACATGTTGAAAGATACAATTTTTTCATTTTTTAAAATTTTTTTTATTTTTAAAATACAATCTAAGTTTCTTAATTGATAGTTACACATAAAAAATAATTTTTTTTGTATTATTTTTTGGCTTAGTTTTTTATAATCAAACTTTAATGAAGTAATCGGTTTCTCACAGAAAATATTTAAGTTATATTTTATACAAAAATTTATTGTGTCAAAATGTTTAAAAGTTTCATTAGCGATGAGTGCAAAATAAAAATAATTGTTATCTAATATATTTTTCAGTTCGTCTTTATTTTTAATAAATTTGACCAATTTATTATTTTTAGATTGACTAAATCTATTTTTTTCAGAGTAAAGATAGGTTTCAAAACCTAACTGATTTAATATTGTTTGATGCTTTTTTGCTATTGAGCCTGACCCAAGAATTAAAACTTTTTTCATTACTTTTAATGATATATATCATTTTAAATATTTTTATAAATGTATGTTTTCTTCTTATATTAAAATTTGATTTAAAATGAAAAGTTATCCTGGACTAAATGCTGTAATGTATCATTACATTTTAAAAAATAATAGATTTAATAACTTCACACTAAATAGTTTAAATACTAATAAATTTATGGATCAATTAAATTCTATATCAAAAAAAAATAAGATTATTTCACCAGAAGAGTTTAGATTTAAATTAAAAAAGAAATATAAATTTAAAAATGAATTTATTTTAACTTTTGATGATGGATACAAATGCAATTATGAAATAGTCAAAAAAATTCTAGACTTAAAAAATATCAAAGGATTTTTTTACCCAACCTGTTATCCATATAAAAATAATAAATTATTGGATATCAACATAATTCATTTAATCCTTTCTAAAGAAAAAAATTCAGAAAAATTATTAAATTTTATTATGGACCACCTGAATACAAATCAGCGTAAAATTTTTTTAAAAATTGATTCTATTATTAAAAAGATTAAAAAGTATAAATCTTACGATGATGAGAAAACAAAAATAATAAAAAAATTATTACAGTCATACTTACCTGAAAAAATAAAATCTCAAATTTTAAAATTAATAATTTTCAAAGTATTTAAAAAAACACAAATACCTTCTGTAAATAATTTTTATCTAAGCATTAATCAAATTAAAAAACTAAATGAAGAAGGTCATGAAATTGGTTTACATGGTTTTAAACATAATAGATATGAATTTATGAATTTGTTAGAGCAAAATGAAGATATAAATAAATCAAAAATATTTTGGAATAATATTTTGAAGAATAAAAAAAATTGGTCTCTTTGTTATCCTTTTGGAAGTCACAACAGTTTAACAAAAAAATTGTTAAAAAAACACAAAATACAATTTGCTTTTACAACCCAAAAAGGAAGTAATTTAGATCCTTATAATAATATTTTAATGCTTAAGAGATGGGATACAAACGATCTTTTAAACTAAATTAATTTTTTATATTTTAAGTTTATTTTTTTAAAGATGGGAAATAAAACTAAAAAATAGATGTAATGATTAGGAAAAATAAAATAATTTTTTTAAGAAATATCATTAAACGTAGTTTTATTAAGGAAGTAATTTTTGATTTATACGAGTGTAAATTTATAGTAATAATAATTCATTTAAAATATCAAATTGAAAAATAAAAATATTAATCAAGCGGTCATTCTTGCTGGAGGATTGGGTTCTAGATTAGGTAAAGTATCAAAATCCCTTCCCAAACCATTAATTAAAATTCATGGAATTCCATTTCTTCTATATTTAGTTAAAGAACTTAAAAAAAATAATATTAAAAAAATTTTAATTTTAGCTGGTTATAAAGGTGATTTAATTAAAAAAGAGTTTAAACATTTTAGAGATATCAAAATTATTATTGAAAAAAAACCTTTAGGTACATTTGGTTCATTAATATCCTCAAAAAAATATTGTGATGATAAATTTTTATTTTTAAACGGTGATAGTTATTTTAATATAATTTTTTTAAATAAAATAATATTCTATAAAAAATATGACAACATTCTCTTTTTAACAAAAAATAAAAACTATAAATCAAATAATCTTCTAAGTAACCTGGGTCTCAATTCTAGAAAAATAAATTTTTCTAGTATAGAAAAAAAAATGTATTCAGGTATCTCAATTCTTTCAAAAAAACATTTTAAGGCTTTTAAAAAAGATTATTATTACTCGTTTGAAAAAAATTATATTCCAAAATTAATAAAAAAAAATTTAATTAAAGGAGATTATGAAGATTCTTTTTTTGTTGATATTGGAACAAAACAAAATTTAAGTTTTGCAAAGAAAAATTTTAAAAATTTATCGAAAAAAAAGTGTGTATTTTTTGATAGGGATGACACACTTATTCTTGATAAAGGTTATACTCATAAGCCCTCACAATTAGTTTGGAACAAAGGGGCTATAAAAGCTATTAGTTATTTGAATAAACTCAACTACTTAGTAATTATAATTACAAACCAGTCTGGAGTTGCAAGGGGATATTATTCAGAAAAAGAAGTCGAAAAGTTTCATGATTTTATGAATCTTCAACTTTCTAAACATAAATCTTGTATCAATGATTTTTATTATTGCCCTTATCATATAAATGGAACAATAAAAAAATATAAGAAAAAATCATTTGATAGAAAACCGAATAATGGAATGATTTTAAAAGCGATAAAAAAATGGAATATAAATATAAAAAAAAGTTTTTTTATTGGAGATAGTTTATCAGATAAATTAGCTGCAAAAAGATCAAAAATTAAATTTATAAATTATAAGGAAAAATTTGACTTGTATAAGTTAGTAAAAACAAATATTAAATGAAATTAAATGAAAAGCATATATTCAAAATTTAATTCAAAAAAATTTAAGAAAAATTTTTTTCCAACTGAATTTAAAAAAGGTATACGTCTTCATGAGCCAACATATAATTCTGATGAAATTAACGCAGTTGTAGATACATTGTTATCCTCTCGATTAACGTTTGGACCGAAAACAAAAAAATTTGAGAAAAAATTTAATAATATTATCAAATCCAAAAATTCAGTTTATGTAAATTCTGGATCATCAGCAAACTTGTTGGCTTTAAGTATATTAACAAATCCATACTTTAAAAAAAGAATGAAACCTGGAGATGAGGTAATTGTGCCAGCACTAAGTTGGTCAACATCTGTCTGGCCAATTATTCAATGCAATCTAAAGCCTGTTTTTGTTGATATAAATAAAGAAACAATGAATATTGATACGAAAATAATTGAAAAAGCTATTACAAAAAAAACAAGGTGCATTTTAGCTATTCATACCTATGGAAATTCTTGTCAAATCGATGATTTGATGAAGCTAAAAAAAAAATATAATTTATTTCTCATTGAAGATACATGTGAGTCCTTAGGAACTAAATTCAAAAACAAATTTTGTGGTACTTTTGGAGATATTGGAACCTATAGTTTTTATTTTTCACATCATTTGACCACAGTAGAGGGTGGAATGATGGTTACAAATAATAGTGAAATAGCAAAAATTGCAAAAATAGTTAGAGCTCACGGCTGGATAAGAGATTTAGATGAAAAAGATAAAAAAAAAATTGAAAAAAAATATTCAAATATCGATAAAAAATTCTTATTTACTAATATTGGCTACAACATTAGAGGATCAGAAATAGGAGCAACAATTGGCTTAGTACAGTTAAAAAGATTAAAAAAAATTCTGTTAATACGAAAAAAAATTGGAAAGTTTTGGACAAAATTTTTTTTAAAAAATGATATGTTTTCTGTTCAAAAACAAACTAAAAACTCAGAGCATAGCTGGTTTGGAATACCAATTTTTTTAAAAAAAAAAGATCCAAAATTAGTTACTAGGTTTCGAAAAATTTTAGATAAAAAAAATATAGAAACAAGACCAATCATATGTGGGAATATAACAGTTCAACCTGCAATGAAAAAACTTAATTATAGAATTTATGGAAATCTAAAAAACTCAAACTTTATAATGAGAAACTCTTTTGCTATTGGTTGTCATCAAAATATTTCTACAAAAAATTTAAATTATGCAAGTAAAATTATTAAAAATTTTAAAAGATGAAAAAAAAAGTTTTTATAACTGGAATTTCTGGGATGGTGGGTTCACATCTTACTGAATATCTTTGCAAGAATACAAATTTCAATATATTTGGCTTAATTCGATGGAATTCAAAACTCCACAATATCTTTCATTTAAATAAATATATTAAAAATAAAAGATTAAAATTAATTAATGGCGATCTGTTAGATGAAAACTCTATAAATCAGGCCCTAAAATTAGTTAAACCGCACTACATATTTCATTTAGCAGCTCACAGTTATCCAACTACAAGCTTTATAAGCCCAAAGGAAACCTTGTCTACAAATGTTTTGGGAACATTGAATATTTTAGAAAGTGTAAAACTTCTTAATTTGAAAAAAACTGTAGTTCATATTTGTTCTTCGTCAGAAGTATTTGGAAAAGTTGAAAGAAAAAACATACCTATTAAAGAAGATAATGCTTATCATCCAGCTTCACCATACGCAATATCTAAAGTTGGGGCTGATTTATTAGGTAAATATTATGCTGATGCATATGGATTAAACACACAAATAACAAGAATGTTTACTCATACAGGGCCTCGAAGATCCGAATTTTTTGCTGAGTCAACTTTTGCAAAACAAATTATAATGATAGAAAAAAAAATAATACCACCAACAATTCATGTAGGAAATTTAAAATCTTTAAGAACTATATGTGATGTAAGGGACGCTGTTAGAGCCTACTATATTTTAGTAACCAAAAATCCTGTTCCCGGTTCAACTTACAACATAGGTGGAAAATATAGCTGTACTGTAGAAAAATTATTAAAAAAACTTATAAAATTTTCTAATATAAAAAATAAAAATAAAATAAAAATAAAATTAGATAAAAAAAGATTCAGACCAATAGACGCTGATCTTCAAATACCAGATATTACTAAATTTGTTAAACACACTGGATGGAAACCGTTAATTCCTGTTGATCAAACCTGCAAGGATTTGCTTGATTATTGGAGAAAAGAGATTACTCAAAATTCGAATTATTTAAACAGATAATGATACTAAGATCAAAAATACCTCTTAGAATAAGCCTAAATGGAGGTGGAACAGATGTTGATCCTTATAGCGAGAAATTTGGTGGAATAGTTGTATCTTCTGCAATTAACAAATATGTTTACGCATCACTTGAAGAAAGAAAAGATCAGAAAATAAAAATTATATCTTTAGATTATAAACAAATTGTAAGGTTTAATATAAAGAAAAAAATTGCAATAAGCGGGAATTTAAAGCTTATAAAAGCAATTATAAAACATATTGGCCCTTTTAGAAAGGGTTTTAATTTGAGTATTCATTGTGATGCTCCTACGGGGAGTGGACTTGGTACAAGTGGTTCTCTTGGATCAATGCTGGTTATGCTTTTATCAAAATATAAAAACAAAAAATTATCAAAAAATAAAGCTGCGGAAATCGCACTAAAAATTGAAAGAGAGAAAGCGAGAATTAGTGGTGGAAAACAAGATCAATACGCTGGTCTCTTTGGAGGTTTTAACCTTTTAAAATTTAAAAGTGGTTATAAATGTAAACCTAAAAAAATAAATTTACAAAAAAGCTTCATTGATGAGCTAAATTATAATTGTCTTCTTATTTATACAAAAAAAAATCATTATTCTAACGATCTTTTAGATGAACAAATAAAAAGATATAAAAAAAATTCTAATAAAACAATAAATTCTCTTCATAAAATGAAAAAAATAAATGATACTCTTTTGAGGCACTTAAAAAATACAAATATTTATGAAATAGGTAAATTCCTAGATTATACTTGGGAATTAAAGAAAAAAGTTAATCCATTAGTAACTACAAAAGATATAGATAAACTGTATAAGAATTTAAAGAAGGTGGGTGTAACGGGTGGTAAAATTTTAGGAGCAGGTGGAGGGGGATATATGCTTATTTTATTGCCATTTTACTTGAAAAACAAAGCAATAAAAATCGTAAAAAAACACAATATGGAAGTTTCAGATTTTGATTTTGAGAGTGAAGGCATAAAAATTTGGAGTGTTAATAAAAAATTAATTAATAATAAATCAAAAAAATATTTTTTATGAAAAATAAAGAAACTGTTATTTGTATTTTAAATAAAAATGACGGACAAAATCTAGAGACTTTAAAAAATAAAATAGCAAATGTTAATAATACTTTTTCAACTTTTCTTATAGATGGAAATTCAAATGATAACTCATTAGAAATTGCAAAAAGCTTTGATTTGAAAATATTAAATTTTGGAAATTTATCAAGGGGAGATACTATAATTGAATGTATTAAGAAATTTAAAAATAATTTTGAGTTTATAGTATTTACAAGTTCAGACGGTGAAGAAAATTTAGATGATATTTTCAAATTTGATGAATATTTTGCTAAAGGTGCAGATTTAGTTATTGCTTCACGATTAATAACAGGGGGAAAATTTAAGTCTGATAGTGAAATAAAATGGCTGCATAGAAAACTTTATTTAAAAATAATTACTTTTTTAATAAATTTTTTTTTCAAGGGAAAATTATATGATTGTTGGAACGGTTTCAGAGGATTTAAACTAAAATGTTTTGATAGAATTGAATTAAAAGAGAAAAACTATTTAGTTGAAGCAGAAACTACAATTAAGTTTTTAAAAAAAGGTTATAAAGTTATGGAGTTTCCAACTATTGAGTATCCTAGAAAATTTGGTAAATCGAGTAATTCGATTATTAGTTCAGGCTTTGGCCATTTAAAATTATTAGCAAAAGAAATTATGTTTAGATAAATTCATCTAATATTTTTTTAATATTGTAATTTAGTTTAAAGCCACTTTTTTTAAGTTTTCTAATATTTGGAAAAAGATCTTCATTCTTATATTTTGTTTTTCTTGGTATTTTATCATTAAAAATTAATTTTTTTTTAAATTTTTTACATAAATAACTTACCAAATAATTTAATTTATATGATTTACCTGAGCCCACATTTAATACTCCATTTAGTTTAAGTTTAATAACGTGACTTACAACCCTGCATAAATCTTTAATGTGAATAAAATCTCTTTTTTGTGACAAATTATTTATTTTAAATATTTTTTTTTTGTTTTTAATTTTTTTTACTATTGAAGGGATAAAAAATTCAGTAGATTGGTTTTTGTCTGTATAACTAAAAATTCTTAAAATGCTATATTCATTTTTTTTGTGTAATCTTTTAATAATATATTTTTCAGCTAAATATTTTGTTTTACCATACTTAGATATTGGCCTTATCTTTGAAGTTTCTAAAATTGGTTTTTTTGAAAAGTTATAAACTTGAGCAGTAGATAAAAATACGAAGAAACAGTTTTTTTTTAAAATTAGTAAATTATCAACTATATTTTTTGTACCTTCGACATTAACTTTATAAGAATAATTATAATTATTACTCACATATTTTACAGGAACCTTTGCGGCAGCATGTATTATAAAATCAAAATTTTGAGATTTAATCCAATATTTGATTTGTTTTTTTGAAGTTACATCTCCTTTAAATTTATCAATGATATAGCGATTTTTATAAAACTTAATAAAATTAGTTGCAAAAACACCTTTGTGACCTGTAATACCAATTTTAAATTTACCCATTATTTTAATTATATTTTTATATTTAACATTTTAAAAAGTGTTAAAATTTTATTTGAATTTATTTAAAAAAACTTTTTTATTAAGTTTAACAACTTTATTTAAAGACTCTTGATTAAGTTTTATTTTTTCATTTCTATAATTTAATTTATAATTTAAAATATTCGTTTTAATCATTTTTACAGCCTTTATGGGGTATTTACCGATAGCAGTTTCGGCTGCTAAAACTAAGCCATCCGCACCATCACTTATACAATTATAAATATCATTAATTTCAGCTCGTGTAGGATTTTCTGAATTAATCATTGTTTCTAATAAATTTGTTGCGATATAAAGTTTACATTTATATTTTTTTACTATTTTGCTAATAATTTTTTGCCATGATGGTATACTGCTCAAAGGCACTTGTCTTGATAGGTCTCCTCTATCAATTAATATTACATCTGTTGATTTAGTTATTTTAATAAGATTTGTAAGCGCCTTGAATGTTTCAATTTTAGATATAATTTCAGAATTTTTTGGAACTAATTGTCTTGCAAATTCTATGTCCTTTTCATTTCGTACAAAAGATATTGCATAATTTTTTATTTTGAGTCTTTTTCCAATTTTAAAGGCTAGAATATCTTTTTTTGTTAATCCCGGTAAATCTATATCTCTATTTAAAGTTACAGCTTTATTTCCAGATACAAGACCACTATTCAATACTTTAGCTTTAATTATCTTGTCACTTTTATAAATAACTTTTATGAGCGCTGAATTAAAATCAATTGTTAATAAATCATTAACTTTTAGTCTTTGAAAAACTATATCTGGATAAAAACTTAAATCTTTTATTTTGTTTTTTTTTTTATGAAAAGTAATCAAATTCCCTTTTTTAAAATAAATTGATTTTTCAAAATCCCCTGTTCTAATTTGTGAACCTTCACTGTCTATACAAATAGATATATCTGTATATTTTCTAATTAATTTAATGTATTTGGTTAGATCTTTAATTTTTATATGAGACATGTTAAGCCTAACAACATTGATACCGATTTTTTTTGCAATTTCTAAAAATTTTTTATTTAAAGTTGCCGGGCCTAATGTGCATAAAATTTTCATATTTTATAATATTTTTTTGGCGTTGATTTAATTAATTTCTTTAATTCAATATTTTGTTTCGTGAAAATTTCAATAAGATTTTTACTTAATTTAAAATTATCTGTTATATCAATTTTTTTAAGTAAGAAATCTAAGTTATCTCTTACAAGTATTAAAAAATTAAAATTTATCAGCCTGTATAGTATTTTAAAAACAAAAACCTTGAAATATAAATCAGGGTTTTTTAGTAAATTTATATGCGATAATCTCACTTTGTATAATTTATTTTTTTTAAGATATTCCTTCTTATTATATTTAAAAAAATTGTAATAAGTTAAAATTATTCTTGCACCAAGATTTGAAATATTAACTGTATGTTTATTTTGAAAATTAATATTTTTATAATTAATTTTTTTCCTTAATATTTTTGAATATTCATTAATTAAATATTTTTTATTTTCTTTTAAATCTTCATAAAAAATAAGATTAATATTATTTTTACCTAAATTTTTTCTCAATAATTCTATCAATTTAACATAATCAATTTTTTTTAAATTCAAATTTTTCTTCGATTTTATAAATTTTTCAAAATTCATAATAAAATATCCATGTCTTAAGCAATCTTTGTAAATGCTAACTATCCACTCTGGCTGGTATCTTAATGATAAGATTATTGTTGGTTTGAATTTTTTAAAATTTTTTTTAATTTCTTTAATGTTTTTTTCAAATTCAAAATCATTTTTTCTCCTTTGAAGCAAACCTTCGTGACTCACAATTATTTTTTTATTTTTTTTTGTTTTATTTTTTTTTAAAACATTCAATACATGTTTATTAAACTGTTTTAAATTTTCTATACCATCATCTGGTCCATAGTAATGGATATTCTTGTTTGTTATTTTTTGAAATATTTCTCTTTGGGTAAAAGTTGTACCCGTTTTATGTAAGCCAATATGTAAAAATAGTTTCATTGAACAATTATTTTTTCCATTCGGAACAATCCCACTTAAGCAACTTTTCGGTCTCACAGATATCGTAAAAAAAGAATTCTCTTAAATATTCGAAATCTTCTATATTAATCTTTTCGGCATAATTTTGTTTACCTACATACTTAGACTTTACTTCTATTTGGGTTATATTTAAGAACTCAAAAATTGAATTGAAAATATTTTTTGGATTATTGCAAAAATCGTCATATTTAATAAATAATACATTTTTTTTATCAAAAAATTTCCATGCTCTTCTAATTTGCTCGGTATAGAAACCTCTTTCAGTATAAGAAGAATTTCTATTTTGATAGGGTAAAAAATTTTTTGATCTTTCCATCTCTTTTTGAATGGCTTCATGAAAGCTTAGCTTTTCTCTACCATTGTTCTTTTCTTTATTCCAATGAGAGTAGGCTCTTTCTACAGGGTTTCTTAAAATTATTATAAGTTTTATTTCTTTATTATAGTACCATAATCTTTTGATTGCATTTTCCCAATAACTATAAATAGGTGCATTTGAACAAATAATCTTTTTACTGATGTCTATATTTTTAAAAAATTTATTGTGGTAATTTTTATAATTCGTAATCATTTGAGTTGTGGAACTAATTGAAAAATTTTCTTCTTGATCAAAGAACTTGGTTTCATCTTCATCTAAATTTTTTTCATCTCTACCTACATAAATCTCTGGATGTTGTTTTAGTCCATTAATAATCCCACTTGTACCCGCTCTAGCAACCCCTGCTACAACAAGATTTACTTTTGGTTTATCTTTTAAATTAATTGAAAATAAATCTAGTGCTCTCACAATTTCATGTAAAATTAAATTTTTAAGTATAACAAATGTACGAAAAAAATGATTAATGTATTTTTTCAATTTAATTTATCTCACCTTTTCTTCTTAAAGCTGATCTAATTTTAGTTCCAGAAATATTTATAATTTCTTTAGGTAAATTAATTTTTGTCCACTTATATCCAACTGTTCTTCCATGGTATACGTTAGTAATATTTGGAACTTTAATAATTTTAAATCTAGATTTAAAACTTTTAATTTCTTTTTTGATCATCAGATTAATATCCTTAAATTTAAAAGGATTATCACCAATCTTATAAACATCTTTCACCATAATGAATACTTGGCCTTTTTTCTTAAGTATCTCGTAAAAAATATGTTTATGACCCTTATGAAATGGTTGATATCTCCCCATCATTTGACCTGTTTCAGATTTGTTACTCCACTTATATTTTTTAAATTCATCAATAATTGGAATCTTCCATAATTTTGCATCTTTGAATGGCACCCTTAGGTCAAATTTTTCAGGTTTCTTAAATATTTTGTTCATCGATGGATACCTGCTTTTTTTTATAGTATCCATCCATACAATATAATTTGGTTTAAATATTTTCATCTGTTCTTTCAAAGGACAAACAAAATCAGCAATAACAATTTTTTTTTTTGATTTTTTAGCCAGATTTCTCATTCTTACTACCTGTCTAATTATTCCTTTTTTACTAAAATCCCAATCATTATATTTTGCTCTTACCATATCTGCATTAAACCACTCAGCATTTAATTCTTTAGATATTATTTTTGCTAAAGTTGTTTTGCCTGAGCCAGGAAGACCCATAATTAGAATTTTAATTTTCATTCGAGCTTTATATATCAAAATTAATTCTTTGAAAGATAGAAAATAAAATTAAAAAAAATATAAAAAGATAGTTAAATTTAATCATGAATTTATTTGTGATTAAATTAAAATGATTTATAATAGCGTAAACAAGTGGAAAAACAAAAATACCATAATATCTTAAATTCCATGAACCACCCATTTTATGATATACAAAAAAACTATAAGATATTGATAAAACAAAAATTAAAAAAAAACTTAAATTAAATATATTACTAAACTGAAAAAAATTTAATTTTATAAGACTGTTTGAAACAATGTAAAAATAATAAATGGAAAATACAATAGTCATTAAAATACCTGTAAAAATCTTAAAATTAATATAACTTTCTTGAATCCCAAGACCTTCTTTTAAAAATGAAGATCCAAAGTAATCACTAAAAAAATCATAAAACAGTGTATTCCAATAAGAAAAGCTTTGAGACGGATATCTTAGCTCTTCATTAAAAAAGTTTAAAAATTTAAAAGTTAAAAATATAGAGCTATCAGGTGGTTCTCCATAATTTCTTGAAAAATTTCTAATGTCTGGGTTTTCCCACAGCCAATTTCCAATCAAAATTTTAGATAGCAGCAAAAATAACAAAATACTAATCAGTGAAAGAACAAATAGCTTTACTTTTAAATTATTAAAATAGAAAAACAAAAAAATGAAATTAAAGATAAAAAAAGGAATTAAAATATTCATCTTGAGTGAAGAACCCAGTCCAAATAAAATTAGATATAATATAAGGTGTTTTATTTTATTTTTTTTTACAAAACTTATTAGAAAAAACATTGACCAACATAGAAGCATTATTCCAAATGTTTCAGATGCATGTTCATAAAAAGATTTATTTCCAAATGGCAAAGTAACAATTAGTAATGAAAATATAGAGGCTAATTTTTTTTCTCCAAATAAAAATTTGGATAAATTATAACAACCAAAAATTGTTAATATTTTAATAAAGAATGTACCAAATAGCATTGCGTACATTCCTGCTTCTCTTATTTCTATAATATTTATTTTATTTAAAAGAAAAAATATTGGCCCAAATGTATATGAGCAAAACATATAGTACCAAGGAGCATAAACCCAATTGGGGAAAACCCACTTTGGATCTGTTAACCCAAAAGTAGTGCCCGCTAGATACGCCCAATGAGTATCATAATCACTCGCAAACATTGGTTCATATTTTCTTACCATTTCAATAAAAAAAACACAGGTAATTAAAATTGAAAATATATTAATCTTTTTTGGTAACGTCATAATACTTTATTAAAATATTTAATTTATTCTTAATTTATCTATGTGCAATTCGTTTGAAAAAAATTTTTTTAATGACAAGTTATGTGAGCAAACTATCAGAATTTTGTTGTTACAATATCTTATTATATTATTAATTATCTCTTCCTCTAATTTTTCATTTAGTGAATTTGTTGACTCATCTAATATTAATATGTCAAAATCTTTGTATAAAGATCTTGCTATATTAATTCTTTGTTTTTCTCCGCCACTAAAGTTAATTCCTTTCTCTGTGATTTTTTCTTCTAAATTAACTTTTTTATTTTTTAATATTTCATCTACTTTAGTTATTTTCAAAATTTCATTTAACTTTTCAATATCTGGATTATGATCAAAAAGAACTATATTTTCCTTTATAGAGGCCTCAAAAATATAAGGATTTTGAGTTGAATAGGAAACTCTCTCTCTTAAAAAATTTACATTTTCATGTGTTAATTTTATATCATCATTTAGAATAAGTTTTCCATCGAAAGATACATTTAATCCACTTAAAATATCTAATAATGTTGATTTTCCTGATCCTGTATCACCATATAAAAAAATCTTATCATTTTTCGATAGATGTAAATTAAAACTTTTAAAAATTATATTTTTTCCATAAAAAAAATTTAGATTATTTAAAGATATCTTTTGTATGTTAATTTTTTCTTTTTTCGATGAATTTACCTCTAATTCGTTATCTGATTTATTTAACTCATCTTTAATTATTTTAAAAAAAATATAATTAGATTTTAAATTTGAAATACTTGAAAGAGTAGAGCCAAAACAAGGAATTAATCTATATACTGCCATTAAAATAAACCCAATAATTGGAAGATTATTATAAACTTTTCCATTAAAATCAAAAAACAAAAAAAACGTAAAAATTCCAATTAAGAAAATATACTCAATCAAATATTTTGGAAAATTTAAAATAAAATATGATTTATATTTTGATTTATAATAAATGTCACTAGCTCGATTAAAATCAAAATTAGATTTATCAAACAAATTAAAAATTTTTATTTCTCTAAATGAATTGAATGCATTTAAAGATAAATTGGTTCTTTCTGTTATACTTTTGCTTTCGCGTTTATTTAATTCAGTTATTATATTCTTTACTGCATAAAAAAGTATAATTACTAAGAGAATTAACCCAATACTCACTGCAAAGGTATAAAAAAAGTTTACTAAAGATAGTGCAGCAATTATAGATAGAAATGTTATAAAATTTGTAAATAATACCAGAATTGGATTAAATATTCCCAAAGTAAGTCTTGGCAAGTTATCAATTACTATTTTTACTATTTCATAAGATTTTACATTTTTATAAAACTCATATTTTTTAAAAATAAATTTTTGAAAAATGATCTGCTCAATATTTCTTGTTAAGATTGATAATCTTTTAAATGATTGATGAATAAAAATTGAATTTATTATAATGCTTAAAAATAAAATTGTAAAAGCTATGGCAAAAAAACTCTTATTATCTAGATTAAAGATGATTCGACCAAAAAATCCAAAACTTAAATTATCATCACTGATATCTAAAAATTTAGATATTAATAAATAAACTATTATTATTAATGATAACTGTAGAAAAATATTTACTGCTGATAAACAAAATACTAATATAATTTTTTTTTTTTCTTTGGGTGAAGAATAACTTAAGATAAAGTTTAAGATATTTTTGATCATTAAATTTATTTATAATTGATTCAATCCATTGTTTTTAAAAAAGATATTTATTTCATTAAAAATATTTTCAAATGTGTCCTCAAAATATAAAATTTTTTGATTTTTATTAAAAAAAGGCAATTGAAAATCTATATCTAAATTTTTTTCACCATAGCGTCTCAAATAATCGTCTTTTTTGACCAAATGACCCTTAAAACATAAAAAATTACAGTTTGTATAAAAAATAAATGAATTAAATGGTCCATTACAAACGCCGAGATTTAATATACACAATTTATAAATTGACAACCTAATTTGTGGATCAAATATAGCTTGATCAAAATAAATAAATTCATCATTTTCATTTTCAAAATATTCTTCAAACTCTCTTATTATAACTATTTTAAACCCTCTTTTTTTCAAAATTCTTGCAATTTTTTTCCAAGAATCTTTATTTGAATTATATTCTGAATTATAGCTAGAGCCTCTAATTGAAATTGATATAAATTTTTCATTATGAGTAAACTTAATTTTTTTTTTTACGAAATCTAAATTAGAAATATTTGGTTCGAATCTTGGAATAAATTTTTTTTTTTTATAAAATTTGAACAAGATAGATTCACTTATAAATTTTCTTTCTGTACTAAGAAATGGGTTTGTGAGTTTTGTTATATTTTTATTTTCAATTATTCGATATGCTTCTTCTCTTGTAGATGGAAAATAAATATTTGGCTTAAAATCATTTATCATGTTTATTAAAGGATAAACAATATTAATTCTTCTAAAATAGTTTGAATTTTTAATTTTTTTCTCTTTTGTAAGGACGCGGTGAGCATTTTTCATTTCAGGAATAATTACAATATGTATTTTTTTATATAAAGATTTTATTGCTAAATAGATTAGATTTTTTGTAATATCAAAGTTCGGTGTAAATGATGATAAATCTAAAACAAAAAAATAATTATTTTTATCAATAATTTTATTCTCATTTTCTGAGTTATTTATGTAACTTTTAAATTCTAATTTAAAAAAAAAAATTATAAATACTTTTTTTGATAATTCTGTAAATATCTATTGACTTCATGAGAGGTATAATACAATTAGTAATTAGTATATATCATATATTTAAATTAATATATATAATTCTATGAATCAAAAAAAACTAATTTCGAAAGCACAAAAACTAAGACAGAAAACTTTTAATAGTTTTATAGAAACAGGAGAGGCTCATCTTGGTGGCAGCTTCTCTATGATTGAAATTTTAATTACTCTTTACGACATCATTTTGAAAAAAAATGATAAGTTTATTCTTAGCAAGGCTCATGCCTCTTTTCCTTTATGTATTCTTCTAAAAGAAAAAGGTCTTAACCCAAAATTATCAACACATCTTGAAATAGATGAAAAAAATGGAATTAATTGTACTACAGGTAGTTTAGGACATGGTCTTCCTATTGCAACTGGAATGGCTTTGGCAAAAAAAATAAAAAAACAAAAAGGTAAAATATTTGTTATGATTAGTGATGGTGAATGCCAAGAAGGAACTACATGGGAATCTATTTTAATTGCCAGCAAACACAAATTAGACAATCTAGTAATTTTATTAGATTATAATAAAATCCAAGCTCTATCAAAAATAAAAGATGTATTACCTTTGGAAAGTCTGGCTGATAAATTTAGATCATTTAATATGAATACAATTGAGGTTAAAGATGGTCATTCATTTAAAGAAATAGCTGCATCATTTAATAAAATAAAAAAAAATACACCTAATATAATTGTCTTAAATACAATTAAGGGCAGAGGTATAAAGGAGTTTGAAAACGACCCGATTTGGCATGCTAGGAAATTAACTTCAATTGATATTTCAACTGGTAAAAAAGCATTGATGATGAAATGAGAAGAAGATTTGGAAAAGTACTAAGCGAATTAGCTAAAAAAGATCCTAAAATTTTTCTTTTAGTAGGCGACATTGGGTTTGGTATATTTGACGATTTTAGAAAAAATCATCCAAAAAGATTTTATAATCTTGGTATATGCGAACAAAGTATTATTGGTGTAGCATCGGGGATGGCTCTTCAGGGACTTAAACCATGGGTATACACAATTACACCTTTTTTAATTGAACGACCGTTTGAACAAATAAAATTAGATATTAATCAACAAAAAGCTAATGTTAAACTTGTTGGCTTTGCTGACTATCCAACCTTAGGTCCAACTCATGCTGAAATGAATGCAAAAAAACTAATGAAACTTTTTAATAATATTAAATCTTTTTATCCAAAAAATAGTTCAGAAACTGAAAAGGTAACCAAAAAGTGTAACTCTATTAATGGTCCAACTTTTATAAACCTAAAGACAGATAAATATTTAAATATTAAATGGTAGATCTTAGCAACCTTATAAAAAACTATATATATCACGAAAAAAAAAAATAAAAAAAAAAATATAAAAAAATTATTTTTTCCAATTTTTTTCGAAGACCATAAAATTATCAAATCCAAAATAAAAAACTTTAGTGAAATATTTGATCATATAAATGTTCACCATAAAAAAATGTTTAAGTTAAATAAGAAATACGGAATAGGAAAATTTAGTCTTTGTGAAAATAAGATTAAAAATGATATTAAAAAATTTTTATTGAAATATACGAAGAATAATTTTATAGAAGATGATTTTTCCAGAGCGATAATTTCTTATAGATATATAAAAAATAATTATTTACCATGTAACGTTTTAGAGATAGGGCCTGGTTCTGGGTATTTAAGTATTTTATTAAACAAAAGTAAATTTAATTGGTCGGGTATTGAACTGAATATGATCCATTATCTATATCAAAAAATATTAATTAATAAATTTAATTGTAAAAATCCAAATACATCATTTCATTTACAATGGTGGAAAATTGATAAATTAGAAAATAAATGTAAAAAATTTAAACCAAGAGTTATTATTTTTAATCATTGTTTAAATGAAATTAGCTTTAAATCTCTTAAATATTACTTACGAATTTTTAATAATTTGAGATATAAGCCTGAAATTGTAGTGGAAGGACTCGGATCCCAAAAAAATAGAACTAATGAGGAAAGTTGCAAGATACTTAATAATTTTAACTTTAAATTAGTCCGTCAAGTACCATCCATGAAGTTTAATATTTCTAGAACATTATGTATGCCAATAACGGTTTTTGCTCAAAATCAAAGTTCTAAAATAACTTTTTTTTCATTTAAAGGTTTAATTTCTAGATATGGTATGAAAAGTATATTGAAATTTGTCAAAGCTGTAATCAATGATATCGATAACATAAAATATTTTAAATTATATTTTTTAGATTTTATGGTAGTAAAAAAAGATGAATAAAGAATTAGACATAATTACAAAAATTCATAATTTGACTAAAAGAAATTATTTACAAAGAATGTTAAATTCTAAAGTCTTATGCATGAGGGAAGCAAAAAAATATGAAAAAAATTACTGGGATGGAAATAGAAAATTTGGTTATGGTGGATATAAATATATACCTGGTAGACTAGAACCTGTTGCTAAAAGACTAATTAAAAAATTTAGATTAAATAATAATTCTAAAATTTTAGATATCGGTTGTGGCAAAGGTTATCTTTTATATGAAATTAAAAAAATTCTACCTAATATTTATGTTTCAGGTTTTGATAGATCAAAATATGCACTTAAAAATGCGCACAAAGAAATTAAAGAAAATTTAATCTTACATAATGCAAAAAAGAGGTATCCATTTAGAAATAAGTATTTTGATTTAGCAATAAGTTTGGGCTGTTTTCATAATTTAGAAATTGATAATTTGAAATTTGCTTTAAGCGAAACACAAAGAATTTCAAAAAAAAGCTATATTATGATTGAAAGCTATAGAAATGAAAAAGAGCTATTTAATTTACAATGTTGGGCATTAACTTGTGAGAGTTTTTTTTCTAAAAAAGAGTGGGAATGGATTTTTAGAGAATTTAAATATAATGGTTTTTATGAATTCATTTATTTTTTGTAATTAAATAAATGATGTGTTTTTAAATTTCTTCATAAAGCTTTGTTCAAACTTACTTAAATTTTTTTTTGTATTATTTAGATAATCACAATTAAACATTAAAAAATCTTCTACTTTATCTACATCTTGTTTATTGTAAATTTTTAACTCATCTAAAATAAAATGCATATTTTTTTTTAAAGCTAGTAATTTTATAAATAGACTTTTTCTCTCAGAATAATCACTTGGAAGATAATAACTAGAGAGCATTACTATACCATTTACGTCAGTTTCTTTTGAAATAAGTGTTTTTAATGTAATTGAATATTTAGCTTGTAAAATTTCTGTAGGTGACAAATAAAAAATGCCTCTCAGATCATTTTCGATATAATTTTTCATTAAAATATTTTGTATAGATGAAGGATAAATAACACCATTGAGAGGTTTTAAATTTATATATCCTGCAAATTTATTTTTTTTCATTTAGGAGCATAATTTTTTTTTATGTAGTTAAAGCCTATTTTTGTCATTGGTTTAATATTTAATGGTTTATAGAAGTTTGGTATATTTCTGTGAGATTTTACCAATACATCATAAGGCGATAATAAACTCTTGAATCTACAATTTAATGAAAATCTGCTTTCTAGTGTTTTATTAATTGTATTTCCATGTAAAATTAAGGGAGAAAATATCAATATTTCTCCAAACTTCATGTCTAAAAATTTAAATTTTTTTTTGTTTTTGATATACATTTTTTTTGCGGTATATTTATTTTTATTTAGAAGTTCACTGTTCATTTTTTTATTATACCTAGGGTTAGTAATAAACATGCTTTTGGTATTATATACGTCAACTAAGGGTATCCATACGACAACTTGAAATGGACTTTCTCCGGCATAAATATCTGAATGTAAATCTAACAAGGAGTCTTTATCTTTTGGTAACTGAATTGATAGATTAATTTTTTTTTGCATTGCTAATTCATTCCCAACTAATTCATCTAAATACTCTTTTGCTATTTCATAATAAATTTCACTAAATGTATTTCCAACATTTATATTTTTATAAACATTAAACCTTAAGCTATTAAGTTTTTTTAAGCTTATAAATTTATGAAAATTATTAAAAATTGTTGTTATATTCTTTTCTGTATCGTCTTTACTTCTAATTTTAGTATTTTGTTTAATATTATTGAAGATAATTTTTCTTATTTTATTTAATAAAATTAAATTACCTGGGACAATAACGTATCCATTTTTTTCAAATTTTTTTTGTGTTTGCGACATAGCTACGATTTATTTTTATTTCTATTCTCTTCTATTTTTGTTAAAACTTTTATATTAGACCATTCATCTGAAAAACTGTCTTTTATAATTTTCCTTTCAAATGCATCACATATATCTTCAATTGCATCGGTTACAGTTTTTTTAAATTGAAAACCCAATAAATTTTTTACTTTATCTGAATTTATCATATACGAGCGTATATCTGAACTTTCTTCTATTCTTACATCTATATTCTTTCTATTCAATTTATTATTTAGAACTTTCTTTACTTTTTCAGCTACTTCAATAATCTTTAAATTTTCGGTACCAACGTTAAATATTTCACCATTGAATTGAGTAATGTTTTCATTTATTAGTTTTTTATAAATATCACACATATCATCTATATGACAATTAGGTCTTGATTGTTTTCCACCAAACACTCTAATAAATCCTTTGTTGTATGCGTAATTTGTCAAAATATTTACAGTCAAATCGAATCTCATTTTTTCACTAAAACCACATACTGTAGCAGGTCGGATGATAATTCCTTTAAAATTTTCATCTAAATATTTTTGTAAAATTGGTTCGCAAAGAGCTTTGTATTTGTTATAATCAGTTATTGGTTTCAGTTCATTTGTTTCAATTACGTTAGGACTATCTGATATCCCATATACAGAACAAGTTGAAGCATAAATAAATTTTTTAACTTTGTTTTTTTTTGATACCTTTACTAAGTCATCAAAACAATCATAATTTATTTTCTTAGATAATTCAGGATTAAGTTCATAAGTAGGGTCGTTGGAAATACATGCCAAGTGCAGAACTACGTCAACTTTATTTTTAATAATTACTTCCTCGAACTTTTTAGGATCAGTTATATCTTGCTTGTAGTATAAAAAATTATCATGCTTTGGCAAATGTTTGTCTCCAAACAAAGATATGTCATAATTAATTATTTTATGATTTGTTTCATCTAGAAGTTTGTAAATCAATCTTGATCCAACATATCCAGAACCACCTGTTATTAAAACATTGTTAATCATTTCAAATACTTAAACCAATTTTTTGTAGCTCTCTTTATGCTATTTTTATCCCATAGTATAGAATTTTTCCAATAATCAATATTTTTTAAAACTATGTTCAATCCATCTTCGAGTGATACTTTAGGTTTCCATTTAAGTATTAATTTTATTTTTTTGATGTTCGCGTGAGTTATTGATGGCTCGCCTGGTCTCTTAGGAATAAATACTTTTTTTCCACCAATAATTTTAATCATTTTATTTACTGACTCAGGTTTTCCATAACCTAAATTAAATGTTTCATTTTGAAGATTTGAAAAAAGAGATTTTGCAAACGCCTCACATACATCTTTTATAAAAATAAAATCTCTTTTTTGATTACCATCTCCAACTATTGTGAAAGGTTTATTTTCTAATTTTTGTTTTAAAAAAACACCAAGAGCAGCCCCATATGCTGAGTTTGTTCTAGATCTTGTTCCATAAACATTAAATAATCTTAGGGATATATAATTTAATTTATATACCTTGCTATAATGATCTATAAGTTGTTCACCAATATATTTTGAAAATGCATAAGGGTACATCGGTTTAATTGGATCCAATTCATTCGTGGGTGTTTTTTTTGGAATACCATAACAAGAGGAAGATGCCGAATAAATTATTTTTTTTACTTTATGTTTTCTCATTGCTTCTAGAATATTTAATGTACCATTAAAATTAGTTTCAAAATATTCCATTGGATTCTCAATAGAAGGAACTATATCAGACATTGCGGCTAAATGAATTACAGCACTACAATCTTTAAAATATTTTTCAATTTTTCTAAAATTTCTTACATCGGCTTTTTTTAAACTTATTTTTTTGCTTGATAACGAGTCTTTTAAATTTTTTTTTGATCCATCTTTTAAATTATCAATAATAATTATTTTTTTTATCTTTTTAAATGAAATTAAATATTCCACTAAATGACTTCCAATAAAACCAGCACCTCCAGTTAAAATTATTTTCATAAAATTCTTATTTTAAAGAATATGTAATTGCTTTTAATATATCATTTTTTTTTATATATGAACTGTGACCCAAATATCTTGTTGCAAACGCACCAAACATATTTCCTAAAAATGCTAAAATTGCAATATCTGTTTTTTTTGAATTAAGAAGTGAAACAATCCCAAATACAGCATCTCCTGCACCAATGGTATCCAAAGGTCTTAACTCAAAAGCTGAAAGTGAAATCGATTTAAATCTATTTTGATTATTTTTTTTAAAAATTTTTATTCCTGAATTTCCCCTAGTAACTACCAAAACATTAAATTTAATTTTCTTACTTAAGTTTTTTGACATTGTTTCAAAATTAGAATGCCTATCTGACAAAGCTAATCTAATTTCTGGTTCATCAATTGAAATAAGGTTACCTCTTTTATACTTAGTAATCAGATTAAAACCCCTATTATCTGAATTTGTCTGAACATTTATACTCACTTTTTTTGAGTTTTTTATTATTTTTTTATAAACCTGATTTGTAAAAAAACCGTGACCGAAATCACACATCATTACTAAATCATACTGATCAAATTTTTGTTCAATAGTTTTTAAAAAATTTTTATTTTTAGAATATATGCTGTTACCATTTTTATGATAAATTTCAAAAACTTTTTTATTTTCTTCATTTAGAATTCTAGTTTTTCTGATTGTTTGAAAGTCAGATTTTTCTATATTTAGTCTTATATTTTTAAAATTCTTATTAATTGAGTGGATTAATTTTTTTTCATTCAAATTAAATGAACCACTACTATAAATATCAATTGTTTTTGAAAACTGTGAAAGATTTTTTGCTATTGCCAAAACTCCTCCAAGATATTTTTCTTTATTTTTAAAATTAACTGCATGAATATTTTCTTTCGATGGTTTATCCATTTCCTTAGAAAAGATATATTCATCAAAAATAATTTCACCTACAATTGCTACTTTTAAGGATGAAATTTCTTTTAAACTTGTTAAGCACATTTCACTAAAATGTTTTGGATCAAATTTTAATCCTTTAATTTCATTTAAAATTGCTTCAGGTTTGTAAAAGTTATTTATAATACTTGAAGAAGAAAATTGTATTTCCTCAGTGAAAACTATTTTACCTCCGTTTTTTTCTACAGCATTTTTTTCTTTATAAATATTTTTTGTTAAATCTCCTTTTAAGTTTTTATAATCTTTACCCTTTACATAAAATTTTGGTTTAATTTGATTAATGATATTCACGGCAGTTTCTGCATCATTTAAAATTACGTAATCAACAGTTTCTAGAGAAGCAATCATTTCTGCTCTTAAATATTCATTAAAAATTGGTCTAGATGGCCCCTTGTTAACATATTTATCAGTTGTAATAGAAACAATCAAAAGATCTCCATATGATTTTGCTTTCTCTAAATACCTTTTATGACCCACGTGCAAGAAATCAAAAACACCATGGGTTAAACAAATATCTATACTTTTTTTATGATTTTTTTTTTTTAGAGTTTCAATTGTAATTATTTTTTTTGATTTCATTTAATAATAATTTATAAGGTTTAAAAAAAATTAAATCTAAAATATACAATAATACTAATTAATTATTAAACAATGAAAATTTTAATTATTGGAGGTGGTATGGCAGGATGTGCATCTGCAGAAATGTTGTCTCACCTTAAAAATGCAAAAATTACACTTCTGGAAAAAGGTAATGATCTTGGCGCAGGTGTAAGAACATATTTTTATGGAGGTCATCCATATACATTTGGACCAAGACATTTTCTAACAAAACATAAACACGTATATAATTATTTAAAAAAATTTTTAAAATTAAGAAATTGTAATTATCATCAGTTTAAAAGCTACGTTGAGCAAGATGACCAATTTTACAACTATCCTCTGAATATAAAAGATGTTGATAAAATGCCAGACAAAAAAAAAATAATGAGTCAAGTTAACAAAGGTAAAACTATTCATGCAAAAAATTTAGAAGAATTTTGGATTAAGTCTGTTGGAAAAATTTTATTTGAAAAAACAATCAATAAATACAACAAAAAAATGTGGATGGTAAAAAGTTGTAAAGAACTAGATACCTTCAACTGGTCTCCAAAAGGTTTTACTATCAAAGATGGATCACGAGCAGCCTTTGATGATTGGATCTCATGTTACCCAGTAGCTAAAGATGGTTACAATAGCTTTTTTGATAGAATAAAAAAAATCAAGAACGTCAAAGTTCTGTTTAATACAATTTGTAAAAATACAAATTTAAAAAATAAAACAGCTAGAATAAATAACAAAATTCAAAAGTTTGATGTTATAATTAATACGATAGCACCAGATACATTATTTAAGAAAAAATTTGGTGAATTAAAATTTATTGGTAGAGATTTACTTAAGATTGTATTTCCTACTAAGAATGTTTTTCCAAGGGATGTGTTTTTTTTATATTATCCTAATAGTGAAAATTTTACTCGTTTGGTGGAGTATAAAAAATTTACACTGCATAAATCTAAAACTTCTTTGATTGGAATGGAAATACCTTCTAAAAATGGAAAATTTTATCCTTTACCTATAAGAAAAGAACAATTAAAGGCAAAAAAATATTTTAAATTATTTACTCCTTATACATATTCCATTGGTAGAGCAGGAAGTTACAGATATGAGATAGACATGGACGACTGTATATACCAAGCATTTTTAATTAAAGATGATATTGAAAAACAACATTGGTCTGGGCCAGTTGTAGGAAAAGATTTCATAATTAAATAAAATCAAAAAATCTTTAGGTCTAAATAATTTTTTTTTTTTCATTGAAAAAAAGTTTTAAATTTTTAATGACAGTTTTTGGTCTAAATCCTAACTTAGATGCTTTTAAAAAATTTATTGTAAAAGTTCTATCTTCTCCTTTATGAAATATTTTACCAGAATAATGCGAATTATTTAGTAAATATTTTAAAATTGTATTTATTTTAATTTTATTTTTTGAAGCAAGATTTAATGTATAGAAACCTGTTAATTTTTTTTTTAATATTTTGATAATAAAATTAAAAATATCTTTTGAGTGGATGATATTATTAAATTTTGAGTTGAGATTTGAAATTTTAATTGGCTGATTAGTTAAAATATTCTCCACAAGTTTTGTAATAAAATTAGAATGAGATTTTTCACCTACAACCCCTGGCAATCTAAAAACAAATACTGATATATTTTTTTCTCTATTTAATTTTTTGAGCATTCTTTCACATTCTAATTTAGATTTACCATAATAATTAGGAAATCTTTTAATTGTTTTTTCAAATACAACTTTGTCTCTTATTTTTCCATAAACAGACATTGAAGACATAAAAAAAAAAGAATGAATTTTTGATGAAATCTTAAGGACATTTTTAGTTATTTTAATATTGTTTTTATACAATTCTTTATCATCATTCGAGTTTACTGGAGTTATTGATGCACAGTGAATTATTATATCAACATCAGCATTAAAAGATTTGTTGATCAAATTTATTTTCTTTAACTTTAGAAATTTACTTTTTTGAAATTTGGGTTTTTTAGTATTGAATAAACCAATTACATAAATTTTTTTTTTAATCAAATAATTTGTTAATTCATGACCTAAAAAACCTGAAACACCTGTTATTAAAACTTTCACAAAAATATAATCTTTCCTATTTTATTAAAATTAATATAGTACAGGACTATTAAATTAAATATATAATTGTTAAATAAACATTTAGAAATGACAAAAGTCCAGTTTTCAAAAGCAAAAATTTCGTTTAAGAAAATTTTTGTTATTGACAAATATTTAAATGATTAAAAAAAGAAATTTTATAGATAATTTAATTTTTTATATTTTTATACTCGCACTATGTTTAAATTGCTTGTTTATAACTTTTTATTTTAATAAATGGACAAAAATTTACTACTTATATTTTTTAATACTTTTTTTATTTTTTGTAGTAAGTTTCTATTTTAAGTTCATTGTTAAAGATATAGATAAAAAAATAAATTATTTAACAGTTTTTTTTTCTCTTGTTTGTAGTCTAATTCTAGCTGAATTCATTTTAGTAAAATCAAATAACTTAGTTTTTTTTGAAAATTACATTTTATCAAAGAAATTTAACGTAAAATATGATTTTAGATCAAAGTTACAAGTCATCAGAGATGGTGAAAATCTTTACCCTTCAATGCATGTCATATCTGACAAATATGTATATTCAGATATAAGTGATAAACAATTAATACCATTAAGTGGATTATCATATTCAAATACAGTCTTGTGCAACGAAAATGGATTTTGGGCGAAATATAATTCTGATAGATATGGCTTTAGAAATCCTAATAATATTTGGGACGAGGATGATATTGAATATTTAATTGTTGGTGACTCATATGCTCACGGTGCATGTGTTAAAGACAAAAATACTTTTAGAAATAATCTTGAAAGGTTTTCTGGTAAAAAAGTCATTAATTTAGGAATTGGTGGAAATGGTCCTTTAATGACTTTAGGCACAATGATCGAATACGGTTTCATAAAAAAACCCAATAAAATTATTTGGATTTTTAACATAAGTGATTTAAGTGATATTACTCCCGAACTTAATAATAAAATACTTATTAAATATCTTAACGAAGAAAATTTTTCCCAAAATTTAAAAAACAGGGGTCTTGAAATAGATCAATTATATAACGACATTATTTCTGATTACTTTAAAAAAGATAATAATTTCTTCAAATTTTTTAAAATTCGTGAACTAACAAATATAGTATTCAATACTCTTATTAGTTCAAAAGAGAAGAATAAACCTTTAATCAATGATTATATGTTTGATAATTTTAAAAAAGTAGCAAACAAAATTATTTACATGTCAAAGTTACATAATTCTGAATTATATGTTGTGTATATACCAATACACTGGGAATACTCTAGGAAACCACCAAGTTACAAAAAATATAGGGGTAAAACACTTACCTTCTTTAAAAGTAAAAATATTAAAGTAATAGATTTGCATGAGGAGAAATGGAGTAAAGATAAAAATTTATTTGATAACTATGTATTTGGCAAAAATTTACATTTCACACCAAGGGCTAATGACGAAATTTCAGAAATAATTTTCAAGAAAACTAATTTTTAATAATTTTTTTATTAAATTGAAAAGGAAAATTAGCAAGCTTATTAACTTTGCTGTTAAAAATTGTATTTTTAGTTTCCAGATGAATTGAGAATTTAGATATTGGGATATCACAATGAAATGTATTTTTTTTAACTCTTGCTAGCAAATTATGTTTATTTGATAATTTAATTTTCTTTTTAATATTTCCTTTGTAGTCAAATATAATAATCAATAATACTCCTTTTAAAATTAAAAAAGTCTGATCAGATTCAGTATTTTTTTTGGGAGGAAAAAAATTAAATTTTTTTTGAGCAATAATCATTTCTTGATGTTTGTCTTTTATATTTCTATGCAAACATAATCTTGCTGATCTATGGTTTTTCAACTTTTGCTCTATATATCTAAGTTGATTTTTTTGAATCTTAATAACACTTGATTGTTCTAAAAATTTTGTAAATTTTTTATTATTATTTTTAATTTTCATATTTTGCTTTAATTATACTCAGATAATCCTTGAACTTAGTAAATTTAAAATTAATTTTCTTTTTTAATTTACTATTTTTTAATGAAACATTAAGTGGAATATTATTAATGCTACTTAACTTATCTAAAGTTTCGCCCACTATTTTTATATTATGATAGTTAAAATAATTACAGATCTTTTTAAAATAAACATATCTTGAAAATGTTTCATTTCCTGAAACATTGAAAAAGCCATTAATTCTTTTTTCTAAAATTATATCTATAATTTTAACTAAATCTATTACATAAAGAGCAGAAAAAAATTGATCATTAGCAACTTTAAATTTTTGTTTTCCTCTTTTTATATTTTGTAAAAAGTTCATAAATATACTCTTATCTGTTATGATATGACCGTATGTTTTAGCAATCCTTAAAAGTGTAAAATTTTTAAATTTTTTTTTTATCAGATATTTTTCTAGTAAAATTTTTTGTCTGCCATACAAAAGTTTTGAATTTGTTTTAGAACTTTCTCTGTAGTTTTTTTTGTAACCGTCGAAAACATACTCAGATGAAAAACAAACAAAAAAGATTTTTTTTTTTAATAAAAGATTAAAAATTTTTTTAGGATATATTAAGTTAATTTTATTACTTTTTGATGGAATCTTTAAACATTTTTTTGGATTGGAAATTGCTGAAAAAAAAATAACTTGAGTTATATTTTTTTGAATTAAAATTTTCTCTAAATTATCTTTTATAATGTCAAATTTAATAAAACCTTTTTTATTTTTAGAACTTGTTTTATAAATATTTGATTTAAATTTTGTAAATTTAGTAAAATATTTACCTATGAAACCTGTCGCACCTACAACTAAAATTGACACTTTTTAATTTATAATGTTGATTAATAAGAAATATTTATATCATAGAAAATAAATGTATATAAATAAAATATTATTTATAGTTTTAAAAATGTATAAATAAATTACGTATGTATACCTTTAAAAAATTTAAGAACAAAAAAGCTGAAAGAATAATTTCTGCAAAAAATGAATATTTGTACATTTCTAAATTTGGTAAAATTTTAGATTTTACAAGTGGATGGACAGGTTATGCATCACTAGGACATAACAATAAAGAAATTATGAATTCTATTAAAAAGCAAATGGAAAAATATTGCCATGTTGATTACAATGAATTTGAAAATCCTTTAATTGAAAAACTTTCAAAAAAAATCGTAAGTTTTTGTAAAAATAAAAATAAAAAAATTTGGTACTCTGGGAACAGTGGTAGCGAAGCAATAGAGGCTGCAATGAAGCTTAGTTATAGTGTCCATTTTAGCAAAAATAAAAAAAATAAGTCTAAATTTATACATAGATCACAATCTTTTCATGGAGCTTCTCTTCACCCATTGTCAGTCTCTACTTTTGATATTTTTCAAATGTACAATAAAATTAAAACAAAAAATATTCAGGTTAATCAAAATAATATTTTTACTAAATATGACAGTAAAGTCTCAATGGGAATAAAAAAAGGGGAAACTGAGAAAGAACATCTTGAGCGATCTTTAAGGAATTTGGAAGATACAATAATAAAAAATAATCCTGATAATATATGTGCTATGATTGGAGAAACTCAATTAGGCTCTCTAGTTGGCGATGTGCCTCCTCAAAAGAAATATTGGAGCGAGGTTTTAAAAATTTTAAAAAAATATGACATTCATTTAATTTTAGACGAGATATATTGTGGGATGGGAAGAAGTGGAAAATTATTTAATTATGAATGGGACGGTATTGATCCAGATTTTGTTTGCGTAGGAAAAAATACTACTAGTGGGTGTATTCCTTTCTCTTTTGTTTTATCAAAAAAAAATTATGAAAATATAATTTTGAATAAACTTGGACGAGTAATACTAGGTCACACTTTTCAAGGTCACTCACTTGGTGTTGTGGCTACAGATACAGTTTTAGATATATTAAAAAAAAATAAAATTTTAAATCGAGTCAATAAATATGGAGAATTTATTCAAAATACTCTGCATTCAGAATTAAATGAAAATCATTTTTTTTCTAACGTAAGGGGCAGAGGTTTTGCTATATCCGTTCAACATGATGTTAAAAACCAAAATCTCTTTTCAAATGACCTCAAAAATAAAATGTTAGAAGATTACAAAATATTAATGAATATAAAATTTCATAGAACTTCTTTAACGCCGTGTTTTAATATGAAAAAAGAAAACATTGACAAAACATTAGAAAAATTTATCAAAGTATTTAAAACCCTTTCACATAATCACAAAAAATATAATTAATTTTTTGATCTTTTTTGAACGAAATAATTACCCAATATTAGATAATCCATTTTATTTTTTAGAAAACAAGATATTGCATCTTGTGGGTTACAAACTATAGGTTCACCTTTTCCATTAAATGATGTATTTAACAACATTGGAACTTTTGTAATCTTATAAAATTGATTAATTAATTTATAAAATCTTTTGTTGGTTTTTTTTTCTACAGCTTGAACTCTAGCTGTATTATCGTAATGAAGTATAGCAGGAAAGTTAAGTGGTTTTTTGACCTTTAATTTTGATGCAATTAGCATAAAAGGTGATTTAAAGCTCAAATTAAAAATTTTATTTACTTTTTCTTTAAGTACAGCTGGTGCAAACGGCCTGAAATATTCTCTATTTTTTATATCTCTATTTAATCTGTCTTTAACACTTATATCAGTTGGAGAAGCTAAAATTGATCTATTTCCTAATGCCCTAGGACCAAATTCCATCCTACCTTGAAACCATCCTAAAATTTTTTTTTGTTTTAATAAATTTGCTGAATATTTTTCTATATTTGTAATATATTTATAATTAATTTTTGATCTATTTTTATTAAGATATTTTTTTATTTCACTATTTGTGAAAGCAGGACCAAAATATGAATGTTCGACTTCTTTAAAATTATTTTTTCTGTAATTATTAAATTTAAGAAATCCCGCATAAGCTGCACCAACAGCCAATCCATTATCTCCAGCAGCTGGTTGAATATAAATTCTTTTTAGATTAAACTTTTTTTTAATTGAACCATTTGCTTTACAATTTAAAGCACATCCGCCAGAAATAACTAAATTTTTTTCTTTTGTAATTCTTAACAGGTTTTCAATTAATGAGATATATGCATCTTCAAATCTTGCTTGCAATGCTGCTGCAATATTTTTTTTATTTTCTGAAATTTTTTTACTTTTTTCTTTTTTTCCAAAAATTTTAGTGAATTTTCTACTAACTCTAAGGGTCTTCCTTCTTCTCCAAAAATCAAACCACTCTAAATTAATATTAAAATATCTATTCTCAATTTTAATTATTTCTTTAAAAAAATCGTAAAAAGTTTTTTTTTTACCTGGCACATTTGCATTTTTATTGCCCAAAGCTGCCAATGCCATTACAGTTCCTTCGCTGCTTTCTGGGGTATATCCCAGATAATCTGTTACTGCAGTGTACGTCTCCCCTAAAGAATTAGGATAATTAAGGCTTTTAAATATTTTTACTTTATTATTTTTTGCTGTCCCATAACACATACTCTCAATTTCCCCCAATCCATCGATGCTAAAACATGCAGCTGACTTAAAGCCACTTAAATAGTAAGCACCGTATTGATGGCACAAATGATGATGATGAAAATTAAATTCACAGTTAAATTTAATTTTTTTTTTAAGAATACTTCTCACGTTAAGAAGATAATTAAGTTTTTTTTGATTTGATTTTGTCTCAAAAAAATCAATCTCTTTCTCATTATCTAGGTAAAAATCAATGTGTTTTTTACTTAAAATTCTCTCAGGTATAGTTGCAAAATTCACCGATTTAACATTTTTGTTATTCAACTTAAATTTTTTTGTTACGTACTCAATTGACTTCAGTGGCAAGGAAGCATCATGTTTTTTTCTGGTTAATCTCTCTTCCTCTATTGCAAATATCAGTTTATCTCCTTTAAACAAAGCAACAGAGGTATCGTGACCATAATAATTAATACCTAAGTGAAACATAAAAATTTTTATTTTAAATAATTGAGTAATTTTTAGTGTTAGATTAATATTTAAAATAATCAACATTAAATTAAATATTGAATGAACATATTAATCATTGGATCTGAAGGATCAATTGGAAAAAGTATCAAAAATCATTTTTTAAAGAAAAAAAATGTAAACAACATTATTTGCATTGATAAAGTACAAAATCAAAAAAAAATTAAAAAAATTTATTACAAAAAATTAGATTTGTCTCAAAATATACAATCAAAAATAATTTTTAAAAAAAAAATAGATATTGTTTTTTTTCTAAGTTTTAATCTAAATTTTAAAAAAGTAGAAAAAAAAAAATATATTAAAGAAGGAAAAAATATTCTTAAAAATGGTCTTAAAATAATTAAGCAAAATAGAGTAAAAAAAATTATTTATTTCTCATCATTTGCGGTTTATGGGAAAAAGAGGGGTATTATTAAAGAAAGCGACTTAACTAGACCTTTTACTCTCTATGGAAAATTAAAAAAATATTCAGAAAACAAAATTATTAGCAATTCATCAAACTACAAATATTTAATTTTGAGAATTTCTCAAATTTATGGATCTCAAATTAAAACAAATATAATAAATAAATTTATATTAAATACAAAGAGTGGCCAAAAAATATATTTATATGGATCTGGAAAACAAAAGAGAGATTTCTTATCAATTAAAGATTTTTTAACTTTGATTGATAAATTATATAATTTTGAAACAAGTGGAATTTACAACGTTTGCGGAGATAGATCTTTTTCAATTATGCAGATACTTAATATTTTAAATTATAAGTTTAAAATAAAAACGATTAATAATGAAGACTTTAATTTGGTAGGAGATAATACAAAATTAAAAAAAAAATTTAAATGGAAACCTTCAATTAATTTCAAAAAAGAAATTATTAAAATGAAAAAGTTGATTAAAATTTAAAAATAAAATCTTTGAAAAAAACAATAATATTTTTACACAAAATACCATAGAATCAAAACTACTTTTTTATAATGCGCCTAATAATATAGGTTTATAAAATATAGAAATTTTCTTAAAAGAAAAAAATCAACTTTAATTAAATGTTTATTATAAACTTGGAATCTTTTTTCGTAACTCCATAGAAAGATAAGGATCAATATCAGTATAAATTATACCTAGGCCTCTTTTTTTTATTTTTAATATTTTACCATCAGGAGAGATAATAGAAGAATGACCAAATGTTTCTCTTTTTTTATTATTTTTTCCAACTTGATTTGGGGCAAAAATATAGCAGAAATTTTCTATCGCTCTTGCCTTTAACAACGTAAGCCAATGTCTTTCGCCTGTTGTTTTAGTAAAAGCTGAAGGTATAGAAATAAAATGCAATTTTTTTTTTTGATAACCTTCTATATAGCTCAGGAAATCTAAGGTCATAACATATTGTTAAACCTAATTTACCCCATGGCAATTTAACACTTTTGAGTTTATTTCCAGCTTTAAATATTTTACTTTCTTCATATTTTTCTCTTTTGCTCAAAACTACGTCAAACATGTTAATTTTATCGTAATATAATGAAATTTTTCCCAAAGGATTAATTAATATAGATCTATTCCTTAATTTATTTTTATCTTTAATAAAAATTGAACCAATCAAAATCCATTTTTTGTTTTTTTTAGAAATTTTCTTTATCTTTTTAATGAATGGATCAAGATACATTTTGAAAGTAAATTTATTATAATCTTTTCTGTTTGAAGATATGAAGGTTGTAGCTTCTGGTGTTATTATTAAATCACACTTATTATGAATAGCTTTATTTATTAACTTTATTGCTTGACTAGTGCTTTGTTCATAATCCTCATTTGAGGATAATTGTAAGCAAGCTACTCTCATAAATATAGAATTAATTTAATTAATACGTACGAAAACTATATCATTAATTGTATGAAACATTTATTTATAAATTTTTTTCAGTGCATAAATCAAGCCAATTGAGCTATTAGTACTGGTCAGCTGCACGCATTACTGCGCTTCCACATCCAGCCTATCAACGTG
>MDTB01085898.1_pt1 | contig 35824 bp, 26 predicted proteins | sample 811161 | NCBI WGS metagenome assembly MDTB01 (sample SAMN05326650, study PRJNA326480) | marine metagenome | isolation source: seawater | place: Mediterranean Sea | collected 2009 | reverse complement strand
TGTGGGTCGAACAGGAAGTTTTTTGGGAGGGCTTATGCGTCTTCCTTTTAATGTGCCAGAAACAATTCGCATTAAAACAGGTTTAGCAAACAAAAATCTTGGTGGGTGCTGATGCGTGGTATTTCGTGTTCCAAATCGTTTTCTACAGTAAGCGGATTGATGCTTCTCACAAATTCGTGTAGGCCTTTACAAATTCCATCATCAACAGCAATATCTCCTGCTATAAAAAGCGGTACTTCATTGGGGCTAATATTTTTTTCTTTTGCTGTGAGTAACACATAATAAATCACGTCTTTTTCTTTTGAAGCTTCAAAGCAATTGTAGAATTGCAATTTTTTGTCTCGAAGCAATGTGATGTGCAAGTGCTCTTGTTCTTTGTATAAACCCCAAACCAAGGTGCCATCAGCAGCCCTGTAACGGGACAAGGCGCTAAGCCATACGCTTACTGCATGGAAGTATCTAAAAGCCCCAAAAGCATCAAGTAGCATGTTATTTACATTAACAAAAGGTGCATATACACAAATCCAATCTGTGCTGGGCTGAACATCATAGGTGATGAAGTCGTTGGGTTTTACATCTATGTCTTTTTCCACATATTCGTGAAGGGCAGCTTCCTCAAACAGTGATTTGGGTACCAGTGTTGCTAGATTGTTTTCAACGCTACAACGCACTTCATTGTAGCTCTGCTCAAGCACACCTTGTGTTTTGAGTGCTGCACGTATATGTTCGTGTAGGTTTTCTACAGGAACATAAGAATCAAAAACTTCTCTGTAGATTTTAGAAGCCTTATTTGTTTTTTGGTTGTGGGTAAAAAAAGAAAATCCATTCACGTGCAAGTGAATGGACAGCCTTAAGTCACTTTCCTTATTTTTAGTCTTGTATTCTGGCATCGTAAATTGTAGGCCAGTTTCCGTTGGTGCTTACTTCAGTCAAAGAACCTAATACAATGTCAGGTCCGTTTACTCCATCTACGGAAATGGTAGCTTTTTCTTGTTCTAGTAAATACGAATCTTGGTCGTGAAGTACCAAGTCTTTTGAAACACTCACTTCAAATACGGCTATAGGATAATTATTTTTTTCGATGACATCAGCCTTCATTATAAAGTTGGTATCAATTCCTTTAACTGGGACTTTCATCATGGTTATGTAATGGTCAGATTTACCAAATAAAGAGTCTTTGACAGAAACATAGCCCAAAGTGTCTACAATTTGTACTTCTCGCAGCATATCGATGCTATAGATACGATCGTACTCTAAATAACTAGAATCTCTTTTTTCAACAATAACGTACTCGGCAGTGTCTATAAATTTTATTAGGCTCTTAAAGTCTTGTGCGTAATAACCTTTAACAGATTTATGTGCCACTTGTGCTTTACCAATATCTTTCAGATTAGAAATAACGTCTGCATAACGAGTTACTTTAACATTATTGAATAGAATGGGATCATATATGGAATAGAATAACTTGTAAGCAAAGAATAAGATAAAAATCCATAAAACAGGTAGTAATATTTTTTTCATTATGGCTAATAAAATTAATAGAATTCAAATCTACAATTTTTTTTAATCTATATACCCTTCAATAAAACATTACTAAATTTAGCCAATGGATTCAAATGCATTAACCAAGACACTTTTTGACGCATTTCCTTTTGAACCCACGGGTACACAAGAACAAGCACTGCACGCAATGGCGTCTTTTTTTGATGATGAATCAGATGAGGCGGTGTTTATCCTTAAGGGATATGCCGGAACGGGAAAGACCACACTTATTGGCGCATTGGTGAAATCCATTACCAAGTTGCGCTATAAAACAGTGCTTATGGCGCCCACAGGACGGGCCGCAAAAGTCATGGCAGCATATGCCAATCGCGCTGCCTGTACCATTCATAAACGCATTTATTACACTCAACAAGAACGACAAGGCAACCTTAAATTCAAATTACAAAAAAATAAATTTAAGCGCACCCTTTTCTTGGTTGATGAGGCTTCTATGATTGCCAACCAACAGCAACAAAGTAAACTCTTTGAAAATGGCTCGCTGCTCCAAGACTTGATTGAGTATGTAAGCTCCGGCGAAGACTGCAAGCTGATGTTTGTGGGCGATACCGCCCAATTGCCACCAGTCCATACTTCGCTTAGCCCGGCATTGGATGCGAACGTATTGTCGATAGATTACAACTTGGCACCACATGAGGTTGAGCTGGACGAGGTGGTACGCCAAGGAAAAGACTCCGGTATATTGTTCAACGCTACAAGGATCAGACAGCAATTACTCAACAACCAAACGGAGCGTTTTCAGTTTATTTTGGCTAAATATCCAGATATCATCAGGCTTCAAGACGGCTATGAAATTCAAGATGCCCTAGAGACTTCTTTCAGAGAGGTGGGACCAGAAGAAACTGCTTGCATTGTGCGTTCGAACAAACGCGCCAATGGGTATAACCAACAAATAAGATCCCAAATTTTAGGGAAAGAACCCGACTTGGCAACAGGTGATTTATTGATGGTGGTTAAGAATAATTACCACTGGCTGGCATCTACTTCTGGTCCTGGATTTATTGCCAATGGCGATACGGTAGAGGTACTCAAGATTAAGTCCATCAAGGAACTCTATGATTTTAGATTTGCTGAGGTAAATGTTCGTATGCTGGACTACCCAGAAGAAGAACCTTTTGACACCGTCTTTTTGCTCAATACGCTCACATCAGAAACACACGCCCTTTCTTTTGAAGAAAACACAAAGCTCTATCAAGCGGTAAGGGAAGACTATGCCCATTTGCCACAGTATAAACAGTATTTAAATGTCAAAAAGAATCCCTTTTTTAATGCGCTGCAGGTTAAACATGCCTATGCCTTTACCTGCCACAAGGCACAAGGGGGGCAGTGGAAACGGGTGTTGGTGGAGAAACCATATATGCCTGACGGCCTAGACCCCAGCTTTTTTAGATGGCTCTATACCGCTGTTACTCGTGCCTCTGAACAATTGTTCTTGGTGGGATTTGACGATTCCTTCTTTGATACGGATTGATTTGATTACTTTTGTTCCATGCGCATGATAGCTGTTATTCCCGCTCGATACGAAGCACAACGTTTTCCAGGAAAGCTTATGGCTGATTTGGCTGGCAAGACCGTATTGCAACGCACTTATGAAGCTGTCAAACGGACCGAGCTTTTTGATGAAGTTTGGGTGGCTACCGATTCAGACGTCATCGCATCCCACATCAAGACCATAGGCGGGCAAGTATTTCGAAGTCAGTTGGTACACGATTGTGGTACCAATCGTGTGGCAGAGTGTGCCGAACAGTTGGACGCTGACGTGATTATTAATGTGCAAGGCGATGAGCCATTTATATCTAAACAAGCACTGTCGAATTTAATCAATGCCTTTAATCAGGACAGCGAAGGTATTATTGACTTGGCCTCGTTGATGATTCCTATTGACAACAAAGAAGATATTGAAAACCCAAATGTGGTTAAAGTAGTATCGGATAATCAGGGAAGGGCGCTCTATTTTTCCCGTGCCGCCATACCGTTTATGCGTGCTCCAGGACAGGCCTTTCGTCATGTAGGAATTTACGCTTTTCGTAAGGCAGCACTATTGGATTTTTACGCCCAAGCGCCAACACCATTAGAGTATTCAGAAAAAATTGAAGCTATACGTTATCTTGAAATGGGCAAAGTGATGCAAATGCTAAAAACAGATTTTGTGAGTGTGAGTATCGATACCCCCGAGGATTTGGTAAAGGCTACTGCCTTACTATGCTAAAACCATATTGTGATATACGTTTTGAACGTCTTCGTCATCCTCAAGTTTTTCAAGTAGTTTTTCCACTTTTTCAACCGCCTCAAATGTGAGCGTAGTAGTAGTGGTGGGAATACGCTCAAAAGCCGAGGACAGGATTTGAATATTACGATTCTCCAATTCTTTTTGGATGGCGCCAAAGCTTTCAAAAGGCGCATAGAGCAATATGCCATCTTCACCTATAAAGACTTCATCTACGCCGAAGTCAATAAATTCCAGCTCCAGTTGCTCGGCATCTAGCCCTTCATTAGGAATTCGGAAGTTGCAGGTGTGATCAAACATAAATTCCACTGAACCCGACGTACCTAGGTTGCCGTTACATTTGCTAAAGTAGCTACGGACGTTGGCCACCGTACGGTTGTTGTTGTCTGTAGCGGTTTCTACTAGTATGGCAACTCCGTGTGATGCATAGCCCTCAAATAGTATTTCTTTGTAATTATCGCTGTTTTTATCAGTGGCACGCTTAATGGCACGTTCAATATTGTCCTTGGGCATGTTGACTGCTTTGGCATTTTGAATTATGGCACGCAAGTGCGAATTGCTATCTGTATTTGGGCCGCCATCCTTTACTGCCATCACAATATCTTTGCTAAGGCGTGTAAAGGTTTTAGCCATGGCTGACCAGCGCTTCATTTTTCGTGCTTTTCGAAATTCAAATGCCCTTCCCATAAATTCGTTTTATCAAATATAGAGAAGCTTCTGAAATTTTTATGGAAATAAGCTTTGAAAGTCAAAGTTGAAGCTGATAAAATAAGTTTAAAAAACGTGAAGTGATTTCGATTCTATTATTTTAATTTTTTCCTGGTGTAATTATACCTAAGCAGTTTTGTAGAACAGCTTGAGATGTGTACTGTAAATATTTGGGCAGCTTATTGTATTTAGGTAGCACTGCAATATAACGATCAATATTACTGGCATAGACATGAGTGTAGCATGGTTTTTTGGATAACTTCAATCCCTCTACTAGTTGGGCGATAAATTCATCGTGATGAATCAAGTCGTTACTACCTAAATGGAAGATACCCCCCAAATCTCGGTTGATTATGTAATGCAACTGCTGGGTAACAAAATAGGCTGCCGCAACATTAATGACTGAGTTGGGAAAAATCTCATAAGGAATTTGGTTAGCTATCGCTTTTTTAAGTTCGAGTAGTCGGGGTGCGCCTGTACCAAATACCATCGGTAAACGCGCAATTGTGCAACTAAACGGAGGCATACTCATCAACATATTTTCAATTTTTATCTTTCCCTTACCGTAGGGACTCTCCGAAAGGGTTTTGTCGTATTCATAGCTAGGGTAGTGTCGGAAACTATCAAAAACATTGGCAGCGGAAAGAAAAATTATACGAGCCTGTTTTTTTGTCGCGTATCTAATTAACCTGTCATGCGCCACAAACTGTCCCTCATCCTCCCCCCTTAGTGCAGATATAATCAAATCGGGCTTGATGTATTTTAGTAATTCGGTAGGGGAGTCTTCCCTAAAGTCGTATTCAAAATAACGTTTATTTTCTGAATATCGTTCTTGGGTACAGTAAGTAGCATAAACATCAAAGTAAGGATGTAATTCCTTATAAAGTGCACGACCTATAAAACCACTTCCACCAAAAACGAGGATACGTTTCATATTAGAAAATAAAAGGAAGACTACTTATGCAGGCCTTAACATTTTTTTCACGAATACGCACATAGATTTCGGTATTAACCTTCGCGTATGCCTTGTTGATGTATCCCATGCCGATACCCAACTTTAATGATGGTGAAGACGTACCTGAAGTAACTTTACCTATAGATTTTCCATCAGCTGTAACAAGTGAATAACCTTGTCTTGGAATTCCTCGGTTTATCATCCTAAAACCAACTCGTGTTTGAGCGGTACCTTCAGCTTTGTCTTTTTTAATGTAGGCATCGCCCACAAATAATTTGTTAAAATCAGTGCACCACGCTAGTCGTGCCGCAATTGGTGAAATGGTATCGCTTAATTCGTGTCCATATAGGCAGTAGCCCATTTCAAGGCGTAAAGTGTCTCTTGCTGCCAAGCCAATGGGCTGTATACCAAAAGCTTCACCTTCCTTTAATAAAGCTGCCCAAACTGTTTTGGCTTGGGCAATCGGAACGTACAGCTCCACACCACCTGCTCCTGTGTAGCCGGTGGTAGCCACATAAACATGCTCAACACTTGACACAGTTGTTCGCACTACAGAATAGCTTTTTTGTGTGTCAGTATCAACAATGCTGAGCCGTTTCATTAAGGCATGTGCTTTGGGTCCTTGTACCGCAAATAGGGCATAGTCATTTGATTTATTTTCTAGGGAGGCACCAAAGTCCTTGTTCTTTTCTTCTAGCCAAACCCAATCCTTACCAACGTTGCTTGCGTTTACGACCAACATATATTCTTCATCCCCTAAACGATAGAGCAATAAGTCGTCAATAACACCCCCGTTATTGTTAGGCATGTATGAGTACTGTGCATCACCAATGGCAAGTGATGCAACATTGTTGCTGGTGGTGTATTGTAATAGGGCCTTAGCTGCATGGCCACTAACCATAAATTGTCCCATGTGAGAAACGTCAAAAACCCCTACATGTTCACGCACACACAAATGCTCGGCTTTAACACCCATGTAAGTAAGCGGCATTTCAAAACCTGCAAATGAGCCCGTTTTGGCCCCCAAGTCGACGTGATGCTGATGTAAGAACAATTTCTTCATTCCTTCAAAAGTAGCACAGTTTTAGCTATTTTAGTTAAAAAGAAGCTTATGTTTCGCTCCATTTTATTCACAATGATTTCTGTTTTTACTCTATTCGCACAAGAAGAATTTAAGGATTACCTAATGCTTGCTTTCCATGAAGGTCGTCGCCAAGCGGTTCGTTCGCAAATGCTACCCAAAAGTGTAGCTGTATTTTTTGCAAATCCTGTCCGCAATCGTGCTAACGATGTGGACTATTAGATGATTTTATTCTCCCCAAATCAGACAGCTTGGGACAGTAAATAGTCCTTGAATGCGTTATATCCACTCAATGAAGTTTTTTCTGGTATTTTATTAAGAATTTGCTGAATCTGTGTTGGGATTTTAAGGGTTGTCCCTAGCGTCTCCTCTACTATGTCACGGAATTTAATAGGATGTGCTGTTTCCAAGAACACACCATAATGATCTGGATTTTTTGCTAAAAAGTGTTGTAAACCCAAATAGCCAACCGCTCCGTGTGGATCAGCAATGTAGTTGTGCTTCTGATGCAGTTCACCCAGCGCGAATTTTGTTTCCATATCATTATAAGCATAAGAAGAAAATTCCTGTTTTAGGGCATTGAAATCATTTCTGTAAAGGGATTGAATACGAATAAAATTAGAAGGATTTCCCACATCCATAGCATTTGAAATGGTTTGCTTAGAAGGGTTGGGTTGGTAGTCCTGTGTTTGCAAATAGCGTGGTACAGTATCGTTAATATTGGTACTTGCTATCAAATGGCTTATTGGTAAGCCCAGCTTTTTGGCTACGACACCTGCACAGATGTTTCCAAAATTTCCACTAGGCACTGAGATAGCCAAGTTTTTGTTTATGCGCATATGCTGAAACTGCTGATAGGCAAAGAAAAAGTATAGCGATTGAGGCAGCCAACGGGCTACATTAATCGAATTGGCAGAAGTAAGGTTTAATTTTACTTTTAATTCATCGTCTATAAACGCTGACTTGACCATTTCTTGGCAATCGTCAAAAACACCATCTACTTCAACAGCCTTGATATTGTTGCCATTAGTGGTGAGTTGAAGTTCTTGAATTTGGCTTACCTTTCCTTTTGGATAAAGGATGATGACTTCAGTTCCTCCAATACCTAAAAACCCTGAGGCTACTGCGCCCCCTGTATCTCCAGATGTAGCCACTAAAACGGTTACTTTCTTGCAACTTTGTTCGTTAAAATAACCAATACAGCGTGCCATAAAGCGTGCTCCCACATCTTTAAATGCCATGCTTGGTCCGTGAAAGAGTTCTAGGGTAGCTGTATTATCATTGATTTTGATCAATGGAAAATCAAAGCAAAGTGTATCAGTAACAATTTTTTCCAGTCTCGCATCTGGAATGGTGCCTCCCACAAATGTGCGCATCACTTCTACACCAATCTCTACCATGGATTTATTAGCGATTTCCGTTATAAAGCTTTCGTCTAATCTCGGTGTGCTTTGAGGGAAATACAAACCCCTGTCTGGAGCAAGTCCTCGAATTACAGCTTCTGAAAAGCTGGCAGTATTCTTGTTATCGTTAAGGCTATAGTATTTCATGTAAGATCTTCTATAAAACTAACCCCAGTTTTTTTTACAGGACTTACATGAATATCAAACGGAATATTTGTGTTTTCTAAAACAGACTTCATAGCTTGCGCAACGTTAACTGCAGAACTCATGCCTCTTGAAAGTGCGAATACTGATGGACCAGAGCCTGATATGCCAGACCCAAGTGCACCTTCTTCTTTACAAGCTACTTTTAATTCTTTGAAATAAGGAATAAGTATAGACCTGGCTGGTTCAACTATAACGTCAACTAAAGACCTACTTAATAGTTCGTAATCCTCTTCGTATAAACTTGAAACTAAAGCACCTACATTTCCCCATTGACTTATGGCGTTTTCAAGCGTAACACGTTTTTTGAGCACTGCACGAGCATCAGAAGTCTTAACCTCTATTTTGGGATGTATCACCGTAGCTACAAGTTCTAGTGGTGTTGGTAATGCACAAATATCCAATGGATCGGTGTCGCGTACCAAAGTAAAACCGCCTAAGAGTGCTGGAGCAACATTATCGGCATGGGCAGTTCCGCAAGCCAAGCGCTCTCCTTCCATGGCAAAAGGAATCAATTCTTTATTTGTAAATGGATTACCGAGCAGATAATTTATCCCTGCCACTGTACCTGCAGCGCTAGCAGCAGAACTTCCAATCCCACTGCCTGGTTTGATGTTTTTCTCTATTCGAATTTTAAATCCAAGTTTAGGATTACATGCTTCAAGCATGGATAATCCCGCAACACCTGCGACATTATTCATAGCTTCAAGTGGTAAATCTTGGCCTTTAATAGATGTGATCTGTATCCCTGCCTTTTTACTGCGACGAATTTCCATAATGTCGCCGATATTTTCAAGACATAGTCCCAAAACATCAAAGCAACAAGAAATATTGGCTATACTCGCTGGCGCAAATAGTTTAACGCCTTTTACATCAACTTTTTCCAATTCTAATTATATCTGCAAATATTCCAGAAGCGGTTACATCAGCACCTGCACCTGCACCTTTTACAATTAAAGGTTGTTGTGCGTACCTATCTGTATAAAACAACACGATGTTGTCACTACCCTCGAGGTTATAGAAATCATGTCCCCGGGGTATATGTTTTAATCCTACTGTTGCTTTACCATTTTCAAATGTGGCAACGTACTTAAGACGTGCATTTTCAATTGCAGCTTTTTGGTATAGATCATCAAAATATGTCTTATGATCGTCTAGGCTTGTTAAAAAGGCTTCGTTGCTGTCAGTTTCCAAACAAGCTTGAGGTAAGAATGAATTATTTTTAATGTCTGCAAGCTCCATTGCAAAGCCACTCTCTCTTGCTAAAATCAAAATTTTTCTAGCTACGTCAATACCACTTAAATCAATTTTAGGATCTGGTTCAGTATAGCCTTCTCGCATGGCCTGCTCAACAACTTCACGAAATGATGTTTTTTCATTGAATGAATTGAAAACAAAATTTAAACTTCCTGATAAAACGGCCTGAATGCTGTGTACTTGATCGCCAGATGCAATAAGGTGATTGAGTGTATCAATGATAGGTAATCCAGCACCGACATTTGTTTCAAATAAAAAAGGTGCATTGTATTTACGCGATAATTTTTTAAGATTTTGGTAGTTGGCCAACTCATCTGCACATGCAATCTTATTACAAGTTACTACTCCGATGTTATTTTTTAAATAATGCATATAAGTTCCTGCAATTACAGCATTAGCTGTATTATCTACAAATATGGAATTTCGCATATTTAGGGCTTTGGTCTGTTTAAAAAACAAACTTTTATCTGCTTTTTTGCCTGTTTCCAATCTACTTTTCCAATTTTCTATATCTATTCCCGATGAATCAAAGACCATTTTACGCGAATTAGAAATACCGATAACACTCAAATTAAGTTTGAAGTGTTCTTTAAGGAAATTACGTTGTTGGTGCACTTGCTCCAAAAACTTACTTCCCACATTACCTATTCCAGTAACAAAAAGGTGAATTTTTTTGATTTGAGCCTCAAAGAATGCCTCGTGAAGCGTGTTTAAGGCTTTCTTAATGTCTTTGCTTTCTATTACTGCAGTGATGTTTTTTTCTGACGCCCCTTGCGCAATGGCTTTTACATTAACATTATTATTACCCATAGCACGGAACATCCGTCCGCTAATACCTTGGTGGTTTTTCATGTTCTCACCAACAAGTGCAATGATTGACAATGTTTTTTCAACACGTATTGCGTTGATTTTTTTGGTCTCAATATCATGTGCAAAGGCTTCGTCAATTGTCTTTTGAGCAAAATCAGCATCTACTGCATCTATACCCAGGCAAATAGAGCGTTCAGAAGATGCCTGAGTGATCATTACTACATTTATATGGTGTTGCGCCAATACAGTAAGCAGTTTTTGTGAATATCCCGGAACACCAATCATGCCACTGCCTTCCAGCGTCAGTAATGCTATGTCATTTATGTGACTGATTCCTCTAACCACTGTTTCTGCTTCGGACGTATTCTTGATAAGCGTGCCAGCGTCATTGGGTTTAAAAGTATTTTTAATATAAACTGGAATATCTTTTTCTATAATGGGCTGAAGGGTAGGAGGATAAATAACCTTAGCACCAAAGTGAGAAAGCTCCATAGCTTCCTGGTATGATATCTCCGGAATCGATTTGGCTTGTTTTACCAATGCTGGGTGCGCTGTATACATACCGCTCACATCAGTCCATATTTCTAAAAAATCAGCCTCAAGCGCGCATGCAGTTATGGATGCCGTTAAGTCAGAACCTCCACGTCCAAGCGTAGTCACAATTCCTTTTGCATTTTTGGAAACAAAACCAGGGAGAATAACTACTTTGTGTTTGTTGTTTCTAAAAAATACACGAATGTTGGCGTTGGTTTTTTTATAATCTACAAGTGTTCTACCCAGTGATTGAAAGGTCACAATAAGATCTTGTGCATTCTTTGCAATTGCATCTATACCTTTTGCCTTTGCAGCCTCTGTTATTATTTTATGTGACAAGATTTCACCAAAACTTAAGATGGTATCTAATGTTTTTGGGGAAAGCTCACGTATCATTAATGTGCCTTCTAGAATGGTCTCGAGTTTATTAATGATTTGTTTGGTAGTACTGAGAACAGTACTTCTTTTAGAAACGGGGATAAGAGCTTGAACCATAAGTACATGGCGTTCCTCAACCTCTTTTAATTGACTTGCATAGGAGTCATCTCCATTGGCTGCTAACTTTCCTAATTTATGCAGTTCGTCTGTAATTCCGCCCAATGCGGAGACCACAACTGCCATTGGTTTCTTTTGCTGTGATAAAACAGCAAGAACCTTCTCAACTTCATTAGCACTTGCTACTGATGATCCACCAAACTTTAAAACTATCATTTTTAATTGTTAAAAACGATGCAAAAGTAACCGTTTTATATCCAAAATAATGCGCTGAACATTATTTTTGTTGTTATTCGATTGCAATACATGCATTATCTGGATTATATTTAGTTGATTTTTAATTTTAACAAGCTATAGTTTACATTAATTTTATTTAAAATTAATATCATCACAAAGGGCCTGGCATTATTTACGTATATCTGGACATAAAAACATACCATTGGCTCTCTTTACAAGTAAAATTTCAATTGTTGAATAAATTAAATTCTTGAAAAGTAAAGAATGTAGCACTATTTGTTGTTAAACCAATCTAACTATGAATAGTTATGACTTTTTCATAGTATTTTTGCTGTCTATGGAAAGTTTTAATTCATCACTTTTTCCATCCCATTCAAAATTTACTTTAGAACCATTGGTTAGAGTTTTGTTAAGGATCTGTCCAGCCATTGCATCTTCAACATAACGCTGAATGGCTCTTGCAAGAGGTCTTGCCCCATACTGTTTATCGTACCCTTTTTCAATTAAGAATGTAATGGCTTTTTTGCTTAAAGAAAAACTGTAACCAAATTCTTTAACCCTGTATTGTAGAGCCTCAAGTTCTAGTTGAATAATTTTTGCCAAGTGGTTTTTGTCTAAGTTGTTAAAAACAACTACATCATCAATGCGGTTTAAAAATTCAGGTGAAAATTTCTTTTTGAGCGCATTTTTAATAACACCTTGAATGTTTTTATCTTCCTGAGATTTTTGCGCAGCCGTTCCAAACCCAACACCAAGACCAAAGTCTTTCACTTGTCTTGCACCAACATTTGAAGTCATGATAATAATGGTGTTTTTGAAATCTACACGTCTGCCCAATGAGTCAGTTAAATAACCATCATCCAAAACCTGGAGTAGCATATTAAATACATCAGGGTGCGCTTTTTCTATTTCATCTAATAATACAACTGAGTAAGGTTTTCTTCTTACTTTTTCACTTAATTGTCCACCTTCTTCATAACCAACGTACCCAGGAGGTGCACCAACAAGCCTTGAAATTGAAAACTTCTCCATGTATTCACTCATGTCTATTCTGATAAGTGAACCTTCACTTTCAAAAAGTTCTTTTGCTAAAACTTTTGCAAGCTGAGTTTTCCCTACACCAGTTTGTCCTAAGAAAATAAAAGACCCAATTGGTTTATTTGGATTTTTTAGTCCAGCTCTATTGCGCTGAATAGCTTTTGCCACTTTTTCTACTGCATTTTCTTGTCCAATGACTTTACCTTTAATGAGTTCTTCAAGTTTTGCTAAATGTTCGATTTCTCCGTCGGAAACACGTTGCACTGGAATGCCTGTAATCATAGAAACGACATCAGCAATATGGTTTTCAGTAACAGTCTCTCTGTTTTGACGCTGTTCTTCTTGCCAGTCCTCTTGGGCCAATAACAATTCTTTTTCTAATTTTTTTTCATCGTCGCGAAGCTTAGCTGCTTCTTCGTATTTCTGGCGTTTTACGACGCTATTTTTTTGTTCACGTACTTGTTCTAGCTCATTTTCAATTTCAACGATTTTTTCAGGGACTTCCATATTGGTGATATGTACTCTTGATCCTGCTTCGTCAAGCGCGTCTATGGCCTTGTCAGGTAAAAAACGATCAGTTATATATCTATCCGAAAGTTTAACACAAGCTTCAATTGCTTCGTCTGTGTAGTTTACATTGTGATGTGTTTCATACTTATCTTTAATATTTTGTAATATTTCAATAGTTTCATCAACAGAAGTTGGTTCTACCAATACTTTTTGGAAGCGACGTTCTAAAGCACCATCTTTTTCAATGTTTTGACGGTATTCGTCAAGAGTTGTTGCTCCTATACATTGAATTTCGCCTCTTGCTAGAGCAGGTTTAAACATGTTAGAGGCATCAAGGCTACCTGTAGCACCACCTGCACCAACAATCGTATGAATTTCATCAATAAATAATATGATGTTAGAGTTTTTTTCTAGCTCATTCATAACTGCTTTTAATCGCTCTTCAAATTGACCTCTGTATTTTGTACCTGCTACTAGTGAAGCTAAGTCTAAAATTACTACGCGTTTGTTGTAGAGCACTCTTGAAACCTTTTTTTGAATGATGCGCAGAGCCAACCCTTCAGCAATTGCAGATTTACCAACACCGGGTTCACCAATAAGTAGGGGGTTGTTTTTTTTCCGTCGGCTTAAAATTTGTGAAACACGCTCAATTTCTTTTTCCCTGCCAATAACTGGGTCCATATCACCTTCCAGTGCTACCTTGGTTAGGTCTCTTCCAAAGTTGTCAAGTACAGGTGTATTGGATTTTTTTGATTTTTTATCATCAGAAGTTGAAGAAAATGAAGCACCTTGTCCACGGCTATCCTCGTCAGCTGCATCATCTGGAAAAGCATCGGCAGAAGGCATTTCTATAAAGTCATCATCATCAGAATCTACAGACATATATTTAAATTGATCTTTTACTGTTTCATAATCAACCTGAAGCTTGTGAAGTACTTTTGTTGTTGGATCATTCTCGTTTCTGAGAATACACAACAACAAGTGTGCAGTATTTATTGAGTTGCTTTGAAAAAGCTTGGCTTCAAGAAAAGTCGTTTTTAGTGCACGTTCTGCTTGACGGGTTAGATGTAAATTTGTTTTGTGTTGCGGTTCAGGAGAGTTGGTTGGATTAGCAGGACTTAAAATTTCAATTTTTCTTCTTAAATAATCCAAATCAATATCCAGTGCTGAAAGTATTAAAATTGCTTTTCCATTACCGTCACGTAGTAATCCGAGCATAAGATGTTCAGTACCAATAAAGTCATGACCAAGTCTTAAGGCCTCTTCTTTACTGTAAGTTATGACATCCTTAACACGAGATGAAAAATTGTCGTCCATTGCTTTTTTTAAATACTCTGATCAAAAACCGAACCAGATGCATAACGAATAGACAAAAAAAATTATTGAATTACAAATAAAATGAACAAAAAATTTCCCATTAGTTTCAAATATAGTTTGTTAATAAATTATAAGAAAATAGGCTTTAAATTAACATTTATTCATTCGATGAATATGTATTTTAGCAATTATGCGAAACAATAAATAAAACAGGATGGCTACTGAAGATAAATTAATCCCAATTAATATTGAAGACGAAATGAAGTCGGCTTATATTGACTATTCGATGTCGGTCATTGTGTCACGTGCACTGCCAGATGTTAGGGATGGGCTTAAGCCTGTGCACCGTCGTGTTCTCTTTGGCATGCATGAATTAGGGGTTAGAGCAAATACATCATATAAAAAATCTGCACGTATTGTTGGCGAAGTTTTGGGTAAATATCATCCTCATGGTGACACATCAGTTTATGATACCATGGTGCGTATGGCTCAGTCTTGGAGCTTACGTTACATGATGGTTGATGGCCAAGGTAATTTTGGATCTATTGATGGAGATAGTCCGGCAGCTATGCGTTATACAGAGGCACGTCTTCAAAAAATTTCGGAAGACATGATGGCTGATATAGACAAAGATACTGTTGACTACCAGTTAAATTTTGACGATACCTTAAAAGAGCCTACTGTAATGCCCACAAGGGTTCCTAATTTACTTATTAACGGAGCTTCTGGTATTGCTGTGGGTATGGCAACCAATATGCCGCCTCATAACCTCAGCGAAATTATCAACGGCACGATTGCATATATAAACACTCCAGAAATTGACGTTGATGGTTTGATGGATCACATCAAGGCACCAGATTTTCCAACTGGGGGTGTTATTTATGGATATGAGGGTGTCAAAGAAGCTTTCCAAACTGGTAGAGGTCGTGTTGTTATTCGTGGAAAAGCAGAAATTGAAGAGGTTAGTGGTCGCGAATGTATTATTGTTACTGAAATTCCTTATCAAGTAAACAAGGCTGACATGATTCGCAAGACAGCCGAAATGGTTAACGAAAAAAAAATTGAGGGAATTTCCAATATCCGCGATGAATCTGATCGCAAGGGGATGCGAGTTGTTTATGTACTAAAACGTGATGCAATCCCTAACATTGTACTCAATATGTTGTACAAATACACTGCATTGCAATCCTCTTTTAGCGTAAACAATATTGCACTTGTTAAGGGACGTCCGCAAATGTTAAACCTCAAGGACATGATTCACCATTTTGTCGAGCATCGTCACGAGGTCGTCATACGTCGTACTCAACACGAATTGCATAAAGCAGAGGAGCGTGCTCACATTTTAAAAGGGCTTATTATTGCTTCGGACAATATTGATGAAGTTATTTCCCTTATTAAAGCCTCTGCAAATCCAGATGAGGCACGTACGAAATTAATTGACTCCTATGAGCTAACAGAAATTCAAGCAAAAGCTATTGTTGATATGCGCTTACGTCAGTTAACCGGCTTAGAGCAGGATAAGTTGCGCAATGAGTTTGATGAGTTAATGAAAACCATAGCTGATTTAAAAGACATTCTTGACAAGAAAGATCGCAGAATGAACATTATTAAATCTGAACTCATTGAAGTTAAAGACAAGTATGGTGATCAGCGCAGATCTACAATTGATTATGCTGGAGGAAGTTTCCGGGTTGAAGACATGATACCTGACGAGAAAGTAGTAATCACTATTTCACACGCAGGTTACATCAAAAGAACACCACTAGCTGAATATCGTACACAAAATAGGGGGGGAGTAGGCCAGAAAGCCTCAACGACACGTAACGAAGACTTTCTGGAGCACTTGTTTGTTGGTACCAATCACCAATATATGTTGTTCTTTACCCAGAAAGGAAAATGTTTTTGGTTGCGTGTATTTGAAATACCAGAAGGAAGCAAGACAGCTAAAGGACGTGCCATTCAAAACCTCATTAGTATCGAACAAGACGACAAGGTAAAAGCCTTCATTTGTACGCAAGACCTTAAGGATGAGAAATACATTAACAGTATGTTTGTGGTAATGGCAACCAAGAAAGGTCAAGTTAAAAAGACCTCTTTAGAACAATATTCAAGACCAAGAACCAATGGTATAAATGCGATAACGGTTCGTGAAGGAGACGAATTACTTGAAGCTAAACTTACCACTGGACTTTCTCAGGTCGTTTTAGCAGTTAAATCTGGTAAGGCCATTCGTTTTGAAGAAAGCAAGACCCGTCCAATGGGAAGAAATGCATCTGGGGTTCGTGGAATCTCAATTAAAGATGCCCAAGACGAAGTTATTGGTATGGTTACTGTAAATGATTTGGACTCTGACATTTTGGTCGTTTCCGAGCACGGTTACGGAAAGCGTTCCAATTTAGACGATTATCGCATAACAAACCGAGGTGGTAAAGGAGTAAAAACCCTTTCACTAACTGAAAAAACAGGTAATTTGGTTGCGATTAAAAATGTTAATGACGGAGATGACTTGATGATTATTAACCGTTCAGGAATTGCAATAAGACTGGGTGTAGATACACTTCGTGTAATGGGTCGCGCCACACAAGGCGTTCGTCTTATAAACATAAAAGCAGATGACTCAATTGCTGCAGTAGCTAAGGTAATGAACGATGAGGAAGAGATTCAAGACGTGGATGATATTGATGTAACTGTAGATGATAACCTTGATTCATAAATTATTAAATATGAAATTTTATTTCCCCATGTTTCTAGTTGCCCTAATTTCTTATGCGGCTGTGGCACAAAAAAAGGAGCTTAAATCAGCTCAAAAACTTGTTGATGCAAGTCTTTATAAAAAGGCATTAGTTGCCTTAGATGAAATGCAACCCCTTATTGAAAATGCAGATGCAAAATACATTTCGCATTACTATTATTTGTATGGTATTTCAAAGCAAAAAAGTAAAGATTTTGATGGAGCTATAGCCGCATTTGATAAGGCAAATTTTATTGAAGAAAGCGCTAACTTAAAAAAGTACTCAACACTTATTAGACTTAATATTCCAAGTTTGACCAACGACTTAATTAATGAAGCTGTTGATTTGAATAGTCTTCAAGAATATCAAGCAGCATCAAAGCTGCTAAATATGGCATACCAAATAGATCCTCAAAATAACACAGACTACTTATACTACGCAGCTTCAAGTGCTGTGAATGCTGGAGATTACGACACCTCATTGAATTATTATTTACTACTTGAGGATCTTAATTATGAAGGACGTAAGACAATATATTACGCTACTGAAATTTCATCTGGAGAGGAAATTGAAGTGCCTGATGCAGCTACTTTAGCTATTTATAAAAAATCAAAAGAATTCACTAATCTACGTGAAGATTTAACCCCATCCAGACGCCCCGAAATTGTTAAAAATATTGCATTGATATATGTGCAAAAAGGCGATAATGATGCTGCTATGAAAGCGGTAAAAGATGCCCGTATTTTATCTCCAAAGGACGTTGGCTTGATTTTGACAGAAGCAGATTTATATAATAAAATTGGTGACGAGGTGCGATTTGCTTCGCTTATGGAAGAAGCCATATCGCAAGATCCAAATAATGCAGTATTGTACTATAATTTAGGAGTTGTGAATGGTAACAAAGGCAACCGTGATGCTTCAATATCGTACTATAAAAAAGCAATTGAGTTGGACCCTGCCTATGAGGCTACTTATCTTAATTTAGCATCTGTTATTTTAGAAGGTGAGTCCGATATTGTAGATCAGATGAATAAATTAGGAAACTCAGCTGCTGAAAACAAAAAATATGATGCCCTTAAGCAGAAGAGAGAAGTTCTTTTCTTAGAAGCTGTGCCCTATTTAGAAAAACTGATTTCCATTAACCCTAAAAATACTGACGCATTAACTACTTTGAAAAATATTTTCGGCACTATTGGAGACACAGCAAATTTTAAGAAGTACAGAGATATGTTAGATAGTTTTTAGACTAGTTTGTTGATAAAATATATCTCTTTATCGTTAAGCTATTTAAATGCAATAAACTTCATATTTGCAACTACAAGTTCAATATTACTCCATTTTTTTGTACAAAATCAAATGTCTCAGTGTGTAAATCCTCACTTTCATGCATTGAATCAATTTGAGTAGCTTAATGATGAGAAGCTAAACACAAACTATAAATACCATATGTTATTCTTTAAAAAAATGATAAAATAAAGAGCGTGTTAATGTCTTTTTAAAATTGGTATTTTTGATTAAATTTTTTTATGTCATTTTTTTACAGATTTCAAGCTATTCTTTATAAGACACTACTTGTGGTGTTTTTTGTGGGTGTGATAGTTTACTTGCTACCAAGGGCAGGAAGCTTTCAATATGAAATACAAGTGGGTAAGCCTTGGCAATATGAAACTCTTTTGGCGCCATATGATTTTCCTATCCAAAAGACACAAGTTGAGTTAGAGCAAGAAAGAACCAGTTTAGAAAAAAATATTCCACGTTACTTTTCGGTAAATCAAAAGGTTATGCCAGCTGTGCTCGATGCTTTTGATCAATATGTTGCTGAACTTCCTGACACCGAAGTATCGAACAATCTTTTTTTCAATTGGCGAGCTAAAATAGAGGCTATGTACAATATTGGTGTAGTATCATCTTCTGAGACTCAAATTGAAGAGGAAGTTGCACTGGTAAATAACAAGAGAAAAAAGACTGTAAAACTTTCCGATTTGCATACAGATTTAGATGTTAAAAATTTATTGGAAAATCAATTGCTTGAATTAGGAATGAATATTTTATCAGAAGCTAGTAAACAGTATTTTTTATCTCTAATAAATCCCAATATTTTGTATGATGAGGTCTTGACTACACAATTTCGTTCCGAAGCCGTAGCAGGGATAGTATCTATTCGCGGATTGGTTACTAAAGGAACACGAATCATTGCAAAAGGTGAGGTTGTTGAAGGTGAGAAGTTAAAATTCTTGCAGTCTCTCCAGCTTGAATATGAATCTCAAACTTGGACCCAGTCAAATACAGCTTGGATTATTTTAGGTTATACGCTATTGGTTATTATTCCTGTTTTACTTCTTTTTGTTTTCTTATGGCGCACAAGACCTTTAGTATTTGAAAACAACAAGCGTATTACCTTTTTGTGCGTCAACATATTATTGATGGTCTTAATAACCAAAGCAGTTGTTGATGAAAATCCCCTATATGTTTACGCTGTACCCATATGTATGCTGCCACTAATATTGCGTACTTTTTTTGACACGCGTATTGCTCTTTTTTCTTTAATGATTGCTCTGTTTCTACTTGCATTATTAGTTCCAAATAGCTTTGAATTTATGTTTTTACACATGATGGCGGGGATTTTGGCATCACTTACCGTAAATGATCTGTACCGACGTGCAAAACTGTTTATTTCAGTAGGGCTTATTGTTGGTTTATATGTTGTATCCTATATTGCTTTCACTTTAATTCATGATGGTAATTTAAGCCAGTTGTCGTATGATGTATTATTGTTATTCGTAATAAATGGTTTAGTAATTTTATTTGTTCAACCACTTATATATATTTTCGAAAAGGTATTTGGTTTGGTATCTGATGCTTCACTTTTGGAACTTTCTGACACGAACAGTAAGCTTCTTCGTGAATTGGCTAACAAAGCTCCAGGAACATTTCAACATTCTTTACAAGTAGCTAATATAGCTGAAGCTGCTGCCAATGCTATTGATGCTAATACATTGCTTACAAGGGTAGGTGCATTGTATCACGATATAGGAAAAATGAAGAATCCCGTTTTCTTTAGTGAAAACCAAACTTCATATAGTCCACATGATGATCTTTCTTCTCAAGTAAGTGCTAAAATTATCATAGACCATGTGCTGCATGGGATTACACTTGCTAGAAAAGCCAAGTTGCCAGATAGAGTTGTTGAATTTATACGTACGCATCACGGTACATCAAAAGTGCTTTATTTTTATCAACAGGCTAAGCAGGATAACGATGAAGTAGATATTGAACAATTTAAATATCCTGGTCCTAAGCCCTTTTCAAAAGAAACAGCTATTGTCATGATATCAGATGGAGTGGAGGCAGCATCAAAAAGTTTAAAAGAACCTACAGCGGAGAAAATTATTGCCTTTGTTGACAAGGTCGTACAACGTCTTATGGATGAGAAGCAATTCTTAGCAGCTGATATTACACTTAGTGAGATTGAAACAATTAAAAAAGTTTTGGTTGAGAAACTCATTAGTAGTTATCACTTGAGGGTTTCTTACCCCGAATAATATCTTTAGCCTTACCTTTTCACTCATTGTTTTTTGATGGTTAGTTTGAGTTTTTACGGACCATCATTTTAAAAAACCTTACTAATGTATTGTGATCGCGCTAGGATTCGAACCTAGGACCGTCTGCTTAGAAGGCAGATGCTCTATCCAGCTGAGCTACGCGACCTAATTTTTTCTAATTAAACTCAATACTTTTTGAATGTTCTGAAAGATTTCCAAAAAGCTTGAGTTAAGTTGCGGAGAGACTGGGATTCGAACCCAGGCAACACTTACGCGTTGACAGATTAGCAATCTGCTCCATTACCACTCTGGCACCTCTCCTGTAAAGTAATAAAGCGCCGGCAAAAATACGTTATCAAAAGGAATCCGCCAACTAATTATCGCGTTCGTCAAAATCTTCTTTACCTTTTTGACGGATCCGATTGACAATAGCAAATATCAAAGCTATAACAATGCTAATCCAAATAATATGAATCATTTAATTTATTTTAACAGCAGTACCGAAGGCAAGAATTTCAGAAGCCCCTTGGGCAACAACAGATGTTGTAAATCGAACATTTACTACTGCATCAGCTCCCATATGATTTGCATCGTCAATCATGCGTTTTAATGCCTGTTCGCGTGCATCTGCTTGTAGTTTGGTGTACTCTTCAATTTCACCACCTACAATGTTTTTAATTGCAGCAAAAATATCTCTTCCAATGTTGCGGGAACGTACCGTACTGCCTCGCGCCACGCCTAGAGATTCAACAATTTTTTTTCCAGCTATGGTTTCAGTATTTACGTATAGCATATTTACATGTTTTTAGTCAATTCCTTTACTAATCTGTTCTCACTTAAAAACTCACTTAAAATCACTTTTAAAACAGTATATAGTGGCACCGCCAACAGCATACCCAATGGACCAGCCAATAGCCCAGCAAGAATGATAATAAGAAATATCTCAAGGGGGTGTGATTTAACACTCTTTGAAAAAATATAAGGTTGTGAAAAGAAGTTATCTACAAGCTGACCTATTACAAACCCGATAAATACATAAATTGTTTTGGGTACAATTACACTCGCAATGTCTGCACCAAGATTACTTACCATGGTTAGTATAATCATTAAAACAGCCCCCGCAAGTGGTCCTATATACGGAATGATATTAAATAAGGCACATATAAGCGCAATGGTCAAGGCATTTGGAATATCAAAAGTTAACAGCACTCCAGAGTAAAATAAGAATAGGATAGTTATTTGTAAAAGTATCCCAGAAAAGTACCGAGATAATAAAGTAACAACTCTAGTAAATGAGCGCTCTATACGTTCTTTTTTATCATCACTAAATAAAAGTAAAATGCTCCTCAATAATAACGAACTGTCTTTAAGCATAAAGAAACTGATGAATAAGACAGAAAACAATGCAATTGTAAATCCGCCTAAAAATCCTAAAAATCCATTTAATAGGTTGGGAAGGAAGCTAAAATCAACTTTAGATAGCAGATCATTAATGCTATCAGTAAGGTTTATGTCGTATTTGTCAAAATACATGTCTAAGTCAGTAACTAGTATAAGTAAATCAGCCTCCCATTGATCGATTTGAAGCAGTGATAAGTTTTGTGCTTGTGCTGTAATAACAGGAACAATTAAGGATCCCAGTCCAAGAATAAGCAACAATAACACTAGCAGTGTAATAACAGTTGCAAGTGTGTTTGTAAACCTAAGCCTCTTCGTTAAAAAACCCTTTATGGGCTGTCCCACAAGTGAAACAACAATAGCTAAAAACACATACCCCAATATGGACTGTGCCATCATAATAAGATTAAATAGTGCTACAATCCCAACAATGAGAAGAAAGGCTTGAACAATTCCGCGAGTAATATTATTTCCATTCACTGCCCTAAGGTAAAAATTTATTATTGATTCATAAGTAATGCGGTATGCAATGCGGCTAATGCTGCTGTTTCTGTGCGAAGTCTATTGTTTCCAAGGTGTACGGCTGTAAAACTTTGATCATTTGCCCATGCTATTTCGGCTTTGGAAAAATCTCCCTCCGGTCCAATCAGTATACTACAGTTAGAATGTCCATTAACAACATCTATTAAGCTTTTTTTTGGGCTTTCCGTGCAGTGGGCGAAAAAGGTTGGACCTTTAAGATCTAATTCTTTCAATGGCGTTAATGGATTAAGTATAGGCATGTACGCGCGAAGCGATTGCTTTATTGCGGCTTGAATAACCTTTTCACAGCGTTCGTGTTTAATGTATTTCCTTTCACTTCTATCACACAATAAAGGAGTAATTTTATAAACACCAAGTTCTGTAGCTTTTTCTAAAAACCATTCAAATCTTGTTACATTTTTGGTGGGAGCCACAATCATGTGAATGGCAGTTTTAGGTGCTGGAATATCTTTAATTTCCAAAAGCTTAACAATACAACTTTTTGAACTAACTGAACTCAGTTTTGTTTTTATTATTTTTCCATTTCCGTTAGTTAAGTTTAAAACGTCACCTACACGTTTGCGTAGTACTTTTGCTACGTGTTTACTTTCAACTTCGTTGAAATTATAGCTCTCTGATTTTAGGTCTATGTTGGGTGTGTAAAATTGCTGCATCAGATTGAAGTTCTTGTTTTTGGTTCACTAGCAAGATTAGCAAATGAACCTTTTTTAAATTTCAAATATCCAGCCATGGCAATCATGGCTGCATTATCCGTGGTGTAGGGTAATGGCGGTAAGAACAATTCCACATCAAAATCCTCAAGTGCTATTCGCAATCCACTGTTGGCTGAGACGCCACCACCCAAAACAACTTGTTTAAGACCTGTCTGCTTAACGGCCGTTTTTACTTTTTCAACTAATACAGTTACAATTGCAGCTTGAATAGATGCACACAAATCATAAAGGTTTTTTTTGATAAAATCAGAGTCTTTTTCTTGAGCAGATCTTAAGAAGTATAATACACTTGTTTTCAGTCCACTAAAACTAAAGTTTAAATTTGGAACACTTGGCCTCGCAAAAGTAAATTTTGGTGTACCAAGTTTGGCATATTTGTCTATAATTGGTCCTGATGGGTAAGGTAATCCTAACATTTTTCCTGTTTTATCAAATGCTTCTCCAGCAGCATCGTCTAATGTTTCACCCAAAACATCAAAAGAGTAAGCGTTATTAACATAAACAAGCTGTGTATGTCCACCAGAAACGGTTAACCCAAGGAATGGGAAGTTGGGTGTTGGAAAGTTATCGTTAATGAAGTGTACTAATAAATGTGCTTGCATATGATGCACAGCTATAAGAGGTATGTTTAGTGCAAGGGAAAGCGATTTTGCAAAAGCATTTCCAACAAGCAAGGATCCAATAAGCCCAGGGCCTTGGGTATAGGCTACTGCGGTTAGGTCTTTTTTATCGATATTTGCTTCTGACAGTGAAGTTTCCACGACAGCGGTGATGCGTTCTACGTGAGCTCTAGAAGCGAGCTCTGGAATTACGCCTCCGTAATTTTCATGTTCAAGCTGTTGAGAAACTACGTTGGCACGTAATTTGCCGTCGACGATAACAGCAGCTGCAGTGTCGTCGCAAGAAGTTTCAATACCTAAAATGATAGTTGCCAAAATAAATTAATAAGCACAAAATTAACACTTTGAAAAAAAAGCCTCTAATAAAAAATAAATTTATACGAATTAGTTCTGCTATTTTCCTTTTTATATTGTTGATTGTGTTTGTTTTAATGCTTCCAGTTACACAAACTTATTTTGGACAACGCTTTACAAAAAGTATTCAAGATCGTTTTGGAGCCAGTATAGATATCAGCAGTATACAAGTTTCCCCTTTTGGATATGTTAAACTACACGACATATTAGCATATGACCATAAGCAAGATACACTACTTTATGCAGGTTATCTTCGTTTAAATACACTCCGCTTAAGCGCCATTTTGCAGGGCGATAATGATATTGGAAATATTTTTTTAAAAAATGTGATATTTAATAGTACTATTTATGAGAATGAAAGCAAGTCCAATGTGAGTCAGTTTTTTAATCGTTTTGAGTCAGTCGAAAGTGCAAAAAGCAAAACTCAAATAGTCGCTTCATCAATTAGTATGGTAGACGCTTCTATAACTATTCAAAATAAAAATAAATATAAAGGTAAAGCACAACGATTTACTTCACTTAACGCTAATATTAAAAACTTTCGAATTGATGGAGATATAATCAGCGCTGATGTAAGGCAGCTTAATTCCCAAATAAATCATTATGACACAGAACTAACCTCACTGGCAGGAAAATATCAATTTTCCCCAACAAATATGATTCTGGAAAATGCGGTTATTCAAACTAAAGAGAGTGTAATTGATGCGGACATTAAATTAACTTACCCCAAGGGTGGATTAAATGATTTTGTTGGTAAAGTAAACCTTGATGTTAATCTTAATTCCTCAACAATGGGTTCATCTGACTTAAAAAAAATTATTCCAAACTGGAAGGGTAAATTCGTTGAGTTAAAAGGAAATATAGATGGTCTAGTTAATGATTTTACTACCCAAAAATTTAACATCAGTCATCAGACCACTACAATCGATTTTGATGGAAATATTAAAAATATCTTTAATGTTGATACCAGGTCAATTGAAGTTGATTTGAAGTTAGCTACAACTAATAACCCATTATTCATTCCTTTTACTTTGTCCACTGAAGTAGCTGGGTTTTTGAAGCGTTTAGGCAACCTTTCAACTGATTCCAAAGTAATATTTAAAGATAAGTTGTGGAATATCAAAGCAGACTTAACAACAGCACTTGGTCGTATGCAGAGCAGTGCCTCGTTTAATCTTGAAGAAAAAATTCATGATTACTCTATTAATCTTTTTTCTAATGATTTTGACATTGGTCAACTTACTGCCATTCCCACTATTGGGCGTACAGGACTTGGCGTTGTGGTTTCTGGAAATGGTTTTGATATGTCCAATCTAAATGCGGCAATTAAAGGGAAACTTACAAATTTTAATTATCGTAAATATAGCTATGACAACTTGGCAATGGAAGGAACTATAAACCCCAAATTCTTTATGGGTAATATGAGTATTTTGGATAAGTCTATTGCAATTGATTTAAATGGTCAAGTAGATTTTGCCTCGGAAACAAGAAATTTTTCATTTAATGCTGATATTGAGTACGCCGATTTTAGTGCTTTAGGTTGGTTATCTAATGGTATAGATGGTGTATTTTCTGGTTCTGTTGATTTGGCCCTGCAAGGAAACAATATTGACGAAATGATAGGGGATTTGTACATAGACGAGGGTGTACTTGAAACGCCAACTGAAACCTATTTGTTTTCATCCTTGTCAGCCCAGTCCAGGCTTACAAATGGACTGCGTTTGGTAAATATAAGTTCTGAAGATGTGGCCACAGGTATTTTGATTGGCAACTTTAAACCATCAGAGTTAGGAGTCCTCGTAAAAAATGCTTTGGGTAGTCAATTTGAAAATTATAAACCATTGCCTATTTCTCCCAACCAACATGTAGATTTTAACTTTAACTTGAAGGGAAAAATTGCTTCTGCACTTTTTAAAGGTGTGGTTTCTTTGGATAACAATACGTTTATAAAGGGTAGTATTAAACCAGATGATTCACTTTTTGAACTTGACATTCGTGCTCCTAGTATTGGTATAAATAAAACCCAATTAAACGGCTTGTCATTGATAATTGATACCACTCAGCCTTTTTACCATTCAAACATTAGTATTGATAAAATTGAAAACCCTGAGGGCAATTTATTTGATGTCAAATGGATTAATGCTCACGTTTCAGATAAGTTGTATGGTCGTATTGAATATACACATTCAAAAGCATTTGATCAGGCAAATATCATCAACATGGCATTTACTATTAATGATTCCTCCCAGGCCATTTTAGAAATAAAAGATGCAGAACTATTATTTAACAAAAAACGCTGGATAATTGATAAACAAAATGGCAATCCCACTTTGGTTGTCGCAAATAAAAACGACTTTGCTTTTAGTAATCTAAATTTTATGACGGACAACTCTGCTATTACTGCCGAAGCCAGACAAAAAGGTAGTGATTCTTTTTCTTTTGATGTGAAATTTTCGAATGTTTACATGAGTGATCTGCTATCTTTTCAAAAAGATAAGTGGGAGGGAACCATTAATGGATTTCTCAATATTCGGCAATCATCATATGGTTTTGATGGGAACTCGAATTTGGATTTTTCTGAATTGGCGTTAAATGGTGTACCTCTTGGAGAAGCAGAACTTTTGCTGCATTCAAATAAAGAAAATCAGAATTATCAATTGGAATTACAAATTTCTGATGATGGAAATGATGTTTTTCTTGCTACTGGAATCTTAGGAGTAGGAAATTCCTTTACTGATTGGGAGGTTGACATTGCATTTTCGGATTACAATCTGTCTTTAATTTCAGGTCTTACAAGCGATATTTTTTCACCTTTTAATGGAAAAGCTAATGGTAACCTGCATTTGTCCTCCAAAGCTGGTAAAATCATTCCAACAGGATCTATTTTTGTTAATGACCTGACATTGGGTGTTCCTTATTTAAATACGCTTTATAAATTTACAGAAACTGTTCCATTTCGATTTACTGAGGATGTAATTAAGATCAATCGATCTGGTTTTAGTTCAGGGAGCAAACAAACAGCCAATCTTCAAGGATTACTTACCCATAAGTCTTTTTCAAATTGGGGGTTGGATATGAACATAAACGCTAAACAGCTTGAGGTCCTTAACACAGCTTTTACTAAAGAATCATTGTATTATGGCAATGCATTTTTTGATGGTGATGCCCATCTACACGGAGCTTTTTCAAATATGCAAATAGATGTTGTGGGTGAAACCTCGACCGGTACCAATATTTTTATCCCCATACAATATGACACTAAAATAGGAGATGTATCTTTCATCAATTTTGTAGATAAACAAACTGAATTAGACCCTGATGCAGCTGAGCCTAAAAGGCTAAAAGGGTTGCAATTAAATTTTGAATTAGATGTTACGCAGGAAGCAGAGGTTGAAATTGTGGTTGATCCAGAGACAAAAAGTTTTTTACGTGGACGTGGTGCAGGTAGTTTACTATTGGAAATAGACACAGCGGGTTCGTTTGCTATGTGGGGTGACTTTATCGCCCTTGAGGGAATATACAACTTTAAGAACCTTGGACTTATTGATAAAACTTTTCGTTTAAAGCCTGGTGGTGTTATTTTTTGGGAGGGTGATCCGTATGGTGCTCAAATTAATATGCAAGCCGTTTATGAGGTTCCGGGTGGGGCTAACCCAGCAGTTCTTTTGGATAGTGATAATATTAGTCAAAAGATGCCTACAGATGTTTCTATCACGCTGTTTGGAAACTTGCTTAGTCCTGAAACACCAACTTTTGAGATCAATTTCCCTAATGCTTCGGGTATCGTTAGAAACGAATTAAACTACAGATTAAATGATGAAGAAAGAAGGCAATTACAAGCAATTTCATTACTCTCGCAGGGTAGTTTTATTAATGAAGTTTCTTTGGCAGCCATCTCTAGTCAAACGCTAACAAATAACCTTTTTCAAAAGGCCTCAGGCATTTTTGACAATATATTTACTAATGAAAATGACAAATTGAATTTGGGTATTGATTACCTCCAAGGTGATCGCAACGATGCTGTTTCAATAAGAAATCAAGATAGATTAGGAGTAAGCTTGTCAACCAATATCAATGAGCGCATTCTTATAGATGGCAAAGTTGGTGTTCCTGTAGGAAATGAAGAGAAGACTATGATTATTGGAAATGTAAAGCTTGAATTCTTGCTTAATAAAAAAGGAGACCTTCGTGCGCGAGTATTTAATAAGGAAAATGAGTTCCAATATTTTGGTGATGAATTGGGATATACACAAGGTATTGGGGCTGGTTATCAAGTCAGATTTGATTCTTTTAGAGAGCTGGTCAATAAAATTTTTAACAATTACGACAACATTAAACCTTAAATTATTAGGTTAAAATGAGAGATTATTCGTTAATTTGTACTGCAATTTATACGATGAAAGCCACTAATTCAGCCAAAATTTCAAACATTGCTGTTCTCACTTCTGGAGGTGATGCACCTGGCATGAACGCCGCCATCAGATCGGTAGTTCGTTCGGCAGCTTTTTATAAGCTTAAATGCTTTGGTGTTTTTAGAGGTTACCAGGGTATGATTGAAGGAAGTATCAAGCCTTTGGGACCAAGAAGTGTAAACAACATCATCAACAAAGGTGGTACTATCCTAAAGTCTGCTCGTTCTGAAGAATTTAGAACCAGGGAAGGACGAGAAAAAGCCTTTGCCAACTTACAGAAAAATAGTATTGACGCGATTGTAGTTATTGGAGGTGATGGTAGTTTTACTGGTGGTTTAATTTTCCAGCAAGAATTTGGCATACCTGTTATTGGTATTCCTGGAACTATTGATAATGATATTTATGGTACCTCTCACACCTTAGGTTATGACACTGCTATGAATACAGTTGTTGAAGCAGTAGATAAAATTAGAGATACTGCCATTTCACATAACCGTTTATTCTTTGTAGAAGTAATGGGTCGTGATGCAGGTCATATCGCATTAAATACGGGTATTGGTGCTGGCGCTGAAGAAATATTAATACCTGAAGCTAATATGGGGCTAGATCGTTTATTACAATCGCTGAAGCGTTCCAAAAAATCTGGTAAGCTTTCAAGTATTGTTATGGTTGCAGAGGGTGATAAAACTGGAAAAAATGTATTTGAATTGGCAGAACACATAGAGGAAAATCTTCCTGACTATGAGGTACGCGTTTCTGTGCTTGGACATATGCAACGTGGTGGCGCACCAACTTGTTTTGACCGTGTTCTGGCTAGCCGAATGGGCTTACGAGCTGTTGAAGAACTGCGCAAAGGTATTTCTGGTCATATGATTGGAATTGGCAACGGAAAAATTATATTAACCCCTTTAGATAAAGCAATAAAGGGTGAATCGAAAATTGATAACGAGCTTGTTCGTGTATCAGAAATAATGAGACTTTAAACAAATAATTAAATTACTATGTCAAACCTTAAAATTGGAATTAATGGATTTGGAAGAATCGGTAGAATGGTTTTCCGTGCATCACTCAGAAGAGATGATATTGACATCGTTGCAATAAACGATCTTTTAGATTTGGAACACCTGGCATACTTATTAAAATACGATTCTGTGCACGGAACAGTGGATGCTAGTGTTGAGATAGTAAATGGTCATCTTGTTGTTGACGGAAAAACAGTTCGTATTACTGCAGAACGCGATCCTAAAAACTTACAATGGGATTCAATCGGTGCTGAAGTTGTTGCTGAATGTACGGGTATTTTTACCTCCTTGGACATGGCACAATCTCACATTGATGGTGGCGCTAAAAAAGTAGTTATTTCAGCTCCTTCAAAAGACGCTCCTATGTTTGTAATGGGTGTTAACCACGAAGATGCAAAAGCTTCAGATAATATTGTGTCTAATGCCTCATGTACAACTAACTGTTTAGCACCTCTTGCCAAAGTGTTAAACGATGCCTACGGTATTGAAGAAGCGCTCATGACTACTGTACATGCAGTTACGGCCACTCAAATGACCGTTGATGGTCCTTCTAGAAAAGACTACAGAGGAGGTCGTTCTTCTTTGCTTAATATTATTCCTGCATCAACTGGAGCTGCCAAAGCAGTAACTAAGGTAATTCCATCCTTACAAGGTAAGATTACGGGTATGGCATTTCGTGTACCGACTGCGGACGTCTCTGTTGTTGACCTTACCGTTAAACTTGCTACTGAAACAAGTTATGACGGCGTAATGAAAACGATCAAAGCAGCTTCTGAAGGTTCTCTCAAAGGAATTTTAGGCTATACAGAAGAATTAGTTGTATCTCAAGACTTTATCGGAGATGCTAGAACATCAATAGTTGATGCTAATGCAGGCATTGAACTTAATGGCTCTTTCTTTAAAGTTGTTACATGGTATGATAACGAAGCGGGATACTCAAACAAACTACTCGATTTAGCAGCACACGTTAGTCAATTATAATTACATGAAACTTATTATTGATAGCGGCTCAACCAAAACGGATTGGATTGCTCTTGATGCGCAAAATGATGTGCTTTTCGAAACGCAGACTTTAGGTCTAAATCCTCAAGTGCTTTCCGACCATATTCTTGAAGAACGTATCATTAATAATTACGACTTATACCGCAAGCGTAAATCTGTAAACTACATTTATTTTTACGGTGCTGGTTGTGGTACTAAGCCACCTAGAGTATTGCTAAAGAAAGTGCTACAAAGCATTTTTCCAAGCGCAATAATAGAGGTTAAAGAAGATACTTACGCTGCTGTTTATGCTGTAGCTAAACCTGGAGAAAAAAGTATTGTTTGCATCCTCGGAACTGGATCGAACTGTAGTTACTTTGATGGACAAGAGGTTGAACAACGAATAGATTCATTGGGTTACATATTGATGGACGATGGAAGTGGAAATTACTTTGGACGTCAGTTATTGCGTGATTATTATTTCAATAAAATACCTGCGAAAATGGCTGCTATTTTTGAAGAGTCATTTGATTTATCATCAGAGTCTATCAAGTCTAATCTTTATAAAAAATCAAACCCCAATACTTATTTGGCAACATTTGCTCGTTTCTTAATTGAAAATAAAGAAAATGAGTATAGCCAAGCATTAATCAAAAAAGGATTTGATTTGTTTGCTCTAAATCAGATACTTCAATTTGATAACGCCAAAAGTTTGCCTATACATTTTATAGGCTCAATAGCTTTTTATCTTAAAGATGAGCTAACAGAAGTATTAAATGATTTGGGATTGACTATTGGTAGTGTACACAAAAAGCCAATTGAAGGTTTAGTGGAATACCATTTAAAAATGTCCTAGACTACTGCTATAAGTGATATCTCTACGTTTACATGCTTAGGGAGCATGGATACCTGAACGGTTTCCCTAGCAGGTGCATTTTCATCGTCAAAATAAGTGCTGTATACTTTGTTTATTTTACTAAAGTCATACATGTTTAAAATAAATATACTACACTTGACAACGTTTGAAAAATGAAATCCTGCTGCGTCCAACACAGCCCCCAAGTTCTCCATTACTTGTTTAGTTTCTTCTTCGATGTTATCAGTAACTAATTCATCTGTGGCTGGGTTTATTGCAATCTGACCACTGGCATATAGGGTGTTATTTACCAATATGGCTTGATTGTATGGTCCAATAGGCATAGGTGCTTTGTCTGTTTTGATGATAGTCTTCATATTACTGAATTAAAGTCTTTTATCTGGTTCACGCCGTTTCTCGTATTTTAAATCTCGTAGTATACCAGATTTAACACCAATAAAGAAAAACCATGATTCGCGATTTCCAAATGGTGTCCAAGAAATGTTCATTGTCCAACTGTCAAGATCTCGATCAATACCAAGATTGGTAAATGTCACACCTTTATTTCTAAAGTCATAACCGGAAGACACATTAACTTTCCACTTTGGTGTAAGCGACACATTTGCTGATGCCATTAATGAGTTGTTACTGATTTGACGTTCCTCTTTATTATTTGAATATGTAAAACTATGTTTCAAGTTTATACCCCATGGAATATTCGTTGTGTAGAAAGTAGTATTTTTTTTCTCCTGCGATTCTTCATCGTCAACTTCATCTGGATTACCAAAATCCCTCTGTTCATCTAAGGCCCTATTATTGTTCAAGCCTGGAATATTTCCACCACTGTTGTCATCAGAGTCATTCTTTTTACCCCCCTTGCTTTTGAAATTATATCCCCAGTTAAAGTTTGCACTTGTCATTCTAAGAAGTGGGCCGCCATTGCTGGCGCTAAAGGTATTTATACGTCGCTTGTTTTCGTCCAATGCATATGGATCAAATGTTGCCCCAATATTTATGTTGAGTTTGTTGTCCATGAGCGGTATAACTGTGCTCATGCGTATGGGACTCCACCGAAGAGAATCAGCTGTTATATTATAATTTGTACTAAAATTTAAATTGTTTAGTATTTTGATTTTTTTAAGTTCAGTTTTTGTTGAGTCTTTATCCTTTATCTTGGCTTCCAAATTATTTCGGATAGTAATACCTATTGAACTAGATTTGGTGTTGCCAGGCCTGCCGTAAAGTCCTTCTTCAAATCGGGTATAGTCACTGGTATTTCCATCTGCATCAATGATATATTCGTCGTAATACTTTTCAAAACTCGGACTGTTACTGTAGTTAACGTTTGTATTTATTACGTGACGTATGCTTTGGATTTTCTTATCCTCTTTAAAATTAAACACCCCATACAGCGTAGTATTAGCACCCATGCTAAAGTTATATTGTGCAAATCGGTCAAAACCCATTATAGTATCCTGTTCGGGAATAGCATTGATAATTGTATCATAATCATATTTTTTTGTGGTCTGATTGGTCCAAACCTCTTGATAGTTTCCCCCCAATGTAAAATTAAAATGTTTCGCTATTTTGAAATTGGTATTAATTGGTATATTGTGTTGCATTGCTGATTTAGCACCATAAAATAAGCCTTTTTCAGAAATAATATCATCAGTCGTATTGATACGATTGTCACCTCTCATGCTGTATTGAAAATTTATATTTTGTAAAACTCCTTTCTTTATGGAGTTACGCTTAACAAACGGGTAAATACGTTCCATATTGGTTGTCATTGAGGGCAAAGTCATATTTACAGTCTTCGAGCGTGTGTTCTGACTATGTGTGGCCGATAAGGATAGGTTTACAGATGGATATTTGGGAAACGTTCTAGTGTATGAAACTGAAGAATTCAAAGTATTATTTAAAAAGTTTGTTGTGTTGATCTGATTAAGAGACTCTCTAAAGTAGTCGCTGGCACCTAGATTGACAGATGCAGAAAACCTACTATTTGGATTTGATTTACCGTCTTTGCTATGCGACCATCTCAGGTTGAATATGGTAGATTTGCTATAATCTGGAAGTCCGCGCTCACCATTTATTAAATTTTCATAGCGAAAGCTAAAATTTCCTCTATAACGGTAACGTTTGTTGTAGTTGCTTTCTACACGAAAGCCATAACTACCATTAGTGTAGTAATCACCAAGTGTAGCAACATCTAAATTGTCGTTTATTACAAAATAGTATCCGCCATTTTGAAGAAAATAGCCCCTGTTAAAATTTTCACCTATTGTGGGGAATAAAAACCCTGTTGCACGATTTTGTGTCATGGGAAAATATGCAAAAGGTAAGAATAAAGGAGTAGGTACGTCGGCAATATAGAGGTTGCTTAAACCTGAAATCATTTTTCGTTTGGGAACAAACTTTGCTGTTCTAACACGGATATAATATTCTGGATCGTCTACATCTTTAGCAGTTGTTATCTTGGCGTTGCGTAGATAGTAAACAGAGTCGTTTTGTTTTTTTGTTGTAGTTGCCTTAACGTTCATGCCCTGTTGCTCACTTCTAGAGTTCCAAATAATAGCCTTTTTGGAATCAAAATTAAAGCGAATTGAATCTGGAAAAATTTCATCAACTCCTTGTTTAAATATTGGGGGCTGTATAAAATTTCCTAACGAATCTTTTATGCGACCTGCAGAAACTTCATTAGTAGTGTAATCTAATACTATAACCCCAGACTTTAACTCAATGTCTTGGTAGTATAATTCTGCACCATCATACATGTAAAGCTTATTTTCCTTTCGGTTTACAATCATATAACCATCGGCGTGTCTTTTGATTTTATCGACTAATACATCTTGTTTTTCAATGACACTATCTTGAAACGTGGTGTCAACAACTGCTATGTCAGTAACTGATTTTTGAGCAAAGCCCAGGATACTTAATAAAAGCATAAGACAACAAAAATGCTGTTTATACGCGGTGCCATAATAATGTATTACTTTTGACAAGGACATTTACTTGAATTCACCAAAAATACACATATTTTATCCAGAATGCACTTCATTAAAATTGCTTTATTATTCACTGCTATTGTTTTAAGCTTTCAGATCAAATTGTATGCCCAAAATAAAAAACTTTTTACCGTAGTGATTGATGCAGGTCATGGTGGAAAAGATCCTGGAAATAGAGGTAATAAATATTATGAAAAAAAAATAGCGCTTAATATCGCGCTTAAAACGGGTACTATTCTCAAAAAAGAAAAAGGGGTAAAAGTTGTTTACACAAGAAAATCAGATGTTTACATTACGCTAAATGGAAGAGCCCGTATTGCCAATAAATCTAAAGCCGATTTATTTGTTTCCATTCACTGTGATGCCCATAATTCCGATGCCTATGGCGCTGGTACTTTTGTTTTAGGACTACATCGTAATCAAGATAATTTTCGCATTTCTCAAAAAGAAAACTCAGTAATATTTTTGGAGGACGATTATGAACAAGAATACGAGGGTTTTGATCCCAATAACCCCGAATCTGTAATTAGTTTGGTGTTGATGCAAGAAGATTATCTTAACCAAAGTATTGAAGCGGCAAATTATATTCAAGAGAGTTTTGTTAAAAACCTAAAACGAAAAAACAGGACCGTAAAGCAAGCTGGTTTTTTGGTGCTACGCAACACCTACATGCCAAGTGTGTTAGTTGAAACAGGCTTTCTGACCAATTCAAGAGAGGGCGCATATCTAAACTCTAAGCGCGGACAAACCGAAATAAGTAGGGCTATTGCCAAAGCAATTATGAAGTATAAATCTTCTTTAGACGGGACCTTATTCACAGGCCTTGTTATGGATACGTTGCCAGTTGAAACTACCAGCAGCGCAACAACAAGCAGCAATACATCCACGACTACGTTCCGAATTCAGATTGCTGCCAGCACCAAAAAGATGGAACTAAAACCTTATAATTTCAAGGGATTATCAGATATATCACTGATCAAAACGGGTAGTCTTTACAGGTATTACTATGGATCATTTTCTTCATACAAATTGGCTAAAAGAGCAGTATCAAAACTTGCTAAAAAAGGTTATGGGGGAGCATATATAAAGGCATTTGAAGGCAATAAAGAACTGTCAATAACTCATGAAATGAAATCTAAATAAGCCTGTTTAGCTGCACAAATATTGTGTATTTTTGAAAAAACACTTCGATTTTGAAATTTTCTAATGAAATAAAAACAGCCTTGCTCTTCATTTTTGGGATAAGCTTATTTTTTATTGGGTTTAGCTATCTCAAATCCAACGATGTTTTTGTTTCTGACCGATTG
>MDTB01120089.1_pt1 | contig 35827 bp, 39 predicted proteins | sample 811161 | NCBI WGS metagenome assembly MDTB01 (sample SAMN05326650, study PRJNA326480) | marine metagenome | isolation source: seawater | place: Mediterranean Sea | collected 2009 | reverse complement strand
TATCATTAATGTACAACTCTATAGCTGGTAAATATAATTTCTTATGGTACGGAATGTGGAATAAAAAAGCTTTTCAAAATTTATTAAAAAAATTTCAAGATTCTCAAGGTTTACTAGAACTATCCCTCGACAGAGCTAGTATGTTCTTTCATTTAATTAATTATAATTTAAATTTTTCGACATTTAATAAAATTTGTTACGTAAAAAAAAATAAAAATAGAAAAAGCAGAAATCTAGGAACAAAAATCACTAATGTATTTTTAGAATTTTTTTATAGTTTAAAAATTATTTTTTATTTTGAGAGAAAAAATCTTAGTATTAAAATTTTATTTATTTGTTCAATTTTTATTTTTAATACTTATAGATTATTTTATTCTTTTTTAAGAAAATCTCTCCAATATATTTTTTTAGAACAAAAAAAATTTTTTAGAGTAAATTATGATTGAGGTTAAATTTAAAATATGACTAGTATTAAAATTAAAAAAATAAACTTTCCTGGAGTTCACATTATAGAACATAGACACAGTGAAGATAAAAGAGGATTTTTAAATCGTATTTTTGATAAAAAACTATTCAAAAATAAAAAAATAAATTTTTCACCAAAAATCATGAATTATTCTTTTAATAAAAAGAGAGGAACTTTTAGAGGATTTCATTATCAGTGTTCACCACAAAAGGATAAAAAAATCGTATCGTGTGTAAGTGGCAAAGTCCTAGATATTTGCGTAAATACGAAAAAAAAAAATGATGAATATTATAATTATTTTAAAATCAAATTATCTTGGAACGATAATATTTCTTTATTGCTATCAGGTGATATTGCTCATGGTTTTCAAACTTTACAAGATAATTCATCGTTAATTTATTTACATGATCAATATTATTATGATAAACACGATAAAAATATAAAACTAACAGATAAAAAAATAAATATTAAATTACCTCTAAAGATAACTAATATTGCAAAGAAAGATTTTTAAGTGATAAAAATAGCTTAAAAATATTTAGTAATTTTCAGCAAAAAAACCACTTATAATTCGTGGAGATGGCAGACAAATTAGGGACTTTGTACTCACTGATGATATTCATAATATAATAAGAATTATATTTAAGAAAAAATAAAAGATAGGATATTTAATGATGGAAGCAGAACATCTATACAAATTAAAAAATTAGCATCACTATTTTCTAAAAAACGTAAAATATGAAAAAGTCAAAAAGGAGAAATAGGATTTTCTAAAGCTAATATTAAAAAATTAATCAAGTTAACAAGTTATAAACCTAAAATTAAGATTCAAAATTAGGTCACTATATTGTTACGAAATTTTAAAAAGAACTATATATAGTCTATTTTAAATAATTTTATTGACTGTTCAAAATTTGAACATAATATATGTTCAAACATTGAACATTATGAAAGATAATCAAGATCAGTTTGAAGTTTTAAGAAAAATAGATATTTCTGCATTATCTACACAAAGAAAATTAGCGGAAAAATTAGGATTCAGTTTAGGAAAATTAAACTATTGTCTTAAAGCTTTAAAAAAAAAAGGTTTGGTTAAAATACAAAATTTTAAAAAAAAAGATAATAAAATTAGCTATTTAAGATACGTACTTACGCCTAAAGGTGCAGCTGAGAGAACAAAACTTACTCTTAATTTCATGAAAAGAAAAATGAAAGAGTATGATGAACTTAAAAAAGAATTGGATAAGTAAAATGTGGGCTATAATTAAAATTGATAAGAAAAAAATTTCTCAATTACAAAATGATTTTAGAGATAAGTTGGGCAAGGACTGCGAAATCTATAATCCTGAATTTCTAATACAAAGATATAAAAATAATAAACTTATAAATAAAAAAATTAGTCTATTGGGAGACTACTTTTTTTGTTTTCATGAGGATTTTAAAAAGATTGAAACCCTTAATAAGATAAAATTTTGCAGAGGACTTAAATATGTTTTATCTGGATTTATACAATCTCAAAAAGAAATAAAGATATTCATTGAAAGATGTAAAAATTCAGAAAATAACTTAGGTTATCTGTCAAATAATTTTTATAAACTCCATACTCGATCGAAATATAAATTTAATTCAGGACCTTTTGTAGAAAAAATTTTTCAAATTATTAATTTACAAAAAAACAAGATTGATATTTTGATGGGAAATGTAAAAACATCGGTAAAGAGGAAAAAATTTTTATTTAGCCCAATTTAGTAATTTATGTTTAATAATTGTAAAATAACGATTTTTACGAAGTGCGGAGCTATGGAAAAATGAAAAAAAAATTAACCAAAAAAAAAAATCAAGTTTCTTTCAGTAAACCAAAAACTATAGGAAAGAGAATTTGGGGTGAAGAAATCTTACTTAATAGAATACCTAAATTGTTAACACTGAAACTTTTAAGAATAAAAAAGAATAAAAAAGGTGGATTACAGTTTCATCGAAAAAAAAATGAATGTGGCTATATTCTCTCCGGGAAATTGAAAGTTAGATTTGTAGTAAATGGAAAGATAAAATCAAAAATTCTTAGAGCAGGTGACTCTTTCAGTTTTCCACCAAGAGCAATACACCAAGAAGAAGCTTTGAGTAACTGTCAAATTATTGAAGCTTCATCACCTCACTTAAATGATAGAGTAAGAGTAGAAAAAAAATTTGGCATCAAAGATGCAGAAGGACTTCCTACAACACGAAGAAAAGATATAAAATATCTTTAATCAATTAATGATACGAAAATTTAAAATTAATAAAAAATTAATTACTTTAAATACCGCACCTTATATTATTGCTGAAGTTGGACATAATCACCAAGGATCAATCGATCTTTGTAAAAAAATATTTTTAGAGGCAAAAAAATGCGGCGCTTCAGCTGTTAAGCTTCAAAAACGAAATAATAAAAAAATTTTTTCAACTAAAATATATAATAAAATCTACAACTCTACAAACTCCTATGGAAAAACTTACGGACAACACAGAGAAAAATTAGAATTTGGATTAAAAGAATATAAAATACTAAAAAACTATTGCAAAAAAATTCAAATTGATTTTTTTGCTACTGCTTTTGATTTAGAGTCTCTTTCTTTTCTCAAAAAAGTTGGATGTCATGCAATTAAAATAGCTTCAGGTGATTGTAATAATTTGGAATTGATCGAGGAGGCTGCTAAAACAAAATTGCCATTAATTATATCAACCGGAGGATCAACTTTAAACGAAGTAAAATTAGTATACAAAACTGCAAGTAAATATCATAAAAATTTTGTTATCATGCAGTGCACATCTGGATACCCACCAAAGTTTGAAAATTTGAATATAAAAGTAATTGAAACTTATCAAAAAAATTTTAAAGATATTCTAATTGGCTATTCAGGACACGAAAACGGTGTCAGCATACCTATTGCATGTTTTGCTTTGGGCGCAAGAGTGATTGAAAAACACTTTACAATAGACCGTACACTGAAAGGTACTGACCAAGCCTTATCTTTATCATCAAACGGCATGAGAAGATTGACTCGTGACTTATATAGAGCATCATTATCATTGGGAGATGGTATTAAAAGAACTTATGAAGTTGAAAAATTACCTCTATCAAAGATGACAAAGATTTTCTTAGCAAAAAAAAGTTTAAAGAAAAATCATGTGATAAAAAAAAAATGATTTAACTCTCAAGATTGATGGAAACCTCTTAGGTTTTAAGCAAAATCAAATATCAATGGTAATTGGAAGAAAACTTAAAAAAAACCTTAAAAAAGAAGAAGCAATTCTTGAAAATAATTTAAAGCGGTAATTATTATGAAATGTAGAAAACTCGTTGGAACTGTTCCTGTGGTTCAAAGTTTTTTTTATAAAAATAAAATAGATAGGAGTGCACAGGAGAAACATATAGATTTTTTAATAAAAAAAAAAGTAGGCGGATTATGGGTTCTTGGTACTGGAAGTGAAGATATGAATATTAATATGAAAAAGAGGATAGAATTAACAAAGATAATAACAATGAAAAATAAAGGTAAAGTTCCTTTAATAATTGGTTGTAGTTTTTTTTGCGAAGAAGACGTTTATGAATTTATTGATAAAGTCGGTAAATTAAATTTTGATGCATTTCATTTTATGCCTTATCATCCATTATTATCTTTAAGACAAATTAAAAATCAGTATTTAAAGATATCTAACTATACTACAAAAAAATTTGGAAAACCTCTTTGGGCTTACAGTAGCGCAAATTGGTCAAAAAAAATTAATTATGATTTTATTAAGGAACTCTCTTTGATTAAAGGAGTTTGTGGAATAAAGTACTCAACTTCTAATGCACCAGACCAAATAAAAGCAATTCAGTTAAATTCTAATAATTTTCAGGTTATTACTGCAGTAGTTAAACAATTTATTTCAAATTTATCAGCTGGGGTTGAAGCCACGACTACTAGCGTAGCTGGGCTAATTCCAGAGCCAGTTAATTTGATATATTCAAATTTTAAGATTGGGAACTTAAAGAAAGCTTTATACTATCAAAGATTATTAAATAATTTTTTAGACTCTATGCCTAGAACTTTAAAAAATGATAACTTCCTTGGGGCGGCAGAAGAAAAATATCTTTTAAAATTGAGAGGTATAGGGACAGGTGAAGTTTCAAGTTACTACAGAGCTCCCACAACAAACGAAAAAAAAAATCCTTAAAAAAAACTTCTTGTCGTTCATAAAAAAATTAAACACAAGAATATAAAACAATACTTAATTGAAAAAATTTTTAGCAGTTATCCCAGTAAGAGAAAAATCATCTAGATTAAAAAATAAGAATATTAAAAAAATTCTTGGACATGAATTATTTCTATGGACTTATCAATATGCAAAAGAATCTAAACTAATCAATAAAGTAATAATTTCTACAGAAAGTCAAAAAATTCTTAAGATTGCAAAAAAATATGGCTATCAAGAAAAATATTTAAGAAATAAAGATTTAGCAAAAAAAAATGTAAGAAATATTAGAACTGTTTTGGATGTAATAAAATACGAAGAAAAAAATGGGAGAATTTATGATTATATAATTTTATTACATGCAACTTCACCAATCAGAATAAAAAAAAAATTAGATCTTAATTTAAAAAAATTTTTAAATTCGGATTGCAAAAGCGCTGTATCTCTATCAGAAGGAATTAAAAAAAAAGATAATTTTATCGGTTTGATAAAAAACAATAAGTTTATTTTACAAAAAAATAAATTTTATAATAAAAAATTATTTTTTTATAACGCTTCTACTTATATTACTCAAAGCTCCCTTTTAAAAAAAAATAAAACATTTATTAATGGCAAAATTTTTCCAATTGTGCAGTCTCACGGTGAATCGGTTGATATTAATTACAAGCGTGATTTTAACTTAGCTAATATTTTAATAAAGTCACAAAAATATAAGATCTCTATTCCTAAAAAAGTATGAAAATTTTAGTTATAATAGACAACCAGTTGATGTATAGAAATTTTATATCAACCTCTGCATTTAGCAAATTAGATAAAAACCATAAATTAATATTTTTTTTTAACAATCAAATTAAAATAGATATTAAAAAAAAAAGTTGTTTTTTTTATACCTTCAACTCAAAAAAGTACAAAAATATTCAACTAGCCATAAGCACAATTTTTTTCTTCAAGAATTGGAATAAATCTTCAACATTTAAATATCGTTATTTGAGAATGCTTAACTTACATTACTTGTTTAATAAAAAAGAAAATGTGCTTTCTAGGTATATTAAATTTATTTGTAGCTTTACCTCACTCGAAACATTATGGTATCTTCTCCTACCATTCATAAATTTATTGAATTTTAAAAACTGGATAGTAAGCTCAATTACGAAAAAAATAAAAATACCAAACGAAATTAAAACATTTTTAATTAATGAAAAAAAAATCGATTTGATTTTAATGCCCTCATCTGGGTTAGATCCAATTACTCTAATTTTAGATAGAATTTCAAAATTAAATAAATCAAAAAAAGCAGTTTTAATAAACAATTGGGACAATCTTTCGAGCAAAGGCAGCTTTTGGTACAAACCTGAATTTTTAGGTGTGTGGGGCCAACAAATGAAAGAACATGCAGCAAATATTCAAAATATACCGAAAAAAAATATTTTTATTACTGGTTCACCTACTTATACAAGATATTTTCAGATTAGAAATAGAAAAATTAAAAGCCCTTATAAATATAAATATTTGCTTTTTTTTGGTCCAGCGTTACCATTTGATGAGTTAAAAGTTTTAGATAATTTAGATAAAATTCTTACAAATAACAAAAAAATTTTTAAATCAATTAAAATAATTTATAGACCACATCCATTCAGACAGACCAGAGAGTCTGAGGATAATTTTTTCAAAAAAAAATATAAAAAAATTATTTTAGACAATCAATCTAAAACATACTATAGAAAAAAAAGATCTAGTTTTTATCCCGCTTTAAAATATTATCCAGCTTTAATTCAAAATAGCGAACTAGTGATAGCACCATTAAGCACTATGTTGCTAGAGTCATTGATTTTTTATAAAAAAATTTTAATTATAGATCAAGAAGATGATTACCATTTTACCACACCAAGAAGAAATCTCAAATATTTTGAGCATTTGAAAATTATAAAAAATAATAAATTATTTTATTTTTCAAGAAATTTACAAGATATGGAAAATGTTCTGATTAAATGTTTTAAAGAAAATAAAAAAAGAAAAAAACAAATAGACAATTTAAGAGGTAATATTTTGATTAATTCATTTAATTATAAAAACTTATTATCAAATGCTATTGAAAAAATTAAATGAGTAAAGTTTCTGAACTAATACAAAAAGTAAATAAACATAATAGAAAATTAATACCATTATTAATTTTTTTTTCTACAATAATTGCTTTTTTGGAAATTTTGGGAATTTCTTTATTCTTTACTATAATTCCTTTTATCTTTAATCAATCTGACAAAGTATATTTTATTTTCGATTTTTTTAATTTCTTTTTTTCCATTAACGAAATTAGAATATTTAATTTAAGTGTTAAAAATTCGCAATTTGTTTTTTTATTCTTATTTTTAGTAGTTTTATACGTTATTAAAAATTTTTTAATTTTTACATTTTCTTTTTTGAGATTTAAAACTTTAATGAAATCCAATAATGAATTGACTACAAATTTATATAAAAGTTATTTAGCAAAAAAATATAATTTCTTCATAAAAAAAAATAAATCTTACTATATTCACAATTTAACCAATACAGGAAGAGTCACAAAAGCGTTGTTAAGTATAATAAATATTTTTACAGAATTAGTTTTGTTTTCCGGAATTTTAATAATCTTAATTTATCAAGATCCAATAATAACCTTATTTATCTTTTCAATTACAACATTAATCTCGTTAATATATTTAAAAGCAAGCACTCAAACCATGCAAACACTTGGAGAAAAAAATGAAATTTTAAGTACTCTCTCATTAAAAACTTTTAACGAAAGTTTTTCAGGTATAAGAGAAATAATTTTTTTTAAACTACATAATTTTTTTTATAAAAAATTTTCAAATAATTATTTTGATTTAAACAAGGTGAGATTGAAACAACAAACAATTAATTTAATACCACCTTTATTATATGAAACATTATTAATAATAATTGTATCGATAATTTTTCTTTTTTTTTTATTCAAAAATTATGAAATTCAATATATTTTGTCTACATTAAGTCTCATGGCTATAGCAATTCTGAAACTTTTACCATCTGCTAAAAAAATTGTAACAGAAAAAAATGCTTTAAGACACTTTGAATTTTTAGCAAAAAATATTTCAAAAGATGTACAATTTAAACAAAAAGTAAAAAATGAGAAAAAAAAGCTAATATTTAAAAAAGATTTAAAATTAAAAAATTTATATTTTAAACATGAAAGAAAAAAATATTTATTTAGAAATTTTAATTCAAAAATAAAGAAGGGTGAAAAAGTTGCCATAATTGGCAAGACAGGAAGCGGCAAGTCAACTTTATTAGATTTGATAACTGGATTAATTGACCCTAACAAGGGTCAAATACTAATTGATGGAAAAAATATTAAAAAAGTTAAAACAGAATTTATAGATAGCTTTTTTTACTTATCACAGAATATTTTTATTTACGATAATTCAATATCTTTTAATGTTTCATTAAAAGAAAACCTTAATAAAATTGATCGAAAAAAAATTATTTTTTTACTTAAAAAATTACATTTAGGAACGATTATTCCTAAAAATAATTTGAATAGAAAAATTGGAGAAATGGGAGTAAAAATTTCTGGTGGACAAAAGCAAAGACTAGGTATAGCTAGAGCTTTATTTGTTAAGAAATCTATTTTATTATTTGATGAAGTTACTAGTGCTTTAGATGAAAAAACTGCAAAAAGCGTGATTAACTTTATTTTGTCTATGAAAAAAAAGGAAACTATAATTATGGTGACTCATAATTTAAATTTGGCAAAAAAATTCGATAAAATTATAAAATTATAAAACTAAAAATTTAATGTTTAATAACAAATCAATTTTAATCACAGGTGGGACAGGTTCTTTTGGACAATCTTTCACTGATTATATTGTAAAAAATTATAAACCTAAAAAGCTAATCATATTCTCCAGGGATGAATTTAAACAATATACTATGTCCGAAAAATATCCTGTTAAAAAATATAAATTTTTAAGATTTTTTATTGGTGATGTCAGAGATAAGGATAGATTGAAAATGGCAACAAAAAATTTGGATTATATAGTTCATACTGCTGCTTTAAAGCAGGTAAACACAGCAGAATATAACCCACAAGAATTTATACAAACTAACATTCAAGGAGCTCAAAATGTTATTGAGGCAGCACTACAAAATAATGTAAAAAAAATTATAGCTCTTTCGACTGATAAAGCCGCTAATCCAATAAATCTTTACGGAGCAACAAAATTAGTTTCTGATAAAGTTTTTATTGCAGCAAATAATCTATCTGGAAATCAATCAACTAGATTTTCTATTGTAAGATACGGAAATGTTTTAAATTCTAGAGGATCTGTTGTTCCTTTTTTTAAAAATCTTTCTAAAAATCAATCAAAAGAGTTTCCAATTACCCACGAAGAGATGACAAGATTTTGGATATCCTTAAAGGACTCAGTTAAATTTGTAATCGATTGTGTACGAGTAATGAAAGGGGGAGAAATTTTTGTTCCAAAAATTCCTTCTGTAAAAATAGTAGATATTGCAAAAGCAATTAATCCAAATATGAAGTTAAAAATCGTAGGTCTAAGACCAGGTGAAAAATTACATGAAATTTTATGTCCAGCTGATAGTTCACATCTTACAATTGAATTTAAAAAGTATTTTATTATAAAACCTGAAATAGTTTTTTTTAATGAAAAAATTAATTACTTGACAAATATTGATAGAGAGAAAGGAAAGATAATAAAAAAAAGATTTGAGTATAACTCAATAAATAACCCAGAATTTTTAACAATAAAACAAATAAAGTCTAAATTAGACTAATGATACCTTACAGCACTCAAGAAATTGATAATAAAGATATTCAATCTGTAATTAAAGTTTTAAGATCTAAAACAATTTCTAGAGGAAAAAAAATTTATGAATTTGAAAAAAAATTTTCAAAATTTACAAATTCAAAATATTCCCTCGCGATAAATAGTGCAACTTCAGGATTACATTTGGCTTGTAAATCTTTAGGAATAGGTAAAAACAGTGTGGTTTGGGTACCAGCTAATTCATTTGCAGCAACTGCAAACTGTGTTAGATATTGTGGTGCAAATGTTGATTTTTTAGATATTAACCTAGAAGATTTCAATTTAGATTTAGAGAAACTAAAAATAAAGTTAATTTTAGCTAAAAAAAAAAAATAAGTCTCCACAAGCAGTTATTCCGGTTCATTTTTGTGGAAATCCATATAATCAAAAAGAATTATTTACATTATCTAAAGAATATGGTTTTAAAATTATAGAGGACGCTTCCCATGCTGTTGGCTCTTTATATGAGGGAAAAAAAGTCGGTAGTTGTAAATGGTCAGATATTTCAGTTTTCAGTTTTCATCCAGTTAAAATAATGACTACTGGAGAAGGAGGCATGATTACTACTAATAATAAAAATTATTATGAAAAAATCAAAATGCTTCGTAGTCACGGAATAACAAGGGAAAAAAAATTTCTTAAAAATAAAATAAATGAACCTTGGTACTATGAGCAAAAAACTCTTGGTTATAATTATTGGATTACAGATTTTCAAGCTGCTTTAGGAATTAATCAATTAAAAAAAGTAAATCAATTTGTAAAAAAAAGAAACGCAATTGCTAAAAAATATATTAAAAGTTTTAAAGGTGAAAATATTCTATTACAAAAAGTAAAAAAAAATTTAAAATCTTCTTATCATTTATTTGTAATTAGGTATGAATTCATTAAATCTAGAATTGAATATTCAAAAATTTTTAAATTGTTTAGGAAAAAAGGAATAGGTGTTAATCTTCACTATTTACCAATATATTGGCATCCATATTATAAAAGATTGGGTTTTAAAAAGGGATATTGCAAAAATGCTGAAAAATACGCAACAACATCTTTTTCAATACCAATTTTTACAAGTCTTAAACCTAAACAACAAAAAAAAATCATAGCTTTTGTTAAAAAAATCGCAAAAATTAAAAAATAGAATAATACTGCAGATAAGATCTAACTCAAAAAGGTTACCATCAAAATCACTAAGAAAGATTGGAGGTACCCCACTCGGATTGGTCTGTGCAAAGCGACTGACTAATATTAAAAATGATTTTATTATTGCCTCATCGAATAACAAAACTGATGACAAACTTTGCAAAATTTTTCAAAGAAATAAAATGAAAGTTTTTAGAGGAAACTTAAATGATGTTTTATCAAGATATTATAATTGTACCTTAGATTTAAATTCTAATGACACGATCACAAGAGTAACAGGAGATAACATTTTTCCTGATGGAAAATTTATAAAAAAAGCTCTTGAAATATTTAATAAAAAAAAATTAGACTTTCTTTTTTGTAAATCTCCTCTAAACAATCTTCCATATGGATTGAGTGTAGAAATATTTAAAGTGAAAAACTTAAGACTTGCTTATAAAAGATCGCATTCTAAATTTGATAGAGAGCATGTCACTCCTTGGATATTTAGAAATACTAAAAATAAAGATAATTTAACAAATTGTGATCTAAATTTAATTAACTTATCAAAAGTTAAATTGAGTATTGATAACAAAAAAGATTTTATAAAATTAAATAGCTTTTTTAAAAAAATTAAAATTAAAAATAAAGAACTTTTTTCAATATCCTGGTATGATTTGTTAAATAAATACTATTTAGAAAATTTTAAAAAAAAAAATAAATTAATAATAGGATCAGCAAATTTTAATAATAAGTATGGATATAATAAATCCTTTGTCAAAGAAAATGAGATTAGGAAAATTTTTACTTTAGCAAAAAATCATAAAGTAAAAAGATTTGATACCGCATATTCTTATGGAAATGCAGAAAAATATTTTAAAAATAAAAATTTAATAATTGATACTAAATTAGCCTCAAATAGATTTATTAAAGGGAATGACATTAATTTAGAAATTTATAAAAAACTGAACAATTCTCTTAAGCATTTAGGGCAAAAAATAAATACTATAATTTTTCATGATTGGGATCAGTATGTTAAAGGTAAAAATGAAATTTATAAAATTATTAAAAAAAAATTTAAAAATAGATATAATAAATTTGGAATTTCGGTATATCATCCCTACCAACTTTATACAGTCATTAAAGATAGGAATATAAAATATATTCAGTTTCCATTAAGTATTTTAGATCAACGGTTTATTAAAAAAATTATTTTTAAATTGCTCAGTAGAAATAAAAAAATTGAAATTTGTATTAGAAGTATTTTTTTACAAGGAATCATTCTAAAAAACATAAATAGCTGGCCAAACTTTAAGCGAAAAAAATTAATTTATAGTAAAATAAATAAATTAGTAGATATTTTTGGTCTTAAAAATAAATTAGAGCTATGTTTATTTTATTCTAAAAGCTTTGACTGGGTAAATAATATTATTTTCGGTATTGATAACAATAAACAATTAAAAGAAATTTTAACTAATTATAATAACAATTTAATTTTTCAGTTCTCAGACAAAAATATACAATATATAAGCAAACAGTTTAAAGATCTTTCCAAAGTAATAATTTTACCGTATATGTGGAAAAAAAATGTCTAAAGTAATACTTATAACTGGTGCAAATAGCTTTTTATTTAAAGGTATTTCTGAAAATTTTTTAAACGGAAGAAAAAGTGATAAAATTATAATCACTTCAAAAAAAAAGATTAATATAAATTTAAAAAAAAAAAGAAATTGTGTTTTCCAAATCTTAGATGTAAAAAACGAGAAATCCATTATTAAAACGCTGAAAATTATTAAAAAAAAATATAATAGATTGGATGGGTTAATAAATTTTGCATATACAGGTAAATCTAGAGATATTTCAAAATTAAATAAGAATGACTTTTATAATGCCACAGATTTCAATCTTATCGCTCCTTTCAACCTCACTAAAAATATCGCAAAAATCTTTACTAAGCAAAAAGAATATCACATTAGTATTATAAATATTGCTTCCATATATGGAATTATTTCACCCGATTTCAAAATTTATAAAAAAAATAAAAATTTTATTAATCCAATTCACTACGGTGCAACAAAAGCAGGATTAATTCATATGACCAAATATCTTGCAAAAATTTATGCAGATTTAAATATAAGAATAAATTGCGTTTCACCGGGTGCTTTCCCTAATGAAATTATTTTAAAAAATAATCCTTATTTTAAAAAAAAATTAATTGAAAAAATTTCTTTAAAAAGGCTTGGTAAACCTAGTGATTTACTAGGTATTTTTAATTTTCTATTGTCCTCTGAATCTAACTATATAACAGGAGCTAACTACACAGTAGATGGTGGATTTACTTTATGAAGAGAATAAAAAAAAATTTTTTGATAATTGCAGCACATCCTGATGATGAGATTCTTGGTTGCGGAGGCACAGCTGCCAAGCTTATTCAAGAGGGATATTCTGGCAACACTATTATAGTTTCTGAAGGAATAACATCAAGGGATCAAAAAAGAAATTTAAGTCTTAGAGCTAATGAATTAAAAATTTTAAAAAAAAAATGCGTAAAGGCGAACAGACTAATAGGGATTAATAAAGTTTATTTTTTAGACTTTCCTGACAATAGATTAGATACGATTGCTTTATTAGATGTTGTTAAAAAGATTGAAATAATAATTCAAAAAATTAAACCTAAGATTGTTTTTACACACAATAATTCTGATTTAAATAAAGATCATAAAATAGTTTATGACGCCACAATAACCGCATGTCGACCAACACCAGAAAACAAAATTGAGAAAATTCTTTCATTCGAAGTGCTTTCAAGCACTAATTGGTCATCGCCAGAAGAAAATGATTTCACTCCTAATGTTTATATAGAAATTACAAAAACAATAAAAAAAAAATTAAAATCTTTAAGTTTTTACAAAACTGAAATGAGAGAGTATCCTCATGCAAGATCAATTAAAGCAGTAGAAGTACTTTCTAGATTTAGAGGTTCAACCGTAGGCTTCAAATACGCTGAGTCATTTAAACTTATTATTTCAAGAAAAAGATAAAATGGAAATTATTAAAAAAAATAAATGGAAAATTTGGAATAAAAAAAAAATGTTGAATCTAGAACTTTCAAAAGAACACAGAAAAAACTTCCTGAAATGGAAAGTTCAAAACAATTAATTAAAATTTTAAAGCCATTATATAAGATTAATTATAAAATAATGGATGTTGGATGTGCAAGCGGACATTATTATCACTCTATTAAAAAATTGAACAAAAATGTAAAGTATTTTGGTGTTGATGCAACAAAAGAGTATATAAATTTTGGAAAGAGATATTTCAAAAATAATAGTAATGTAAAATTAAAAAATCTTAGCATATATGATTTACATAAATCCAAATTAAAATACGATATAGTCTACTCTTGTAATGTAATTTTACATTTACCAGAATTAAAAAAAGCACTTCAAAACTTATTAAGTGTAACAAAAAGATATGTTTTAATAAGAACTCTAATTTCTGATTATAGCTCAATAACTAAAAAATTAATTACGGATAAAATAGATAAAAGAGGTGATCCGTTGGATTTTGTATATCAAAATACTTGGAGTAGAAAATATATTAAATCAATTTGTCGAAATTATAAAATAAGATTTATAAAAGATAAATTTTCAGAGAAAAACATCAATACTGAATATAAAAATTGGAAATCTAAACAGGGCAAGGATATTACTTTTTCTACAAAAGGAACACAAATATCAGGCTCTAAAGTTTTTGAGTGGGAATGGCTTCTTATAAAAAAATAAATTTTCTGTGAAGATAGTTGTAAGGGTTGATATCAGTAAAGAGGTGGGTACAGGTCACTTTTTCAGAGTTATGAAATTTTTATCTATTTTTAAAAAATTCAGACCTGAAATTTTTTTTATATCAAAAAAAAATAGTTTAAACTTGAAAAATTTTTTTCATGGTAAAAAAATTATTGTTAAATATATTTCTGCGAGAAATCAAAAGGAGGATGCAATAGAAAGTAAAAAAATTATTAACACTATTAAACCTAAATTTTTAATAGTTGATAATTATTTTATAAACTCATCTTGGGAAAAAAAAATTAGAGGAGTATGCGAAAATCTCATAGTAATAGATGATAATGAGAATAAAACTCACACTTGTGATTATTATATTAATCATAATTTTATAAAGAATAAAAAAAATTTAAAAAAAAAAATAAAAAGTTATAAAAAAATTTTTCTTGGTCCAAAATTTTTAATACAAAATTATAAAAAAAAAATTTTACATACTAGAAATTTCCAGATTAAAAATATTGCAATTTTTATGGGCGGTTATGACAAATTAAATTTTACTAAAAAGATTATCAACTTACTACAACATTCTAATGAAGAAATTGAAGAGATAAATGCATTCATCGGTCTTAAAGTCCCTCCAAAAATTATTAAAATAAATAGAAAAATAAAAATAAATTTTTTACCATTTTCTGAAAAATTCCAAAACTTGTTGATAAAAAATGATATTTTAATTTCTTCTGGAGGAACTATCCTTTGGGATAAATGTTTAACAAATATCCCAAGCATCACTATTCCGCTTGCAGACAATCAAAAATATAATTCTATAATGTTAAATAAATTAGGTGGAACAGTAACTATAAAGAAAATAGAGGAAATACCTAAAACGATAAAATTATTTGATGGTAAACTTGTTTCAAAAATGAAAAAATCTACTAATCTGATTTGCGATTACAATGGTCTAAATAGAATAAAGAAAGAAATTTTAAAATGTTAAAAATCAAAGGAAAAATTTTTGATCAGAAAAATCCATTTATAATTGCTGAAGCAGGAATAAATCACAATGGAAAATTGAAAAATGCTATGAAAATGGTTGATGTTGCAAAATCTGCAGGATGTAGTGCAATTAAATTTCAAACTTTCAAAGCAACTGAATTTTTATGTAAAAACGTGGGAAAAATAAAATATAAATATAAAAATAAGTTTATTAACGAAAGTCTTATAAAAATGTTCAAAAGAAGTGAACTTTCAGAGAAAGATTTTAAAAAAATTAAACATTATTGTGATAAGAAAAAGATAATTTTTTTTTCTACTCCACAAAATTTATCAGACCTAGAAATTTTAAAAAGAATTGGAGTGCCTGTTCTTAAAATAGGGTCTGATGATTTTATAAATTTACATTTAATAAAAAATTTTATTAAAACAAAAAAACCTTTAATTCTGTCCTGTGGAATGTCAAATTTAACTGAGGTAAAAAGGTCATTAAAAGTCGCTAATTTTTTTAAGGGATATCCAGTAGCGCTTTTAATATGCACCTCTGAATACCCAACAAAACTTAAAAATGTTAATCTTAATAAACTAACTTATTTAAAAAAAAAATTTAAGAATTTAACTCTAGGTGTATCAGATCATACAAAAGGGAACTTGGCTTCAGTGGTAGCTAGGATTTTAGGAGCTGAAATATTTGAAAAACATTTTACCTTAAATAAAAAATTTAAAGGACCAGATCATAGTTTTTCTTTAGATCCTATAGAATTAAAAAATTGGGTTACTAATATAAAATCTGCAAATGATGTACTAGGAAACTATAAAATTAAACCAACAATTCCTGAAAAAATTAATAAGAAGATATTTAGAAGAAAAATTATTGCAATAAAAAAGATTAAAAAAAATGAAATTTTTTCAATAAAAAACATAGCATTAAAAAGATCTAATACTAGAAATGGTTATTTTGGAGACAAATTTGAGAGTTTTCTCGGAAAAAAATCAAAAAAAAATTATTTAATAGAAAAGCTAATTGACCAAAAATAATGAGCGAAAAAAAAAGATTTGAAGATTTATTTCTAAAACTAATTAATAATAAAAAAAATAAATATCATCCGCTAGTATGGATAAACGGCAATCCAATCATTGGAAAAAACACCTACATTGGAGGTTTTTCTGAAATTAATGCTAAAGGCTCTAGAGTAAAAATTGGAGCAAACTGTGATATCGCCTCATTCGTAAGTATAAATGTTGCTGACAGTCATAAGAAAACTATTAAAAGATCTAATAAAATAAGTTTAAAAGAAATTAAGATTGGAAAAAACGTTTTTATTGGTTCTCATTGCGTTATTTTAGGAGGATCTGAAATAGGAGATTTTTCAGTAATTGCGGCAGGCTCTATTGTTAGGGGAGAAAAAATACCTAAAAATTCTTTAGTAATAGGTAATCCAATTAAAATTAAAAAATCATATTACAAAAAAAAATGATACCGCATAATAAAACTTTTATCAGTTCAGATGATTTAAAACAATCTAACAAAATCTTAATTTCGGGTAAAATATCTGATGGATCTTATACTTCAAAATTTGAGAAAAACTTTTCAAAAAGAATTTATGGAGATGGTTATAGTGTTGCATTATCTTCAGGAACAGCAGCACTAATTTTTGCTATCAAATCTTTAAAAAAAAATTCTAATAAAAAAAAATTTAAAATTGGAATTCCGTCTTATTCCTGTTCTGCTTTACTTAATGCTATTTATGCAAATAATGATATTCCTGTTTTATTTGATGTAGATTTAAAGAATTTTAATTTATCTAGAGAAAATATTAATCAAAAGTGTGATATTTTAATTTGCAACCATACTTTTGGATCTCCTTGTGATATTAAAAGTTTAATCCAATTATCCCCAAAAACAAAAATTATAGAAGACTGTTGTCATTCATTAGGTTCAGAAAAATATTCTAATCTTGGAAAAATGGGTGATGTATCAATATATTCTTTTTATGCTACAAAAATAGTTACAGGTGGTCATGGCGGTTTAGTTTGGTCAAAAAATAAAAAGTTGATAAAAAAGATAAGAGAATTTAGAGAATTTGATGGAACTAAAAAGTACAAAAATACTTTTAATTTTAAAATTTCGGATTTTCAATCAGCTATAATTGACAACCAATTGAGAAGACTTGAAAAAATTAGAAAAAAGAGAATAAGTGTTTATAAAAGATATTTTAAGGAAATTAAAAACAAGTTTGAAGTTCAGGATGGTTTTAAAAACTTAAAATTAATACCGTATCGCTTTGTTTTAAGACTAAAAAATGAAAAAGTGAGAGATAAATTGAAAAGGTATTTTTATAACAATTCGGTAAAGACTATTTCTCCTATTTCAAAATTTGAACTTTTACATAGGTATCTAAAGTTATCTCCAAAAAATTTTATAAATTCTGAAAAAATTGCTGAAACTTCGTTATCAATTCCAATATTTACTTCATTGAGAAGCAGTGAAGTTAAAAAAATTTGTAAAATACTGAAAAATTTCTAGTAAATGATTTTAACAGCTCACCAACCATCTTATTTACCATGGTTGGGATTAATAAACAAAATAATGAAAGCTGATCTTTTTTGTTATTTTGATTGCGTTCAATATCAAAAAAAAGAATACGACAATAGAAACTCAATTAAAACTAACTCTGGTATTTTGAAATTGTCAGTTCCAGTGGAGTCAAAAAATCATCTAACAAAAAAAATTAATGAAATTAGAATAATAAATAAAGGATGGAATAAAAAACATATTAAATCAATTAAACTTGCTTATAAGAAGTCAAAATACTTTGATAATTATTTTCCAGAACTTGAGAATATTTTAAAAAATAAACATGACAAACTTACAGATTTAAACTTTAAAATATTAAAATTTTTATTAAAAAGTTTTAAAATTACAACTCCAGTAGTATTAGCTAGTGATTATAATTTTGAGGGGAGCAAATCATCGTTAGTTCTTGATATGTGTAAAAAATTAAAAGCAAAGGAATATATTTTTGGAGGTGAAGGAAAAAATTATGCAAATGTTAAAGAATTTACTAAAAATAATATAAAACTACATTTTCAGGTATTTAATCACCCAATTTATAATCAATTATATGGAAAATTTGTTCCTAATCTTTCTTCAATAGATTTACTATTTAACGAAGGATCAAATTCATCAAAAATACTGTCAAAGGCAAATCTCCTGTGAATTATTGGGAAAATATATATAAAATGAAAAAACAGCTAATAGAGTGGCCTTTTTCAGATTTGGTTTCTTTATTTAATAGATTTAATAAATTTAAAAAAAAAAAACTAACCGTTTTAGAACTTGGATGCGGAGCAGCACCCAACGCTAATTTCTTTTTATCAAAAAAAATTAATTACACTGGCATAGATTTTAGTAAAAGTATTATAAAAGAAGTGAAAAAAAAATATTTAAAAAATAAAAATACAAAATTTTATTGTTTAGATATTTCAAAGCCATTTAAATTTAATAAAAAATTTGATTATATTGTAGATAGAGGTAGCATTACTCATTTATCAGATAAAGAAGTAAGTCAATGTCTAAAAAACATTTTTCAAAATTTAAAAAATAAAGGTATCTTTTTCTCAATTGATCTTTTTTCAACAAGTCACTCAATTTTTAGGCAAGGTATATCTTATGAGTCTTCCAATACAAAAATATTTAAGAAAAAAAAAGATCAATATTACAGTTACGGAAAGATCAACTTTTTTTCAAAAAAAAGAATAAATGATATTTTTGGAGAAAAATTTAAGATCATTGAATTAGTTGAAAAAAATTTTGTTCACCACTTAAAAAAAAATAACAAATCCTCTTTTTGGCAAATAGTTCTAAAAAAAAGATGAAAAAAATAGCAATAATTGGAGCTGGAATAACTTCATTCATTTTAGCTTTTCACCTGAGAAAAAAAAAATATGAGGTAGACATTTATGAGTCTTCAAATATTTGTGGAGGTGTCCTTAAAGATATTAAATTTGGTGACAGTTTATTTTTCAATGGTTGTCAGTATTTGGATGGAAATTCAGATTTAGTTAGAGAATTTACGAATAGTATAAAAGTAGAAGTTGATACTTTTGATCCAAAACAAGGTTCATATACAGATTTTAATGAATCAATATATTTAAATTATGATTTTCTTGGGCCGTCATTTGATAAAATCAGTGATTTTCAATTACAAAAAAATACTAATAATAATCTTGAGGATAGATTGAAACAATATCCAAGAAAAATATCATCATATTTGATAGAATGGGGAAAAAAACATTCTATAAATTTATCTCAATTACATACTTCGTCCTGCTATGGTTTAGGTCTTTCAAGAATAAGATTACAAAATAAAGAGGAAGAAATATTAAAAATAAAAGAGAGAGATATTTTATACGACGATTTATATAGCGTTAACAGAACAAAAAAAAAAGATCTAAAATCATTAAATTGCATATATCCAAAGAAAGGGTATTCAGATTTTTTTGATTGTTCAATTAACTTTTTGTCAAAAAAATAAGGTTAAAATAATTAACAACAGACCTATTATTCCACTATGGAAAAAGGATAAATTATTTTTAAAATCAAAAAATGAAAAACTTTTTTACGATAAGGTTTTATGGACAGGTAATCCAACTAAGTTAATTCAGTCTTTTAATAATGCCAAATTAGAGTCTGTTCCAATTAAAAAGAAAATATTTTTTAAAAGATTTAATAAAAAGATAAAGCATAATTTAGTAGTAAATGTATTTTCAGATAAAACATCAATAAATCAAATTTATATATATAATATAAAAAATTATAGTGCCTTAAATGTTTCAACTCTTAATAATGGTGAAAATGAAAACGATATTATTAATTTTTGCAAAGATATTTTAAAAAAGTTTGAAATAAATCTTAAATTTGAAAAATTTGACCACAATGCGATTCAAAGACAATTTTTTCTTTTATCAAATTTAGATGCTGAGATAATAAAAAATTTTAATTCAGATATTAGAAATACAAATTTATTACCTGGGAATTGGCATCTTTATCAAAGATCTAAAAAAATAGATCACTATTTAAAATTATTATGAAAAAATTTATAAAAAAATTCATATTTTTGATCAAAAAATTCAATTTTAAAGATATAAAAAAAGTAGATATATTATTGTTAGATGATCAAACTAAATTGAATTTTAGTCAATTTAAAATTTCTCGATTGTATGAAAATATTAATTTAAATTATGTTTTTAGATCAATTTTAAGGTTTTTATTAAATAACAACTCTATCTCAGATAGTTTTTTTATTGAATATATTTATCAATCTAATCCAAAAATATGTATATCTAGTGAGATATCACAACAAAGTTTTAAAAGTAAAAAATATTTTAAAAATATCACTGCAATTACACATCAAATTGCAACATACTGGCCTTTGTATAAAGATATTGTGAAAAAAAGATATAAAGGATTAAAAACTGATATTTTCCTTCTTCATACTCATGATTATAGAGATTATTTTAATTTTTTATCAAAAAAATTTTTTGTAGTTGGTTCTTTATCTAATAATCAAAAACCATTAATTCCTCAAAAAAAAAAAAATAAGTTTGATATCATGTTTATTTCTGAATTTAGAAAAAAAAATAATGATTATTTGGGAACTAATAAAAATTTAAGTGATATTTCATTTGCAATGGCCTGCTCTTCTTATTTAATAAAATTGCTCAAAAATTATTGTGAGGAAAGAGAAAAAACAATGGTTATTGCCTTGGCCAGCAATAGAAAGGAAAAACATTCGATTTCGAGAGAGGACGAAATAGAATTTTATAAACGCGATTTTCCAAAAGTAAAATTCACAAAAATAAATTCTCTATCACTTGCAAGCGAAACAGAGTTGGCTATATGTTTAACTTCAAATTTAGGTCCAGAATTATTGTCAAGAAAACAAAAGGTTTTATTTCTAAATGTAAATCATTTTTTTTTGGATTGGGAGCTGTTTAAAAAAAGACCAAAAAAAGGACTTCATTGGTATAAAGGAAATAACAAAAAAATTATTTTTAAAAAACTAGACTCCCTTTTAAATATGAAAAAAGAAATATGGGAAAAAAAATTAAAAAGATTTAATAACAATTTACCATATGATTATAATAACCAAAAAATGTTCAAAATAATTCAATCAATTTTAAGGAAAAAATATAAATGAAAATTATAGCTATTGTACCAATCAAAAGTAAGTCCATAAGAGTTCCTGGGAAGAACTTTAAGTTAGTTAAGGGAAAACCACTATATAAATTTATGTTAGAAAAAATCATAAAATGTAATTTTGATAAAGTATACGTTGATACTGACAGCGATGAAATAAAAAATTTCTGCAAAAAAAATAAAATTGAAATAATAAATAGATTAAAGAGTCTTTCAAAAAATACAGCAAATGGAAACGATTTACTAAATTTTCATCAAAAAATTGTTGATGCTGATATCTATTTTCAGGTTTTTATAACATCTCCTCTCATAAAAATTTCCACAATAAATAATTGTATAAAATTTATGAAAAAAACAAAAAAATATGACTCTATTTTAACCTGCAAATCAAATTATACTTGGTACTGGTTTGAAAAAAAACCTGTGAATTACAATCCTAAAATTCTTCCAAGAAGCCAAGACGCAAAACCTGTAGTGGTTGAAACTACTGCTCTTTACGGAATAAAAAAGCAATCACTTAAAAAAAGAAGATGTCGAATTGGATATAAACCTTATTTCTACGAAGTAAGTGACATTGAGTGTGTGGATTTAGATAATAAAAAAGATTTTGAATATTTAAAATATATAACAAGTTAATGGCAAATCATTCTGTATCTTTTGTTCAATCAAAAGAAGAAATCAATTTAATTTTAAGTAAAATTAATCATCAAATTTTATTTATACCGTTAAACTTAGAGTCATTGATGTATTTGAAACAAAAAGAATTATCACATTTAAATCCCAAATATTATTTTAATAATGAAAAACACAAACAAGCCTTATTATTTACTGAAAAATTTATTTCCGAGTTGAATTATGGAAACCTAAAATTTGAAGGTTTAAGGTTAGAATTTCGATCACAATTAAGATTTATTATAAATAGTTGTATATTTTTAATTGAAATATACAAAAAAATTTCCGAGGAAAAAAATATTTCTTTAGTTTTATCTGGTTGGCACGGACAAAATTTTAGAAAATATAATTCAAAAGAAATATTTCTTGCTTCTTCAATAATTGAAAATTGTTTTGATTTAAAAAATTCAATAAATATTTCATCAGATAACAAAAATACTACTAAGGCTCAAAATTTATATAATTATTATATAAATCCAAGAAAAATAAAAAATGATAGCATATTAATTAATAATTTAGGTTATAACTTTTATAGACTTTTAATTTTTAAAAAACTTTTTCAAAAGGTATATTGCTTTAATTTTGATGAAAAAAATTTAAATTTTTTTAAAAAAATTATTTTTTTTTTACTAGGTTATAGGGAAATAATTCCGAAAAAAACAAAAATTAAATTTGAAGAAACTATAAAAATACCTGATATTTTTCTTACATACGGTGACTTTGATTTATCTAAAATTATTAATTTAAGAAAAAAAGAATTAGTTTTTGAGCTGTCAAATTCAATAAATAAATTAAATGCGTTAAATGTTCTCTTCAAAAAAAAAAAAATTTAAAAACTATTTTTCTTTCCATTCAAGAGGTTTAGACGGTTCTATAGGGGAATTACTTAATAACACCGAATGTAAAACAATTAACATAAGCCATGGAACAGTTGTGGAGTCTTACGATAAATACGATGATTTATATAAAAAGATTATTTCTGACTCCGTCTTTTCTGGAAAATTTAAATATTTTGCCGTTCAATCTGCATTGTGTGAAAAATCTTTATTAAATACTAATTCTAAAATCACAAAAACAGTTAAAACGGGAAATTTAATTTTTTCGAATGTAAAAAAAAATATTTCAAGTAAAAAATATTTATTATATGCAGTTACACTCAAAAAATTTCATGGACTTCAATTTCTCGGTGTTGAAATGTTTTACGAATTTTACGAAAATTTAAATCTTTTAAATAATCTAGTCAGCAAAGATAAAAAAATTATTGTTAATGTTCATACTTCTCACAAAAAAAATTTAGATGAAATTAAACCTTTTTTTCCAAATTTATATTTTACATCTGAAAAAATAGATAAAGTATTAAATAAATCTTTTGCACTTATAAGTTTTTCATCAACTGCTATTGAAGATGCTTTAGCTTGTAATAGATACATAATATTATTGGATCAGTGGAACCGTTATCAACATTTTAGACCTACTACTGAATGGGAAAAAAATAAAATATATTATGTAAATTCAAAGGACCAACTAAATAAATTAATTGAATATTTGAGAAAAAAAAAAAATAAACGAAACTAATTTTTTAAGAAATGATTTAAAAAATAATTATAATAAAATTTTTAAGATTGAAAATGAAAACTAAAATCAGATACACATACTCACCCCAACTTAAAATTTATGATGAGCTTATGAATCATTGGGAGCCTTATACTATGTTTAAGCATCCAAAGAATTTTAGAAGTAAAATTTTAAACACGGATAATTTTGGGTGCAGATACACAGAGGATAAAAGTTTAAAATATTCACTTTTTGATAAAAACGAAACAAGAAAAATTGATGAGATAGCTATTTTTGGTGGCTCAACAGCTTTTGGAGTAGGATCTTCTCAAGACTCAAAAACTATAAGCTCAATCATTTCTGATAACTCAAACTATCAAGTATATAATATGGGTTTTAGGGCTTACAATAACTTTCAAGAATTGACACTTTTCAATCAGATATACAATAAATTTAAAAATTTGAAAAATTTAATATTTGTATCCGGTTTTAATGATATTTTTTTATCTCATTATATTGAAAACAATCAAAATTTAGATACACCACCATTTTATTTTCAATATGAATTTGAAAACAGGATGAACTTTCCCCACCATTCATTCTACAAGAAACTATTATTCTACTCTTTATCAAAAAACATCAGATCTAAAATAAATTGGATCTCAGATGACAAAGATGTAATTTTAAAAAAAATTTTCAAAAATAATAAAGTTAATAATGATCGCATCAAGTACGACTGGAAAAAAAACTATGAAAAGAATTTGAAAATATGGAGTATATTATCTAAAAGTTTGAGTTTTAAAATTTTATTTGTTTTGCAACCTTTTTCCCCATGGGTTGATAAAAATCCCTCTAAAGAAGAGCAAAAAATATTTGAAGAATTAAAAAATAATAATTCTCAAAAAGTAATCAATTCATTAATGTCTATTAAAAAAGAGAGTTATAATGAAGCAACCTTTTTTTTTAAACAGACGTGTGAAAAAAATAATATTTCATTTTTAGATATGAACAAACTTATAAGTTCAAATAAAAATTCTAATAAATGGTTTTTTGTTGACTCGCTACACCTTAATGATTATGGATATGATTTTATGGCAAAAAATATTTTGAATTATCTAAATGATTGAAATTTTAATCCTATTAATAGTCGTCTTCATTATTTATTTTTATATAAAAATTAAAAATAAAAAAAAAATTATAAAGATGATATTTATCCATTCTTTTAAAGATGAAAATAAAACCAAAAAAAAATATATTTTTTGTTGAACGAAAACCTCATTGGTTGAGTAGTAGGCAAGGATATTTCACCATGGAAAGAAATGAAAGAGTGGATGAATTCCCAAAATCTTTTATGAGTTCTCTTAAAAAAGATTTAAAATCTTTTGATCTCAGAACTTACCCCGACACCCACTTAATATATGAGGAGGTTTCAAGATGGCTTAAGATAAAGAACAACCAATTAATTATTCATGAAGGAGCTGATGGAGGGCTATTGAGAGTATTTGAAGTTTTTATTAGTGGTGGCGACAGAGTAATTACATGTAATCCTAGTTTTGCAATGTATCCTGTTTATTGCAAAATGTTTGGGGCAATTCACTGCCCTATAAATCTAAAAGTCAAAAATTATAATTATTTTAGTGAACTAAAGAAAAAGATTATAAAAACTAAACCAAAGTTAGTTGCAATAGCTAATCCAAATCAGCCAATAGAAGTTATGTTAAATATTAAACAAATTGAGGAAATTTGTAAGCTATCACAACGATTTGGATCATTAGTAATTATTGATGAGGCTTACTATCATTTTAATAAAATTACAGCCCAACCATTAATTACAAAATTAAAAAATTTAATAGTAGTAAGAACATTTTCTAAAGCCTTCGGGGTAGCAGGAATGAGGATTGGTTATACTATTTCAAATTCAAAAATAATAGGTTTAATGCTTTCTATTAAACCTATTTATGAAATTAATGCTTTTAATATGAAGTTGGTAAGACATTTAATTAAAAATATAAAAATAATGAAGAATTATGTAAAAGAAATTCATAAAGGTAGATCATTATTAAATAGATTTCTGATGTCGAAAAATATTGAAATGATTGGAAAATATTCAAACACTGTTTTATTTAAATTAGATAATAAAAATAAAGTTGATAAAGTAATCAAATATCTTTTTAAAAATAAATTCATAGTAAGACCAATGAATATTGATAATGACAATAGATATATTAGGGCAACACTTGGAAGCTCAAAAATTATGAGGAAGTTTAACAAAAAGTTAAAAATCGCATTAGAAAGATAAAATTAATGACGCAATGGGGGAAAAAAAACGTTATAGAATTTTATGCCAATAATAGAGATAAAACCTCCGATTTATACTTGTCTGAAAAAAAACCTCTCTCTTATATTAAAAAAAATAAAATTAAGTCAATAATTGACTACGGTTGTGCAGTAGGTGGTTTTTATAAAATATTTCAAAATTATTTTAATAAAAAAATCTCTTATCACGGTTTAGATACAGAAAAAAATGTCATCAAGGTTGCAAAAGAAAAATATCAGAAATCAAAAGGAGCTAAATTTACAAATATTAAAAAAGGAAAACTTAAAGAAAAAGAAAATAAATACAATCTGAGCTTTTGTACTGGTGTTTTAAATCACAATAATAGCTACAAATTTATAATAAGTGAATTAATAAGAGTTTCATCAAATTATATCTTTATTGACTCCCCAAGAGTACATCTTGGTAAAAGTTTTGTGGGCAAACTTAATCTCACAAGTAGATTTCCATCCGAGATAAAGAAAAATAATATTGTAAATAATTATACAATCAATCTTAAAAACTATTTTTTATTTTTGAAAAAATTATTTAAAAAAAATAAAATAAGTAAAGCAATTTTCTTTTGTGGAAATTTACCGTATAAAAAAAAGTACTTAAAAATTAATAAAAAAATTTATTTTTTGACTTTTTTATGCGAAAAAGGGAAAATAGATAAAATTCAAAAGTTTAAAATTCTTACAAAAGATAAAAAAATCAAACAATTATTTAATAGCATTTTTATTAATGAGTAAAACTGCAATTCTCATCGGCTATGGAGGTATGGGCCAACGATATGAAAAAGCTTTGGGCTTGATGAAAATAAAGATAATTGCAATTTGTGATAAAAATAAAAAAAACCTATCTAAAATAAAAAAAAAAAATAATTTAATAATTACAAGTAATTTTAATGATCTATTAAAAATTAAAGCAGATATTCTATGTTTAGCCTCTAATACCGACTCAAGATTTAAAATTTTAACTTCATTTGTTAAAAGTAGTATAATTAAAAAAGTAATTACCGAAAAACCACTCGCTACCTCTTATAAAGATTGTCTCTTTTTAAAAAAAATTATCAAGAATAAAAAAATTAGAATTCTTATTAACACTCATAGGTCATTTTCACCAAATTTTAGAATGGTGAAAAAAATCTTTAGTCAAAGAAATGAGACTCCAAATACTATCTTTATAAATTCTCCCTCAGCTGGACTAGGAAATATGGGATCAACATTTTTCGATTTAGGTTTTTTCTTTTTTAATACCAATGCTAATTCTGTTTTTGGAGATATTGATAAAAAAGGAACTATAAATCCTAGGGGCAAAGAATTTAAAGATCCCGGGGGCCATGGTGTTGTGCAATTTAATAAAAACAAAAAATTATTTTTTAATTTAAGTGAAAATACTGGTTTGCCTTATGAAATAATCATTAAAAGTGAAAATTTGGAAGTTGTGATAGATGAAATCAATAATAAATTTATCCTTAAAGAAAGAAATATTAAAATGAAAAAAAAACCACTGTATTTTTATTTGTTTAAGCCTAAAATCAAGAGCTTGAAATTAAAACACAAATTTGATGTAATTAAAATGACCTCATTCACTATAAAAGAAATTTTAAATAAAAAATTTTCTTATTACAATTTTGAAAAAGCAATAGGTGTAATGGCGCTAATTTTTGCTACTTACGCTTCAAGTAAAGAAAAAAAGAAAATTAATTTACCTTTGAAAAAAAAATTTCATAAACTTAAAGTTAATTTTGCATGAATGTAGCAATTCTTTTTGGAAGAAAAAATAGCAAAAGTATCAAAAATAAAAACATTCTTAAGGTGTTTTATAAATCAATGTTCATGTATCCAATTGATGCAGCCAATAAAGTTAGAGAAATCGATAAAATTTATGTTTCCTCAGACTCCAAGTTTATTCTCAAAAAATCAAAAAAAAAAGGGTGTATACCAATTGTACGACCTAAGTTTTTATGTGACGATAAAGCACTTTTAGAAGATGCTATTCAACATGCAGTAAATTACTGTCAAAAAGAAAACAAAAATAAAATTAAAAACTTTGTAATTCTTTTGTGTAATTCAATATGTGTAAGATCTGAAGACTTAAAAGAAGGATTTAAAATTTTAAATAAGAAAAAAAAATTTGATACTGTAACAACTATTTCAAAATTTAATAATTTTTCACCAGTTAGAACAAAGAAAATAAAAAAAGATAGGTTGTCAAATTATATACCTAATAAAGAACTAAAAAAATTTACCCCTTTATCTTGTGACAGAGATAAAAGTGTACATTCATATTATTGCACACAATCATTTACTATTTCTAGAGCGAATGTTTTAAAAAATATGAAAAAAAATCCTTTTCCATTTAATTGGATGTCGAAAAAATCAACTTACATTTTTCAAGACTCTTGTGTTGGTGATATTGATTTTCCCTGGCAATTAGAGGCAACAAAATGGTGGATAAAAAAATATTTAAAAAGAAATTAAGAGCTATAGTTTTTGGTGGATCAGGTTTTATCGGTTCTCATTTGGTTGATTCGCTTCAATCAAGGGGATTTGATGTAGTTGTAGCTGATTTAAACAAGAGCAAACATTTAAATAAAAAAATTAGATTTAAAAAAATAAATATCAAAAATAAGGAAAAAGTTTTTAAATTGATCAAAAATGCTGACATTGTTTATAATTTTGCTGCCGTTGCTGACATACAAGATTCTTATGACAATCCTTTAAAGACTCTCGAAGTAAATATAATTGGATGCGCAAATATTATTCAGGCCTGCGCAAAATACAAGATTAAAAGATTTATTTTAGCAAGCTCTATATATGCTAATACAGATCAAGGTGGTTTTTATAGAGTGAGCAAACAATCCTGTGAAATAATGACTTTAGAATATGCTAAAGTTTACAATCTTAACTACACAATTCTCAGATTTGGTTCAATTTATGGGCCAAGATCAAATCTTAAAAATGGACTTTTGAAAATTGTATACGACAGCATTAAAAAAAAAAAATTAATTTATAGGGGAACTAGAAAAGCTATTAGATCATATATTCATGTTAAGGATGCTGCGGAGTCTAGTGTTGATATTCTTAAAAGAAATTTTAAAAAAAAGATTGTATTGATAAAGGGTAAAAAAAAGATTCAAATTATCAGTTTACTTTTAATTTTAAAAAAAATATTGAATTTAAATTCAAAATTATATTTTTTAAACAGAACTCAAAAAGGACACTATGATAAAAAGCCTAAACCTATAAAGAAAATAAAAACTATAGAATATTACCGTTCCGAAACACATGATTTTTTGAACTCTATTAAAGATTTGATTAAGATTGTTAAAAAAAAGTTTTAAAAAGTGCTACACACAGAAATATTAAAAAAATCAAAAAATTTTATAAAACAAGCTAAAGTAAAAAAACAAAATTTCTCAGAAAATTTTAATTTTTTTTTATGTAGTTGGGCCGAGTGTATTGGTTTTGTAAATTTGAAAATTTTATCCAATCAAAAAGTGCCAATAATCAAGAAATTTTTGATACTTTTCAAGGAGAATTTCTCATTAAAATCTCATGAATTATTTAATGATACTAAAAAATTAAAAAAAAAAAAATATGAGAGCTTAGTTTTTTCTTATTTTTTTCCAGAAAATCTTAATAAAGATGGAAGTTATTTTGATAAGTATTTCTCAATTAAAACAAAAAATTTTAAGAAGGTATTGTGGGTTTTAGTACCTTTATATTCATATAAAAGAAGTTTTAAAATACAAGAAAATATCATTCTTTTAAAGAAAGTTAATAACAAAAATTTTTTTTTCTATTTGTCTAGTTTAATGAAATCTCTATTCGTAATATTTTGTGATTTTTTTTTAAGAAAGACTATTTTTTTTAAGAATGAAAAACAAAAATTTGCTTCGAATTTGACTGAAATAATTCATAATTTGTTAAAAATTCATAATATAAAAAAAGTTATTTACCCATACGAAAGTCAACCACATCAAAATTTTTTCAATAAAAAAATTAAACTATTAAATCCAAGACTTAAATTAATAGGATATATGCACACAACAATTCCACCCCTTCCTCTAGAATATTTAAAAAAAGGTAATGAGCCAGATTTTTTATATGTTAATGGCATTGATCAAAAAAATATTTTAGAAAAAAAACTTGGTTGGAATGGAAAAAATATTAAAAATATCTCTTCTCCAAGATATACAAAAAAAATTACTAGCCCTATGACGAATAAAATTTTTTTACCATATTATTTAGAGGATATTAATATTTTTTTTGACTCATTTAAAAAATTAATCTTTTCAAAGCCAAAACTTTTTTTTCCAAAATTTGAAATTAGAAATCATCCAAGTATGAGGTATTCTAATTCACATTTAAATTTAATTTCAAAAATAAATTTTTTTTTAAAAAAAGAAAAAAAATATTTTAAAAGCACTGTTTCTAATAGAAATTTAAGTGTTTTTTTTGGTTCAACTGCAGCTGTGTTAGAGGCTCTTGAAAGAAATGTTAAAGTGTTTCATATTTGTTCTAATGTTTTGTTTGAAAAGTTTGATAACTTTTATTGGAAAAGTATTAAAATCACTAATATAAACAAAAATGTTTTTGAGTATAAATTGTTACGAAGAAATAATATAATTAAAATTAGAAAACACTCTGAAAAAATCAATTTATTTTAATCAATAATGAAAAAAAAACCTGAATTTGAAAATTTTTCAAAATTTACAAGAAGACAGGTTATAGCAAAGCATCTTGTGAAGTATGAACTATTTAAAGAAATTTTGAATATTAAGGGAAGCATTGTAGAATGCGGTGTGCACGAGGGCGGTGGATTATTTTCTTGGGCACATTTTTCTACAATATTAGAACCTTATAACTATCATAGAAAAATTATAGGATTTGATACTTTTCAAGGTTTTAAACAAATACACAAAAAAGATAAGTCAAATCCCAAAGCCAAAGTGGGAAGATTTAAAGAAAAATATAACACGTTTAAGGATATACAGAGACATATAAATAATTTTGATCAAAATAGATTTTTAAACAATAAGATTAAAATTGAACTAGTAAAGGGACTTGCAGAGAAAACAATACCAAAATATTTAAACAATAATAAACATTTAATTGTTTCATTACTTTATATTGATTTTGACCTTTATAAGCCTGCCGAAATTGCTTTAAAAAAAATTATACCTCTTATGCCTAAAGGTTCTATTGTAGCTTTTGATGAGGTCAATAATCCTCATTGGCCAGGAGAAACACAAGCGCTTTTAAAAAGTTTTAAGCTCAATAATCACAAATTAAAGTGTTTAAGCTGGGAACCAAATATTAGCTATATTGTTATAGGCAGTAAAAAAAATAATTAATCAAATATATATCCAAAGTTTTCTAGCTTTAATTTATATTTTTCATTTAACCTTTTATTACTCTCTCCGTAAATGTTTTTTATAATTTCAATTTGTTTTTTTGATAATTTAACATCTAATTTTTTTTTATTTTGAAAATATTTAATTAGGATCGCATTAAAATTTTTTATGATTTTAAATTTTCTTAAAAATGGCAAATTGGTTTTTATAAAATTTACCATTTTGTTATAATAAATAATTTGAATTGAATTTCGTTTATTTAATTGTAAATCATCTGAAGAAAAATCTAAATTTTGAAAATCATAATTTAAAAATTTATATAAATTTTCAAAATATTTTTTTTTATCAGAGACCATAAGTTCAAGAGGTAAAATAAGAATATTTTCTTTTTTATAATATTTTTCCCAAAGACTAATAAAATTATTATAATTTATCACTTGAAAATATGATTTTCGAAGATTTTTTAAATTAAATTCAAAATAATCATCAAATTTGACCATGATACCTGAATGAGGTGAAGGTAAACCTAAAATTTGCATTCCATGATTAGCGTAATGAGATTTAATTGCATCGAATTGATTTCGTATACTAAATATTATTTTAGCATTGGGAAATAATTCAAAAGTATACTCTATAATTTTTTCGTTAAACTTATGAATTGCCCCATTAATAGACTCATTCGATATAATTATATTAGGCTTATTTGACTTGTTTATATTTTCAAATTCTTTTTTTATTTTATCAAAATTACTTGGAAATTCTTGTCCACATAACAAATCATGAAATTTTCTATATTCAGGGACAACATAGGGTTTAGAAATTGACTCAAAATTTTTTAAATTAGTAAATATTTTTTGTAAAGTAGTTGTTCCGGACTTGCTGAAACCAGGGTGAATAAATATATTTTGCATTTAAATTCATACTCTATTATAAAATTTCCTTCAATAAATTAAGTTTGATCAAATGAAACCAAAAGTGATTTTAGTAATGGGTCTTCCAGGATCTGGAAAGACAACATTGAGTAAAATTCTTAAAAAAAAATTAGGTGCAGCCTATCTTAATGCAGATGAAGTAAGAAAAAAATTTAATGATTGGGATTTTTCTACAACAGGAAGAGAAAGACAGGCAAAACGCATGAAAGAGCTTGCTCAAGAATATATTTCAAAAGGAAAAATGGTCATAGCAGACTTCATTTGTCCGACTTTAAAAACCAGGAGTGACTTCGATGCAGATTTTTTAATTTTTATGGATACAATTGAGTCTGGAAGATATGATGACACAAACAAACTATTTGAAAAACCAAAAAAATATGATTTTTTAGTCAAGGAAAAAAACGCAGAGATTTATGCAAAAAAAATTATTATGAAATTTAATGCAAATAAATAAAATTTTAAAAGACTACAAGAATTTAAAAATATTAATTACTGGAACAACTGGTTTCAAGGGTTCTTGGCTAACAAAAATACTTTTAAGGTCAAATGCTAAAATATATGGCGTAGGACTGAAACCAAAAAAAGATCAAAAATTATTTAAGCTTTTTAAGATCGACAGAAAAATAAATCAGAATTATTTTGACATAACAAATTTTAAAAAAATCGACAATTTTATAAAAAAAATAAAGCCTGATATAATATTTCATTTGGCTGCTCAGCCATTAATATCATCTGCATATACTGATCCTGTAGATACTATTAAAACGAATATAATCGGTGGAACAAATATTTTAGAGTCTGTAAGAAAAAATTCTCTAAAAAATCTCATATTCATAACTTCCGATAAATGTTATCTAAATAACGACCAAGGAAAATCTTTTAATGAATTAGATCCACTGGGAGGGAACGAAGTTTACTCAGCTTCAAAAGCTTCGCAGGAAATTCTATTTAAAGCATATTTAAAAACTTACTATAATTATAAAAAAATTAAATTTGCGACAACTAGATCAGGCAATATTATAGGTGGTGGAGATTTTAATGAAAATAGAATAGTGCCAGATATTATTAGATCTATTTTTTTAAAAAAAAATTTGGTAATAAGAAATAAAAATTCAGTGAGGCCATGGTTATATATTTTGGAACCGCTTATAGGGTATATAATTTTAGGTCACAAAATTTTAAAAAATAAATTAAATAAAAACATATATCCAAGCTGGAATTTTGGGCCAACAAAACAAAATTTAGTAGATGTAAAAAAAATTATTGAAATTTTTCATAATTTCCATGATCAACAAGATATCAATATCAAATATAAAAAGATAAAATATTTAAAATCTAAATTTAATGAACAAAAATTTTTAAGCTTAGATATTTATAAATCAAAAAAAGAACTAAATTGGTCACCTAAACTTGGTATACAAGAAACATGTAAGTTTACTTTTGAATGGTATAGGAGATATTTTCAAAACTTAGACGTTGATAATTTTTCAGAAAATCAAATAGAGGAGTACATAAGTTTATGGAAGTAAAATATTGCAGAATTTGCAGATCGAAATTAAATAAGATTATTAATTTTGGAAAAATTGCTCTTGTAAATGATTTTAAAAAAAATGGGAAAAATAAAAAATTTAAAATCTCATTAAGTTTTTGTTCAAAATGTAAGCATGTTCAAATACCAAACTTAGTTAATCCAAAAAAATTATTCGAAAACTATATTTGGGAAACTGGAATATCAAAAACAAATAATGATATTATCTTAGATTTAATTGATAAATTAAAAAAATTTGGTTTATCAAAAAAATCTAGTGTTTTAGATATCGCTAGCAATGATGGAATTTTACTCAAATTATTTAAATTAAAAACAGGATGTTTTACACTTGGAGTGGACCCAGCAAAAAATCTTGCAAAAAAAGCAAATCAAAAAGGTTTAAAAACGCTTGCCAAATTTTTTAATTATCAGTTTTCAAAAATTTTAAAAGAAAAATTTGGTAATTTTGATTTTATCACTGCAAGAAATGTTGTAGCACATGTTACCAATCCAAATGAAATTTTTAGTGGCGCTAATAACTTACTTTCAACAAATGGAGTCTTTGTAGTTGAGGTGCCCCATTTATTAAACATTATTAAGGAAAATCAGTATGATAACATTTATCACGAGCATATTGGATTTCACTCTTTAAAATCTCTGGTGGATTTGGCAAATAAAAATGGGCTTACAGCTTTTAAAGTTCAAAAGATCGACTCTCAAGGAGGATCATTAAGATGTTTCTTTAAAAAAAGCAGTTGTTACAAGCTTAATCCTGATAAATCAATTCAATTAAACCTGGCTTATGAAAAAAGAAATAAATTGTTTGATAAAAATAGTCTTAAAAAATATAAATTAAAGATCAATAATCATAGGAAAAATTTTTTAGGATTTTTAAAAAAATTGAAAAAAAAAAAGAAAAAAATCTCTATTTATGGAGCTTCAGGAAGAGGCCAATCTTTATTGCAATTTTCTAATATAGGGAACAAAATAATTGATACGGCATATGATAAAAGTAAAATGAAACAACTAAGAAAAACTCCTGGAACCTACATCACAGTGAATGACCCAAAAAAAATTAGTAGGAAAAATATAGACTATCTTCTGATTTTATCTTGGAATTTACAAAAAGAAATAATAAAACAGGAATCTGTTTTTAGGGAAAACGGTGGAAGGTTCATTGTCCCTTTTCCATCACCTAAAATAATAAAATAAAATGAAAGTTGTAATTCTTGCAGGGGGATTTGGAACTAGACTTTCAGAATATACTAATGAAATACCTAAACCAATGGTGCCAATAGGAGGTAAACCTATATTAGAACATATAATGGAAATTTATTCTAATTTTGGTCATAACGATTTTTATGTAGCAGCCGGATATAAACAAGAAGTAATTCGAGATTATTTTAAAAATAAAAAAAAAAATTGGAATATTACTATAGAAGATACAGGAGCTGGAACTCTGACCGGAGGTAGATTGAAAAAATTAGAAAAATATTTAAAAGACAATACTTTTAGTTTAACTTATGGAGATGGTGTTTCAGATTTAAATTTTGATAAGCTTTTAAACTTTCATAAATCTAATAAAAAATTAGCAACGATTACAGCTGTCAGACCTCCAGCTAGATTTGGAGCATTAGAAATAAATAATAATGTTGTAATAAAATTTGAAGAAAAAATTCAGTCAGATGAAAATTGGATAAACGGCGGCTTTTTTATTTTTGAACCAAAAATTTTTGATTATTTAAAAGATGATAAAACCATCCTTGAAAAGGAACCTTTAGAAAAATTGTCAGAAAAAAAAGAACTTGTTGCTTACAAACACTATGGATTTTGGCAGTGCATGGACC
>MDTB01159958.1_pt1 | contig 35828 bp, 42 predicted proteins | sample 811161 | NCBI WGS metagenome assembly MDTB01 (sample SAMN05326650, study PRJNA326480) | marine metagenome | isolation source: seawater | place: Mediterranean Sea | collected 2009 | reverse complement strand
TTCAAAAACTTTTACAATGTAAAAAATCTTATACATCTGATTATTTAAGTGGTAGAAGAAAAATTAGTATCCCCAATACCAGAAAACCACCGGATGGTAGATGGTTTAGAGTATTTGGAGCAGAGGGAAACAATTTAAAACAAGTAGACTTCAAAATGCCAGTTAGTCGACTAGTGTGTGTTACAGGAGTATCAGGGTCAGGAAAGTCTAGTTTGATAAATGGGGTGGTCTCAAAAGCAATAAAACTTTCAAAAAAGAAAACTTTTACGAATGAAGAGACCTCAGTTTCATCAAATTTAAAGTATATTTCCGTTGAAGGATTTGAATATTTTGAAAATTTAATTTCTGTAAATCAAAAACCTATTGGAAAAACACCTAGAAGTAATCCTGCCACCTATTTAAGCTTGTTTAACTATATAAGAGAAATTTTTGCGTCTTGTAGAATGTCCAAAGAAAGGGGATACAACGTTAGTAGATTTTCTTTCAACATAAAAGGAGGTAGATGTGAGTCCTGCCAGGGTGATGGTTCAATCAAAATCGAAATGCATTTTTTGCCGGACGTATTTATTAAATGTGATGCTTGTAAAGGGCAACGCTTTAGCAGAGAAACACTGGAAATTAGATGGAGAGGGAAAAATATTTTTGAAGTTTTGTCAATGACAGTTGAAGAAGCTCATAAATTTTTCTATTCCCATACACTTATCGAGAGAAAGCTAAAAACATTAATTGATGTTGGCTTAAATTACATCAAATTAGGGCAAAGCTCAACAACTTTATCAGGGGGAGAAGCTCAAAGAATAAAGCTTGCAAATGAGCTTTCTAAAAGAAATACAGGTAACACTCTTTATGTTCTTGACGAACCAACAACTGGACTCCATTTTCATGATATTTCTATTTTACTTAAAACCCTTATAAAACTAAGGGACAGTGGTAATTCTATTCTGATAATAGAACACAACTTAGACGTGATAAAAACAGCAGATTGGATTATTGATATGGGTCCAGAGGGAGGAAGTAAAGGAGGAAAAATAATTGCTGAAGGACCTCCAGAGGAGATACTTAAGGAGGAAAACAATTTTACTGGATTTTATTTAAAAAAACTTTTTTCTAAATAAATCCACCATAAAAGAAGATTAACTGGTTAGAGAGGTTTTTCCCATTAAAAACTCATCTATTACTCTGGCTGACTCTCTACCCTCTCTAATTGCCCAAACAACCAATGACTGACCTCTTCTCATATCACCTGCAGTGAAAACTTTATTTACGTTTGTTTGGTATGCTTTTTCACCATTAGTGGAGGCGTTAGCATTACCCCGAGAATCTTTGTCAACTCCAAAAGAGTCCAGTAAAAAACTCATTGGAGAAACAAAGCCCATTGCAAGTAAAACAAGATCAGCAGGATAAATTTCCTCACTACCTGGAACCTCCTCAAAATTTTTATCTTTCCATTGAACCTTACAAGCTCTGAGGCCAACAACTTTTCCATCTTTTTCAATAAACTCTTTTGTCGCTATAGCAAATTCTCTTTCACAGCCCTCCTCATGACTTGAGGATGTTCTTAGTTTTTGAGGCCAGTATGGCCAAACAAGTCCCTTTTCTTCACTATCAGGAGGTGTAGGCATCAATTCAAATTGAGTAACTGATTTGGCTCCATGTCTGTTGGAGGTGCCAACACAGTCAGAACCAGTGTCTCCTCCACCAATGACTACTACATGTTTGCCATCAGCTCTAATTTGATTATTTAATGTATCACCAGCATTAATTTTATTCTGTAGAGGCAAGAAGTCCATTGCGTAATGAACACCCTCTAGGTTTCTACCGGGAACGGGCAAATCCCTTGGTTGTTCAGCACCGCCAGTTAGAAGTACGGCATCATATTCATTTAATAGTTCTTTAGCAGATATAACTTCTTTATTGTCAGAGTTTAATTGTTTAATCTTTTTACTATTAGAGACAAGCACGCTAGTTTTGAATTCAACACCCTCAACCTTCATCTGCTGAACTCTTTTATCAATATGAGATTTTTCCATTTTAAAATCGGGGATGCCATACCTTAATAGGCCACCAACTCTATCATTTTTTTCGAAAACTGTGACTGTGTGGCCCACTCTAGCTAACTGTTGGGCCGCAGCCATTCCAGCGGGTCCTGAACCAACAATAGCAACCTTCTTAGAGGTTTTTAATGAAGAAGGCTTTGGGATAACTAAGTTGTTTTTCCAACCATAATCAATAATTGCTTGTTCAATTGATTTGATACCTACTGGAAGATCGTTGTAGTTTAGAGTACAGGCTGCCTCGCAAGGTGCAGGACAAACTCGTCCAGTGAACTCAGGAAAATTGTTGGTACTGTGTAAAACATCTAAAGCAGTTTTCCAGTCTAAATCATAAACAAGGTTGTTAAAATCTGGGATTACATTATTTACTGGACAACCGTTATTACAAAATGGTGTACCGCAATCCATACATCTAGCAGCTTGTTTTTTTGCTTTTTCAGGATTTAAATAACCAACAAATTCACGGTAATGATTAACCCTTTTTTTGGGGTCTTCATAATCCAATTCAACTCTCTCTAATTCTAAAAACCCAACAGGATTACCCATTCTCCCCCCAAACAAATTAAGATTATTAGTCTAACTAGGCATCAAACTAGCTGTTTAGTTCCCTCAGCTTTGTCTTTTTGCAGTTCACTGAGAGCGCGTTTGTACTCATGAGGAAAAACTTTCACGAAACTCTTTAAGCTTTTTTCCCAATTATCTAAGATATTTTTTGCTAAAACACTTTTTGTCCAATAAAAGTGATCTTTAATCAAACTTTTCAATTGTACTTCATCAAACTCTCCAAGATGTCTGAGTTCCTGTGGGAATTTTTCCTTTTGTTCTCTAACTGGCATTAAAACTTCAAGATCCACCATAGAAAGGTTTGTATTGATTTCTAGTTTTTTATTTGGATCGAAGACGTAGGAGATTCCACCTGACATGCCTGCAGCAAAATTTCTACCGGTTAAACCTAGAACAACTACAGTACCACCTGTCATATACTCACAGCCATGATCACCCACCCCTTCAATTACTGCCTTAGCACCCGATAATCTCACAGCAAAACGTTCACCGGCGACTCCGCTCAAAAAAGCCTCACCCGCAGTCGCACCATAAAGGACAGTGTTGCCTACAATTATATTCTCATGTGAAGGGCCAACAAAATCAGGACTTGGGCGAACTACAATTCTGCCACCCGACAAACCCTTGCCTGTGTAGTCATTGGCTTCACCTTGAAGATTTAGAGTAACCCCCTTAGCAAGGAATGCACCAAAGGATTGACCACCAGTACCTTCCAAATCAATATTTAACGTATTGTCATCTAACCCGTCAGGGTATTTTCTTATTAATTCTCCCGATAATAGAGCCCCAACTGTTCTGTTAACATTCTTAACCTTTTCCTTAAAGTAGGTATTTTTTTTATGGTGCAATGCATCAAATGACTTTTTTATCAAAATATTGTCCAAAGCTTTCTCTAGACCATGATCTTGTTTAGTTGATTGTCTTATTTGATTTTTATCAGCTAAAGGCATGTAGAAAAGTTTTGAAAAATCGAGCCCCTTAGCTTTCCAATGATCTAAACCTTTTTTTGTATTCAATAGGTTGGCATTTCCAACTAGCTCGTCAAACTTTGATACTCCCAATTTAGCCATAATTTGACGAGCTTCTTCAGCAACAAAAATGAAGTAGTTTACAACATGTTCAGGTTGGCCACTAAACCTTGCTCTAAGCTTTTTATCCTGCGTTGCAATACCGACAGGACAGGTATTTAGATGACATTTTCTCATCATAATGCAACCTTCGGCAACAAGAGGAGCTGTAGCAAAACCCATTTCATCTGCTCCTAATAGAGCCGCAATAACAACATCTCTACCAGTCTTCATTTGACCGTCAGCCTGCAATCGAACTCTACTTCGTAAACCGTTAATTACTAAAGTTTGTTGTGTCTCTGCTAGTCCAATTTCCCAAGGTGATCCGGCATGCTTGATCGAGGAAAGAGGAGAAGCACCCGTGCCTCCGTCGTGCCCAGCAATAACAATGTGGTCGGATTTTGCTTTTGCTACACCTGCAGCAACTGTTCCAACACCAATTTCTGAAACTAACTTTACTGAGATATCGGCATTTGGTGAAACATTTTTTAAATCATGAATCAATTGAGCAATATCTTCAATGGAATATATATCGTGATGAGGTGGTGGTGAAATTAGTCCGACACCTGGGACAGAATATCTCAAAGAACCGATGTAGTCCGAAACTTTACCTCCCGGAAGCTGGCCTCCCTCTCCAGGTTTAGCTCCTTGTGATATTTTGATTTGGATTTGATCAGCTGAAGCTAAATATTCAGTTGTAACACCAAAACGACCAGATGCAACTTGTTTTATTTTGGATCTGAGACTGTCACCATCTTTTAAAACTACATCCGACTGAATATCTGCATTTGGTAATATTTCTGAAAGTAAGGATCCATTTTTAATAGGGTTTTTACCTAACATTTCAGATCTGTAACGAAATTTATCTTCACCACCCTCACCGGTATTTGACTTTCCACCCAACCTATTCATTGCTACTGCAAGCCCAACATGTGCCTCAGTCGAGATGGAACCTAGTGACATGGCTCCCGTGGCAAATCTTTTAACGATTTCAGAGGCAGGTTCGACATCATTTATTGGTATTGATTTTTTAGGATCGATCTTCAAGGAAAAAAGACCTCGAAGGGTCATGTGACGCTCACTTTGATTATTAATAATTTGAGAGTACTCATCATAGGATGACCAGTCATTTCCTCTAACACTGTGTTGAAGTTTTGCAATTGCATCAGGTGTCCACATATGCTGCTCACCTCTAACACGCCACTCATACTCCCCTCCAACATCTAGTAAATGTTCAGGCTTTAATGTCATACCAAATGCTTTTTTGTGGATTCTAAGAGCCTCTTCAGCAATTTCAAAAACACCAACTCCCTCTATGGCACTATTTGTTCCAGGAAAGTACTTATCAACAGTGTCTTTGTTTATTCCAACCGCTTCAAATATTTGTGCTCCGCAATAGGACATATAGGTTGAAATACCCATCTTGGACATGATTTTTGAAAACCCCTTACCGATTGCCTTGATGTAATTTTTTATGGCATCTTCTTCGGTTATATCTTCTTCAGCCTTGAGAGCTAATTCTTTAATTGTGGAAAGAGCAACATAAGGGTGAATACCCTCTGCACCAAATCCTGCTAAAACGGCAAAATGATGAACCTCTCGAGCAGAGCCCGTCTCCACCACTAAACCTGTTTGAGTCCTCAATCCCTCTGCTATTAAATGTTGATGAACAGCCGAAAGCGCTAATAATGCTGGTATTGCTACAAATTCAGCTGAAATATTTTTATCACTTAATACTATGATGTTGTAGCCGTCTCTGACTGCATCAGCCGCTGCTGCACATAGGCTAGATAATTGTGCTTCTATTCCGTCACTTCCCCATTCAACTGGAAAACAAATCCCGAGGTTTTTGCTGTTAAACTTATTTTTTGTAAACTCATGGATTTTTTCTAGTTTTTGCATATCTGAAAAATCCAAAATGGGCTGAGATACCTCCAATCTTAAAGGAGGATTTACTTGGTTAATATCAAGCAAATTTGGTTTTGGTCCAATAAAACTAATCAAAGACATTACAATGGATTCTCGAATTGGGTCTATTGGCGGATTAGTAACTTGAGCAAACAGCTGTCTGAAGTAGTTATACAAGATTTTGTTGTGGTTGGACAACACTGCCAAGGGAGTGTCATTGCCCATAGAACCAGTTCCTTCTTGTCCGTTAATGAACATAGGTGTCAATAAAAACTTAATATCTTCTTTTGAAAAACCAAAAGCTTTTTGTTTTTCAATGAGTGAGGAGTTGCTTATTTCTTGAGATTCTTGTGTTCTTGTAACATTTAAATCAGCTAATTTAATTGTTAAATTTTCAACCCAGTTTTTATACGGCCTAGCCTTGGAGATACTGGTTTTTAATTCTTCATCATCTATTAATTTACCCTGCTCCAAATCAACTAAAAACATTTTTCCAGGCTGTAATCTCCATTTTTTTACAATAGAACATTCAGGGATAGGCAAAACCCCAGTTTCAGAGGCCATAACAACAAATCCGTCGTCTGTAACACAATATCTTGATGGTCTTAATCCATTTCTATCAAGAGTGGCTCCTATCTGTTTTCCATCGGTAAAAACCATTGAGGCAGGACCATCCCAGGGTTCCATCATAGGAGCATGATACTCATAAAATGCTTTACGACCAATATCCATGAGGTTGTTTTGTTCCCAAGGCTCGGGCATCATCATCATTACAGCTTGAGCAAGTGAATAACCAGATGCAGTTAATAATTCAAGACAATTATCAAATATAGCAGTGTCGGATTGATCGAAATTGTTAATTGGATAAAGCTTTTTTAAATCATCTCCAAGAACCGGTGAGGACATGACTCCCTGCCTAGCTCGTAGCCAATTAAGGTTACCTTTTACTGTATTTATCTCACCGTTATGAGCCACTAGTCGAAATGGATGTGCCAAAGACCATTCAGGGAAGGTATTTGTTGAGAATCTTTGGTGAACTAAAGCAAGGGCTGATACACAAGACATATCCTGCAAATCTAGATAAAACTGTCCGACCTGATTTGATAGAAGTAGTCCCTTATAAACAATTGTTCTACTTGAAAAAGACGGAATGTAGAACTCTTTACCATGCTTTAAATTTAGTTTTTTAATATCAGAACATACGATTTTTCTAATTACGAATAATTTGCGTTCTAAGGCATCCTGAACAAGAATGTCGGGGCCTCTCCCAACAAAAAATTGCCTGATAATTGGTTTTTTTTCAATCACCCGAGGTGAAATAGGCATATTTTCATCCGTAGGAACATCTCTCCACCCCAAAAGTCTTTGGCCTTCTAACTCTATCGCTCTTTTTATTGCATTTTCGCATGCAAGTCTCGAAGCCCTCTCCTTGGGGAGAAATACCATACCAACACCGTATTCACCAACACGAGGTAATTCAATACCAATTTTTTTTGTTTCTTTTCTAAAAAAATTATCCGGTATTTGAATAGTAATTCCTGCTCCATCACCCATTAATGGATCAGCTCCAACTGCTCCTCTGTGATCAATATTTCGAAGGATATCTAAACCCTTTTTAATGATCTTATGAGTTTTTTTTCCTTGAATTTGAGCGATAAAACCTACACCGCAAGAGTCATGTTCGTTTGAGGGACTATATAATCCAAATTTTTCAGCTTGATATTTGTTCATTATTTAAATGAAAATTGATGGGAACATTAATATATACTATTTTGACAAATAAAAACCATAAACTAAATCAAACAAATCCTACTGGGGATGGCCATGAAACTTTTCTTGGAAACCATTTTTCGTGTAAGGTAGCTGCATGTCTGTCAGTCATTGCAGCAATTGAGTCGGCAACTAGCCTCAATAATTGAGAATCGGTGTAACTATTTTTTTCATTTATCATCTTGTCAAACAAATTTTTTATCACATCCTCGGCTACAAAAGTCATTTCTAAAACAGTTGGGTGTTTATACATCTTTTCATGCAGAAACCTTTTAAGCTGATTGACATTTTCTTTCATGTAACCAGAAAAACCAACTAAGGGTTTGGAATAGCACCTAACATCTTCAATCGACTTAATATCTGCATGTAGTAAAGAAGTTTTAGTTGCAAAAACTAAGTCCTCTACCTGAGCATTAATCATACGTCGAATTATTTCTGAATTTCTGCGATTCTCATCAATCCCCGGAAAAAGTTTGTTGACAATTTTAGTGTGTTTAATAGCCTCAGGTATATAAAGAACCTCTTCAAAATTTAATAATCCAGCTCGAAGCCCGTCGTCAAGATCGTGGTGGTTATAAGCAATTTCATCAGCTAAATTTGATAATTGGGCCTCTAAGCTAGGGTTGCCTCCGTCAATGAACCTTTGGGCAACGGATCCTAATTTTTTTGCAGCAGTTTTTGAACACCTTTTCAAAATTCCCTCTCTTGTCTCATAACACAAATTCAACCCATCAAATTCAGCATATTTACACTCTAGTAAATCCACAATTCTCAAACTTTGTATATTGTGTTCAAATCCATTAGAATTTGCATCTATTTTTTTCATACATTTATTTAATGCAAATTGTCCTGCATGGCCAAAAGGAGTATGTCCTAAATCATGAGACAAACATAACGCTTCAGTTAAATCCTCATTTAAAAATAGTCTTCTTGCACATGTTCTAGCTATTTGAGAAACTTCTAGACTATGAGTCAATCTTGTTCTAAACAAGTCCCCCTCATGATTAATGAAAACTTGAGTCTTATGCATTAGCCTTCTAAAAGCACTTGAATGTAAGACTCTGTCTCTATCTCTTTGAAAGTTGCTTCTACCAAGAGAAACAGGTTCATTAAACCTTCTACCCTTAGTTAGAGCTGAGTCAGCAGCATAATTAGACAAGTTCAAAGTTTTCCCTTGAATAAAGCTGCAGAAATTACTTCATTATTTAGAGGAAGTAATTTTGCTTTCCCTATTGAATCAAGAACTACATAGTAAATGATCTTACCTTTGATTTTTTTATCATTTGACATCAGTCTTAAGTAATGTTTCGCTGTCCAATCAGGCCAAATAAGTGGAAGACCTGCTAACTTGATCAAGCTAGCAATTCTCTTTTCATCACTTTTATTTATCAGTCCAAGATGGACTGATAACTTACTTGCCATAACCATTCCGCAACCTACTGCCTCTCCGTGCAACCACTGTCCGTAACCCAAACCATTTTCAATTGCATGACCAAAGGTGTGACCAAAATTTAATAGTGCTCTAGCCCCACTCTCCTTTTCGTCCATCGCAACAATTTGAGCTTTAATTTTACAAGACCTTTTGATGGCCTCAGCTAATATTATTGGTTCCCTTTGAACTAATTCTAAAATATTTTTCTCAATCCAAATAAAAAAATCTTTATCTGCAATACAGCCATACTTGATAATTTCCGCAATTCCGGAATAAAACTCTCTCTTTGGTAAAGTTCTGAGCGTTTCAATGTCAATAATTACAGATTTGGGTTGATAAAATGCCCCTATCATATTTTTACCCAGCTCATGATTTACAGCAGTCTTTCCTCCAACTGAAGAATCAACTTGAGACAGAAGAGTGGTTGGAATTTGTAAGTAATTAATACCGCGTTGGTAACATGCCGCAGCAAATCCAGCCATATCTCCAATAACTCCCCCACCTAAAGCAACAAGAACAGCATCACGTCCGATTTTGTTTTTTAGCATCTCATCAAAAATTGTTTTTAATACCGCAAGAGACTTATTTTTTTCTCCATCAGGTAGGATAATTGAGAAGTGTTCACAGTTATTATTTTCTAATACTTTCGAGAGTTTGCCCAAGTGTAAAGGAGCTACAATTTCATTTGTAACTATCACAACTTGACTATGTTTAAAGAGTGGCATCAGGTATTCGCTCTTACTCAAGAGGTTTTTCCCAATGAAAATTGTATAACTTCTATTCCCCAGATCAACTAGAACTTTAGAAAATAACTTTCCGCACATACTCTGAAATACCCTTAATTTTGTATTTATTTCGATTTAATAACTATTTCTATTTGTTTTACCACCTGCTTAATTGAGTCTTTACCCACTGTGACAACATGATCAGCTAACTCTTTGTAAATAGGGTCTCTGAGTAGAAATAAATCCTCAATTGTTTTTTTTAAATTTTTTGACGAATTTAAAATCGGTCTAGAGTCATCAGCTTTGAGCCTCTTCCATATTGACATAGGTTCAGCAAATAAATAAACAACAAAACCTTGGCTTATAAGTTTTCGATTTTTAAGTTCAATAGGAGCTCCTCCTCCAGAAGCTATAACTTGATTTTTATTCTTCATTATTTCGTCAAGTATTTTATGTTCTCTGATTCTAAAACCATTTTCCCCCTCAACGTCAAAAATAACGTTTATGTTTGTACCACAACGTCTTTCAACTAAGTGATCAGTGTCAATAAAAGTCCATCCAATTCTTTGAGCAAGTTTTTTACCAACTGTGGTTTTGCCAGCCCCCATAAGACCAATTAAAATTATATTCTCCATTTTCTCCCTCTCACTTCAAAATCAGCCTAACAGGGGATACACTCTATATTGTGATCCGATTTATAACAAATATTTGCCTATGTAGTGCATTTACTCTCATCTCAATTATTGCAATAACTGGGGTAGTTTTTGCAACTGCCTTTCCTAAGATACCAGAGGTGTCAAAATTACTTGAATACCAACCTAAAATGCCTCTAAGAATAATGACTGCTGATGGAGTTCTCATAGCAGAGTTTGGTAGGGAAAGACGTAAATTAGTTAATTTTAACCAAGTACCAAAAATTTTAGTCGAAGCAATCTTAGCCGCAGAGGATGACCGTTTTTTTAAGCACCAAGGAATCGATATAAATGGAATTCTCAGATCAGCAATCAATAATATTTTAAAAGGAAGTAAAGCACAGGGCGGAAGTACGATAACTATGCAGGTCGCAAGAAACTTTTATCTATCTTCAGAAAAAACATTCACAAGGAAAATTTATGAAGTTTTACTTGCATTGGAAATTGAGAGAAAACTTTCAAAAAAACAGATACTTGAATTATATATAAACCAGATTTATTTGGGAAAAAGAGCCTACGGGTTTGCTTCAGCCGCACAAATATATTTTGCAAAGCCTTTACCCAACATAAATATTGCTGAAGCAGCAATGTTGGCTGGTTTACCAAAAGCCCCATCTGCATTCAATCCTTATAAGAACCTCAGAAGAGCTACACTGAGACAAAGATACGTTCTCGGAAGGATGTATAAATTAGGAAAAATTTCTTTGTCACAATATCAAAATGAATTTAACAGAAAACTCATTTTTAAAAGAGGAATGGGGCAGAAATTTGCAAATATTTTTCCTGTCAAAGCTGATCATTTGGCGGAAATGGTTAGACAACAAGTATTTAATGAATTTGGCGAAAATACTTATAATTTAGGTTTGACAGTTTTTACGACAATTAGAGCCGATGAACAAAGAGCTGCTCATTTAGCTCTGAGAAATGGGGTTTTGTCTTATGATAAAAAAAATGGTTATAGAGGGCCTGAGGGGTTTATAAAATTACCAAACGATGCTAGTGCTGCGAAGGAAGTAATCGCTGATAAACTTTCCTCCATACCCGATAGTCTAGATATTTTAGCTGCCATAGTGACTAAAATAGAAGAGGGGAAAGTTACAGTATCCAGGGGAGAAGAAAATCCATTAATAATAGAAAAGTCTGGTGTTAGTTTTGCTAATGACTTTTTTAGTAAAAAAACTTCTCGGTCCAAAAGGATAAGACGGGGTTCAATTATCAGAATTAGACCAAATAAAGAAAATAGATATGAGATTACCCAAATGCCTGAAGTGCAAGCGGCATTGGTCGCTCTGCAGACAAATAATGGGGCTGTAAGGGCCTTGGTTGGAGGCTTTGATTTTCAATCAAATAAATATAACCGGGTAACCCAAGCATATAGACAACCAGGATCTTCAATTAAACCGTTTATCTTTGGTGCAGCATTAGAAAAAGGCTTTTCAACAAAAACACTAATTAGTGATTTGCCAGTAAATTTTGATCCTTATTCTACTGGTGGTATCTTATGGGAACCAAAAAATTTTAATAATCTTTATTTAGGACCTATAAGTTTAAAAGAGGCACTTACAAAGTCACAAAATATGGTCGCAATTCGCGTTGTGAAAAAAATTACACCTCAATATGCTCAGGATTATATAAAAAGATTTGGATTTGAAGCAGAAAGAAATCCTGCCTTGTTCTCGCTTGCCTTGGGTTCTGGTGCAATTACCCCACTCCAACTAGTTGCTGGTTATAGTTCCATAGCTAATGGGGGTTTCTACACAAAGCCATATTTTATAGATAGAATTTTGGACTATTCAGGAAAATTAGTCAGACGTTATCAACCATTGAAAGCTGGAGACGAAGATAACCGTATCATAGACCCTAGACATGCATTCATACTGCACAACATGTTAAGTGATGTAGTTTATTCTGGTACAGCACGCAAAGCCAAAGTCCTGGAAAGGCCTGATTTAGCTGGTAAAACAGGAACGACGAATGACGCTGTAGATGCATGGTTTGCAGGTTATCAACCTGCTATTGCAGCTGTAACATGGTTTGGATATGATAATCCAAAATCACTCGGAGAAAAACAAACTGGTAGTGCCATAGCTCTTCCAATATGGATAGATTTCATGCAAGAGTCTTTAAAACGTCAACCCATAATTTTTCAGCCTGAACCTCCCGGAATCATTCGAATTAACGATGGCTTGTTCACTGCTGAAAGCCTACCCACAAATTCTAACGAATCTTTGGATGTAAATTTATTGGATTTTGAACAAGATTTTTGAGAGTTTACAAGAATGATCAAGAAAAATCTCTCTGAATAAACCATTTCCTCGGCTATCTACCCACTTGTTATTCACATAATTAAAATGAAATGCACCAAGTTCGGAAGCCATCCAAAGTTGTAACATTGGCGTTTGTGCATTTAAGATTATTTTCTTTTCAGTTTCGAATTCTATTTCAAGGACATTAGCGTCCCTCATTATTTCAATTATAAGGTCATGTTGTTCATTCCAAATATCTATGGTGCTCTCAATAAAATGAAATGTTTTGTCTATTTCCTGTAAAAATTCTGTATCATTCATAAGCTTTACCAACAAAAATTAGCGACTATTGTTAATCTAATCAATTAAATTAAGATCATATAGTGAAAAAAAATTTTCTCTTTATATATTTCATAGTTATAGGTTCAGTAGTTTCGGCTTGTGGGCAGAAAGGGCCTTTAGTTTTACCAGAGAAACAATTCATCATTAAAGAAAATTCAGAGTCCGAAAAAAATAATTAAATCCCAATAAAATGAAGTTCAACAAAAACATTCTACCCTCTTCCTTTCAAATAAAGAATGGGAAATTATTTTGTGAGTCTGTGGAGATCGAAAATCTTGCATTGTTTCATGGTACTCCTTTGTTCATTTATTCGGAGAGAGCTATTACCGATGCTTTCTTAAAAATGAAAAAGATAGTCTCAAATTGGCCAGTAGATATTTGTTATGCAGTTAAGGCTAACCCTACAATTTCAATCTTAAATTTGCTTGGAAAACTTGGCTCTGGTTTTGACGTTGTGTCAGGTGGTGAGCTTTCGAGGGTATTAAAAGCCGTAAAAAATCCAAAAAAAGTAGTTTTTTCTGGGGTTGGAAAGTCTGAGGAGGAATTAGAGTTAGCCATTAGATCGAATATTTTTTGTATAAATGTTGAAAGCGTTTCTGAATTACATAAAATCAACAAAGTTTCAAGAAAAAATAACTGCTTTACACCCATATCTATAAGAATTAATCCTGATATAAATCCCAAAACGCACCCATACATATCTACTGGGCTTAAGGATAACAAATTTGGGCTTTCTTTTGATCAGGCAAGAGAAGCTTATAAATTAGCATCAAAGCTTAGTCATACGAAAATAATTGGTGTTGACTGTCATATTGGTTCGCAAATAATGGATATAGATCCATATCTAGAATCAACAAGGAAAATATTAAGTTTTGTTGAATCAGTTAAAGAAATTGATAAAGAAAACTTTCATATTGATTTGGGTGGGGGTATTGGTATCTGTTACAAAGATGAGAAACCGCCAGAATTGGATAAATTTTTTGGGTCGATCTTAGATACTATTGATAAATGGAGTAAAAAAAAATCTCATAAAGTCCCAAGAATAGTATTTGAATTAGGTAGATCAATAATCGGTCCTGCTGGTCTTCTAGTTTGTAAAGTTCTTACTTTAAAGAAAGGAACTGAAAATTACGATAAAAATTTTATTGTCGTTGATGCTGCAATGAATGATTTAATGAGACCATCACTTTATGATGCTTATCACGAGATTTTCCCCTTAACTAGATTAAACAAAAGTAATTCAGATAAATGTTGGGATGTGGTCGGACCAATTTGTGAGACTGGCGACTGGTTAGGTAAGGGGAGGTACATTCATACCAATGAGGGAGATTTTCTTGCAGTTGCTTCAGCTGGAGCTTATGGTTCATCAATGGCTTCCAACTACAATAGTAGAGCCAGACCTGCAGAATTAATTATCAGAGAAAATGGCAAAGTAGACATAATAAAAAAAAGGGAATCTTTTGAAGACTTAATAAAAAACGAAACCTAACATTAGAAAAATTTTTTTAAGTTCATTCCTCTATACAAACTCTCAACTTCATCTAAATAACCATTAAACATTAGCGTTTTATGTCTTTTAGAAAAAATTCCTCCCTCTCCTATTCGTCTTTCAGTTGCCTGTGACCATCTCCGATGAGGAACATTTGGATTAACATTAGAGTAGAATCCGTACTCACCGGGAGCAGAGTCAACCCAGCTGGTTAAAGGCATCTTTTCGACTAATTTAATTTTTACAATTGATTTAGCGCTTTTGAATCCATACTTCCAAGGCACGATAACTCGCACTGGAGCACCATTTTGATTTGGGAGTCGTTTTCCGTAAAGTCCAAAAGTGAGTAATGTTAAAGGATGATAGGCCTCATCCAGCCTCAAAGCTTCCTTATAGGGCCAATTTAGTACTGGATTAAAACCCCCAATGCCTGGCATTTGTTGTGGATCAGCTAAAGTGGTGAATTCAACAAATTTTGCAGAACCTAATGGTTTAACAATATCTAAAAGTTTTTTAAATGAATACCCAATCCAAGGAATAACCATTGACCACCCCTCTACACATCTCAAACGATAAATTCTCTCTTCCATTGCAGATATTTTGAACAACTGGTCTAAATCAAACCTCTTGGCTTTTGAAACCAAACCTTCAATTTCTATTGACCAGGGATCAGTCTTTAAAAACTTGGGTGCAAACTTGCTTGGATCCGATTTTCCTGTACCAAACTCATAATAGTTATTGTAGGTTGTAACGTCGTTGTATTTGGTTAGAGGGGTGATTACATACCTGCTCTTTTTGTGCTCTATTATTGAGGTAGAGTTACTGTTTTTATTATTATTTTTAAACTCGTCAGCATGTAAATATGAAAAACTTGTCAATCCGGGAGCAGTTAAGATTGATTTAAAGATGAGCCTTCTTTTTTTATAGTACTTTTCATCAGTAATTGGTAAGTTTAAATTTTTTTGACAAGATTTCATGTTGTTATGTTAAAAAGTTTTACCTTAGACCAGCTAAGTATTCGGAAACAGCATTAATCTGTTCTTCCGTCATCCTACCTGCGATTGACATCATTTGTTTGTTGTTGGCCCTAATACCTTTTTTAAACGATAAAAGGGTTGTCTTTGTATATTCAAAGTATTGGCCCCCAACACGAGGATATTGATCGGGTATACCAGCACCTCTAGGTCCGTGACATGATGAGCAAGAAGGTATTCCATTATCTATGTCACCACCTTTATAAAGAGACTCACCAACTTTAGCTAAGTCTATATTTTTGGCGTAGGAGGGACTAATCTTCTGTTGGCTGTAATAAGAAGCTAGATCTTCAATTTCTTCGTCACTTAAAGCAGATGCAAAAACGACCATAACAGCATTCTCTCTCATAGCTTTTTCATCCCCTGCTTTTACTTGAAAGTTATGTAGCTGTTTTGAAATATAGGCAGCATGCTGACCTGCCAGGATAGGATTTGTTGGTATTATGCTGTTACCGTCAATGGCATGGCAACCAGCACAAATACCAGCAGCAGTTTGTTTGCCTTTTTCAGGATCGCCCAAATAAACTTCTTTATTAGTTGGGTTTTTACTCATTGAAACACTTGAAAAAACTAGAAGTAAACTCAGCAGCATGGATTTAAAAAGATGGTTAAGACGTACAAATCGACTATTTCTCACACACCATAGGTAAGAAAATACCTTTTGTTTTTTTAAATTACTTGTTATCGCTAAAACCAAATATTGAATCACGAACAAAGCCCCCTTTATTATTTTGATCAGATATACAATTGCAGTGTGCTCACAATATCGAAAATACTATTAAGATAGGTTTTAACACTGGAAACTAGTATTTAATATTATAGATGACTAAGTTAAAAGCAAACAGCTCTGAATTTTTGTTGCAAAATGTATCATTTTTAAAAAGCACAACTAATCCTAGAAACTTTCCATCAAGCGAAATACCAGAAATAGCAATAGTTGGAAGATCAAATGCTGGAAAAAGTTCCGTCTTAAATACGCTTTGTAAAAGAAAGCAACTAGCCTACACTTCGAAAACTCCCGGTAAAACCCAACTAATTAATTTTTTTTCTATTATTGGTAAAGAAACTGAAATTGCAAGAATAATTGATTTACCAGGTTACGGTTATGCAAAAGTAGATAAATCGACTAAAAATTTTTGGAATAGCTCTCTTTTAAAATTTCTATTGGAAAGAGAAAATTTAGTTGGAATTATTTTGGTTACGGACTTACGACACCCATTGGGTAAACTGGACCAAAATCTTTTTTTAAGTGTTTGTCATAGATCCTTGTATTTTCACTTATTATTCAATAAGTCAGATAAACTAAAAAAGTTAAAACAAACTCAAAACTTAAACAAAGCTATACAAGATTTCTTCAACAATATGCCAAAATCCAGTAAAAAAGTCAGCTATTCAACTTTTTCATCAACTAAAAAAATTGGGATCGATGAACTTTCTTCCGTTTTAGATTCTTGGCTTGTTCAAAACAGTATCCACTCAAATCATTTGAGTTGAGATTTTACATAATTTTTAATAAAGAGGTTAATAAATTGAAAAAATACCCAACAATTAGGCCTAGAAGAAATAGACTTGACGATTGGGGTAGGAGACTTACTGCCGAGAATACCCTTACAACTAACGACTTAATTCTTCCTTTGTTTCTTATAGACGGAAAAAAGAAAAAAGAGAAAATTCACTCTATGCCTGATGTTTTCAGGTTTTCACTTGACGAATTATTGTTACAAATTGAAAAAATAGTTTCTAGTAAAATACCTGCAATAGCATTATTTCCAAATGTCGAAAACAGTTTGAAAGATGCAACTGGTTCTGAGGCTTTAAATCCTAATGGAATTATTCCTAAAGCTATATTAGCTATAAAAAAAGAATTTCCAAAATTAGGGGTTATGACAGACATCGCTTTAGATCCATACACTTCTCATGGTCAAGATGGATTAATTAACCAGAGTGGTTATGTTCTAAATGATGAAACCGTGGAAATTTTAAAAAGACAAGCGCTATTACATGCAGAAATGGGGGTTGATATAGTTGCTCCCTCCGATATGATGGATGGCCGAATTGGTGTCATACGAGATGCATTAGAGAACAACGCTCACTCATTAACGAGAATAATGGCCTATTCGGCTAAGTATGCATCAAACTTTTACAGTCCATTTAGAGATGCAGTTGGCACAACTGAAAATCTAAGTAGTTTCGATAAGAAAAACTATCAAATGAATTTTGCTAATTCCGAGGAGGCGCTTCTTGAGGCAGAACTTGACATTAATGAGGGAGCAGACATGATTATGGTTAAGCCGGGACTACCCTACCTCGATATTATTCAAAAAATTAAGACAAAATTTAAGATGCCTACCTTCGCATATCAGGTTAGTGGAGAATACTCAATGATTAAAGCAGCTTCAAGTAATAAATATTTAGATGAAAAAAAAGTTGTTATGGAAACTTTAATCTCATTTAAACGTGCTGGCTGCGACGGTATTTTATCTTACTTCTCTCTATCTGTTGCCAACTGGATAAACAAACAAGAAGTTCAATAAAATTTCAAAACCTATTACTGACTTTCTAAAGTAGTTTCAGGACGATCGACTAACTCCATAAGAGCCATCGGGGCGGAATCACCATTTCTAAATCCATTTTTATATATCCTACAGTACCCACCTGGTCTCTTAGAATATCTTGGGCCCAACTCATCAAAAAGTTTAACCACCATTTTCCTATCTCTTAATCTGGAAAAGGCAAGTCTTTTGTTTGAGAGGGTTGGCTTTTTACTTAAGGTGATTAAGGGCTCTATGACTTTCCTTAACTCCTTAGCTTTTGGAAGTGTAGTTTTGATCCTTTCATGTAGGATTAAGGAGTTTGTCATATTTCTGAACATTGCTAACCTATGACTGGAGGTTCTATTTAGTTTTCTTAATCCATGACGATGTTTCATTGTGTTTTACTCCAATTAATGTTCGAAACCGGTTGGAGGCCAACTTTCTAGCTTCATTCCAAGGGTTAAACCTTTAGTTGCTAAAATTTCCTTTATTTCATTTAATGACTTTCGGCCTAAATTTGGAGTTTTTAAAAGTTCATTTTCTGATCTCTGGATTAGATCTCCAATGTAATATATACTCTCAGCTTTCAAACAGTTTGCAGACCTGACTGTAAGTTCTAAATCATCTACAGGTCTTAAAAGAGTTGGATCAAAAAGTTGTCCCTTGGGTTGCTCGTCTTCAGGCTCACCTTTATCTAATGCAGCAAAAACTGTTAGCTGTTCGACAAGAATTCTAGCTGCATGCTTTACGGCATCTTCAGGACTGATAACACCATTAGTTTCAACTTCCATAACTAATTTATCCAAGTCTGTTCTTTGTTCCACTCTTGCATTCTCGACCAGATAACTGACTCTATTTACTGGAGAAAAGGATGCATCTATTACTATTTTTCCGATTGTTTTGGTTTCCTCTTCATCATACTTACGAAAATTTCCTGGGATGTAGCCTCTACCTTTTTGAACTCTTATTTGAACATCGAGCTCTGCCTCACTCGACAACCGAGCTACCAAATGATCAGGGTTAATTACTTGCACATCATGGGGAAGTTCAAAATCACCAACTAACAAGCTTCCTGGACCTGCTTTTTTAACTGATAAAAGTACATCATCTCTACCTTCAAGCTGAAATACAGCCTCTTTTAAATTCAACAAAATATCTACTACATCTTCTTGAACACCCTCAATAGTGGAATATTCGTGAAGGACACCACCTATCTGAACCTCTGTAACAGAGTAACCCTCCATTGAAGATAATAGTACCCTCCGCAACGCATTTCCGAGGGTATGACCAAATCCTCGCTCGAAGGGCTCCATAATAACCTTAGCAACATTTTCACTCAGAATTTCTACGTCAATTATCCGAGGTTTTAACAATTGGTTTTGCATAAACACATATCCTTAATTCTTTAGAATTTACCCTTTAAAACTTAACGAGAATACAACTCTACTATCAAGCTTTCATTGATATCGGGTGGTAAATCATTTCTCTCAGGTACCCTTTTAAAAACTCCTTCTAACTTCTTAGAATCTACCAAAACCCAATCAGGCATTCCTATTTCTTCTGCCAACTCCATAGAAGACTTGACCCTTTCTTGAGCTTTCGCACTCTCAGTTAGAGAAATAACATCCTCTGGTTTCACTCTAGCTGAGGGTATATTGTTTCGTATACCATTAATCAAAACTCCTCTGTGACTCACAAGTTGTCTTGCTTCAGCTCTTGTGGAACCGAAACCCATTCTATAGACAACATTATCCAAACGAGACTCTAAAAGTTGTAATAAGGTCTCACCAGTATTGCCTTTCATAGAAGATGCAGCAAAAAAATATCTTCTAAACTGTCTCTCCAAGGTACCGTAAATTCTTTTGACTTTTTGTTTTTCTCTAAGCTGTTTCCCAAAGTCAGATGATCTAGCCCCAGAAACTCGACCATGAAGGCCTGGTTTACTGTCTTGTTTACACTTAGTGTCAAGAGCTCTACGAGCACTTTTAAGATACAAATCTGTACCCTCTCTTCTCGACAATTTACATCTAGGTCCTCGATAACGTGCCAATCTAATTTTCCTTTCTAGTTATATTTTACAAAGCTAAATTCTGCGCCGCTTAGGAGCGCGACACCCATTGTGAGGAACAGGAGTCACATCAGATATTTGAGTAATCCTCATGCCAAGTGAATTTAAAGCTCTGACAGTTGATTCCCTGCCAGGCCCTGGACCCTTGATCCTAACTTCTAGGTTTTTAACACCACATTCAAGTGCTACTTTGCCAGCAGATTCAGCTGCTACTTGAGCAGCGAAAGGTGTACTTTTTCTGCTTCCTTTAAAACCTGCTCCCCCACTAGTCGCCCAACATAAAGCGTTACCTTGTCTATCGGTAATTGTAATTATTGTATTGTTAAATGATGCGTGAATATGAGCTATGGCATCAAGAACATTTTTTCTGACCTTTCTTTTGGTGCGACTTGTGGAAGTTGACTGGGTTTTACTCATCTTCAAAAATTCTCCTATTTCTTAAGAGTTATACTACCTTTTCGTGGTCCTTTTCTTGTCCTGGCATTAGTTCTAGTTCTTTGACCGCGGACCGGTAGGCCTCTTCTATGCCTCATTCCTCTATAACAGCCCAAATCCATGAGTCTTTTAATACTAATTGAAACTTCTCTTCTCAGGTCACCTTCAATGGTGAATTTTAAAACTTCAGATCGTAATTTTTCCAATTCAGAATCATCAAGGTCTTTTATTTTTTTTGTCCTGGGAACACCAGACAAATCGCAAATCTTTTTGGATGTAGTCCTGCCTACACCAAATATTGCAGTAAGACCAATTTCAACATGTTGGTGATTAGGTATATTTATTCCTGCAACTCGAGCCATTATAATTTTCCTTTTTTTTATCCTTGCCTTTGTTTGTGACGAGGATCCGTACTGCAGATTATCCTGACTACTCCACGTCTTCTAATCACTTTACAATTTCTACAAATTTTTTTTACTGAAGCCATCACTTTCATCTTTATCTCCGGAAAATTGGGATATTTATTATTTCGCCCTAAAAATTATTCTTGCCCTTGTTAAATCATAGGGTGTGAGTTCAACTGTCACTTTATCTCCAGGTAGAATGCGAATGTAGTTCATTCTCATTTTTCCTGAAATATGACCAAGGACAATGTGGTCATTTTCTAATTTGACCCTGAATGTTGCATTAGGGAGATTTTCAATTATTTCTCCTTGCATTTGAATGGCGTCATCTTTTGGCATTTTTTACCTTAAAGCTCCACCAGGGCGAAAACTAGATTTTTTCAACAGACTGTCATACTGCTGAGACATTATATACGACTGTAATTGAGCCATAAAATCCATGGTAACAACAACAATAATTAACAAAGACGTGCCACCAAAATAAAATGGTACATTGTAACCATAAACCAAAAATTCAGGAAGCAGACAAACAGCAGTTATATAAATTGCCCCAATAAGTGTTAGTCGCATAAGAATACGATCTATATATTTTGATGTTTGATCACCAGGTCTAATTCCAGGAACAAAAGCGCCACTTTTTTTTAGATTGTCAGCAGTTTCCTTACTATTAAAAACTAGAGCTGTATAAAAAAAACAGAAAAATATAATAGCACCAGCATAGAATCCAATATAAAGGGGTTGTCCAGGAGATAAAGAGGCCGCGAAATCAGAAAATAAATTTTGCAAGGAAAAGTTATCTAAATTTTCTGCACTACTAGAACCAAACCATGATGCCAGAGTTGCAGGGAACAATATTATACTTGATGCAAAAATTGGAGGTATAACACCAGCCATGTTTAGCTTAAGAGGTAGATGTGATGTTTGACCGGCATAAAGTTTATTGCCAACCTGCCTCTTGGCATAATTTACTGTTATTTTTCTTTGACCACGCTCTACAAAACAAACAAGAGCTGTAACAGCAATTACCATCGCAACAATGAAGAGCGCCATTAAAGGTACCATAGAACCAGTTCTTACAAGTTCGAACAAACCCCCAATTGAACCGGGTAGGCCTGCAGCAATACCAGCAAAAATGATTAGAGAAATACCATTTCCTAATCCTCTCTCTGTTATTTGCTCTCCTAACCACATTAAAAACATTGTTCCAGTAACAAGAGTTACGATAGTTGTAAATCTAAACATTAAACCAGGTTCAATGACCAAACCGGGTTGTGCTTCAAGAGCTACAGAAATTCCGATTGCTTGAACAATTGCAAGCCCTAGGGTTCCAACTCTTGTATATTGGGTAATCTTTCTTCTACCAGCTTCTCCATCTTTTTTCAGTGCCTCTAAAGTTGGTGAAACAGCTGTCATCAACTGCATGATTATTGATGCAGATATATACGGCATAATTCCTAAAGCAAAAATTGTAAACCTGGATAGAGCCCCCCCAGAAAACATGTTAAACAAACCAAGAATACCACCTTCTTGTGTTTTAAAAAGGGACGCAAGTTGAGTTGGATCTATTCCAGGAACAGGGATGTGGGCACCAAGCCTATATACAAGTAATGCCAAAATCAGAAAAAAAATCCTTTTTCTTAAGTCAGCAAAACGATCAGTAGAGGGTTTCATTTTATTTATTTAACTTCCTGTTTTTTTTCATCTTTTTCATCACTATGAAAGGTGACAGAACCTCCCATAGACTCTATAGCTTCCTTGGCTTTGGGAGAAACAGCAACTCCATCTAAGTGTACAACCTCATTTATTGTTCCTGACATAAAAACCTTAACTCTACGAGTCAAAGAACCAACTAAGCCAATTTTTTTTAATACAGGTATCGTTATTGTTTCTTCACTTTTTAAATCGCTGTTATTTAGTTCAGATAATCGAATTTGAGCTGTAAATTTCCCAAATGGAGCAGTGAATCCTCTTTTTGGAAGTCTTCTGTGAAGGGGCATTTGACCACCTTCAAACCCAACTTTATGAAAACCGCCTGATCTAGATTTCTGCCCCTTATGCCCTCGACCGGCGGTTTTTCCAGAACCGGAGCCTACACCTCTTCCAACTCTCTTTCTCTTGCTTTTACTGCCTTCAATCGGAGATATTTTGTTCAAGTAAAGTTTTTGATTTTCCATGAGAGGCCCTCTAAACTATTTCAACCATGTAAGAGACTTTGTTAACCATACCTCGAATGGCAGGAGTATCTTCAAGTGAGCGGATAGAGTTAACTTTTCTTAAACCTAAACCTCTAACAGTTGCTCTGTGAGTTGATTTTTGTCCAATCGGGCTTCTTATTAATTTGACTGTTAGAGTTTTATTATTCATGGGGTTGAATCCTTAGTAATTTAGGAAAAAATTTCATCAACTGATAGACCTCTTTTGTTGGCAATTTCAGAGGGAGAATACATATTTTCTAAACCATTTAGGGTGGCTCGAACAAGATTATAAGGATTAGTTGAACCAAAACTCTTAGCAACAACATCTGAAACACCCATCACTTCAAATATAGCTCGCATTGGTCCACCAGCTATGATTCCAGTACCTTTTTCGGCTGGTGATATATAAACTGATGAAGCACCGTGTTTTCCAATAACACTATGATAAAAACTCCCCCCTCTCATGCGAACACTAATCATTTTTCTTCTCGCTTCATCCATAGCTTTTTGAACTGCTACAGGAACCTCCCTAGATTTTCCTTTACCCATCCCAACTTTTCCATCACCGTCTCCTACAACTGTTAGAGCAGCAAAACTTAGAATTCTTCCACCCTTGACAACCTTTGTAACCCTATTAACGGCTATCATTTTTTCTCTTAAGCCATCATCACGATCTTCTGTGTTGACTTTAGCCTGCATTTTAGACATTTATAGTTCTCCAGTACATCATCAAATTAAAAATTAAGTCCAGATTCTCTGGCGGCCTCGGCAAGGGCTTTTATTCGACCGTGATACCTAAACCCTGAACGATCAAAAGCGACTTTTTTTATTCCAGCCTTTATCGCTTTTTCTGCAACTCTTTTTCCAATCATGGATGCGGCAGAAGTATTACCTCCCATGCCAGAGGATTCTGACAAGGTTGCACGAACTTCAGTTTCCAAGGATGACGCCGAGACAAGAACATGACTTGCGGTGGTGTCAAATATTGCTGCATAAATATGAAGGTTTGTTCTGTGAACCGATAAACGAGGGAGTCCTGATTGATTTATTCTTAAACGTGTCTTTTTGGACCTCCTCAACCTAGATTTAGTTTTGTTCATAGAATATCCTTGCTATTTTTTCTTAGTTTCTTTGAGTGAAATAACTTCGTCCGCATATCTTACGCCCTTACCTTTGTATGGCTCTGGTGGACGATAAGCACGAACTTCAGATGCAACTTGTCCAACCATTTGTTTGTCAATACCAGAGATGACTATCTCAGTAGGCGTTGGTGTTTTAACTGAAATACCATCCGGCAACTTCATATCAATTGGATGGGAAAAACCTAAGGATAAGTTTAGTACGTTATCTTTTGCTTGGGCTCTATAACCAACGCCCACCAAAGTTAATTTTTTCTCAAAACCCTGATTGACTCCCTTTACCATATTGGATAAAAGCGCTCTGATTGTTCCACTCATGGCTTTGGAAAAGGTTTGGTTGTTTGAGGCTAATACATTAACTTCTTCATCATTTATTTCAAGTTTTACATTAGACTCGGAAAATTTTTGAATTAAAATTCCATTTGGACCTTTAACCGTAACTTTACCCTTGTCTGAAACCACCGAGGTCCCAACAGGTATAGGAACTGGCATTTTAGCAACTCTTGACATAAATCATTACTCCTTATGCAACCATTCCGATAACTTCACCACCCAATCCATCAGCTCTTGCTTTTCTGTCAGTCATCAATCCTTTCGAAGTTGATACAATTGCGACACCAAGGCCATTCATTACTTTTGGCAAACTCTCTCTTCTTTTGTAAACTCTTAATCCAGGTCTTGAAATCCTTTCTATCTTCTCGATAACTGGTTCACCAGCATAGTATTTGAGATCAATTTCAAGATTTGATTTGACGCCGTTTTCCTTGACCCGAAACCCGTCTATGTAGCCTTCTTGCTGTAAAAGTCCAGCAATTGCAACTTTAATTTTGGATGCAGGCATTGTTACAAGCGTTTGTGTAATGGCTTGAGCGTTACGAATTCGAGTAAACATGTCAGCTATTGGGTCACTCATACTCATTATTTTTTTCCTCGACTATCTTTTACCAACTGGCTTTAGTTAAACCAGGAATTTCACCCCTGAAAGCTATTTCTCTAATCTTCATCCTACCAAGGCCAAAAATTTTGTAAGTCCCTCTTGGTCTACCAGTTAATTCACAACGGCTCCTCAATCTAGTAGGACTTGAATTTCTAGGGAGATTTTGTAAAGCAAGTCTTGCTTCATATCTTACATCCTCCTCTAGAGATTGGTTTCTTATAATTTCTAATAATTCAGCACGTCGTTTAGAAAATTTTTTAACTAAATATTGACGCTTTTTTTCTCTATTGATTAAAGATAGTTTGGCCATTTAAAATCCTGTTTTTTTTAACATCTAACGAAATGGAAATCTGTAAAAATCTAGCAAAGCCCGAGATTCTTTATCAGTTTTAGCGGTTGTTGTCAGACAAATATCCAAACCACGAATTTTGTCAATCTTGTCATATTCAATTTCAGGGAAAATAATTTGTTCTTTTACCCCAAAACTAAAGTTTCCTCTTCCGTCAAATGATTTAGATGAAATTCCCCTAAAATCTCTAACTCGAGGTAATGCAACCGTAATTAATCTATCAAGAAACTCATACATTCGGGAACCTCGTAGAGTAACCATCACACCTAACGGAACCCCTTCTCTTAATTTAAAACCAGCAATTGCCTTTCTGGCTTTGGTGATGACTGGCTTTTGACCAGAGATTCTAGTTAAGTCATCAAGAGCTGTCTCTATTATTTTTTTATCATTTACTGCATCACCCAAACCCATATTGAGGGTAATCTTTTTAATTCTTGGTACTTCCATGTAGCTTTTATAGTCAAATTTTTTCATCAATGCCGGAATGGCTTTTTCCTTAAACTGTTGCTGAAAGCGAGACATTATCTAGACCTACCTATTTGGATGTTTGTAGTTGAGAACCTGACGATTTAAACACTCGAACTTTTTCCCCAGTTTCAAGAGTTTTAAAGGAGATTCTGTCAGCTTTTTGGGTTTCTGGATTAAAAATAGCAACATTTGATTGATGAATAGGCATTGATTTATTTATTATTCCGCCAGTCTCATTATTATTTGGATTGGGCTTTTGATGTTTTTTTACCTGATTAATTCCCTCAACTAATAGTTTATTTTCAGTGGTTCGCTCTGTGATTACCCCTCTGTTACCTTTATCTTTCCCCGCAATAATTATAACTTCGTCGCCTTTTTTAAGTTTTTTCATAGCTCTAAATTACTTCCGGAGCCAAGGATACAATTTTCATAAATTTTTCCGTTCTTAATTCTCTAGTAACAGGACCGAAAATTCTTGTTCCTACTGGTTCTAATTTTGCATTAAGTAAAACCGCAGCATTACCATCAAACTTTACTAATGATCCATCAGGTCTTCTGACCCCTTTTGCAGTTCTGACAACAAGTGCGTTGTATACTTCACCTTTTTTTACTCGGCCTCTCGGAGTTGCCTCCTTGACAGCTATTTTTATTACGTCGCCAATCCCAGCATATCTTCTCTTTGAGCCTCCGAGAACTTTAATGCACATCACTGACTTCGCACCAGAATTGTCTGCAACGCCGAGACGCGACTGCATCTGAATCATTGAAAACTCCAAAAAAAGGGTAAAAAAACTCAACTTTATCGAATAATAAATAATAAGATTAGTTTTGAGACTCGACAGAGTAATTTATTATGATAAGTCGATTATTAATACATTGTCAATAACTCTATACTTCTTTAGCTTTTGCAACTGATTTTATGGCTTCCCATGCCTTTGTTTTTGAAACTGGCTTACATTCTCTTATTGCAATAATATCCCCAATATTAAAATCACCTATTTCATTGTGAACAGAATATTTTTTTGATCTGACAAGATATTTACCCAATATTGGATGTTTAACTTTTCTTTCAACAAGAACACTTAATGTTTTTTTGCATTTGTTACTAACAACTTTACCTTGAAAGGAACGGACTTTATTTGGACTTTTTTTATCACTATTAATGTTCATTTAAAACCTTCAAATTTAATTTTCAATATCTTGAATTTCTCTTTCACGAATAACTGTTTTAACTCGAGCAATATCTTTTTTGGTTTGCTTAAGTTGTGAGGTATTGGTTAACTGTTGAGTGCCGTACTGCATTCTCAAAGAAAATAAAGCTCTACTTAGAGATTCAAGTTCTTTTTCCAAATCTGGTAATTTTTGTTCTCTTAACTCACTGACTTTCATTTTTACCTTCCAATCTGTCTGGAAACAAATTTAACAGCAAGAGGTAATTTAGCAGCTGCAAGTTTAAATGCCTCTTTAGCAAGGTTTTCCTCTACTCCATCCATCTCATATAAAACTTTACCAGGTTGAATTTCGGCAACATAATATTCGACACTACCTTTACCCTTGCCCATCCTGACTTCCGCAGGTTTTTTGGAAATTGGCTTATCGGGAAATATCCTGATCCATATTCTTCCCCCTCGTTTTATGTGCCTGGTCATTGCTCTCCTTGCGGACTCAATTTGTCTTGAAGTCAAACGACCTCTACTGGTAGCCTTTAGACCATAAGAGCCAAATGAAACGGAGGCGCCTCTAGTTGCTAATCCAGTATTTCTACCCTTGTGCTCTTTTCTAAACTTTCTTCTGGCTGGTTGTAGCATTCTTACTTACTCCATTAATTCGAACTACTTTGGATCTTCTTCTAATTTCTTTTTACTGAGTTTTGGTTTGGTTTTTTTTACAGTTTCCTTATCAGACTTTACATCAGGTTTTTCGTTTAAACTTTTTTCCTTGGAACTTACTCTTCTAACAGTTTTTTTTGCAGTTTTAGCCTTCTCTTCAGTAGCTAAATTATTTTCTGTAACTTCAGATTTGGAAACATCCTTTTTTGCTATCTTAATTTTATTTTCTGGGATATTTTTTTTACGACTAGAGATTTTTCTTGTCTTGGGTTTTTCCTCTGTATTCTCCTCTGTATTTTGCAACAAAGGTTCTGTTTTTGAGAGTATCTCCCCTTTGTAAACCCAAACCTTAACACCTATAATCCCATATGTAGTGTTAGCCTCGGCGAACCCATAGTCAACATCAGCTTTGAGAGTGTGCAAAGGAACTCTACCTTCTCTATACCATTCCCTTCTTGCAATCTCTGCACCATTTAATCTTCCAGAACTCATAACCTTAACTCCCTGAGCACCTAATCGCATAGCATTCTGCATAGCTCTTTTCATTGCTCTCCGGAACATGATTCTTTTCTCTAATTGCTGGGTAATGCTTTCAGCAATTAGCTGTGCATCTACCTCAGGTTTTCTAACTTCTTCAATATTGACATGGACAGGAACACCCATCATTAAGGCAAGCTTTGTTTTTAGAGCTTCGATGTCCTCTCCTTTTTTACCAATCACTACTCCCGGACGAGCACTAAAAATTGTAATCCTTGCATTCTTAGCTGGCCTTTCAATAAGGACACGGCTAACGGCTGCAGTTTTAAGCTTCTTTTTTAAAAACTGTCTAACTTTGACATCTTCGTTCAGCATTCTAGCAAAATCTTTGTGGCCCGCAAACCAACGGGAATTCCAATTTCTTGTTACTGGTAACCTAAAGCCTGTTGGTTGAATTTTTTGTCCCATTATGTTCTCCGTCTATTTAATCCCGACGGTCAGAAAAATATGACACGTTGGCTTTTCAATTCGATCTCCTCTACCTTTAGCCCTTGCCGTAAACCTTCTAAGTTTAGTGCCTCTCTCAACATAAACTTTTTCTACATAGAGCTCGTCTATGTCAGAACCATCATTGTGTTCTGCATTGGCAATAGCTGACTCGAGTACTTTTCTGACTATGGATGCGCCTTTTTGTGGCATAAATTTGAGAATATCTAAAGCTTTTTCAACTGGTTTCCCCCGAATAACATCAGCAACGAGTCTGCCCTTTTGATGAGACAACCTGACTCCTCTTAAAGAGGCATTGCTAGAAGCCATATTGGACCCTCACTATCATTATTAAATTCAAAAAAAAATTAAGTATCATTTTTATCTCTTCATTTTTTTGTCAACAGCATGGCCTCTGTAAGTCCGAGTCAGAGAGAATTCACCTAACTTGTGGCCGACCATATTATCAGTTATGAATATTGGCAGATGTTGTTTACCGTTATGAACGGCAATTGTTAGTCCAACGAACTCAGGCAGTACAGTCGATCTTCTTGACCAAGTTTTGATTGGTCTTTTATCTCTGGAAGCTTGAGCGGCTTCAACTTTTTTAACCAAATGAGTATCAACAAAAGGTCCTTTTTTGGCAGAACGTGACATTTAATTTTACCCCTTACGTTTTCTACGATCGACTAGAATCATAGAATTTGTTCTCTTATTTCGTCTTGTCTTGAACCCTTTAGTAGGAGTACCCCATGGGCTAACGGGACCGCCTGATGCTGCAGTTTTACCTTCACCGCCTCCGTGGGGGTGATCAACTGGGTTCATAACAACACCTCTTACTGTTGGTCTTATGCCCAACCATCTTTTTGCACCAGCTTTTCCAAGTTGACGAAGGTTATGTTCTCCATTTCCCACTTCACCCAAAGTTGCTCTACAGTCAACGTTTACCTTTCTAACCTCACCTGATCGGAGTCGCAATTGGGCAAACTGTCCCTCTTTAGCAAGAAGTTGAACAGATGCTCCAGCTGAGCGAGCCAATTGTGCACCTTTTTTAGGCATCATTTCAATGCAGTGAATCGTTGATCCAACAGGAATATTTTTGAGAGGTAGACAATTGCCCACTTTGATAACCGCGTTTGATCCATTGGAAAGTTCATCTCCCTCCGATAAACCTTTTGGGCTGATTATATATCTTCTTTCCCCGTCTTTATATAGGATTAACGCTACATTGGCACTTCTATTTGGATCATATTCAATTCTCTCAACTTTAGCCAAAACTCCATCTTTTAACCTTTTAAAGTCGACTTTTCTATAGTGTTTTTTATGACCGCCTCCTTTGTGGCGTACAGTAATTCTACCCGCATTGTTCCTACCAGCTTTCTTAGACTTTGATTCAATCAAAGGTGAAAATGGTTTGCCTTTGTGTAGACCTTCTCTAGATATTTTTACTACTCCTCTACGCCCAGGAGATGTAGGTTTCATTTTCAATGTTGCCATTATGCATTGCCCCCAGCAAAGTTTATCTCCTCACCCTCTGCCACTGAAACATACGCTTTCTTTGTATGATCTCTTCGACCGATACTTTTACCATACCTTTTGGATTTACCCTTTGAGTTGAGTATTTGAACCGAACTTACTTTGACTTTAAAAAGAAGTTCAACTGCGTTTTTTACGTCTTCCTTAGTTGCATCACGTCTGACTCTAAAGACAGTTTGATTGAATTCTTCTCCGACCAAAGTTGACTTTTCAGATACAACTGGAGCAAGCAAAATATTAAATAGTTTGGTTGACTTCACGACAACATGCTCTCTAATCTTGATACTGCTTCGGATGAAATAAGAATTTTCTTGAATCTTGTTAGGGTTAGGGGGTCAATTTCTTCAGGTGTAACAATGAAGATATTAGGGACGTTTCTAGAGGCAAGCTCTAAATTTTTATCAATTGATTTAGATATTATTAACGTGGTGCTGGAAAAACATTTTTTTAATAAACCTAGAAAGTTTTTTGTTTTAGGTGTTTCCACCTTTATTTCATCAACAACTAAAATTCTTCCCTCTCTTACTAACTGAGAGAGAATTGAGGTTAGACCAGCTTTATACATTTTTCTATTAATTTTTTTTGAAAAATTTTCATCAGGAGAGCTGGGAAAGTGCTGTCCACCTCCTCTCCATAGGGGGCTTGCTGCTGTTCCAGCTCGGGCCCTACCAGTTCCTTTTTGTTTCCAGGGTTTCTTAGTTGAGCATCTGACCATACTACGATCCTTCTGCGCTCTATTGCCCCCCCTACCGTTTGATTGGTAAGACGTTAAAATCTGATGCACCAAAGTTTCATTGTATGGCTTGTTAAACACGTTTTCGCTAACGTCAACAGATCCTACCTTTGCACCTTGTCTGTCTATATGCTCTAAATTCATTTAAAAATACCTAACTATCTTACGAAATTATGACGATTCTTTGAGCGTAACTCGAACTGCCGGTTTAACAACAACTTCTCTTCCTTTAGAGCCAGGAACAGCACCTTTAACAAGAAGCAGCTCTTTTTTTTCGTCAATGCGAATAAGGGTTAAGTTTTGCGTTGTAACTTTAGTGCTACCCATATGGCCAGCCATCCTTTTGCCCTTGAAAACTCTTCCTGGATCTTGGCACATTCCAATGGAGCCTGGAGCCCTGTGAGAAACTGAGTTTCCATGGGTTGTTCTTTGTGAAGAAAACCCATGCCTTTTGATAGCCCCTTGAAAGCCTTTACCTTGAGTAATACCAGTGATGTCCAGAAGCTGTCCTTCTTTAAATCTAGAGAGTGAAATAGACTGGCCAAGCTTAAGATAATCAGAGTTGTCAACACCACTTTTTACCCTAAATTCTTTTAAAAATGAGAAGCCTTCAACACCAGCTTTAGAGAAGTGGCCAGCAAGACTCTTGGAAATTCTGTTTTTTTTCTTCGAACCAAAACCAATTTGTATTCCTGAATAGCCATCTTTGTCATCTGTTTTAATTTGAGTAACCTTATTACCTGACACATCTAAGACAGTTACAGGTATGCTTTGCCCATCATTCATAAATAGACGGGTCATACCTAATTTACGTCCGATGAGACCAAAGGCAATGTCCCTTTGAGAACTACTAGTTTGATCGGTTACATTTTCTGAAGACATATACTATTATTCCAACATTAATTTCACAAAACAAAAGTTTATAATTCTAACTCTTAAATGAGAGCATAATCAATACTTTTAAAAAAATGAATATCTACTGAAGCTTTATTTCAACATCCACACCAGCTGGTAAGTCAAGTTTCATAAGGGCATCAACAGTCTTATCAGTAGGTTCGATAATATCCATTAATCTTAAATGAGTTCTTAGTTCGAATTGATCTCTAGAAGTTTTATTAACATGCGGGCTTCTCAAAACATCCATTCTTCTGATTCTTGTTGGTAAGGGTAAAGGACCTTTTACAACCGCACCAGTTCTTTTGGCAGTTTCAACTATTTCAAGAGCAGACCTGTCTATAAGCTTATAATCAAACGCTTTTAATCGTATTCTAATCTTTTGATCCATATTTAACCCTATTGTGTAACCTTGGAAACGACTCCAGCACCAACTGTCCGTCCACCTTCTCTTATTGCGAAGCGCAAACCTTGTTCCATTGCTATTGGGGCTATTAGCTCAACACTCATTTTTACATTATCTCCAGGCATTACCATCTCAGTTCCTTCAGGCAAAGCAACCGAACCGGTTACATCGGTTGTACGAAAGTAAAACTGAGGCCTATAGTTGGCGAAAAATGGAGTATGCCGCCCACCTTCATCTTTAGAAAGGACGTAAACCTCACATTCAAATTTGGTATGAGGAGGAATCGAACCAGGCTGACATAAAACCTGCCCTCTCTCCACTTCATCACGTTTGGTTCCTCGAAGCAAGACTCCAACATTGTCTCCGGCCTGACCCTGGTCAAGCAATTTACGAAACATTTCCACGCCCGTACAAGTTGTTTTGGTAGTATCACGTATACCCACTATTTCAATTTCCTCTCCTACCTTTATAACTCCACGCTCAACCCTACCAGTAACAACAGTTCCTCTACCAGAAATGGAAAATACGTCCTCAATAGGCATTAAGAAAGCTCCATCTATTGCTCTTTTAGGCTCAGGAATATGAGTATCAAGGGCACTAGCTAACTGGGTAATGGCTTCCTCTCCCATAGCGCCTTTGTCACCCTCTAAAGCTAGCTTTGCAGATCCCTTAATTATAGGAGTGTCATCGCCAGGAAAATCATATTTTGAAAGAAGCTCTCTTACTTCCATCTCCACTAATTCCAACAGCTCTTCATCATCCACCATATCGCATTTGTTTAAAAAAACAACAATATAAGGAACACCCACCTGACGGGCTAAAAGAATATGCTCTCTTGTTTGAGGCATTGGACCATCAGCAGCATTAACTACCAAAATGGCGCCATCCATTTGAGCAGCACCAGTAATCATGTTTTTAACGTAATCTGCATGCCCTGGACAGTCCACGTGCGCATAATGACGGCCTTCAGTTTCATACTCTACGTGAGCCGTATTGATAGTAATACCACGCGCTTTCTCCTCAGGGGCGGCATCTATATCAGCATAATCTTTCGAATCACCACCAAATTTATTTGATAAAACAGCAGTAATGGCAGCTGTTAATGTGGTTTTCCCGTGATCAACGTGCCCAATAGTACCAACATTCACATGTGGTTTTGTTCGCTCAAACTTACCCTTGGCCATCTCCGGCTTCCTTCCATTTTGTGATCAAAAATTAAATATTAAAAACATGTAACTACTGCCTACTCGTGATTACTGCTTCGGCTACGTTGCGTGGAGCTTCGGAATAATGCTTAAATTCCATCGTGTAGGTTGCCCTACCTTGGGTTAGTGATCTAAGGGTTGTTGAGTAGCCAAACATCTCAGCAAGGGGAACCTCCGCTTTGACAGCTTTTCCACCACCCATAATATCCTCCATACCTTGAACCATTCCGCGTCTTGAGGATAAATCGCCCATAACAGTACCAGCATACTCCTCTGGAGTTTCAACCTCAACAAACATCATGGGTTCAAGAAGTACAGCACTTCCTTTTTTCATACCATCTTTGAATGCCAGTGATCCCGCTAGCTCAAAAGCTATTTGGGAAGAATCAACATCATGAAACGATCCATCATATAATGTAACCTTAACATCAACAACAGGAAAACCGGCTAAAACTCCAGAGTTCATCGTATCCTTAATTCCTTTATCAACTGAAGGAATGTATTCTTTTGGAACCACTCCCCCCTTAATCGAGTCAATGAATTCATATCCATCTCCTTCTGATTGAGGTTCGATTTTTATCCAAACATGTCCATACTGTCCTTTACCACCAGACTGTTTAATGTATTTACCTTCTATCTCAATAGGCTTTCTAATCGTTTCTCTGTAAGCAACTTGTGGTTTTCCGACGGAGGCATCAACATTAAACTCGCGTCTCATTCTATCCACAAGTATTTCAAGGTGAAGCTCCCCCATCCCGGCGATAATGGTTTGGCCAGACTCTTCATCTGTTTTAACTCTAAATGATGGGTCCTCTCTTGCAAGTCTGCCAAGGGCTATGCCCATTTTTTCTTGATCAGCTTTTGTTTTTGGCTCAACTGCTTGAGCAATTACAGGCTCGGGGAAAACCATTTTTTCGAGAATAATTTCAGCGTCTCCATCACACAAGGTCTCTCCAGTTGTTACATCTTTTAAACCAACAACAGCTGCAATGTCTCCAGCAAGCACCTCTGACAACTCCTCTCTATTGTTAGCGTGCATCTGAACAATCCTTCCAACCCTTTCTTTTTTTCCTTTAACAGAGTTATAAACTGCTTCACCAGATTTTAAAATTCCCGAATAAACTCTGATAAAAGTTAACTGTCCAACAAAAGGGTCAGTCATTAATTTAAAGGCTAAGGCAGAAAACTTTTCCTTATCAGAAGCTTCCCGACTCGCTATTTCATTGTCACCGATGGTTCCTTGTATAGCAGGCACGTCAATTGGGCTTGGCATAAAATCTATTACGGCATCAAGCATCCTTTGAACACCTTTGTTCTTGAAAGCAGTACCACACAACATGGGTTGAATTTCACCGGCTATCGTCCTTTTTCGAATGCCCTCAACAACCTCGGTCTCTGAAAGATCGCCTTCCTCTAAATATTTATTCATTAAATCTTCATCCGCCTCAGCAGCGGACTCAACCATTTTTTCCCTCCAAGAGTTTGCTTCTTCAGATAGATCGGAAGGAATTTCTGCATATGAGAATGTAGTTCCCATGTTGGTCTCATCCCAGAAGATGGCTTTCATTTTAATTAAATCAACAACACCCTTAAAATTATCTTCAGCACCAATGGGTACAACTATAGGTACTGGGTTTGCCTTGAGCCTAAGCTTAAGCTGATCATAAACTTTAAAAAAATTTGCTCCAGTTCTGTCCATTTTATTAACAAAAGCCAATCTTGGAACATTATATTTATTTGCTTGCCTCCATACTGTTTCAGATTGGGGCTGAACGCCACCAACTGCACAATAAACCATACAAGCTCCATCAAGAACCCTCATCGACCTTTCTACTTCAATTGTGAAGTCTACGTGACCAGGTGTATCAATGATGTTAATTCTGTGCTCAGGTAAATTTGCACTCATTCCTTTCCAAAAACAGGTCGTTGCTGCAGATGTAATCGTTATGCCACGTTCTTGCTCCTGCTCCATCCAGTCCATAGTTGCAGCTCCATCATGGACCTCACCTATCTTATGATTAATGCCAGTGTAAAACAAAATTCTTTCAGTAGTAGTAGTTTTTCCTGCGTCTATGTGGGCGCTAATACCGATATTTCTATATCTTTCAATTGGAGTTTTACGTGACATGTTTTGTGTAATCTATTATCTTAATTTAAAAATTATCTTTTGATTAAAACCGGAAGTGTGAAAATGCTTTATTAGCCTCAGCCATTCTATGTACCTCATCTTTTCTCTTTATAGCTCCCCCTTTACCCTCGGAAGCCTCCAAAATTTCATTAGCAAGCCTTAATTTTATGGATTTTTCAGACCTCTTTTTTGAGGCCTCTCTGAGCCATCTCATTCCCAAAGCCATCCTCCTAGATGGTCGAACTTCAACTGGAACCTGGTAGTTTGCTCCTCCAACTCTTC
>MDTB01223929.1_pt1 | contig 35858 bp, 37 predicted proteins | sample 811161 | NCBI WGS metagenome assembly MDTB01 (sample SAMN05326650, study PRJNA326480) | marine metagenome | isolation source: seawater | place: Mediterranean Sea | collected 2009 | reverse complement strand
TGATATTTTAAAATTTGTATGAAGTCCTGAGGTGGTTCGGTCTTTCCCTGAAGCAAAAATAAGTAAGAAGCTTTGCGGACCAATGGTGATGTTCGGTAATTGCCACTTATTTAAATTATCTTCATTGTCAGATAAGCTATAGTTGTTTAGGTTTATCGTTTCACTATGGTGGTTGTATAATTCAATCCAATCATGATGTTCGTTGTCTTCGTCAACAATTGAACTCTCATTTTTTGACATAAATTCATTCAAAGTAATGTGTTGAGCGAAGATTTGACAGCTAAAAAAGAAAATTAAAACGAGAAAGTAGTGTATGGCAGAATATTTATTTTTGATAGTTGTATTGATTCTGTTTTATTTTGTTAAGTTTCGGAAAATAGTTTCTATTTTTTGTTCTTCCATATTCATTTGAAGAACGGTAAGCTTATTGTGAACAGCAAATTCGAATAAAGCAGGTCTTAAGTCTAATTTGGAATCGGAATAGATTTGGTATTGATTTTTTCCAAGCTCTATGACTTCAATTACATTTTCGATATTTAGAAGTTCTTCTTCTCTTACTTTTTTATCAAATTCAACGGTAATAAGTTTTCTGTTTCCGGAAGTTTTTTGCAATTCTCTAATAGTTTTATTTGCTACAATTTGCCCTTTATTAATAATGATAACCCTGTCACACATTGCTTCAACTTCTTGCATTATGTGAGTGGAAAGCATTACAGTTTTTTCTTTTCCGATTTCTTTAATTAAGGTGCGGATTTCAACAAGTTGATTTGGGTCTAATCCAGTAGTAGGTTCATCTAAGATCAATACTTCTGGATCGTGAAGAAGAGCTTGAGCAAGCCCGACCCTTTGCTTATATCCCTTAGATAACGAACCGATAAGTTTGTGTTGTTCTTTTTGTAAACCTGTTTTTTTAATCATTTCATCAATATTGCTATGGTTTATTTGATAAATATTGGCTATAAACTCTAAATATTCTCTCACAAACATTTCAAGATAAAGTGGATTCTGCTCAGGGAGATATCCAATTTTTTTACTTATTTCAAGTTGGTGGGTACTATTATCTAGATTGCATATTTTTATACTTCCAGATGAGTGTGGAATGTATCCCGTTAAGATTTTCATAATCGTTGATTTTCCAGCTCCATTTGGACCTAAGAAACCTACGATTTCCCCCTTTTTTATATTAAAGGATACATCTTTCAAGATCTTTTCACTTGAGAATGATTTATTGACTTTATTAACTTCTATTGACATACAACGAATATAAATTAATTTTCAGTTTTTTACTTACTAATTCTTTAAACCAGGTTCAATTTCTTTTATTTTTATACTCAACTTTGTATTTAAAATCTCCACCCCCCACTTATATTTAAAATTACTAACCGATAACTCAAGAGTTTTAACCGTTAAATAAATTTTTTTAGTAATTATTTGAAAAGTATTTGTAAAACTTTCCATTATAGCTAATTTAAAATCATGTTATAATGATAATAAAGCATTTCTCAGGGGCGAGTAAATGCGAAAAAGAGCTCAAATGGGGCTCTTTTTTTATGCCTTGTAAATTGTAGCTAAAGTATCTTTTTTTAAATAGCAAATTGTATTTTTGTAGTCATGGAAGGAATGGTTGTAAAATCTACTGGAAGTTGGTATACTGTTCGTTTAAGTAATGGTGATTTCCTAAAGTGTAGAATTAAGGGTAAATTTAGAATACAAAGCTTAAAGAGCACAAATCCTATTGCTGTTGGTGACCAAGTCATTATAAAACAAGAGGGGCAAGATTATTTAATAACAAATATTTTACAAAGAAAAAATTATATTATTCGCCGGTCTGTAAATTTATCTAAGCAAGTTCACATTATTGCTTCTAATATGGATCAAGCTTTTTTAATTGTTACGCTTTCATCTCCTAAAACTTCAGTAGGATTTATAGATCGATTTTTGGTTACTGCAGAAGCATATCAAATCCCAACGGTATTGGTTTTTAATAAAATTGATTTATATGATTCATTTGATAGAGAGTATCATAATAAGCTTGTAGAGATTTATGCTAGAGCAAGTTATGATTGTATTGAGGTCTCTGCTTTAACGAAACACAATGTTAATCTACTTTTAGATAGGATGAAAGATAAAGTGACACTTATTGCAGGTCATTCTGGAGTAGGTAAATCTACTTTAGTTAATACTATAGATCCTACTTTAGATTTAGCAACTCAAAAAGTATCTGTTGCTCATCAAAAAGGGATGCATACTACTACATTCGCAGAAATGTTTGCAATACAATCTGGAGGGTTTATTATTGATACACCTGGAATAAAAGGGCTTGGTTTAGTAGATATGGAAGATATAGAATTATCAGATTATTTCCCTGAAATAAGAAGGTATAAACAAGCCTGTAAATTCCATAATTGTAAACATGTTAATGAGCCTAAATGTGCAGTAAAAATAGCTGTAGAAGCAGAAGAAATTCATCCAAATCGATATTATAGCTACTTATCAATGCTTGAAGATGATGGGAAACAATATAGAGAATCAAAATATCATTAATGAGAGTTACTATTCAAAGAGTAAGTGAAGCTTCGGTAAAAATTAATCAAGATATTAAATCTCATATAGGGAAAGGATTAGTTGTATTTTTAGGAATTGGTGAAGCGGATGTTAGAGATGACATAGAGTGGCTTTGTAAAAAAATTATTGCTCTAAGGATTTTTTCTGATGAGCATGCTAAGATGAATAAATCATTAATAGATATAGATGGAGATATTCTATTGATTAGTCAGTTTACCTTGTTTGCAAGTACTAGAAAAGGAAATCGTCCTTCTTATATTAACTCTGCACAGCCCGATATTGCCTTTCCTTTCTATGTGGAGTTTCATAAGTATTTAGAAAAATTATTAGGTAAGCAAATAGCAACAGGTAAGTTTGGTGCAGATATGAAAGTTAGTTTATGTAATGATGGCCCAGTAACAATAAATATAGATTCTAAAAAAAGAGAATAATGCAGATTAAGGAATTACAGAAAAATGTTGATGATTGGATTAATGAATTTGGTGTTCGTTATTTTAATGAATTAACAAATACAGCAATTCTTACTGAGGAAGTTGGAGAGGTTGCTCGAATTATTGCTAGACGTTATGGAGAGCAGTCGGAAAAAGAGTCCGATGCAAATAAAGATTTAGCAGATGAACTTGCTGATGTTTTGTGGGTAATAACTTGTATTGCAAATCAAACAGGGGTTGATCTGGAGGATGCTATGAAAAGAAATTTTGAAAAGAAAACAAATCGAGATAAAAATAGACATAGAAATAATAAGAAGTTAAAGTGATTTTATATAGTCAAAAAAAATAGACCTTATTTTAGGTCTATTTTTAAATTTCAGGTATTTTTTATATTTAAAATTTAAAACCTACAGAGAGCATAATTTGTTCTAATCTTTGATCTGCTTGAAAAGTTGTCTCGCCAATTGTAAGCTCCTCTGATATAGACTGAAATCCATTTTCTACTCTTAAATCAACCGTAATCCTAGAAATATCAATACCAACACCATACTGCAACCCTAAAGTAGCATCATTGTAATTTCCAGTAATTTCATTCCATGATTCTTTGGCACCACTCTGCTTTATTTCATCATTTAAAAGTAAGCTAAATACAGGTCCTACATTTACCCTAAATATTTTGAAGAACCTTTTTCCTACAAGAATAGGTAGATCAATTTTGTTTATTTTAACCTCTCCAGAAACTTCATTAGCCACTTGATTGTTGTCAAGGACATCTCTAAATGTTATTTCATTTGCTGAACTACTAAACATGGCTTCTGGTTGAATATAGATGCCTGCAACCATTAATCGAGCAAATAAGCCAAATTGGTAGGTTAGTACAGCATCTGTATTGCTTAATAATTCAGTTGCGGTATTTGAACTTTGAATGTCTTCGATTTTTAGATTAGGACTTCCTACATTTACTCTAGCGCCCCATTTAAAACTTTGTGCACTTAGCCCTATGGACATTGATAGTGCAACTAATGTAAAGATTAATTTTTTCATAATTTTTGATTTAGTTTCCGTTTTAGTTTTCCATTTTTCATTGCATTAATATTGGTCTCAATTTTATGAGATGGTCTTGACCATTTTTGTTTCCCATCTGCAAGAGAGGTTTTATAATTTTCGTTAACATCTGGTTTGTCTCCTTTTTTGTATGCTTTTTGGGGAACTAAGCCAAGGTTTTTAAATAACTCCATATCTTGATTAATATCAGGGTTGGGAGTTGTGAGTAATTTATCTCCTGCAAATATAGATCCAGCACCAGCTAAAAAACATAGAGCTTGTCCCTCATTTGTCATTTGAGTCCTTCCAGCAGATAAACGAACTGTTGTTTTTGGAAGTACGATGCGCGTAGTTGCTACCATTCTAATCATATCCCATATGGGAATTTGTTCTTGCTCTTCCATAGGAGTTCCCTCAACAGCTACAAGTGCATTAATAGGGACCGATTCGGGATATGGATCTAAATTAGAAAGCGTTTCAAGCATGGCAGCTCTGTCTTCAGCAGACTCCCCCATGCCAATAATTCCTCCAGAACATACTGTAAGTCCAGCTTTTCTTGCATTACCAATCGTTTCAATTCGATCTTCATATCCACGTGTTGAGATTACTTTTTTATAGTACTCTTCAGAAGTGTCTATATTATGATTGTAAGCATAAAGACCTGCATCTGAAAGTCTCCTTGCTTGATCTTTTGTTAGCATTCCAAGTGTACAACAGACTTCCATATCTAGATCTCTAATGGTACGAACCATTTCTAAAACCTGATCAAAATCTTTTCCTTCTTTTACGTTTCTCCATGCAGCCCCCATACAGACTCTTGATGATCCTGAACTCCTTGCTCTTAAGGCTTGAGCTTTTACAGTTTGGACAGACATTAAGTCATTTTTCTCTATGTCTGTATGGTAACGAGATGCTTGTGGGCAGTATCCACAGTCTTCAGGACAGCCTCCTGTTTTTATAGATAACAGCGTACTAACTTGTACTTCTCTTGGGTCATGAAATTCACGATGGGTTTTTGCAGCCTCAAATACCAGTTCAAGTAAGGGCTTATTATAAAGTTCAAGAATTTCTTTTGTGGTCCATTTTTTTCTATTCTCCTTCATTTTTAGTACAAATTTGTAACTCAAATATAATGCTTCTTTTTAGCTAATGAATTTTATTTAGATAAAATGATGCTTACTGCATTTCCTCCAAATCCAGTAGCATTTATCATAACAGTATTTATTTTTTTTGGATGACCACAAGAAAGACTATTGTAAGGAAATTTAATTATTTCTTGATATTGCAACATTAAAATTGCTAATTCCATGCTAAGGGCTCCTGAGGCTCCTAAGCAGTGTCCGGTCATATGTTTTGTAGATATTAAATGTGGTTTATTTTTTTTAAATACATTTTCAATTGCTTTATATTCATTCTGATCTCCATTAATAGTTCCTGGGGCATGCATGACGATACTATCAACTTCAGAAATTGCTGCATTTTTTAGTGCCATTTTCATGGATTTTTGAAGACAATCTGCTTCGGATGATAGAGATACATTGTGCTCAATGAGTTCTGTATGGTATCCAAAACCTTCAATTTTAGCTAGTCCCTCATTGCCATAAGCTTTCTCTAAGCAAAACATTGCAGCTCCTTCTCCTAAAACCATTGAATTTCTTTTTTTTATTTTTTCTAGAGGCAAAGATGGGTAATTACCTTTTTCATTCGAGTAGATTTTTAATGCACGCATTTGGGATATCGTAAATTCACTTAATGGAGCTTCTGCGCCGCCAAGGATAAACTTATTTGCCATACCTGATTGTATCCATGCTATTGCATTTAATACAGAATGAAGTGCAGTACTACATGTTATGGAATGAGAAAAGCTAGTTCCCTTAATCCCTAAATCATATGCAACCCAGGAAGATAAGTTACCTAGTGTGGTTGTTGGAGAAACTATTGGGCTTAGCTGCTTTTTTTTATTTGTAACAAAGTTTTTATGGTATTTTTCAAAAAGCTGTGTGGCTCCTCTGGATGATCCTAAATTTATACTTGCATAGTCATTTGTATGCCATTTTGCTTCTGAAAAAGCTTTCCGTGCAGAAAGTATGGATAGCAAAACAGTTTTGTCTAAACGTTTATAATGAGAGTTTTCATTTCGAAGTTTTTTAATATAATCTTCTTCTTCTTGGAATAATTTTCCAACGGGTGTTTCGCAGTCATTAAAACAGCAATTTGTAATCCTAGTTTTTCCATCTCGATATCGATTCCATATTTCTTTAGCATCACTTCCAAGTGCTGAAAGACTTCCCATTCCACTAATAATTATCTTTTCCTGCATGTGGTAAAGATAATGTAAAAGTATTTTTGGAGTACTTATATGAACTAGTTTTCTTTATCAAAGAACGACTTTTATGTTCTCCATTTTCATTAATTAGTTGAATATTATTTATGCCCTAACATAAGAGAGATAAATTATATTCCATTTTATTATTAAAATCTTGGACAAAGACACAATTTCCGAGTTGATTGTATATATAAATAGATTTAAAATTATCGCTAAGAAAATTGAATTTCAGAGTTCCATCTGATGGGTTAGGGTAAACACCTAAGGTATTTAGAGACTCTGATAATTGGAGACTTGATGTGTAGTTTATATCAGAACAGTTATTATTGAAATAGTTCCAATAATAAAGCAGTAGATAGCGAAGTATTTTAGCTGACTTTGTTTAACCAATCGAATCATCCATTTACAGGCTATTACACCAGTCAAGAAAGCAGTAATAAACCCAACAAATAATGGAATTAGGTTTGTAATTTCTGCTTGTATTTCACCACTAACAATGTCTTTACACATTTTCCCTAAAATTAATGGAACTACCATAAGAAAGGAGAAACGTGCAGCTTTTTCTCTGTCTATACCTAATAAAACCGAGCTAGATATTGTAGCTCCAGATCGAGAAATTCCTGGGAGTATGGCAATAGCTTGTGAAATACCAATAATAAATGCATAATAAAAAGTTACTTTTTGATTCGTATTTTTAGCTTTATCTGCTAGAAATAATAAAAGACCAGTAATGATCAACATAGATCCTACTAATTCTATTTGCCTACCAAATAATTGCTCAATCTCATTTTCAAAAAATAAACCTATAATAGCTGCAGGAATCATTGAAATAATGATTTTAAGTGAAAATTTAAATTCTGCATTCCATCTAAATTGGAATAGTCCTTTGATAATTTCTTTTATGTCTTTCCAGAAAATAAATATTGTGCTTAGAGCAGTTGCAGAATGAAGAACCACAGTCATCAATAAGTTATGATCTTGCTCTTCTATGTTTAGTAGAAATTTACAAATTTCTAGATGACCACTGCTACTGACAGGTAAAAACTCTGTTAAGCCTTGAATAATTCCTAAGATAACTGCTTCTAAAAGGCCCATTAAGAGTTATTTTTTTGGTTTGTACATGATCGCAAAAATTTCAATGACAAATCCAATTAGGATTAATATTGGTGCAAGTGTAATTCTCTGGAAATTAAATATTTCTGGGTTAAAGCTTGTATCATCACCAGTATCTCCTCCCGACATAAGAACAAACCCTGCTAGTATAAAGGCAATCCCAATGAACATGATTTGATAATTTTTCTTTTCAAATAAAAATTTCTTGTTTTCCATAATTTAGTAGTGTAATTCGTCTGTGGTTAGTTTTAAGTATTTCCGAACTGCAAAATAGGTGCAAGTCCAAGGAATGAAAAGGCCTAATAAAAGAATTCCTAAATAAATAGCTATTTGTGCTTTATCGTTATGTAGAACTCGAATTTCAGGAAGAAAATTCATTCCATATTTTATGATTGTGTGAAGTGCTATTATAGCAATTATTGATGCAAAGAATCCATGTTGAAAGGTTTTTACTATAAAGGGTCTACGAATAAATTTTTTTGTAGCTCCTGCAAGTTGCATGGTTTTAATCAAAAACCTTTTTGAATAAATGGTTAAACGAATAGATGAGTTAATTAATGCAATTGCAATAAGACTAAAAATAAAGCTTAACAAAAAAAGAGTATATGATATATTTTTGATGTTGTTATTTAATAACTTTATTAAGGATTTATCGAAAACGACTTCTTGAACAATAGGAACAGATAAAAGCTCTTTTTCAATAGCCTCTGGAGAATTATTTTGGCTGTAATATGCTTTAAAGTGAATGTCAATGGCATCAGTTAATGGGTTAAATCCAAGAAAGTCAATAAAGTTTTCACCTAAATCATTTTGAAGATTTAATAGGGCTTCATTTTTAGATATAAACTCTGTACTGACTACGTTTTCGGAAAGTTCAAGTTGACGCTGAAATTGTTTTACAATTACTTGCTTTGATTCAGGCTTAAGTAAAACAGTAAACGCAATATTTTCCTGAACTTGATTTGCAATTACTTTTGAGTGGTACAAAACAGTTCCAAGAAGGCCAAATAAAAATAAAACCAAGGTCATGCTTATGACTACAGAAAAGTAGGAAGATCTGAGTCTACGTTTATTAAATCTATCTTGTTTCAAGGACATTGCGCTAATTTACAAATTCATTAACGATTATTATTTGATTCTTGATAAGATTAGTTTTTTTTTGATTTTTTGATTGTTTTTATCTTTTTAATTGTTCCACTATATTTTGATAAATTCATTTCTATTGATCCGACTAAAATTTTTGATTTTACTTGAACAGGAACTTTATTTGCATCATCACTAATCCATATCTTCATACTATAATCTTCTTTAAAGACTCTACCAGTTTCAAGTTTTGGAGCAAATTTTAAGCATGGTACGATTCCAAATTTTGTTTTTATGGTATCCTTTCCAAGGTAGATTAAATTTGAATCCATGAATTCGTCGTCTAGAAATGCTTTTGCAGGAATAATTTCATTTTCTTTTATATCATTCAAATTTTGAGATCTTAAATAGTAAAATATTGAAAGGATGTCATGGGGGTTATTTGGGAGAGGAATTGTATCTCTAGTGCTTTCTGCTCTTAGAAGATCGTAATTAAAAAAGACTTGTTCTTTTTTTTTATAATTTCCTTCATTAACATTTCTATAAAATCGACTTGGTTGCAATGTTACTTTATCTACAATGCTTTCATAATAGTCTCTAACTTTAAATAACATATTAAATACTCCTGTAGATTTTCCTTCAGCAAGGTATTTGTATTGATTATTAAACGTTTTCACTTCAAGACTAGCAATACCTGCATTTACTGGCCCATATTGGATTTTATAGGTTAGTTTTTCTCCCTCTATGAATGGTATATGTATATTTTGAGCACATCCATAATATGAAATATAAAATATAATCAGTGTAATTTTAATGATGTGCTTCATAAGCAGAAGCAATTAGCTGTTGTATCATAAAAAGCTATTTTTATTTTCATAGGAATTCTTACTTTAAAAAAGTTTTGTCCAGTTTAACTTCAGAAAATAAATCGTCATAGCCAATACATCTTCCTTTAACTTTTATCCAATCTCCTGATTTAATATTCTCATATAATAAGGAGTCATTAAGTTGGCAGGTAACTCCTGGTTCTAATATAAGCTGATTTTTAGAAATTGACTTTATATAGCCTTGGAGTTCTATTATTTCATTTAAATAAAGTTTATTGGCCTCTATTGGTTTTTTGGTAAAATGAGAGAAGATGCTATCACAGCTTAATACATATTTAGCTTCTTTGATAGACACATTTATGTGATTTTGATACATAAAGTTATATGTTATATATATTATTATTAGGATTATGAGAGAGCTGAATATTAATTTACTTTTCATTTTTTTTATATTAAAGCCCCTTATTAGAGCTAAGTTTTATTAAATTGTGATGGTTAATTTAATAGGATTATTATTTAATAAGCCCTTTCGAAAATAGTAAATTAAAAGATATGTCTTCTCAGTTAGACAATATAAAACTAGTCGTATTTTTTTTCTTCGTATCTTTTTACATGTTGTCTTGTAAGAATGATAGTGAAGAAGAATTATATGTAAATCAAGAATGTAATATTGAGGCTGTTTCTTTTGATAAAGATGTTTCTTCAATTATTTCAAATCACTGTTCTTCATGTCATGGAGGAACTTCTACTTCAGGTGCAGCTGCTGGATTACTTTTGGTAACTTATGATCAAATTCGTATTGCAGCAACAGATTTAACTGAGGATGGAATTATTCACAGAATTACTCGACCTGAGGGTGACCCTTTATTGATGCCAGGAAGTTATAGAATACCACAATGCCAAATTGATAAAATAATAGCCTGGGTAGATCAAGGTGCTTTAAATAATTAATTATGCGCAATTCATTATTTTTTATTTTTGCTATCATTTCATATTCTTTGTCCGCTCAAAGATATATGACACGTAATGCAGAGGTATATTTCTTGTCAGATAAGGACGCGTTTGAAGTTGTGGAGGCTACAAACAATCAGGTGGGTGCAGTTTTAGATCTCGATAATGGCGCTCTTGCCTTTCAGATTCAAATGAGGGCATTTCATTTTCAGATTGCTTTAATGGAAGAACATTTTAATGAAAACTATGTAGAATCTGACATCTATCCAAAAGCTACTTTTAGAGGAGAATTTTTGGAGTTTCCCAAAAACCTCAAACAGAAACAGGAAGTACTTGTTAATGGAATTATAGATTTTCATGGTGTGCAAAAAGAAATGTCTATTCCTGTTCTTATGGAGCTAGAGGACCAAAGATTAATTGGAGAATGTAATTTTGTTTTACTATGTTCAGATTTTGGAATTAAAATCCCTAAAATTGTTGCTGATAAATTATCTAATGAAATTCAAGTATCAGTTAAGGCTGTATTAACTAAAATATAAGTCAGTGAGATTATTTTTATTGTGTATTTCCTTATGCTCTTGTTCTCTTTTTGCTCAAGATGATTTACTTTCTCTTTTGAGTGATGAAAGTCTACCGACCAAAGTTAATGCAACATTTAAAGGAACAAGAGTAATTAATGGACAATCCATAGAGATTCCAGCTAAGCGTGAATTACAGTTTGTTATTCAACATAGATTTGGAACCATTAATAGTGGAGCATATGAGTTGTGGGGTTTAGATCAAGCTACCATGAGAATGTCATTGGATTATGGAGTAAGCGAAACCATAGCCTTAGGACTTGCAAGAAACTCATTTCAGAAAACTTATGAAGCGTCAACAAAGGTGAAAATGTTAACTCAGAAAAGTGATGACAGCAGTCCAATATCAATTACCTCATACCATGCAGTTTTCATTAACTCACTTCGTTGGACAAATCCAGATAGAGAAAATTTATTCAGTTCTCGTTTATCCTATGTTCACCAAATTTTGATTGCTCGAAAATTTAATAGAGATCTATCTTTGCAGATATCACCAAGTTACATTCAACGAAATTTAGTTGAAAGAGAAGCAATGAATAATAATTATTTTGCTTTGGGTTTTGGAGGTAGATATAAATTATCTAATAGGGTATCATTCAATGCAGAATATTTTTATCAATTTGATCGTCCAATGGAAGCATTTACAAATTCTTTATCTGTTGGCTTTGACATTGAAACTGGAGGTCATGTTTTTCAACTTCACATCACTAATTCTCAGGGGATGTTTGAAAGAGCATTTATTGGAGAGACTTCAGGCAAGTGGTCTAAGGGAGATATTTATTTTGGTTTTAATATTTCAAGAGCATTTCAGCTATAATTTTACAGCAGAAACTGGTTAACGGCAATAATTATAATAAGAGAGTAGCCCAATACATTTAGCAAATTCTTTGATTTATTATAGTAAAAATAATTGCTAATTATTGCAGATAATGGAATGCTAAAGATTATAAGTTTGTTGTGTAACTCCCCATCAAATATATAGAAATAGATGATTGAAAGAACAAGAGTCCAAAGTATGAATATATATGATTGACGTGACCTGATGTTTTTTTGTCTTAAGCGGAACGTAAGTTCAATAATAGAAATAACGATTAGAAATCCATAAGCTATATACATCATTATGTCTCCCCAATCCAGTAGATAGGGGTGATTGTTTTTATTAGTAATATTGAAAAAACCTGATATATTTAATTCATCTAAGGAGAAAAATGTCGTTATAGTATAAAGAATAAACCAGGGGCATGCAATTCCAAAAATGCTTAAAATCCATTTGCGAATATTTATCTGTGAAAAAATAGATATTCCTATCCATATTAATATGATGAATATCATAAATGGGGGATGAATTACTCCTGCAATACTTATTAGAATGCTACTATCAAAAATATTAGTTGAGGAATTATTATTTAAGTAAATACCAATCATCTTATTTATAGAAAGTAGAATAAAAATCATTCCAATAAATGAAGGATTAAGAGAGATTACATTTGGTAATGAACACATGATCAAAAAATAAAATAAGGCTGGGAAAAGAGAGCTTACAGAGATGATTTTGTGTTTGACCATGATATTATTCATTAACATACATTGAAGGAAAAGTAAAATCCCGACAGCAATTCTTTCTATCAAATTTGATTGTATTGATGGCGAGAATATATAGTTGAATAGTGGATTTGTTATTTCTGTGGCGCAATGATCTGATAAGATTATATTGCTACAACACAAGACAATACATAAGATAAGAATCAAAAAAATAGATATGGATTGAGTATGTCGAAATAAACTAACTATCATGAAGTAAAAATATGTAAATTTGTCTGCGATAAGAAAAAAGACAAGATATGAATGATTTGTTATACTTTATTGGAGATATGTTTGAATTTTCCTTTCAATTTTTAGCCTTGGCAGGAAACATACCAAATCTTATTTTAGGACTTGTTGGTACTGGAGCACTTTATTTTTGTGGTAAAATTTCAGTAGCAGAAAAAAACATTCTTGAATAAATACCTTTGGTATTACATCTGCTGACTTATAAATCAAAACCGATATCAGTACGATAATATTTCCCTTCAAATTTTATTTTTTCAGCACTTTTAAAAGATTTTTTTAGTGCTTTTTCTTTTTCTTCATCTAAAGAAGTAAGAGCCATCACGCGTCCTCCATTAGTTATAATTTCTGTGCTTTTCTTTTTCGTTCCTGCATGGAATATAATTGAATCTTCAATAGTATCAATTCCTTTAATAATCTTGCCATTTTCATAAGTTTCTGGATAGCCTCCTGAAACTAGCATCACGGTTGCTGCATATCTTGAATCAAATTCAATACTTTTTTCATTTAGTTTTTCTTCTCCAACTGCATGGAATAATTCTAACAAATCTGTTTTAATTCTAGGTAATACAACTTCTGTTTCAGGATCTCCCATGCGAACATTGTATTCAATAACCATAGGTTCATTATTCACTTTTATTAGGCCTATAAAGATGAACCCTTTATAAGGGATTTTATCTTTTTTAAGTCCATCAATAGTAGGTGCGACAATTTTATTTTTGATTTTCCCCATTAATATTTCATCTGCAAAGGGAACAGGTGAAACCGCCCCCATACCTCCAGTGTTAAGGCCAGTATCACGTTCTCCAATTCTTTTATAATCTTTTGCTGATGGGAGAATTTTATAGCTTTTACCATCTGTTAATACAAAAATCGAAAGTTCTATGCCATCTAAAAATTCTTCAATAACTACTTTATTACTTGCTTCTCCAAATTTAGCTTCATTAAGCATTTGTGTTAATTCTACTTTTGCTTCTTCTAAGGAGTTTAAAATCAGCACTCCTTTACCCCCTGCCAATCCATCTGCTTTAAGAACATAAGGTGGGTTTAAGCTTTCTAAGAATGAATAACCCTCTATTAAAGTTTTGGAGGTAAATGTTTTATAAGCTGCTGTTGGAATCTTATGACGAATTAAGAATTCTTTTGCAAAATCTTTAGAACCTTCTAGTTCAGCACCTACTTTCTGCGGTCCAATAACATGAATTTTTTTTAGGTCAGTATCAGACAGAAAGAAATCATGTATTCCATTCACTAAAGGAGCTTCAGGTCCAACAATAACTATGTTTATTTTTTTTTCTAAACATAGGTTTTTAATGTCAGTAAAATTTTCAGGTTTAATTTTAACATTTTCACCTAATAATTCTGTGCCAGCATTTCCAGGGGCAATGTACAAATTACTTAGTAATGGACTTTGTTTTAATTTCCATGCAAAAGCATGTTCTCGGCCCCCAGATCCTATTATGAGTACGTTCATTTTAAAGTGGAATATTTCCGTGTTTCTTTTTTGGTAATTTATCTACTTTATTTTCAAGCATTGCAAATGCTTTAAATAATTTTTCTCTTGTTTGAGCTGGTTCAATGACCTCATCTATATATCCACGGGAGGCAGCATTGTATGGATTGGCGAATAAACTAGCATATTCTTTTTCTTTTTCTTTCCATTTTTCTTCTCGATTTGATGCTTCATTAATTTCCTTTTTGAAAATTATTTCAGCCGCTCCTTTAGCACCCATAACCGCAATTTCTGCCGATGGCCATGCATAATTCATGTCGGCACCAATATGTTTGGAATTCATAACATCATAAGCCCCTCCATATGCTTTTCGGGTGATAATGGTAATTCTTGGGACAGTAGCTTCCGCAAAAGCATATAGTAGTTTTGCCCCATTACTAATAATGCCATTCCATTCTTGATCAGTACCTGGTAAGAAACCAGGGACATCTTCTAAGACAAGTAAAGGGATGTTAAAGCAGTCACAAAAACGAACAAATCGAGCTCCTTTTCTGGAAGCATTAATATCTAGAACACCTGCTAGAAAAGCTGGTTGGTTTGCAATGATGCCTATAGGTTTTCCTCCAATACGTGCAAAACCAATTACAATATTCTCAGCGTAATTTTTATGAACTTCAAATAAGCTTTCAGTATCTATAATTTCTTGGATAACTTCTTTTATATCATATGGTTGATTTGGATTTTCTGGTATTATTTTATTTAAATTTTCTCTTCGTTCATTTGAAGGAATGTAGGGCTTGCAAGGAGCTTCATCTTCACAGTTTTGAGGTATGTAAGAAAGAAGTCTTTTCAAGTTTTCAATTAATTTCACTTCATTTGGATAAGTGAAGTGTGCAACCCCTGATTTAGAGGAATGAGTTGATGCTCCCCCTAAATCTTCAGAAGTAATTTCTTCATGCGTTACAGTTTTAACAACATTTGGTCCAGTAACAAACATATAGGATGTTTCTTCTACCATCATAATAAAATCTGTTAATGCAGGAGAGTAAACCGCTCCTCCTGCACAGGGTCCCATAATTGCAGAAAGTTGTGGAATTACTCCAGAAGCCAATGTGTTTTTGTAAAAAATGTCTGCATATCCACCAAGGGAAACAACGCCTTCTTGTATTCTTGCACCACCTGAATCGTTTAATCCAATTATTGGCGCGCCATTTTTCATTGCAAGATCTATAGTTTTACATATTTTCTGAGCGTGAGCTTCTGCTAGTGAGCCACCCATGACAGTAAAGTCTTGTGCATAAACATATACATGCCGATTATTTATTGTCCCATATCCAGTGATTACTCCATCCCCTAAAATTTTTTGTTTTTCAAGACCGAAATTAGTTGATCGATGGGTGACCAGCATTCCTATTTCCTCAAAAGAATTTTCATCTAATAAAAAATGAATGCGTTCGCGAGCAGTTAATTTTCCTTTATTATGTTGTGCCTCAATTCTTTTTTCTCCACCTGCTTTGATAGCTTCTTTCTTTTTTTGATTAAGAGCATCTATTTTATTTTGCATCATAGATATTTTAGTCAAGTTTAAGTACAGCCATAAATGCGGATTGTGGAATTTCTACATTTCCTACTTGACGCATTCTTTTTTTCCCTTTTTTCTGTTTTTCTAATAATTTTCTTTTACGAGAAATATCTCCACCATAGCATTTTGCTGTAACGTCTTTTCGAACTGCTTTTACAGTTTCTCTAGAAATAATTTTTGATCCAATTGCAGCTTGTATAGCAATATCAAATTGTTGTCTTGGGATTAATTCTCGTAGTTTTATGCAAATTTTCTTGCCTATAGTGTGTGCGTTATCTCTATGGATGAGAGCGGAAAGTGCATCTACTTGATCTCCATTAAGAAGGATGTCCATTTTTACTAAATTTGACTGTTGGTAGCCTGTTGTTTGGTAGTCAAAAGATGCATATCCTCTCGAAATCGTTTTTAATCGATCATAAAAATCAAATACAATTTCAGCTAAAGGTAATTCAAAGCTAAGTTCCACTCTATCTGTTGATAAATAGACTTGATTTTTTAAATGCCCTCTTTTTTCAATACAGAGTGTAATGATAGATCCAATGTATTCAGATTTTGTTATTATTTGAGCTGAAATATATGGTTCTTCTACTTTATCAATTAAAGACGGGTCAGGTAAGTCTGAAGGATTGTTAACCAAGCTTTTTTCTCCCTTTTTTGAAAAGGAGAAGTATGAAACATTTGGAACAGTAGTAATTACTGTCATATTAAACTCTCTTTCCAGACGCTCTTGAATAATTTCCATGTGCAACATTCCTAAAAATCCACATCTAAAACCAAAGCCTAAAGCAGCAGATGATTCAGGTTCAAATGTTAAGGAGGCATCATTTAGTTGCAATTTCTCCATTGATGCTCGAAGATCTTCATAATCTTCTGTATCTACTGGGTATATTCCAGCAAAGACCATTGGTTTTACATCTTCAAATCCTTCAATTGGTTTTTCACATGGAGTATTGGTATGAGTTATTGTGTCTCCAACTTTTACTTCATTTGCTACTTTAATTCCAGAAATAATGTATCCTACATCCCCTGCTTTTATTTCATTTCGTGGTTCTTGTTCTAGTTTTAGTGCCCCTATCTCATCTGCATGATATTCTTTGTTCGTTGCAAAGAATTTTACTTTATCTCCTTTACGTAGTGTACCATTTACAATTTTAAAATAGGCTTCTATGCCTCGAAAAGGATTAAATACGGAATCAAATATAAGCGCTTGAAGGGAGCTGTTTTCATTCCCTTTTGGAGCAGGAACTCGCAATACAATTGATTCCAGAATTTCTTGAATACCTATTCCAGTCTTAGCACTTGCAGAAATAATTTCTTTTATATCACAGCCAATTAAATCGATGATTTGGTCTTTAACTTCTTCAGGGTTTGCACTTGGAAGATCAATTTTATTAAGTACCGGTATGATTTCAAGGTTGTTTTCAAGAGCCAAATATAAATTAGAAATGGTTTGTGCTTGAATTCCTTGTGCTGCATCTACAATTAATAGAGCACCTTCACAGGCTGCTATAGAACGAGAGACTTCATATGAAAAATCTACATGACCAGGAGTGTCAATTAAATTTAATCTATATTCTTCCCCTTTGTAAGGAAACTCCATTTGAATGGCATGACTCTTGATTGTAATACCTCGCTCTCGCTCTAGGTCCATATTATCGAGAAGTTGATTTTGAGCTTCTCTATCTGTAACTGTTTGTGTATGTTCCAATAAGCGGTCGGCCAAGGTGCTTTTACCATGGTCAATGTGTGCTATAATGCAGAAGTTGCGAATATTTTTTTGTTTCATTAGTACAAAACTAAACTATTTGATCTAAATACTAAATTGCAATTGACGCTAAAAAAAAGTTATCTTTGTTAGCTTGCCAACAGGGCTTTATATATTAGGTTGTTTTGATCATATGATCTTGTTATTTTTAAGTAGAATGAAAAAAATATTTTTTTTATTTTTTGTGTCATATAGTTTGCTTGTTTCTGCTCAGGATTTATCCATTGTAGATGCTCGTTTATTTTATCGCTATTCACAAGTTCAGATAGAAGCTATGTCTAATTCCAACCCTTCGCAAATAGAGTATTTAAATTTTTATGTAAATAACTCTTACTATTTTCAGGATATAGATTATTTACCTGAGGAAAAAAAAGATGATTATCCTAATATTTTTGATTTTATTATTCTTCCTACAGATTATTCTATTAGTAAAGATGATTTTAATATTTTAATGTTTGATGTGCCTTTTTTTCAGAATAAAGAAACCGTATATCGTTTTGATGAACAAACTGTTCTTGTTTTAAGAAGGAAGTCAGAGCTTAATAGAATGTTTAATCAATTAAATGTTCAATAGGTATGAATAAACTCCCCTTTATTTTTTTGATTCTTATAAGTGTTTCTCAAAAAATATTTGCGCAAGGTTCATCATCATGTTCCGATGGAGATGTTCCTGTAGTAGTCCAGTTTTATTTCACTCAATTTTCATCCGAAGAAGTTTCATGGGATATTCAAGACTCTGATGGTACTATTTATGCTCAAAATCCATTTCCCCCAGTTGCAAATTTTGAGTATACATCTGATGAGGTTTGTTTAACTCCAGGAGAGATCTATACCTTTAATGCATATGATGCAGGAGGAGATGGTTGGGGTGCAGATTCTTGGTATCAATTATCGATATGTGGTGGTGGAAACATACTTGCAAATAATAATGGAAATGCTCCATTAGGAGATGGAGCTTCTGAGAATTTTACAATTTCACTTTCTTACGATAATTGCTACTGTTTTAGTGCACAAGTATCTCAACAAAGTGCTTCTAGTGCTACAAGCTCTAATGGATCTTTATTTACAAGTGTTTCCGGTGGTACCCCTCCTTACAGTTATTCTTGGTCTAATGGAGCAACAACACAAAATTTGAATAATGTATCTCCAGGGGTATATGTTTTAACTATAGAAGATTTTTTAGGATGTTCACAAACCATAATTGCTGAAGTACAGGGTCCAAATATTTATATGTCTCCAATTAATCATACTATTTGTACTGGAATTTTTTATGATTCTGGTGGTTCAATAGGTAATTTTGATAGTAACGAGAATTATACCATGACATTTTGTAATGGTGACCCTAATTTAAGTTCTTCATTAGATTTTTCCTTTTTTGATATGGGAGGGTCTTTTTTTTCAAGTCCAACATTATTCATTTATGATGGTACTTCAACATCAAATAATGTTTTGTATTCATATACTGGCCCAGGAGATCCACCTCCAGGAAATATTATTGCTTCGGATGCTAATCCATCAGGATGTTTAACAGTTTCTTTTACCTCTCCTTTTCTTGAAGCTCCAGGATGGGCTGCAGAAATTAATTGTGTTTATCCTTGTCAAGATTTTACAGTTGAGATAGAGTCTAGTGATTTAATTAATGAATTGGGGCAGATTGAAGCTTGTCATGATATAGATTTAAATGTGGTTAGCAATTATCCAGAGAATGATACATATTATAATCAACAAGATTTAACGACAAGCTTTGAATGGGTTTTTGGAGACGATCAAAGTGCATCAGGACAATCAATTACTCATTTATATTCTGACTTAGGACAATATGAGCTTACATTAGTAGCAACTGATATAAACGGATGTACTGCAGAAACTAATATTACAGTAATTAAGGAAAGCCCAGGTATTATAACATCTATTGTACCCCCTGAAGAAACAGAAGTATGCCCAGAAACAATAGTTCAAGTTGGATCAGGGTCCAATTCTTCCACAAGCTTTTTTCAAACACTTAATTATTATCTTTATGATGAAGTTATTAACGTTGGAGAAGACTTTGGTGATCCAATATATCTTCCTGATGGAAGTGGTGTTTCATATGAGACAGAAGTACTGGTTGACTCTTTTGAGCCCACAGCAATTTTAGATGATGATGATTTTGTAGAAATATGTGCTGAAATAGAGCATTCTTATTTAGGAGATTTAGACATGTCATTAACGGCTCCTAATGGAACAGAAGTTTCTCTTTTTACTCAAGTAGGCGGGTCTACTTGGCTTGGAAATGCAATTGATAATGATGCAACACAAACTGCAGGAGATTGTTGGGAATATTGTTGGTCTGTGGATCCAGATTTTGGAACTTTTGCCACTAGTATAAGCAATACTATGCCTGCACCTTTAGGAGGAAACTCTATGATTCCTGGTTCTTATGCACCACTAGGTAATTTTTCTGATTTTGAAGGTTCTTCAGCAAACGGAACATGGACTCTGACAATTACTGATAATTTAGCTATTGATAATGGTTTTATTTGTAGCTGGGGGATTACCTTAAATGTTGTGGCTGAAGATGATGAAGTTACTGTAGATTCCTTAGTTGCTGAGATCATTTCATTTAATTGGTACTGTGAAGAAGAACAATCTTCAATTCTTACATACGATTCCACGATGATTACAGTTCAACCGCTTCTTCCAGGTCCTCATAATTATGTTTTAACTTTATTAGATAATTTTGGTTGTGAGTATACAGAAAAGTTTGAATTAGACGTATACAGCTCTCCAATGACTGCACCAGATTTTGTATCAGAATGTCAAGATCAATTTGACTTGAGCGTATCGAATGTTCCACCAGGTGGCGGTTCTTGGGCACTTATTGATAGTCCAGATGAATCCCAAGTATCTTTTGATCCAGATACAAACTCTCTTACTCCTCAGGTCACGGTTGGAGAAATAGGGTCTTATGTTTTTCAATTTACTGATAATGATTGTCAATTATCTGATAAAATTACTGTAGATGTAGAAGTTGTTAATCCCGTTATTGATCCTCCAGCTGACATTTTGTGTGCTCTCGATAATACTATTAGTGTTGTCGACCCTACTGGCAACGGAGGGATTTGGACAGTGTTTTCTGCTGATACTTCTCATAATGCTATTTTATCAGATTATAGCTCGCTTGAAACATCCATTACAGTAGACGACTTTGGGACTTATGAAATGGTATTTACAGTAGACTTTTGTTATGGTACTGATACAATGGATGTGAATTTTATTACTGTTGATCCATATATTTATGATCCTGGTATTCAAGTTTGTGATTGGGATGTGGAACTTCAAGTAAATAATCCTTCTCCTACAGGTGGCTTCTGGCAAATTATCAATCAACCGAATCATACTTCTGCCTCTTTTTCTTCATTAGATGAATTGACTTTGGATATGGAGGTAGATGATTTTGGAATATATGAGATGGCATACACCATTAATGGTTGTGAAACTACAGATATTTTAAATGTGAATTTTGGGCAAGCCATACCACAAATTAGTACAGAAGAATTGGTTATATGTGATTTGATTACAGAAGTACAGGTGGAGTCTTATGGAATGGATGAAGGTTGGGAGGTTATTGATGGGCGAGGATCAGCTATGTTCAGTAATCCATTTGACTTTGAGACTAATTTGGTGGTAGACACCTATGGAGATTATACTTTAGCATATACTGGCTGTGACACAATGGTTGTTTTTAATGTTTTATTCATGTGTGATTTAGTCATTCCTAATATAATTAGCACAAGTAACGAAGTGTGGCCAAATAATGTATTGTTTATAGAAGGACTTACAGATGAATTTTATTCCTATAGCAATATGAGTATTTTTGATAGATGGGGAAATGAGATTTACAGAAATGGTTATTATGGCTTAGATGATACATGGTGGGATGGACAAAATACCCATAAGAATGACGAGCTTACTGAAGGGGTTTACTTTTATATTTTAAAGGTCGGTAATAAAATTACAATGGAAGAAAAAACCTATAAAGGATCAGTGCACGTTTTTCATTAAGTTATTTTATCATTTTTGAGATATATTTTCCGATAATATCAAACTCCAAATTTACAATATCTCCTTTTTTTAAGATTTTGAAATTAGTATTGTTAAATGTATAGGGTATAATGCAAACTGAAAATTTATTTTCTCTAGAGTTTACAACGGTTAGACTTATTCCATTTACCGAGATAGAACCTTTTTCAACTGTTATATCTGTAGGATTATTTTTTTTATACTCAAAGGTGAATACCCAGGATCCATCTTTTATTTTTATGTCACAACACTTTGCAGTTTTGTCAACATGTCCTTGAACAAGATGGCCATCAAGACGTTCTCCTATTTTCATACAACGCTCTAAGTTAACTAGATGACCTTGTTCTAAAGAGCCTAAATTGGACTTATTTAGTGTTTCTTCAATTGCAGTTACAGTGTATTCATTTTTATGAATTGAAACCACTGTTAGGCATACTCCATTATGAGCAACACTTTGATCAATTTTAAGCTCCGGAGTCATTTCTGCATGTATCGTGAGATGAAGGTTCCCACTTTCGCGAATGATTTTTTTAACAACTCCTATTTCTTCTATGATACCTGTAAACATTTTAGTAATCAATTACTTGTTCAATAATTCCATTAGGTAATTTTCTGTCTTTGTATTGCTGTGTTCTTAATTGTGGCTCAAATCCTGCTTCTCTAATTGCTTCTTGAATTGTTTTCGAAGTAAATCTATGTGGAGCCCCTGCTGCTGAAACGACATTTTCTTCAATCATAATAGATCCAAAATCATTTGCTCCAGCATGTAAGCAAATTTGCCCAATGTTTTTTCCTACAGTTAACCACGAAGCTTGAATGTTTTTTACATTAGGTAGCATGATTCTAGACAAGGCAATCATTCTTATATATTCATCTGCATCTATAGTATTAGAAATATTACGTACACGTTTTAATAGCGTTCCATCATCCTGAAAAGGCCATGGAATAAAAGCTAAGAAACCATTTGATTTTTTAGGTTTTTCAGATTGAACTTCTCTAATTTTAACGAGATGTTCAAATCGTTCTAGCTTCGTTTCTACATGACCAAACATCATTGTTGCAGATGTGGTAAGATTTAATTTATGTGCTACACGCATCACATCTAACCATTCTTGAGCTCCACATTTTCCTTTTGAAATCATTCTTCGAACTCGGTCATCTAAAATTTCTGCTCCAGCTCCTGGCAAACTATCTAGTCCTGCTTCAATAAGCGATCTGAGAACTTCTTCATGACTTAAATTATCAACTTTACTAATGTGAGCAATTTCTGGAGGGCCTAAGGCATGGAGTTTAATGTTAGGAAACTGATTTTTTATTTTTCTAAAGATATCACAATAAAATTCAAGTCCAAGATCTGGATGGTGACCTCCTTGAAGGAGTAGTTGTTCTCCTCCATAACGAATAGTCTCTTCAATTTTTTTAGTGTATTCTTCTATACTTGTTATATAGGCTTCTTCATGTCCAGGAATTCTAAAAAAGTTACAAAATTTGCAATTTGCATTACACACATTTGTTGTATTTACATTTCTGTCAATAATCCATGTTACTTTATTTGATGGAACTTGCTTTTTTCGAAGATTATTGGCGACAAACATCAAATCAGTGGTTGAAGCATTTTCAAAAAGAAAAAGGCCTTCTTGAGCGCTCAAATCATGAAACTTGAGTGCTTTAGCTAATAGATTCTGTGTCTCCATTAAAATACCTATTTTTACGATGCAAAATTAAGAAAAAATGAGCACTGTTATACATAAAGCCAAGGAGTCTTTTGTAAATAAAAATTTAATTATTCTCGGAAATAGTAGTTCTAACTGGAGTCAATTTGGATTTACTGATCAAGAAATGAACTTTATCCATTCAGAGTTCTTACAGAAAGAGTCTTCTATTGAGTTAAATAAATTTTCGGGGAGAGTGTTTATAGAGTCATTTGCTAAAGAAGAAGAGTTATATAAGTTATTAGAGCGTTCTAGAGAGAGAGGTTCCAAGCTAATCAAAAAATTAAATAGTTATAGGGTCGAAGAGGTGGAGATTGTATCACTTTTAGATACAGACTTATCTAAGTGTTTTGCCGAAGGTATGGCATTATCTAATTATCAATTTTTGAAATACTTTACTGTTAAGAAAAAGAATGCACTTAATAAGATTTACATTCATGCTGAGGATTCTGTTATAACAAATTTAAATGCAATTATAAAAGGGGCAACATATGCACGTGATTTAGTTAATGAACCGTTGTCATATTTAACAGCCATTCAGTTTTCAAAAGATATTGCTCGAATAGGAGAGGAGGCAGGGTTTCATACAGAAGTCCTTCATAAAAAGCAGATTGAAACATTAAAAATGGGTGGCTTGCTTTCTGTAAATAAAGGCGCTACGGAACCACCAACATTTAATGTGTTAAACTACAAGCCAAAGAATCATGTGAATACAAATCCAATTGTGTTGGTAGGAAAGGGGATAGTATATGATACAGGAGGATTGAGTTTAAAATCTACTTTAAATTCAATGGATATAATGAAATGTGACATGGCAGGAGGTGCAACTGTGGTAGGCGCTATCTATGCGGTAGCTAAATCATCTTTACCTATTCATGTAATAGGTTTAATTCCTGCTACAGAAAATCGACCAGGTGGAAATGCTTATGCTCCGGGAGATGTAATTCATATGATGAATGGTACTTCTGTCGAGGTCTTGAATACAGATGCTGAGGGTAGATTAGTTTTAGCTGATGCTCTATCTTACGCAAAGAAGTATGACCCTGAACTAGTAATTGATATAGCTACTCTAACTGGAGCAGCATACAGAGCAATAGGGAAATATGGTATTGTAGCAATGGGTAATGTTGCTCCTTGCATCCAGCAAGAATTATCAGATTGTGGAGATGCTACATACGAGAGGTTAGCCATCATGCCTTTTTGGGATGAATATGCAGACTTATTGAAATCTGATATTGCAGATATTAAAAATATTGGATCAACACAAGCCGGTCATATTTCTGCAGGAAAATTTCTAGAACATTTTACAGATTATCCATGGATGCATTTTGATATTGCTGGCCCAGCTTTTTTATCAGAAGATGATTATTATAGATTAAAAGGAGGGACAGCAATAGGCGTTCGTATTTTGTTTGAGTATTTAATAAGGAAAAGTAATCAAGATTAAGAGATGAGAAAAAACTTAAAATCATTGAAAACTCGCGTAGGGATTTCAGTAGGCGACATTAATGGTGTTGGATTAGAAGTTATTATGAAGGCATTCTCAGATAGCCGTATTTTTGATTTTTGTACTCCGTTGCTATATGCATCGTCAAGTTATGTGTTGGATTATCAGAAAAAAATTGGCTTAAAAAATTTTAGTTTTCATCCTTTGAAAAACACAGAAAAGCCAAGTTCTAAAAAGTTAAATCTTATTGATTGTTGGGATGAAGATATTGAGATTCATTTTGGAGAGGATACAGAAGCAGGTGGCGCTTTTGCTCTTAAATCTTTAAGTGCATCTGTTAATGGTTTAAAAAATAACGAGGTAGATGTTCTAGTTACCGCACCAATTAATAAGTATAATATTCAATCAAAAGAATTTAATTTCCCTGGTCATACGGAGTATTTGGCTAAAGAATTTGACGGTAAGGCATTGATGTTTATGGTAACTGATTCTTTACGTATAGGAGTTGTTACAGGCCATATTCCAATTTCAGATATAGCATCTTCGATATCTGAAACCATGATTAGTGAAAAAATTGAACAAATAGATGCTTCTCTTAAGTGTGATTTTAACATTAGAAAGCCAAAAATTGCCGTATTAGGTTTAAACCCTCATAGTGGTGATAAGGGTTTAATTGGAAAAGAAGATATAGATATCATTACCCCAGCTATAAAAAATGCATTTGATTCTGGAAAATTAGTTTATGGACCCTATCCGGCTGATGGCTTTTTTGCGTCAAGTACATATAAGCAATTTGATGCAGTTTTAGCAATGTATCATGATCAAGGTTTAATTCCTTTCAAGACACTTTCTTTTAATAAAGGTGTTAATTTTACGGCGGGATTGTCTATAGTTAGAACCTCACCAGATCATGGAACTGCATTTGATTTGGCAGGTAAAAATGAAGCTCAAGAAGCTTCATTTCGAGAAGCTATATATGTTGCATGTAGTATACATAAGCGGAGAGTAGAATATTTAAGATTAAATAAAAATCCTTTAGCATTTAATAGGTCTTTAAATAAAAGATAAATATTTCTATCTTTGCAAATCCTAAAACCAATGAGATGAATGTGCTTTCTGATTTTATCATACCTATAATTGGGTTAAAGTTAGGAAATCACACATATGAATTTGAGGTGGATGGAACGTTCTTTAAGGAATTTGAACATTCGGAATTGAAGCAAGGTTTTTTAAACATAAATTTACTTTTAATTAAAAGGTCAAATTTGTTCGAGCTTATTTTTGAAGTAAAAGGTTATGTGAATAGTCTATGTGATCGATGTGGTGAAGAAATGAAGTTGTATTTAGATCACAAAGAAAGAAGAATTATGAAATTTTCTCATGATGATTACAGCAATACCGATGAAGTTGAAATTCTTAGAGAAGATGAGCATGAGATAAATGTTTCTCATATGATATACGAAATTATAGTTCTTGCATTGCCTTATAGAAGATTGCATACTCAAGAGGATGGGCAATCATGTAATCAAGATGTTTTAAATAAACTTGAAGAATATAAAGAACGAGAAGATAAAAATGTTGTTGACGATCGTTGGTCAGCGCTAAAAGATTTATTAACTGAAAAAGAATAGGTAAAATGGCACATCCTAAGCGAAAAATATCCAAACAAAGACGCGATAAAAGAAGAACGCATTATAAGGCAGAAGCACCAACAACAGCTGTTTGCCCTACTACTGGAGAAACACATTTATATCATAGAGCCTACTGGTACGAAGGAAAAATGTACTATAAAGGCAATGTGGTTATAGACTAGTGCTTGAATTTAATCTTGCATTATTTTTTAATGTAATTTTTTATATTTGAATTTAGTGTCTGTACAAAGAATTTATGTAGATTTAGACCCTATTTAATAGGTTTAAGTCTACATTTTTATTTTTTATAAAGTGAGAATAGTAATAAATGGATCGGAGTACTGCATTAATGCGTACCCTATTTTAATTGATACTTTATTTGCTTTGCAAGCAATTAAATATAATTTTTGTCGGGTGTTTTTTCGAGACCTTATTTCTCATCAAATAAAACCCTATGTGGATATAAACTTTATAACTATCAAAAATGGTATTGGTAAATTACCATATATTATTTTAGGTATATTCCAAAACAATATTTCAGGAAAAATCAAATATTTTTTTTATGAGTAAATTAAGAGCAGCCATAACCTCAGTACATGGCTGGGTCCCAGAGTATAAGTTGACAAATCAAGAGTTATCTACTATGGTTGATACAAATGATGAATGGATTACTACTCGCACAGGAATCAAAGAAAGAAGAATTCTTAAAGGAGAAGGTTTAGCCTCTTCTGATCTTGGAGCGAAGGCAGTTCAAGGACTTTTAGCAAAGAAAGGAATTAAGGCTGAAGAAATAGATCTTATTATATGTGCAACAGCCACTCCTGATATGATTTTTCCATCTACGGCATGTATTATAGCTGATAAAATTGGAGCCAAGAATGCATTTGCTTATGACCTTATGGCTGCTTGTTCTGGTTTTTTATTCTCATTGTCTACAGCCTCAAAATTTATTGAGACTGGAGCGTATAAAAAAATTATAGTGGTAGGAGCTGATAAGATGTCATCTATCGTTGATTATGAGGAAAGAACTACTTGTATTATTTTTGGAGATGGAGCTGGAGCTGTTTTAATAGAGCCAACTGAAGATGGTTGTGGTATTCAAGATTCTATTCTAAAGAGTGATGGTTCTGGAAAAGATTATTTACATATGAAGGCTGGTGGCTCTTTAAAACCTTCAACACATGAGACAGTAGATAAAAAAGAACATTATATTTATCAAGATGGAAAAACGGTATTTAAATTTGCTGTAACCAATATGGCTGATGTTTCTGCTGAAATTATGGAACAAAATAATTTAACAGGTGATGATGTCGCATGGTTGGTTCCCCATCAAGCAAATAAAAGGATTATTGATGCAACTGCTCGTAGAATGGGAGTAGGATCTGAAAAAGTAATGTTAAATATTCAAAAATATGGTAATACTACCAATGGTACAATTCCACTTTGTTTATGGGAATGGGAAGATAAATTGAAAAAAGGCGATAATTTGATTTTGGCCGCTTTTGGAGGAGGGTTTACATGGGGTTCAATTTACCTTAAATGGGCATATTAGTAAAAAAACAACATAAAATATTCTTATGGCATTAGATATTAAAGAAATTCAAGAGCTAATTAAATTTGTAGCAAAGTCAGGTGTTTCTGAAGTAAATTTAGAAATAGACGACATGAAAATTTCAATTAAAACTCCTCCTAAGAAAGGCAAAGGTCAAGTAGAGGCAGTAGTTCAGCAAATACCGGTACAAATACCACCTTCTATATCTGATTTTTCAGCTGTTCAATCACCTCCTGCAGTAGCTGCAGAACCTACTAAGTCAAAGACTAGTGATACAGAAACTGACGAGGGGAAGTATATTACTATAAAGTCACCAATGATTGGGACATTTTACAGAAGTCCATCTCCAGATAAAGATTCTTTTGTTAATGTGGGAGATGAGATTACCAAAGGAACTGTAGTTTGTATAGTAGAGGCAATGAAACTATTTAATGAGATAGAGTCTGAAATATCTGGTAAAATAGTTAAAGTGTTGGTTGATGATATGAGTCCTATTGAATATGATCAGCCTTTATTTTTGATAGATCCCTCATAAATTTTTAAAAGCATAAACCGAATGACTATGTTTAAGAAAATTTTGATTGCCAATCGAGGTGAAATTGCTCTTAGAGTAATTCGTACTGCAAAAGAAATGGGTATTAAGACAGTTGCAGTATATTCTGCTGCTGATGCAGATAGCTTGCATGTTAAATTTGCAGACGAAGCAGTATGTATTGGCCCTGCAGCTAGTATTGATTCTTATTTAAAGATACCTAATATTATTGCAGCTGCAGAAATTACAAATACTGATGCGATACACCCTGGTTATGGTTTTTTAGCTGAGAACTCTAATTTCTCTAAAATTTGTCAAGAGAATGATATAAAATTTATAGGAGCCTCTCCAGAAATGATAGATGGCATGGGGGACAAGGCTAATGCTAAAGCTACGATGAAGGCAGCTGGTGTTCCTACCATACCAGGCTCTGATGGAATTCTAGAAACTTATGAAGAAGCAGAAAAGCTTGCTATAGAAATAGGATTACCTGTTATGTTAAAGGCTACAGCTGGTGGAGGTGGAAAGGGAATGCGTGCAGTTTTTGAATTGGATCAATTTCAATCTTCTTGGGAATCTGCTAGGCAAGAAGCAAGTGCTGCTTTCGGTAATGATGGTATGTATATGGAGAAATTAATTTTAGAACCAAGACATATTGAGATTCAAATTATTGGTGACTCCAAAGGTCAGGCTTGTCACTTATCTGAAAGAGATTGTTCTGTACAAAGACGACATCAAAAGCTTGCCGAAGAATCACCCTCACCATTCATGACAAAAGAGTTGAGAGAGAGAATGGGTGAAGCAGCAGTAAAGGCTGCTAAGGCTGTTAAATATGAAGGTGCAGGAACGGTTGAGTTTTTGGTTGATAAGGATAGAAATTTTTATTTCATGGAGATGAATACTCGTATTCAAGTAGAGCATCCAGTAACAGAAGAAGTCATTAATTATGATTTAATTGCAGAGCAAATCAAAATTGCGGCTGGGATGAAAATTTCAGGAAAAAATTATGAACCAAAACTTCATGCTATTGAATGTAGAATTAATGCTGAAGATCCATCTAACGATTTTAGGCCTTGTCCTGGTAAAATTACAAATTACCATGCCCCTGGAGGCCATGGTGTAAGAGTAGATACTCATGTTTATGCTGGCTACGTAATCCCACCATATTACGATTCTATGATTGCAAAATTAATTACAGTTGCTCAAACTCGAGAAGAAGCTATTGAAAAAATGAAAAGAGCTTTAAGTGAATTTGTTATTGAGGGAGTAAAGACAACAATACCTTTTCATTTACAACTAATGAATAGTGAAGCTTTTAATACTGGAAATTACACTACTAAATTTATGGATGAATTTGTCTTTAAAGCTTGATATTCTTAATGTTGAATCCTTTTCTAAATTGCAAGCTTTAATTTACTGGTGATTTTTTCTATTGTTTTTTTGATGCTTGCTTTGTCGTAGCCACAATCTATATGCAGTTGTTTTTGAGGTCCATGTTCAATAAACTCATCTGGTATTCCTAACCTATATATTGATGCATGATAACTGTTGTCAGACATAAATTCAATCACAGCTGATCCAACACCGCCTTGAATACATCCATCTTCAATGGTAATTATATGATCAAAATTGTTAAATACTTCATGGAGCATTTTTTCATCTAAAGGTTTTACAAACCTTAGATCATAATGAGCAATGTGAATTCCATTCTTATCATATTCATCACAAACTTCAGAAGCATTATTCCCTATGTGTCCGAAAGATAATATTGCAATTTCTTTTCCAGATCTAAGTTTCCTACCCGTTCCTATTTTAATTGATTTAAATTCTCTTTTCCATTCAGGCATTACCCCTTTTCCTCTTGGATATCTTATTGCAAATGGCCCGTGGTGATTTTCTTGTGCAGTAAACATTAAATTTCTTAATTCTTCTTCATTCATTGGAGCAGATACAATCATATTAGGAATACATCTAAAGTAAGCAATATCAAATGCTCCATGGTGAGTAGGACCGTCTTCTCCAACTAAGCCAGCGCGATCTAGACAAAATACTACATTTAGTTTTTGCAAGGCAACGTCATGAATAACTTGATCGTATGCACGTTGCATAAATGTTGAGTAGATATTACAGAAAGGAAGTAGTCCTTGTGTGGCCATACCTGCCGAAAAAGTTACAGCATGTTGTTCTGCTATTCCTACATCAAATGTTCTTTCAGGCATTTCTTCCATCATATATTTTAGAGAGCATCCAGTAGGCATTGCGGGGGTAACCCCTACAATGTTTTTATTTTTTTTTGCAAGCTCAATAATTGTATATCCAAAAACATCTTGATATTTAGGTGCTTCTATATTTGTTTTTTTGACCTTGAAGATTTCCCCTGTATCTTTATTAAATAGTCCAGGAGCATGCCATTTAGTAGTATCTCCAATTTCAGCAGGATCATAGCCCTTTCCTTTAGTTGTGATGCAATGTAAAATTTTAGGCCCAGGAATATTTTTCAGGTCATCAAGAATTTTCACTAAATGCTCTACATCATGTCCATCAACAGGACCAAAATATCTAAAATTTAAGGATTCAAAATAATTACTTTGCTCTAGCATTGAAGACTTAATAGCATTTTCAATTTTTTGAATGACAGTTTGAGTATTTGGTCCAAATTTGCTCAACTTTCCAAGTAGATCCCAAACCTCACCTTTAATTTTGTTATAAGTCTGTGATGTAGTTATATCTGTTAAATATTCTTTTAATGCCCCAACATTAGGATCGATAGACATGCAATTATCGTTTAAAACTATAAGCAGATTACAGTCTTCTATTCCTGCATGGTTTAGGGCTTCAAATGCTTGTCCTCCCGTTAAAGCACCATCACCAATAACTGCAATATGTTGTTTGTTTTTTTCTCCTTTTAGTTTTGAAGCTATTGACATTCCTAAGGCTGCTCCAATTGAGGTGGAAGAATGACCTACTCCAAAAGTATCATAAATACTTTCACTTCTTTTTGGGAATCCACTGAGCCCATTATATTTTCTGTTTGTGTAAAACTGTGTTCTTCTGCCTGTAAGAATTTTGTGTCCATACGCTTGATGCCCTACATCCCAAACCAATTGGTCGTATGGAGTATTAAATACATAGTGTAAAGCTATTGATAACTCAACTACTCCTAAGCTTGCCCCAAAATGTCCTCCGTTTTCAGAGACAACTTCAATAATAAATTGTCGGAGTTCATCAGATAATTTAAGTAAATCACAAACGGCAAGATTTTTTAAATCACTAGGAGATTCAATCTTGCTTAATAATGAATTTACTTCTTCTGACATTTGATAATTTTTTACTCTTACAAATTTAATAAACTATTATATATATATTCCAATTTGATTTTATTAAGTTCATTCAAGGCTCTTTTTTTAAATGTTAATAGAAAGTATGTTATTATAACAAAGAAGTCATATCTTGTTTTATGATAGATTTGCATATGGCAAATGATTTCGCATCATCAAAAATAATACCAAAAAAGTCCCTAAAAACAATTAAATTTGTTTGAATAAATTGCTATAAAGTCATGAATAGGATAGAAGTAAAAGAAGCTTTAATGAGAAAAGCTAGCGATGAGCTAATTAACATTAAGGGGTGGGTAAAGACAAAAAGAGGAAGTAAAAATGTTGCATTTATCGCTTTAAATGATGGTTCAACGATCAATAGTATTCAGGTAGTAGCTGAAGATAATATACCTGAAGATGTTATAAAATTAATTCATTCTGGGACCAGTATTTCTGTCAATGGAGCTCTTGTAGTATCTAAAGGTTCAGGTCAAGCTCTTGAACTTTTAGCTCAATCAATTGAAATCATGGGAACTGCAAATCCTGAAGAGTATCCTTTGCAACCCAAAAAACATTCTCTAGAATTTTTAAGAGAAAAAGCTCATTTAAGGTTCAGGACAAACACCTTTGGTGCTGTCTTTAGAATAAGACATGCAATGACTTTTGCCATTCATGAATTTTTTAACAAAAGAGGCTTTTATAATATTCATACTCCTATAATAACTGGCTCAGATTGTGAAGGAGCAGGCGAGATGTTTTCTGTAAGTATTTTAGATAAATTGAAGCCACCTTTAACTGAGAATGGAGCTGTTGATTTTACAAAAGATTTTTTTGGAAAGGAAACAAACTTAACAGTTTCAGGTCAACTAGAAGCTGAAATGGCTGCATTGGGGCTAGGGAAGGTATATACATTTGGACCTACATTTAGGGCTGAAAACTCAAATACATCAAGACATTTAGCTGAGTTTTGGATGATTGAGCCTGAAGTTGCCTTTGCTGATTTAGATCAAAATATGTCTCTTGCTCAAGAAATGTTGCAATATGTTTGTTCTTACGCACTCGATAAATGTATAAAAGACATAGAGTTTTTAGATAAACGTCTTCAAGAAGAGGAAAAGCATAAAAAAAAGGAAGACCGACAAGAACTTGGCTTAATTGAAAAGTTAAAGTTTGTAGTGGAAAATGATTTTGAAAGGATTACCTATTCAGAAGCATATGAGATTTTACGAAATTCTAAACCTAATAAAAAGAAAAAATTTGAGTATTTAATTGAGGAGTGGGGAGCTGATTTTCAGTCAGAACATGAACGGTATTTAGTCGAGAAAAAATTTAAGAAGCCAGTTATCATTTCTGATTATCCAAAAGATATCAAGGCATTTTATATGAGGATGAATGAGGACGGAAAAACAGTTCGAGCCATGGATGTGTTGTTTCCTGGTATAGGAGAAATTATTGGAGGTTCTCAAAGAGAAGAACGTCTTGAAATACTTAAGTCTAGAATGAGTGAAATGAACATCCCTGAGGATGAATTATGGTGGTATCTTCAATCTAGAGAATTTGGTACGGTTCCACATAGTGGCTTTGGATTAGGTTTTGAAAGACTTATTTTATTCATTACTGGAATGGGAAACATTAGGGATGTTATTCCTTTTCCACGAACCCCAATGAATGCAGATTTTTAATTTTTATGTTAAAACAATTTCTACAGCAAAAATTAGCACAGAAGCTTTCTCCTCAGCAAATCAAATTGATGAAGCTTATTCAGCTTCCTACCATAGAGCTTGAGCAGAAGGTCAAAGAGGAGTTAGAAGAAAATCCGGCTATAGAAGAGGTTACGGAATATGATAATTCTTTAGAAGAAAGTTTTGATGGGAAACAAAAAGATGCGGAGGAGATTAATGTTGATGAATACCTTAGTGATGATGAGGTGCCTAGATATCGGCTTGTTGCAAATAATGCCAGTCCAGATCAGGAAGATAAATCTATTCCTGTTGCCATGGGGGTCAGTTCAATTGAGGTGCTGGAAAAGCAATTAGCACTTTTAGATTTTGATGATAAGCAATATCAAATTGGGTTATTTTTGATAGGATGCATAGATGATAATGGCTATATAAGAAGAGAAGTTTCTGCAATTATTGATGATCTTGCATTTACTCAAAACATTATTACTGATGTAAAAGAAGTAGAAGAAATTTTACAAGTTATTCAGACTTTTGAGCCAGAAGGAATTGGAGCAAGGAATTTACAAGAATGTATGCAGATTCAGTTGGGTAAAAAAACTTTATCTGCTTCTGTAGAGCTAGCAAAAGAAATCATCCAACATCATTTTAATGCTTTATCCAAGAAGCATTTTAATAAGCTTCAAGCAAAATTGTCAGTTTCTGAAGATTTATTGAAAGAAGCACTTCAGGAAATTTCCAAATTAAACCCTAAACCAGGGGCTTTTGAATCCACCAAAATTGTACAACATATTATTCCTGATTTTAGAATTTTAATCATAGATGGTCAATTGGATTTGACAATGAATGTTGGAATGATACCAGAATTGAGAATTAATAACAACTTCAAACAACTTTTAGAAAGTTATAAAGAATCAAAGAATAAGGAAGATTCTGAAAATACTGAAGCTCTTATTTTTGTGAAACAAAAATTAGACTCTGCAAAGTGGTTTATAGATGCTATTAGACAAAGGCATCATACCTTGATGTTAACGATGACAGCAATAATGAAGTATCAAGAGCAATATTTTCTTACAGGAGATGAGAGAAGTTTAAAACCAATGATTCTAAAAGATATTGCAGACAAGGTTGGTATGGATATTTCAACTGTTTCTAGAGTGGCAAATAGTAAATACGTCGACACCCCTTATGGAACTTTTTTGATTAAGTATTTTTTCTCTGAATCCATGAAAAATAATGCAGGAGATGATGTTTCTACAAAAGAAATAAAAATGATTTTAGTAGAGCTTATCGAAAATGAAAATAAATCTCAGCCGTATACAGATGCCAAGTTGATGAGTCTATTAAAAAATAGGGGCTATCCAATTGCTAGAAGAACAGTTGCTAAGTATAGAGAGCAACTAGGTATTCATGTTGCTCGACTTAGAAAAGAATTAAAATAGAAGATACATGTAAAATACACCTTATATTAAGATGAATTAATATATATATGCATATAACATAAATATTTGCTTATAATTCTATATATTTGGATGCTATAATTTATTTTAACCCCCCCCCTCAAATGAAATTATTAAATTTTAATTCTGAAGATTTATTGACTGCTGCTTCTATGTTAAAAGTGCTTGGTCATCCTATTCGGATATGTATTATTGAACTTTTGGAGTCTAACGATCGTATGTCTGTAACGGAAATATTTAAGGCATTAAATATTGAGCAAGCGATAGCTTCTCATCATCTTAATACTCTTAAGAATAAACGAATACTAAAGTCAGAACGAGTTGGAAAAAATACGTACTATTCCGTAAGTAGCCCTAATTTAATTGCTGCTGTTAGTCAGGTGAGGAATTATAATAATTAAGATTTATGAAAAAGATATTTCAAAAAAATGTGTTCGGCTTTTTACTTCTTTTAATGTATTCGTGTTCGAGTATCAATGTTTTACAAGAGTCTGAAAGATTAAAATTTTCTTTGAAAGGTAACCAAGTGTTTTATGAGAACAAAAAAGTTGGTGTTATAGGTCCTATGGAGTATGAATATTCTAATGGTAAGTTTCAGCAAGAAATAAGTGTTGTTCAGAATTCCGCATTTTATGATGAAATGACTATTAAAATAGCCAAATTTTTGTCACTTAGATATCCTAAAGCGAAAATTGAAGTTAAGGTTCCTAGAGATGATCAATTAGATAAGTTCTAAGTTTAAAGAGAAACTCTCAGAGAGAAGCTAAGCTCAGGTCTGTAAAAATAACTTCTGAAAATATATTCTTCTCCTTTAAATGGATAGTACCATTTTGTCTTTGCACTTAATAAGTTTTTAGCACTTAATGATAGATTGACATGTTCAGAAAATTTTCTTCCCACTTGAATATTTAGCTGTGGTCG
>MDTB01149510.1_pt1 | contig 35869 bp, 35 predicted proteins | sample 811161 | NCBI WGS metagenome assembly MDTB01 (sample SAMN05326650, study PRJNA326480) | marine metagenome | isolation source: seawater | place: Mediterranean Sea | collected 2009 | reverse complement strand
TGTTTACTTAATTTTTTTTTAATTTTTTTTTTTACTATATTTAGGTTTTGTTGAAATTCTTGAATATTATATTTATTAAAATTATTTAATTTTGTAATTGGTCTAACTTGCAAAAGATATAGCTCCATTTTTTTTGTTAGACAAAACTCTATATCCAAAGTATTTAATTCTAACAATTTTTCTAGCTCGATAACTGCTTTGATGAGTAAAATAAATCTTTTTGACCTAATGTGAGAGCTTGCTTTTCTAAAGATCAATAATGATTTATTTGAAAATTTTGTGTTTCCTGATGTTATACTATCAGTTTTACCAGTAACATCATCATAATTGATTATATAGTAAGGAGATAAATCATTATGATTATAACTAAAAATTACCCCACTCATATTTATATTTCCAATCATTTCTTGAATAAATATTTCACTATTTGATTTAGATACTTTTCGGTAACTTAAAAGCACATTTTCAATTTTAATTTTTATTTCTTCAGAATTTTTTACATTAACATTTAATTCTGATAAAAAAACACCTGCATTAGACGCGCCTAAGTTATCTTCTTTATCTGAAGAGCTTCTAATAGCTATTTTTTTACAATTAGAAAAATAATTTTGAATGTCTTTAATTATAAATTTTTTATCACTTTTCCAATTTTTTATTTTGTAAACTTTTGTTTTTGGAATTTTAAAGAGTTTAAGTTGATTATTAAGACTAAATAAAATTTGTCCTTTTGATAAATTTAACAACTTATTCATTTAAATCTTAACATTGTTAAACACATTTTCCAGTATTTGAGCCAAAATTTAATTTTAATTATGGGGTCTGAGATCCACTCATGTTTTTTAAAAAACCTTTTCATGCCTATAAGAAAATCCTCATTGATGTCTGTAACTTGTTCATTATTGTGTTTGCGTTGGATTACAAGATTTTTTTTTAATACATCGTATTTATAACCATAATAAAGTGCTCTAATAAAAAAATCTTTATCATTGGATAAATTTATATAATCGTCAAAACCACCTAAGCTAACAAAAAGTTTTTTTTCTACTATAAGATTAGATATACCGCATCCTGGATTTACTAATAAAACATCTTTCATTTTAATATTATCCTTTAATTGTTTGTATGGAAATATTTTATTATTTTGAAGTTTAAGAAACCAAGTATATACAATTTTGCTCTCTTTCTTTAAGATTAAACTTTGGGTTTTCTCTAGGTAATCTGGTTCCCACATATCATCATCATCTAAAAAAGCGATATAATCTCCTTTAGCCTCTGAGACAGCTAAATTATAAGAAATAGAACCTCTGCCTTTCATTGTGTGCTCTATATAATTGATAGGTATAGAAGATTTTGCAGATATGGTATTAATTAGTGTTTGTGTATTATTACTTGGAAGGTTATTTGAAATAATAATTTCAAATGGTGGAGATGTTTGATTAATTACAGAGTAAACTGCATCTTTTAAATATTCATCTCTGTTATGGGTTGCTATCACACATGAAATATTCTTTATATTCATAAATACAAGTATTAAAATTCCCCTAATTTTTTTTATCTTTCAGTATAAATTTTTTATCTTTTAAATTGTAAATATAATCAAAATGTTTATTCATTTTTAAATTATGGCATATCACTATAATAATTTTATTTCTAATACTTTCCTTTAAAGACTTATAAATTTTCTCTTCATTATTTACATCCAAAGCATTAGTAGCTTCATCTAAAATCATTATTTTTTTGTTTAGATAAAACAACTTGGCGATAGAAATTCTTTGACGCTGTCCGCCTGATATTCTAATCCCTTTCTCTCCAATTGTTGTCAAAAAACCCTTTTCTGTTTTTTGAATAAAGTCGTAAATATTTGCTTTTTTGGCAGCTTCCTCAACATTTTTAGAAGATATATTCTCATATTTCTCACCATAAGCGATATTTTCTAAAATTGTTGTATCAGTGAGTAAAGAATTTTGAGGCAGATGAGCTATATTTTTTTGCCAGGAATTGTTCTCATATAAATCAATTTTATTTCCATCCACATACATATCTCCTGATGCAGGCAATAATCCAGTAATAATATCTACAATTGATGTTTTTCCTAAACCAGATTCACCCTGTATTCCATACATATTATTTATTTCAAATTTTAAATTAGCATTTTCAAATAAATTTTCTTGAGTTTTGTTATGTTTAAAAAATATATTTTTTAATTCAAAAAAATTGTTTAATTCAATTATTTCATTAGATTTATTTTTTATATTATTTTTTTCAAGATTAACTATTTTTTTTAAATCAAATAATGAATTTCTAAATTGTTTAATTCCAGTTAATGAAACATAAACGTTTTGCGCTTGAGGAAATATTTTTTGTATTGCTAATACTAATGCTGCAAGAAATGGAATATTATTTACTAGTCCTTGATCTGATGAAGAATAGTAAAACATTAAAACAGACAAAAAAATTGTACCTAACATCAAAATTACTTGGCTTGGTAAATTACTTATTAATGTAGAAGAAATTTTAAATTTTTTTATTCTTAAGTTTATTTCATAAAATTTTTTAACAAAAAAAGATTTTAGATCTCTTAGTTTAATTTCTTTAATATTTTCACTAGATTCTATTAAAAACTTAAATCTATTATTTATGGTTATAACATTTTCGCTACTTATATAATTTAGTTTTTCTTTAAATTTAATAAATACTAATAAATAACTAATTATTGCACTAAGAGAAATTATTATTGCAATTTTATAATTTAAATAGAACAAAAATAAAATTATACTTGTTGATAAAATTAGAGAAATAAAAAGGTTAATAAAACTAAAGATCATGCCTTTAACGTGCTCAGTTTTTTCCTGATTCGAAATAAATATACTAGTATGTGAGTCAGAAAAATATTTGTACTTTTTTGAAATTGTGTTTTCAAACACCTCTTCGTTTAAATATAAAGAGATATCATAAGTAATAAGTGCACTAAACCAAATTATTAAAATTTTAAGTAAGTAAGATATAATTATTAATGCTACAAAAGCAAAAAGTATAATTTTTCTAAGATCATTTTCATTAAATAGAATAGAAATTCTTTTAAAAATATAATCTGAATTATTTATATATGCACCTGGATCAATCAATACTTCCATTAATGGGATGAGACTTCCAATTGTTAATATTTCAAATATTGAAGATAAAATTGTAAAAAAAATCAATACTACGATTAAGTGTATTTTTTTATAATTTTTTATAAGTGTAATTATCTCAAAAAATATTTTTAAAAAATTTTTAAACATCGATATATATTAAATACAAAATTTATAACAAAAAAATGGCACAACTTAATAAATCAAAACACAGTAAATAATTTATCTATAACTTTTAAATATTAAATTCAAATAAATTATAGTGTTTTTATAATACATATAAGTTATTAATCTTATAAAATTCTATAAATATAAAAATTTATATTATTATAAAAATTAAGTTGATTTATGAAAAAAACAAAAAATAAGCTAGCGTATGTTATTGGAGGATCTGGGACTATAGGTAATGCAATTGTTAAAAAATTTTTAGATAATGGTATAAAAGTGATTAACTTAGATATTAAGGCAAAAAAAAAAAGTAATAATAATTTAATATTTAAGAAGTTTGACTTAACAAAAATAAATCAGATAGAAAGAAATCTTAAAGCTTGTATTAATAAATTTGGATGTCCAAATATCTTAATAAATTCATCTTATCCAATTACAAAAAGATGGGGAAAAATAAATTACGATAATTTAAGATTGCAAGACTTGAGAAATAACATTGACATTCACTTAAATTCAACTGCCTGGAGTAGCATAATATTGGCTAAACAAATGAAAAAAAGAAATGTTAATGGAAGTATAATTTTTATTAATTCAATTTACAGTGTTTTGGGTCAAGATAAAAATTTGTATAAAAAAACAAATATTAATATAAATCCTGTTTATTCTTTAATTAAAAGTTCACTAATTGGTTTTTCAAAAAATATTGCAAGTAACTATGGTGAATATGGAATTAGGTCAAACACAATTGTTTCTGGAGGAGTTGAGGGAAGGATTGCTGGATCCAAAAAAAATCAGAATATTATATTTAAAAATAAATATAAATTAAAAACTTTCTTAAATAGAATGACTTTACCGGAAGATGTAAGTTCGACTGCATATTTTTTATCAACAGATGAGAGTTCATATATAACTGGAACTGAAATATATGTCGATGGAGGGTATTCTGCAAAATAGCAATTTAAAAAATGACAAAATATTTTGGTGTAAGAATTGTATTAACATGTCTACAAGACCTAGAATTGAATTTGACAGAAATGGTATTTGTAACGCTTGCTCTTGGTCCAAAGAAAAAAAAACTTTAGATTGGGGAAAGAGGACAGAGATTTTAAATACTGCTTTGAAAAAAAATAAAAAAAAAAAAAAATCTAAATATGATTGCATTGTACCAGTAAGCGGTGGAAAAGATGGCTCATATGTTGCTTATAAACTTAAAGAAAGTTATGGTTTAAACGTATTGACTGTTACAGCAAGACCACCTTTAGAATCAGATATAGGTAAAAAAAATTTACATAATTTTATTGACCAAGGTTTTGACCATATACATGTTTCACCTAACGCTAAAGTAATGCAAAAATATAATAAAGCTGGATTTATACTAAAAGGATCACCATATTATGGATGGTTGATTGCAATATTTGCTGTTGTGACGAAAATTGCAATACAAAATAATATTAGTTTAGTATTTTATGGTGAGGATGGTGAAATTGAGTATGGTGGATCAACACAAAATAAAAATAAACCTTTTTTTGATATTGATTATATTATTAACAATTATTTTGCAGGTGATTATTATCAAATAACTAAAGATCTAAAAATTGATAAAGATGAACTTTATTGGTTTAATCTAGACAAAAAAGAATTTTTAAAAAATAATTTAAAATTTACACATTGGGGTTTTTTTGAGCCATGGGATTCATATCGAAATTACTTGTTTGTAAAGAAAAAATTTAAATTTAGTGAAAGTTCACAAGGAAATGAAGGCACATTTACAAATTTTGCGCAGAATGATCAAATCCTATTTTCTTTGCATATGCACCTTATGTATCTAAAGTTTGGATTTGGTAGAGCCACACAAGATGCTGGAATAGAAATTAGAAGAGGGGCAATGACTAGAGACCAGGCTATTAACTTAGCAAATTTATATGATAACTATTTTCCTGAAGAACATATTGAGCAAATTTTAGATTATTACGAAATAAGCTTAGAAGAATTCAAACAAAATCTTGATAAATGGGCAAATAAAGATTTATTTGAAAAAAAAAATGATAGATGGGTGCCAAAATATAAAATTATTTAATGAAAAAAGTGATAATTTTAGATTATGGAATGGGTAATTTAATTTCAGTAAAAAATATTTTTGATTATTTAGGCTGTATAACTGTTATAAGTTCTAATTATAAAGATATTAAAAAATTTTCACATATAATTCTTCCAGGTGTAGGAGCCTTTAAACAAGCTATAAAAAATTTAGAAAAATTAAAATTTAAAAATGAAATAATAGAACAAATTAAATTTAAAAAAAAAAAAATATTAGGAATATGCTTAGGAATGCAACTCCTAGGATTATCTAGTACAGAGGATGGTTTATCTTTGGGGCTTAATTTGATAAAAAATAAAGTAGAGAATTTTAATTCTTTAAAATATTCAAAACTTAACTTTCCTCATGTTGGATTTAATAATATTAAAGTAATTAATAATAAAAATGGATTTTTTAAAAATATTTCCGATTTAGATAATTTTTATTTTAATCACAACTATCGAATGCTTTTAGATGACTTTAATTCCGATTATGCTTTATGTAATTATGGTGAAAATTTTTTAACGGCTTTTAATAAAGATAATTTATACGGTGTACAATTTCACCCTGAAAAAAGTCAATCTAGTGGGATAAAAATTTTAAATAATTTTTTAATATAATGCTTAAGAAAAGGATCATATTCACACTTTTGTACTCCGATGGATATTTTTTTCAAAGCAGAAATTTTAATATTCAAAGAGTTGGTGATGTTGAGTGGTTATTAATAAATTATAACTTTGATAATATTTCATATTTTATTGATGAATTAATAATATTGGATATATCAAGAGAAAAAAAAAATAGAGATAGTTTTCTCAAAAATGCAAATAAACTAATTAAAAAATGCTTTATACCAATAACTTTTGGTGGGGGTGTTTCAAATTTAGATATTGCAAAAGAATATTTAAGCTCTGGAGCAGATAAGATATTAATTAATTCCTCTATTTACACTAATCAAGAAATTATTAATGAAATTTCAAAAATTTATGGGCAGCAATCAATAATACTTAATTTGGATTTCAAAAAAATAGAAAATAATTACTTTTTATTTAAAAACAACGGCCAAAAAAAACTAGAAATTGATTTAAAAGAATTCATTTTAAAATTAACAAAACTAAGTTTTGGAGAATTGATGATAAATTCTATTAATAATGATGGATCGGGAATTGGTTTAGACTTAAATCTTATTGATTTAATTCCTTCCGAATTTTCAAAACCATTAATAATATCTGGAGGAATTGGTAATTATAAACATATAATTAATGGATTAAAGAATTCTAGAGTAAGCGCTATTTCTACAGCTAATTTACTTAATTTCTTAGGAGATGGATTAGAATTGACCAGAGATAATTTAATTAAAAATGATTTAAATTTTCCTCAATGGAATAAAGAGTTAATTATGGAATATTATAATATGTTTAAATAATTTCTGAGTTTGAGTCTAATTCAAATAAATTTTCTGTTATTTTTCTTACTTTAATTTTTTGTTTATATTTTAATTTTTTTTTAAAAAAATTAATATAACTATTAATTGTATAAATATTAAAATTTTTACCTATTTTTGTCTGTATACCTTTCTTAAAATAATTTCTTTGTTTTACCAAACTTAAGAAGGAGAAAAAATCATATACTAAATTTTTATAACTTAACATCCTAATTTCTGTCTCTGAATAAAGTTGAAATTGATTATGTTTTTTTTCTTTTGTTATATTTAAATTATCTAAGTGTTCAGCAATGATTTCACATGAATATTTTTTTTTCATATTAAGTTTTTTTAAAATTTTTTTTACATTAGTAACTTTATTTTTTTTTTTAAACCAACTGTTTAGGTCTTGAATAGAATTTATTCTATGACTACTATCATAAAGAACTGATCTAAACTCATTAGTTTTTTTAACCCCATTTGATAAATTTAAATATGCAGTTTTTTTGTTAAATATTAATGATTGAAAGGCAGTAGTACATCCCCTGTGGAGTAAACCATTTGACGCTAATATAATTGGAGTAACATCGTTTATGGGTTTATCGATAATAAATTTGGGATTCAGTTTTTTTATTTTTTCCCATTCATCTAAGCTTTCAGCGGGATGTGGTCTAAATATAATTTTTGGAATTTTTTTACTTTCTATTTTTTTTAAAAAATTTCTAAAATTTTGAAAGTCTTTCACATTATAAAAAGGTAGAACTATATTTATTATATTAGGATATTTTTTTAAAATACCTTTATTAATTTCATTTTCTAAAAATTTTTTTTTATCTTTAAATTCTTCATCTGTTAAAATCCCAAAGTCAGAGTTAAATAAATAAAATTTTCTATATTTTTTTTTTAATTTTTTTATTTGATGTTTATATAGATCTCTAAACTCTTTTCTATACAGGTCAAATCTAGGCCAACCGGTTTCAATAACTTTATTTTTATTAATTTTTAGAACTTTAATTAAATTTCTTTTTATTTGTGAATTATTACATAAAAATAAATCGATATTTTTTATATTTTTTGAATATCTAGTTTTGATAAAATCCTTGTAAAATTCGTCTCTAAAACCAGGAGTAATTTCTTGATCTAATGATATTATTTTTTCGCATTTTTTTTTTACTAAACTAGATATTTTTTTGTTTAAATTACCTTTTGTTATAAAAATACCACCCTTATTATTTTTTAAAACCAAAAGCTTTTTTAGTGAATAACCATCACCTAAATAAACTCTAAAGTTTTTTTTTGTTAAAAAAATTGATGTTAAAATATGAGATGCTAATTCTCTAGATAAAAATTCAATATGAATATAAATATTTTTTTTAACATTGCTTTGGGTTTTCATCTTTCTTTATATATAAATATTTAACATTATTTTACTTATTCTGTTTTAAGTAATTTCTAACTATACCTAAATCAAATTCATCATCTACATCAACTGATCTTTCTTTTGGCATTAAATAAATAGATGTTTTTGGATTAATAATTTTTTTGGTTTTTATTAAAAATTCTCTTTTCCATATATAAATAGAGGCATTCATATCGAAGACTTTAGGTGCATCCTGTCTTCTTGAAATATTTTTTTTTAATTTTTTAACTAAGTAGATTTTTTTATTTTTTTTTTCTATCATATTAAAATAAGGATTTCTGTTGCTTGAACTCACAGTAATTAATTGATTATTTCCTTCTTTTAAAAATTGTTTTAAAGCATTTTTAATATCGCTAATAGTTCTTAGAGGCGAAGTAACATGTAAATTAAATATTATATCGAATTTAGTTTTAAATTTTTTTTCAGATTCATTTAAAGCATGTTTAATTGCAAATAATTTAGGGGCTTTGTCAGTTGATAATTTCTTTGGTCTTAAAAACCATACTTTCGCTCCATATTTTTTCGAATAATTAAAAATTTTTTTAGAGTCCGTAGATACCATTACTACATTAAATACTTTGCTTTTTATTGCTTGATTTATGGTGTAGTACAATAAAGGTTTACCATTAATTTTTTTTAAATTTTTATTTGGTATATTTTTTGAACCACCACGCATACAAATAGTACAAATTATTTTCATTTATTTTTTTTAATATTATCAATCAATTTCATAATTTTTATACCTTCTTTAAAAGTACAGACATCTTTAAATATTTTATTTAATATGGCATTATGCATTTTAAAGTAAGTATCTTTTATATTAAAATTTTTATATTTATATCTTTTAATTTTGTTTTTATGTACTACGGTTAATTGATTTTTTAACAAATCACCTTTAATTGATAAATTCTTACCAAAAATTAAAATTTTTCTAGAATTAATAAAAGAGTAATATTTAAGCAATATATTTACAATTATATTTTTATTTATTTTTGCGTTTAATATTAAAAAATCTTCAGTTTCAATTTTTAGATCGGATAATTTATCGAAAATTTTAAAAGTAGGTTTTAGCTCTTTCTCAAATATCCATGAAATATAATCAAATTCATGGCTTAAATCTAAAATTACTCCTCCCCCAGAACTTTTTTTTGCACTACTTGTTTTTTTGTAATCTCTATCTTTTCTCCAATTAATTAAATTTGAAAAACATTCTGCATTTACTGAGTAGATTTTTCTATTAGAAACAATTGATTTGATTTTCTTTAAAACAGGATGAAATCTTAAATTGTATCCGACATAAATAAAGTTTCTTTTATTTTTAAATATATAATTTTTTTCAAATAACGGCTTTTCAACCACAATGACCTTATTTTTTAAATTCTCATTAATAAATTTTAGGTCTTTATAATGATTAGTTGTTACACTAGAAATAATTATATAATCAGGGTCAATATTTATAATATCTTTATAACTTTTACATTTATAAAATTTTTTAGGAAAAGTTTGTTTTGTTAAAATAAATATTTCTTTTACTCTATTTATTTCACTTAGTATTTCGGCGTGCTTTTTTCCAATAGAGCCATATCCTATAATTAAAACTCTCATTTTTATTAATAAAAACGTAATTTTTCAAATTCAGACCATTGACCAGTATCTTGCCATCCACTTTCGCTAATTGGAAATACTCCTACTTTAAACTTTTTTTTGAGAGATAATTGAACGATTTTGTTAAAATCAATTGATTTATTTTTAGGAATTAATTTTATAATTTTTTTTTTTATTAAATATAAACCTATGTTTACCAAATAATCATAAGAAGGTTTCTCATTTATTTTTTTTAAATTTCCCTTTTTTGAGATTTCACACACCCCATAGGGTATTTGAAATCTTTTATCAGAAACAACAATAGTAATATCAAAATTGTTTTTTTTATGAAATTCGTTTAAGTCCCCAATATCAACCTGAAAAATTACGTCACAATTCACTACTAATAAATTATCTTTAAGATCTTTAGATTTTATTAATTTTAAGGATCCAATTGTTCCTAGAGGTTTTTTTTCTTCAACAAATTTTATTTTATAATCCTTTTTAATTCCTTGAAAAAAACTTTTGATAATTTCTGATTTTTCATTAATGGTTATAAAAAACATATTAAACCCATAAATTTTCAAATTATCTATTATGGTCTCCACTGCTGTTTTGTCATTGATTGGCAAAAGTGGTTTGGGTAGAATATTTGTAAAAGGTTTTAAACGCGTGCCCTTTCCACCTGCCATAATTACAGGCAGCACATTGTCAATTTTTTTTTTATTGTCTTTATTCTCTAAAAAATCTGTAAGACCAACTACGTCTACTATTTTATATTGATTATTTACAATTGGTATTAAATCTATTTTTTTACTTATGAAGATTTTCTTTAAATCTTTTTTGTAATAATTATCTTTTTTTAAGAAAAATGATTTTTTATTATAAATTGACTTAATTTTACTATTAAGCTCTTTGTTATTTAGGATGGCTCTTCTTAAATCACCATCACTTAAAGTTCCTAAAAACTTATTACTGCTATTAACAACTAGAACACACTTTTTGCCTGAGTCAGTTATTTTTTTTAATGCGTGTTTTATGTTGTCCGTAGGTAAAATACAAAAATTTTTAATATTATCTGCTTTTAATTCCATTTTATTTTATACAATATTTTAAGATAGTTATGTAGCAATAAATTTGAATTCAAAATAGTTATAAAATTTTTTATACATATTCTTTAGTATATTACTCATAAAATATTTTTTGGTTATTTGTTTCATTCTTTAACTTATTCAAAAAATCAAAAATTTTCTTAGACGTATTTTTCTGTTCATATTCATTATTATTTTTAATTAGTTTATTTTTGAATTTTTTTAAGAATATTTGATTTATTGATTTTATAATATCTTTTTTTGTAATACGAGAATTAATAATATTTTTGTTCTTACTTCTTCCGTGTTGTCGTAAACCAAGATTAATTGTCGCTTTTTTTAATGATGGCGCTTCTATAATTCCACTTGAAGAGTTTCCAATGATCCCGTCTGATTTTTTTAGAAGAGATAAAAAGCTTTTTTTTCCTAATGATTTGAAAAAATAAAAATTTTTAATCTTTTTGCTTTGTTTTTCTAGGTAGTAATTAAATTTTTGACCCCCAAAATCAAAATTTGATGCAGTTATAAATATATTAAAATTTTTTAATGTTTTAAGTGTTTTGATAATGATTTTTATATTCTTTATATTTTTTTTTAAACTTACAAAAGTTTCTGGATGAAAAACTAAAATTAAGTTTTTTTTATTGAAAAAAATTTTTAATTTTTTTTCTAATTCGTCTTTAGATAAAAAACCAATATTATTTATATTTTCAACTCCTAGGTACCCAAAGTTCATAACATTTTTTGGATCTTCTCCAAGTCTAATCAATCTATTTTTATTTCTTTTCGTAGATACAAAATGATAGTTTGATAATTTTGTAATTGAATGTCTTATTGAGTCGTCGATTGAGCCATGTGTTATTTCTCCACCATTAATGTGTGCTACTCTAATATTTGCTAAAAATGCAGAATAAACAATCGGCAACATTTCAAATCTATCTCCAAGTATAATTAATATATCTGGTTTATATCTATTTTGAAAAAAAAAATTAAACTCCTTAAAAGTAATTTCTGAAATTTTATTCATGTTGTTCAAATTTGATTTTTTCAAAATGTCAATTTTAAAATCAGGTATTATGCCATCCTCGATAATTTCTTGCTCTGATCTACCAAACTTTTTATTTAAATGAGAACCTGTTACAAGAAGCTTAAAGTTTTTACTTTTTTTTTGAATAATTTTATTAAATTTTTCGCCGGACCATAATCTGCTCTAGAAGATGTAACAAATAAAAATTTTTTCTTCATAAAATAATTAATAAAAAAGTTTTTTTTCTAGTATTTGTTGTATATCTATATCTTCTTTTAATTTTTTACCTACAAAATCATTTATGAAAATTGGAGACTTTCCATTTTTTCTTGGTCTAAGAACCTGAAGATCTTGAATTTTAATTGTGTGATTTTTTTTTAGTTTTTTTGAAAAATAGATCGTTTTTTTTGCAACTTTTTTATTTCTATTTTCTGTTTGGCTCATATATCTGTCTGATACATTTAAGCTTTTTTTGATATTTTTTAGATCAGATACAAATTTTTTTAAATATTTACACTCTAGAGATGCAATATGATCTGGACCTTCCATTTTATTACTTAAAGTAATATGCTTTTCTATAATTATTGCCCCTAAAGACAAAGCTGCAATAGATGCTGTCTCACCGATTGTATGATCAGAATAACCGACTGGATATCCTAATTTTTTTAGCTTATTTATATAGCCTATCTGAGATTCTGCTAAGTTTGTTGGATAATCAGTTATACAATGTAATAAACAAAGTTTATTTTTTTTTATTTTTAATTTATCAATTATCGCATTTATCTCACTATAATTAGACATTCCCGTTGATAAAATTATGGGTTTGTTAAATTTTTTTATAGCTTTTAGTAAGTTTAAATTATCGTTATCGGAAGATGAAATTTTAAATGCTTTAACATTAATTTTATTTAAAAAATCTGCACTTTCTTCATCAAAAGGCGTTGAGAGGAATGTAATTTTTTTTTTTATCGCAATATTTTTTTATCTTTTCAAAATCATTATAATTAAAATTATATTTTAAAATTAATTGGTTCATATTCCTTATTTTTTTAGTTTTTTGATAATTTGCTAATGGAGAATTTTTAATCATTAGTTTATTTATATTAATGGTCTGAAATTTGACAGCATCACATTTAGCATTAGATGCATAATCGATCATTTTAAAAGCGTTATTAATTGATCTATTATGATTAATACCTATTTCAGCAATAATATATGGTGACGAAAATTGATTTAAAATTCTGTTAGAGATTCTAAAATTAATTTTTTTCATTGGTAAATATAAATTTTTTATTAAAAAGTTTAATATATGGTTTAAAATTACTTGTAACTGTTGCTCGTAATACTTTAGCTAATTCTTTTTTTGTTATATTTTTTTTTATTTCATAAAGTTTATCCAAATCCCTTTTTTTTGATATCTTATTTGACCAAGTATAGTTAATATTATTTAAATAATTTAATTTAATATTACTGTTAAATATTTGATTAATAATTTTTTTTGCTTGTATATACATAAGTCTATATGTTTTGCTCAAACAATCATCAATACCATAATTGCTACGGAGTTTAAATTTTTGGACATCAATGATTTTTCCAGAATCTATTCTTTTAGATATTAAATGTGCTGTACATCCATAGTATTTGCAATTATTGTATAATGCAAAATTAACACTTCCAATTCCTCTAAATTCTGGTGTACCAGGATGAAAATTAATTGCGTATTTTTTACATCTTTTTAACAATTTTTTATCAATTATAAAAAAACTTCTGAAACACAGTATATAATCAAAGTATTTTTCATTGATTTTTTTTAAATTTATTCTTTCATTTATTTTTGAACTTTCAAAATAAAATAATTTTTTACATTTTTTTTTTAAAAGATTTTTTATTTTTACAGAGTATTCACAATTTTTCCTTCCAAAAAATACAATTGATAACTTTTTTTTCATTAAATTAATTTAAATAATTACTCGGCAAACTTACTATTTTATCATACATTTTATTTGAGTTCGACAAGGTATCTTTAGGATATTTTTTTAAATAATTTTGCTTATGTAATAAACACCAAGCTGGTCTTAATGAAATTCCTTTATTATTGGCCTTATTTATAAGATTATTTTTGAAAATTTTGTTTCTTCCGCTTATTTTTATATTTTGTAACCAATAATTACTCTTACATCCATTTGGTTCCTCAATTACTTTGATATTTTTAAACCTGTTAAAAATTTTTTTATATTTTTTTAATATATTTCTTTTATCTTTTAAGTTTTTATTTAATCTTTTCAGTTGGGCAAAACCTAACGCTGCGTTAATATTTGGCATTCTATAATTATAACCTAAATCTTTATAGTTAAATTTCCATTCATGTGGAATTTTTGATACTTGAGTAAGACTTCTGGCATTTTTCGCAATTAAATTGTTGTCAGTTAATATTGCTCCACCCCCTCCAGATGTTACTATTTTATTTCCATTGAAACTTAATACTCCTACATGTCCAAATGTTCCTAAATGTCTACCATTATTATAACTACCTAAACCTTCAGCCGCATCCTCTATGATTTTTAAATGAAACTTATTGGCAATTTTTTTTATTTGTCTGATATCACAACTGTGGCCAAATGTATGAAATGGTATTATAGCTTTTACTATATTTTTCGTTTTTTTATTTATTATATAATTTTTTTTTTTTATAAAATTTTTTTTGAGATAAATATGTAATTTTTTAGGATCAATAAAAAAGCTGTTCTTTTCTATGTCAATAAAATGCGGAATTGCATTACAATATAAAACGGCATTTGCTGCTGCTACAAAATTAAGACTAGGCATTAAAACTTCATCATTTTTTTTTATACCTAAAACTTTTAATGCTATATGAATCGCAGATGTGCCGTTTATTACAGCAATTACATTTTTTGAATTAACGATTTTTTTTAATTTTCTCTCAAATTGTTTTATATAATAATTTCCGCTCGTCGAAATAAATCCTGAATTTATACATTTACTTAACTCTTTTTTTTCAAGAACACCCAGTATAGGTTCATGTAGACCAACTTTTTTATTTTTAAAAACTTTTTTAAGATTTTTAATTAAATTATTAATTTCTTTTTTTTGATCTTTTTTCACTAAATGTTAAATTATATATTTATTATTATTATTTGTGTCAATTTTCTTTTGATTATCTTGGTACCAATTAACTGTCTTTTGTAAAGCTGAAATTAAACCACTTTTTGATGAATATTTTGGTTTCCATTTTAAAATTTTTTTAGCAAGATTATTTGACGCAATAAGTCTATCAACTTCACTATTTTTTGGTCTTATTCTTTTTTTGTCTAATTTAATTTTTAAATCTTTTCCTAAAATATTAGAAATTAATGAAACTATTTTTTTTATTGATATTTCGCTATTTGTACCAAGATTAATAAATTTCCCAAATGATATTTTATTATTTATTGAGCTAATAAAACCATTAACTGTATCATCTATAAATGTTAAATCTCTTGATGAATTAATATTTCCAAGTTTAATATACTTTGATACTAAAGACTGTGAAATTATAGTTGGTATTACTGCCCTTAACGACTGTCTAGGACCAAATGTATTAAATGGCCTAATAGTAGTTACTGGAAGTCCAAAAGATAAATAAAAAGAATTTGCAAACTGATCTGATGATATTTTACTTGCCGCATAAGGTGATTGTCCGTTTAAAATATGAGTTTCTTTTATTGGAATAGTTTTTGCTGTGCCATAAACTTCGCTTGTTGATGTATTTACTACTTGTTTAACATTATTTCTCAGTGCTGCTCGAAAAATATTTAAACTTCCTTCTACATTTGTTTTTAGATAGCTTTCAGGTGATATATATGAATAAGGAATACCAATTAATGCTGCTAAATGAAATATTAAATCGCAATCTTTGGTTGCTGATAAAATAAAATCATAATCTCTTATATCTCCTAAAATAACCTCTAATTTTTTTTTTAATTTGTCGTCTATGTCATTTAAAAGTCCATAATCTCCTCTAAAATTATATAATACAAGTGCTTTAACACTGTAACCTTTTTTAAGTAATGCCTCGACAAGGTGAGAACCAATAAATCCCTCTGCACCAGTAACAAAAATTTTTGATTTAGCCATAAGTATGAAGTAAACATTATAATTGATTTAATAATCAGTCAATATTAAGGCAAATTCAGATTTAATAAGGTAATTTTTTTTAAATATTTATTTTATATAAAATTTCGTTTTATTCGAATTTTTAATCATTTTTTAATAATATACTATTTTGAAATTCCATAAATAAGCTATTTACTTAAGAAAAAAAGTGACTATTTCTTTTGAGAAAACTTGGGGCAATTAATGAATTTATTTTTTTATGTAACTTAACACTTTTATCTTTTTCGAAATTATAATAAGTTTTTTTTATTTGTTCGTCATAAATTTTGTTAGTTTTTATATTAAAATTTTTCGAGAGGTATTCTATAAATTCAAATAAAGCTTCAAATATTTCTTCTTCGGTATTTTCTTTAATATATAAGTTTTTGATTTTATATTTTCTTCCATCAAAACAGTTAATCATACTTAACTTATCAAGCTCCTTAAACGAGAGTTTCTCTCCAGTAGCCCCATCAACTATATGTTTGAATATTGACATATTATATTTGCTCTGGCTTATAAAATGAGAAATTGGTAAAAAATTAGTAAATAAAACTGGCTTTCTAAAAGATCTTACCAAACCATCGAAGCCAGATCCCGAAGAAATACAAAAATTACATTGTGATGCAATAACAACATCTAATTCTTCAGTTCTTATATTTGAAAATGGATAATCTAGAAAATTCTTACTATTTATTTTTATTGGAGCATTTGATCTTGCTCCAGTTCTAATTACATAATAACCTAGATCGATTAAATATCGGACTGATTTTAAGTAATTATCAATTTTATAAATATTCTTGTAATCTGTAAATTCATTATAACCTCTAAATGCTATATCTCTTAAATGCAATAGTACAATTTTTTGATTTTGACCCAATCCTCTTTCGTATAGTAATTTCATATTACTTCTAACAATTTCATTTGATAAAATAATACAACTTTTTGTTTCGTCTAATATATAATTTATGTCAGTGTCAGTTACTTTTCTATCGCAAATGAATTTCTCTGAATTATTTAAAAATTTTGTAATTAACCATAACTCTCTAAAGATTAAATTAGGAAAAATAATAAAATCTTTTTTTCTTAAATTATAATAAAAATGGTTACAAATAGTGTATTCTCTAAAAAAAATATCAACATATCTTTTTGAAGGTAAATTAATTCCCTTTTTTTTTTCTTCTAAGTAAATTTCATATTCTAAAGAGAGATGCCCAATTTTGTCTGATCTAAATCTTCCAATTCTAACTAAATAAAAAAATGATATTAATCTAATTAAAGTAAAAAGGAAAAAGGCTGGTATAAAAAGAGGTATTCTGAGTATTTTGATTAGCAACTTATTTACTTTATAAAATAAATGAATAAAATTTATTTTTATCATAAATATATTTTAATAAGGATTTATTTTTAAATTTTCATTGTATTTACTTTCAGATAGATATTTTTCTTTAAAAATTTTCTCGTAAAATATTTTGTGTTGATTGATATTTTGTCCAGGTATCCATTTTAATTTATAAAAATGTATCATAATATTTAATTTTATGAATTCTAAAGTTTTAGTTTTTTTAAATGCTTTAAAGTTTGAATATTTTTTATAGTTTTTTTCTAATAAGTATAAAGCTATATCAACCGCGTTGTTTAATATTAAAAAGCTTATCAATTTTAACAATTTACAGGGATCATTCTGACTGTTTACTTCATTTAAATTTTTTATCCATACTGCATCCGTGTTTTGAAGCATGCCAAATTTTGATTTTTGAGAAATATATTTAGAAAAAAAATCTCCCGAGCCATCATAGTCAATATTAAGTAATACAAAATTTTGATCTATTAGCTTTTTATGTAATTCCGAGAATGTTCCATACTTATTTTTTTTTTCGTTAAATATCTCTGAAAAACTTACCTCTGATCTTAATCCAATTAATGATTTAAAAACTGTTTTTGAATTAAGCAATATTTTTGGCTCCATTCCTTCTATATCAATTTTTAAAAAGTCTGGAAATAATTTATTTTTTTTTATAAAGTTATCTAATGATTGGCAATTTATTGTTTTTTTCTTTTTTACTTTTATTTGTTTTTGTCTAGTTGTCCAAAAAAGAGGTGATATATTTTTTCTTTTTAAAACTGAACTCATTGCTGGATTATTAAATATATTCAATATAACTTTTTCATTTTTATCTGATATTCCATTATTAAATATTCTAATATCCTTATGTGACCTGTATTTTGTTTTTAATCTTTTGCACTCATCTTTATCAGGTTCTACTAATATAAATTTTTTTTCACCTGTAAAATTTTTCCAAGAAGGATGAACTCCATATCTTGCCCCGATATCAATAACAGTCGTGATAAATTTTCTTACCATTTTAATTTTTTACCGTTTAAATCTATAAAACTTCCATTATATTTTTTATTAATTTTTTCTAATAATTTAAATATTTTATCTGTAGCATATGTAATTGTAAAATCTGCATTTTTCCCGCCACTTTTAGTTTTCACATACCCTGGATGGAGAGCCAATATGGTGTATTCGTTTTGAAAATCATAAGATAAATTTTTGACTCCACAGTTTAGAGCAGCCTTAGAAATTCTATAAAATAGATTTCCAAAAGGTTTGTTATGTTTTAACTTGCCTCTACTGGTTATTGATCCAGCTTGGCTTGTAAAGAATATAATTTTTGAATTCTTTTCAAGATTATTTTGTTTTTTTAAAAATTCAAATATTTTTAAATTCGAAAAACAATTAATTTCTAATAGTTTAACAAAATCTGAGTAAATAAAATTACCAAAAGTACAATTTTTATTTTTTATTTCTTTACTGCTATTAGTGGTAGCGGCGACAAAAAAAATATAATCAAACTTAATATTGTTAAAATATTTTTTTAATCTATATAAATTTTTACTTATATTTTTTAAATTTAGAAGTATTTTTCCCTCCCTTTTTTTTCTTCTGGAAGTGGCAAAAACATCATATTTATTTTTTTTTAGTTTATTATATAATGATCTACCTAGTCCTGAATCACTACCAATTATTAAAACTTTTTTTTTATTTTTAGCCATAATCATGATTTAATTACCATTCGAGATTTTTTAAATTATCTTTCATATTTAACACTCGGCCATACATTCAAAACTTTTCCTTTAAATTTTGATTTATATTTTTTTAGTAAAATTTTTTTAAATCTCCATGCAAGAATAACAATTGTTTGATCACTACTATATTTAAAAGTTTTAGGGTTTTTAACAATAATGTTGGTACCAGGAGAGAACATTCCATGCTTAATTTTGTTATCATCTAACAAGATTTTAAATTTATCTTGAATATCAAGAAAATACATCAATGTAATACAACTGATTGATGAACCAAGTCCTAAGATATAATTAGTATTTATTATCTTTGTTAAAAGATAATTAACCTCTTTCTTATTCTGGATTATTTTTTGTTCAAGTTTTCTAAACGTAGAAATTTTAAAACAATTTGAATCATATTCTAATTTTTCAAATTTTTTTATGGAATTATTTATTTTAGATTTATGATTTTTTGAACATACGTAATACCTTAATGATCCACCTTTTGTATTTACTGCCTCAACGTTTATTAATTTCAAATCGTGTAGTTTACATAAATATTTTATGCATTTGACTGAAAATATTGAAAGATGTTCATGATAAATAAAATCTAAAACTTTATTTTTTATCACGTCTCTTAAATAAAAACTCTCAAAAACAAAAAAACCTTCGTTAGTGATAATTTTTTTTATATTTTTAAACCACGAATGGATATCATCAATATTTGCTAAAACATTATTTGCAGTTACAACTGAAATTTTTTTATATTTTTTCAAAATTAAATTTGTCGTTTTGTTATCAAAAAAACTATTAATAGTTTTTATATTTCTATCATTTGCAACTTTTGCAATTTTCTTTGCTGGTTCAATACCTAGACATTTAAAGCCATATTTTTTAAACTTACTCAATAACATTCCATCATTACTACCAATATCTAGTATTAAACTTTTTTTTTCTAATTTCAAAAATTTTGAAACTTGTTTTGAATAATTATCAAAATGTTTAATAAGATAATTTGATGAATTAGATTGATATAAATAATCTTTATATAAAATTTTTGGATCTATAACATCTTCTATTTGGCATAATCCACATTTTTTACATTGCTGTAAATTTAAATCAAATAAACCATCATTTAATTTTTTTTTTTTAAAATTTTCACCAATTGGAGTTTGACCAAGATTTAAGACTCTTACGACATCCTTAGATTTACAAATTCTACATCTGTTAATTTTTCTTAAGAATTTCATTTATCTTTCCTTAATAAATTATATTTTACCGTATCTGAAATTTTAAAAGGTCCAGGTCTAGCTTCTATAAATACGCAAGTTTTAGTCAATGGAATCGTATAATGAATTATATTTCTATTTAAATAAAAAAAATTATTTTTTTTTGTTATTATAAAATTTTTTAGTTCTTTGTTTTTTGTGTCGACAAAAATAATTTTAAGTTTTCCATCTAGTATGTAGTAAAATTCATCTTTATTAATATGTTTATGAGGCGAGTACTCCTTTTTTTTTATAAGACAATTAATCATAATATGCAAAGATGATCCTTTATTTAGGTGCATACAAATTCTATTATCTTTTTTACTATTTAGTGTTTTTTTCTTAAGATCAAGTATATATCTTTGTTTTAAAAAAATTCCTTTTTTTAAAAAAAAAGCTTTTGATCTTCCAGTATTATCAATTTTGAAAATTTTATCTCTCATATAATTAAATTACTTGAAATATATAAATTCATAATCTCCAGTATAACCCGATGTTTTAAACAACCATTTCCATGCATCAACATCCATTATAGTTTCAGCTGTTAACGCCCAACATTGTAAATTAAATTGCTCTAATTCATTTCTATAAGATTCAACACAAATAAATTTTGATACCCCTATTCTCTCAATATCTTTTAAACGATCAATTAAATTTACAATTTTTAAATTATGTAAAGTCATTATAGATATTACTAAGTCAAAAGATTTATCTTCAAAATTTATTTTTTTATTAAGATCTAGATAGGATAATTGACTCGTGATTTCTTTTTTGGAATTTTTGATAGCATATTTTGAAATATCAACACCTACAATTTTAATATTCTTCAAAATCTTTTTTATTTCATAAAGTAAATATCCTTTTCCACAACCAAGATCGAGTATTTTTGAGTTATTATTCAATGAGTACAATTTAATTAACTTTTTTGCCAAAACTGTATGATATCCATTTATATATTTATATCCCCCATATCCATATTTTCTATCTCCATCCCAATACTTTTGTTCATATTTTTTAGCAATTTTCATGCAATGTACTTTTTGATTAATCATTCTCTCTAGATAATTTCTTTTGTTTTTATCGTGTTTTATTGAGATTAATTTTAAATTTCTCCCTAGCTTATTCTTATTTTTCTTTTGTATAGATTGTTTAAGCACGAATATTCTTTCGATATTTTGAAAATCGATTTTATTTTTTGCGCAAATACTTTCTACGGCAAAATGTAATTGGTGTTGGTTATTTATTGCTCTCTTATAAATTTTCATTCTCAAATTTTTATCTTCAGGCAGTTGGAATAAACTGTAAAAAATAATACCATCTTTTTTTTTTAGTTTATTTAATATTTCAAATAGAATGTATGAGCTACCTTCGACGTTGTACTCTGTAGAACTCATTAAAAAATTAAAACTTTTTTTATGACAATAATCCCGGAGAATAATATTTTGAATATGTTGTGGAACTCTCTCTTCAAAAAACTTTCTACTAAAAATATATCCTTTAAGGTTCATTATTTTTTAAAAGGGTTAGAATAATTTAGGCCTATTTCTGTCATTGCTCTGGTTGTAATTGGTAAAAAAAATTCACCAATTTTCTTATCTTCATAAGGCGTAAAAATACTCTTAAATCTGCAATTCATAGACCATCTAGTTTCATTTTCTTTATTTATTACATTGCCATGTGGTATTGCTTGATTAAATAATAAAAAATTTCCATAGTTAATTTTGAGCCAGTTAACATTTTTTTTTGCAATGTTAAATATTTCATCACTGCTTTTAACATTTAACTTTTTTAAATTTTTTAAAAATAATTCTAATTTATTTTTCTTTAGTATATACATTGATTTCGTTTTGTAACAATTTACTAATGGTAACCACAAGTTAATCTCATAAGCTGAATCTCCAGACCATACATCTGAGTGAATTGGCAACAGAGATGTTTCATCATTAGGAAACTGTATACTTAAATTAATGTTTTTTTGCATCATTAGTTCATTTCCAGCCAAAATATATAAATTTTTTTTTGCTAGATTAAAATAATGGAAACGAATATTTCTATCTCTACTCATTGCTTTAATTATTGATAGTCTAAACTCATTAAGATTATCTTTTTCGACAAACTTATGAACATTATTAAGATCTATTTGTTTAGTATTTAAAATCTTACAAGAGGCTTCTTTGATAAAATTATGGATATAATTTAAAGACTGTTTGCTCTCAGTTTTTTTAATCAAATAACCTTGTTTTAAAAAACTTTTTATTAATTTATTTTCCCCTGTTTCTAAAAAATTCATTTTTTAATCTATCAATTCTTTTACTAAGCGATTTACAGTTAAATTATTTTTTTTAAATAATTCTACTTGAGATCCATAATTTTCCACAAATTTGTTTTCTAGTCCAATTAATTTTATCTTGTTGCAACAATCAGGCATTAATTTGTTTGTTAATTCTAATATTGAACTACCAAATCCACCACTAATAACGTTTTCCTCAACTGTTAGTATTTTATCAACTTTTTTAAAATAAGTTTTTAGCAGTTTTTCATCTAAAGGTTTTATTGTACCTAAATGTATCACGCCGCAACCTCCATGTTTATTCTTGTTAAATATTTTTGCAGCCTTCATTGCAATTTGGGTCATAACACCCGTACTTACAATTAACTTTTTTTTAGGTTTAATTTTTACGAGTCCTTTCCCGAAAATAATTTTGTCATTTTTCGAATTTATAATTTCATCTCCACCTCTTGCTATTCTAACATATAATGGTCCTTTAAAATTAACAGTTTGATAAATCAATTTTTTCATCTCTATCGAGTCGCTGGGCGCGATTATTGACATGTTTGGAAGAGCTCTCATAATCGAAATATCTTCAATGGCTTGATGAGTAGGCCCTAATGGTGCGTAAACTAAACCACCACCATTTCCAATCAATTTAACAGGTAGATTATGCATACATAAGTCCACAGCAACTTGCTCGTAACATCTTCTTGTAATAAATGTTGAGATTGTATTAACATAAGGCTTAAATCCTTCCATGGCTAAGCCAGCAGACAATCCTATAATAGATTGTTCAGAAACTCCTTCCATAAAATATCTTTTTGGAATATTTAATTTGAAATCATTTAAGACACCTGGTCCTAGATCTGAACCAATAAAGACAATTTTTTTATCTTTTTTTGCGCACATGTAGATGGAGTCTAAACAAGTTTTTCTCATAAATAATTAAACTAGAAATTTTTTTATTTCCTTTTTTTCATTTTCAGTGAAGCTATTTTTATGGTGCCAAAAAGGATTATTTTCTGCAAACGGAAATCCTTTCCCCTTTACCGTATGACATATGGTAATGGAGGGTTTTAGTATTTTGTTTTTTTTATAAAACTTCAGTAGGTTTTTTTTTAATTTTTTAATATCATGTCCATCTACTTCTGATACATTAAATCCAAAACTCTTCCATTTATCAAGTAAAGGTTCAAGATTTAATACTTCTTTTGTAAACCCATATGATTGGATTTTATTATAGTCTAATATGATTTTCAAATTAGATAGTTTATGCTTAGAGGCAGAGAGAGCTGCCTCCCAAATTGATCCTTCGTTAATTTCACCATCCCCAAGAATAACAAAAATTTTGTGTTTTTGTTTTCTTATTTTCGCTGCAATTGCCATTCCAACACCTATTGATAATCCATGACCCAAGGCACCTGTTGATGCTTCGACTCCATTTACTTTGTTTGCCTCAGGATGACCTCCAAGTTTTGAATTAATTTTTGAAACACTGTCTAATTGCTTCAGTTTGATAAAACCTTTATCAGCCAAAATTGAATATAAGGCTAAACATCCGTGTCCTTTGCTTAATATAACTCTATCTCTGTTATTCATTTTTGGTTTTTTTGGATTAAATTTTATTACATCATCATAAAGAACTCTAAATATTTCTACTAAAGACATCGCTGATCCCATGTGTCCTCTGTTGCTACCTAAAAGACATCTAACTATTAAACTTCTTAAATATTTAGATCTTTTATCAAGAGTTACCTTCATATTTATAAATTTTCTCCAGCAAATTTATTTAAAAGATAAATAATTTTATTTATTTCGTTTTTTTTTATATTTTGGTGAATTGGAATAGTTAAAATTCTTTTTGCATGGTTTTCTGTCATAGGAAATGACCCTAGCCTGTGACCTAGAAACTTTGCAGCTGGCTGTAAATGAATAGGTATTGGATAATGGATGGCTGTGCCTATTCCATTTATCTTTAAATATTTTATTAATTTTTCTCTATTTTTACATTTAATTACAAAAGTATGGTAGGTATTAAATTGATTTTTATTTTCGTAGGGCAATTCGTAAAAATTTTTATTAAGGTGTTGTAAATATAATTTTGCATTTACTCTTCTTTGAGCGATTACATTTTTTAAATTTTTCATTCTAAAGTTTAGTATAGCGGCCTGAATAGTGTCCATTCTTGAAATAAATCCAAAATTCTTTACTATATTTCTATCTTCAAGACCATGATTTCTCATTTTTTTTGCTTTTAAATAATAATTTTTGTTATTTGTTGTCAAAAATCCACCATCCCCACAAGCATTTAAATTTTTAAGTGGGTGTGTAGAAAAACAACCTATTTCACCAAAACTCCCTGACATTTTTCCTCTAAATTTTGAACCAATAGACTGAGCAGCGTCCTCTATAATTGGAATACCGTATTTTTTTGAAATCGAGAGTATTTCGTCCATATTACAAACTTTTCCAGTAAGATGTACAGGCATAATAGCCTTTGTTTTTTTTGTAATTGCTTTTTTAATTAAATTTGGATTTATATTTTGGTCATCTAAAACATCAACAAATATTGGCTTAGCTCCAATATGCCATATAGATGTAGTTGAGGAAATGAAAGAGTTAGGAGGTGTAATTACTTCATCATTTTTTTTTACACCTAGCAATATAAGGCCAATCGTTAAAGCATCTGTTCCAGAATTAAATGCTACAGCATATCTAGTTCTACACAATCGTGCTACATTTTTTTCAAACTTCTCAATTTCATCTCCACCAACAAAATCTCCTTTTGAAAATACATTATTAATAATAGGGATTAATTTTTTTTTTTCCTCTTTCCATGATGCTGATAAATTTACATAAGGTATTTTCATTTTTTAGAATAAAATTTTTCAACAGTTTTAATTATAAAATTTAATCTATTTTTATCCAAATGCTGATCACATGGAAAAGTGATAATTTTTTTTGTATGTTCATATGTTACGGGGAAATCCTCTTTTTTGTGCTTTAGGTATTTAAGACTATTTTGTAAAAACATAGGTTTTGGGTAATGAATCTTGGCTTCTATTCCTTTTTTTAAACAGTAATTTAATAGTTGATCTCTTTTTTTGCAAAAACAATATAAAGATGAAATACAATCTTATTATTTTTTATTCTTGGGGGAATAACGACACCTGGGATTTTTTTTAATCCATTATCTAAGTATTTTGCATTTTTAATTCGTTGAGATGCAATTTGTCTCGCTTTTGGAAGTATCCAATTACCCACTACAGCTTGAAATGTATCCAGTCTTGAATTAAATCCATTAATTTCTACAGTATCTCTATCCTTTAGCCCGTGGTTTCTTAACAAAAGTAATTTTTTATAAATACTTTTGTTATTTAAAGTAATTATTCCACCATCTGACCATACATTAATATTTTTTAATGGGTGGAGCGAAAAGGCACCTGCTATACCCCACGTACCTGCTTTTTTTTTATTGTATTCTCCTAAAATTGATTGGCAGGCGTCCTCTATTATTGGGATTTTATGTTTTTTTGATATTTTCATCAATTCTGGCATATTTGTCATATAACCTGTAAAGTGAACTGGAATAATTGCTTTAGTTTTTTTTGTAATTTTTTTTTCTAATATCTTTGTATTAATACAAAATGTATCATCACAATCCACAAAAACAGGCTTAGCACCAACCTCTGTTATTGCACCAACAGTAGCAACAAAAGTGTTAGCAGCAGTTATCACCTCATCACCATATTTTATACCTATTGCTTTTAAAGATAGTTTAATTGCATCTGTACCAGAATTTACTCCAACAGCATATTTAGAGCCAATCAAATTAGCAAATTTTTTTTCAAATTTTAATAATTCTTTACCCAGAGTGAAATCACCAGTTTTAACAAACTTTTTTAATGAGTTCCATAATTCTGGACAATCACCAAATTGATCTTTTAAATATGAATATCTTACTTTCATTTTAAGTTTATAGATTTCATTCTTTTAATATTAAAATACATCTCATTATTCAATGGATCTTTTAATTTATTTCTTTCAAAAGCTTTTCGAAGTTCTATAACTGCATTTTCAATTGTAAAATTAGTTTTAAAGCCAATCTTATTTGTGACTTTATCTGATGAAATATGATAAGATCTATTATCGTCGGATTTAACATATTTGATTGATACTTTTTTTTTTATATTCTCTGAAACAATATTAGCCAATTTTTCAACAGAATAATTTTCAAATCCTACATTGAAAATTTCACTTTTTACATTTTCTTTTTTAGACTTAATTATATCTAAATACACACTACACATATCTTTTATATTAATGTTTGGCCTTAATTGAGCTCCTCCGAAGACTAAAATTTCCCCTTTGTTAAAAGCTAGATTTGTAAGAATATTTACAACCAAATCTAATCTCTGTCTTTTTGAATATCCGCACACAGTAGCAGGTCTGACTATTGTCCCAAGAAAATTGTCATCACTGTATTTTAATAATATTTCCTCACATTTAGCTTTAAATTTTGAATAGTCAGTGATTGGTTCGAGAGAACAATTTTCATCAACATTTCTATCGTTCTTTATTCCATATACGCTTGAAGACGATGCATAAATAAATCTCTTAACTCCGTTTTCTTTGCTTGCTTTCACAAGTGGCTCAAATGGGTCAAAATTTATTGATTTTCCTAACTCTGGATCTAAATCAAAACTAGGATCATTTGATATACAGGCAAGATGGATTACATAATCTTGACCTTCAGTAACTTTTTTTAAAAGCTGCTTATTTCTAACGTCTCCTTTTATTTTAATTAAATTCTCATGATTAATTAAATTATCTCCATAAATAAATAAATCATAAACAGTTACTTTGTATTTATTAATAAGTATATCAATCAATTCAGTACCAACGTAACCTGCTCCACCAACTATAAGAATTTTTTCCATATTTTACTTAAGCATATATTTTAGTGTTCTAAGTATTGAACTTTTATCAACGATAGTTTTGTTACCAATAGATTTAACAGTTGTGGCAGCTGCCAGTGAACCCATTAATAAAGCAAGGTTATAGTTGAATTTAGAAAAAATTGCAAATGAGCTTATAGATAAAATGGAGTCACCAGCTCCAATTTTATCAACTGAATAATCTGAAAAAGCTGGACAAGTAATTACTGATGAATTTTTTTTATTAAATAATTTTGCACCTTTTTGTCCTGAGGTCACTATAAGAGTATCAAATTTTCTTTCTTTCATTATTTTGTTTGCTAAAAAATTTACATTATTAGATTGATCCTTTAAGTGTTGTCTTAACTCAGTTTCATTTATAATTATAGAATTAATTTTTGAGTATTTTGTAATATTAGTAAAACCTTTGCTTGATGAATTAATTTGTGCATTTAAAGATTTAAAAATACTGGATGAATTAATAATATTTAATAGTTCTCCATTTAAAAATCCATGTCCGTAGTCAGAAATAATTAATAAATCTGATTTAGAAATTATATTTTTTACTTTATCAATAAATCCTTTATTAAATTTAAAATCTGCTTGTTCTGAAATGTCATAAGCACCAAATAATTTATAATTTGATGAAATATCAATAAATCTTGATTTAGAAATTGTTTTAAAGTTGTTATTTGGTTTATAAAATACAGTACGTATATTCTTTTGTATTTGTTTTTTAATTAAATTTTTATATTTTTTTTCAAAGCCAAATGGTGAAATTAAATTTATTCTATCAACAAAACTAGAGAGATTTCTTGCTATAGCTGCTGAACCGCCAATGATTGTCTCACTATTTTTATTTGACATAACTAAATGAGGCTCTTTGCCTGATTTACCTACTACATCTCCAAAATTATATATATCAAAAATTAATTCTCCAATGACCGTTACGTTAATCTTCTTTTTAGAATTAAGCTCTTTTTCGAATTTTTTATAATTGAATTTTTTTTTTACTAAATTTAAAAATTTTTCTTGATCATCAGAATATAAAAAATTATTTTGATTAATTATTCGCGATGAACTAAATGCCTCTTCATTAGTATACTTAATTTTTCCACCGAACCTCTCGACAAGCTTTTTCTCCAAAACTATTTTTTTTGTATCATCTAATTTATTATCTTTATAATCTACACCTTTTATATAAAAATTTGGTTTTATTAATTTGATAATATCAGTTGATGAAGCCTCGTCACTTAAAACAACTGCATCTATTAATTCAAAATTTGATAAGTGAAATAATCTTTGTTTTTCATTAAATAAAGTACCTTTAATAGATTTTTTTATAAATCGATCTTTTGTTATGGAAACTACTAAAAAATCTCCAAAATTTTTAGCTGATTTAAAATGATTTATATGTCCGAGATGCACTACATCAAATACACCATGACATAGAACGATTTTTTTTTTTTTATTTTTTAATTTCAAAATTTTATCAAGTAATTTTTTTTTTGAATAAATTTTCCTCATATTTATTTTAAGTATTTGAACCAACTTCTTGTTGCAAGTTTAATATTTTTTGGGGTCCACAAGGGTGCCTTTTCCCAATAATCTATTTCATTAAGTAAAAATTTAATACCTTGCTCAATTTTAACTTTTGGATACCAATTTAACCTTTTTTTGATTTTATTTATAGATGCAAAAGTTATATTTGGTTCACCAGGTCTTTTAGGTATTCTAACTCTGTCTCCTTTTAATAATGAAACAATTTTGTTTACAGAAACCGTATTACCAGACCCAACATTAAATATTTCATTTTCAACATTTGATATAGCTGATAGAAAAAAAGCTTTTGTAACATCTGTTACATATGTGAAATCTCTTTTTTGTTTTCCTGAACCAACAACTGTAAATGGAAATTTTTTTAATTTCTGAGTTAAAAATATACCAAACATTGCCCCATAGGTGCCTGATGTTCTAGATCTAGTTCCATAAACATTGAAAAGTCTCAAAGATATAAATTTTAAATTATATATCTTTGACCAATAAATTATCATTTCTTCAGCTAAATATTTTGTAACCGCATATGGATATCGTGTGTCAATTTTTTCATTTTCTGTTGTTGGATATTTTTTCGGAATGCCATAACACGATGATGATGCGGCATAAATAATTTTTTTTATTTTAAATCTTTTTGCTGCCTCTAATACATGCAATGTTCCAGTTATATTTGACTCAAAATATTTTTTTGGGTTTTCAATGCTAGGAACAATATCTGCTAGTGCTGCCAAGTGAAATATATATTTTGCATTTTTAAATTCTTTTTGCCACTTTCCTTCCTTAGATATATCGGCTTTAATAAATCTTATCTTTCTTTTGATATGGTTTACATTTGAAAGTCTTCCTGTCGACAAATTATCAATTACAATAATTTTGTATTTTTTTTCTACAAGCAAATCGCATAGATGACTACCTATAAAACCCGCGCCTCCTAAAACTATAACTTTAATCATTTTTTTGTTTCAATGTAATTTTATTTATCTCATTTTGAAAAATTTTCCCAAAAAAAATTGAACCAGAGACAGAAATATGGCCATTATCAAAAAAAACTTTTTCACCATTATCGGTCAATGAGTGGCATTTTTTTTTATCTTGATCACAAATTAAACTAAAAACATCAAAATATAGTATTTTATTATCGTTTGTAAAAGATAATAAAGCTTTATTTACATTTCTAACATCGTTATCTATTAAATCAAAATATTTTTTATCGAATAAATTTTTTAGATACTCGTCATTTGAATTTTCAATGATCTTTTCTCCCTTTTCATCAATATATAAATCTATTTCTGTAAATAGCCAAATATTTTTTAACGGTTTTTTAAATAAAAATTCTGGTTGCTTTGAAACTATTATAAATTTTTTTTCAGGATAAATAGATTGTAGTTTTAAAATATTGTTCAAGTTTTCAATTTCTTTTTTCTCCCAAGTGGAAACAAAAAAAACTATTTCAGAATTTAAAAAGTTCAATATATTATTTTTGTAATCAATATTTTTTAATTGATATTCTTTAGAATTATTGCAAGCATCGACAATCCCTTTGGTCAAAATAGTATTGAGTAAACAATCTACATTTTTTATGTCAAACATTCTAATATCAATGTTTTTATATAAATTATTATTAAGTTTTATAAAATTATAAAAGCCTCTCCCGTAGCTGTTTCCTACAACAATTAATTTAGTTTTATCATTCTTAAATAAACTAGATTTATCGTTAGCTATACTTTCTCTAAATTCTCTGAAAAGTATTTCGTTATCTTTTTGAATATTTTTTACAAGAGATTTTTGACTAAAACCATTTTTATGATAAATCAAAAAAGATGAGCTAATTAAAAATGAATAAAAAGTGATAATCAAAATAATTACCTGTTTAAAATTGACTTTTTTTTTATCTCTTATTGGATTTTCGATATATTTGTATGTTAATGTTGCAGAGAGAAATGATAAAAAGATTGAAAAAAATACATTAAAGACTTTACTTTCATTTATAAAAATTTCATTTACATAATAAATTATAACAAAATGCCATAGATAAAGTGAGTATGATATATTGCCGATAAAACCTAAAAATTTATTTTTTAAAATTTTTATGAAAAATTTTGAATAGTTGGAGTAATAAATTATTAAACTTAATGCAAACACGGGAATTAAAGTTATATAACTTGGATGCAAAACATTTTTATTCATGAAAATGGCTGAAAAAAAAATAATTAAGATTGCGACAAATAAAGTTAATTCTGAAAAAATTACGTTTCTCCTAGGATTTTCATAATTGTATTTTTTTTCAAAAATAAAAGTTAAAGCCCCTAAAATTAACTGCCAGCTTCTTGTATGCAGATTGTAGAATGCAATTGAACTATATCCGTTAAAAACAAGATAATTTGAAAGGGAAAATGAAAAAATACCAATTAAAATTAGTGTAGGTGTCATGAATTTTAAATAGTTTTTTTTAGCAAAAACTAAAAAAAACAAGAAAAATAAAGGATAAAAAATATAAAATTGCTCTTCAACTGATAAGCTCCAGGTGTGTAAAAGAGAAGTTTCAGAACCTTCGAAAAAATAATTATAAGAATAAGTAAAAAAAATATTAGAAACAAAAAATAATGTAGATATTAATGACTTTGCGAAATCAATTAATTTTGATGGCATCAAAATAAAATATGAAACAATCAAAGTTGAAGAACTTACGATTAGGTAAGCTGGTAGGATTCTACGAATTCTTCTTTCATAAAATTTTTTTAATGAAAATGTATTATTTTCTATTTCATTTAAAATTATTTTGGTAATTATGTATCCTGAAATGACAAAGAAAATATCTACACCTATAAAGCCGCCCTTAAATAAAGGAATATCTAAGTGATAAATTAAGACAAGCAATACAGCAATACCTCTGAGACCTTGTATTTCTGGTCTAAAAAATGAGGAACGATTACTAAACATCTTATATTGACTTTAAATTTTTAATTTAAGAATGTAACCTTAAAAAAAAGGAACTTAAACTTAATTTAAAAATGTAATATACATAGTATTTTATTTTTTAACATAAATATGCAATTTAACATATGATATATTTGGGTATAAACGTAAGCCACGGAGCTAGTGCTGCACTAATGATGGATGGAAAGATTATTATGGCTTTTCAAGAAGAAAGGTTCAATAAAATAAAAAACTTTGTGGGTTATCCAAAAAAATCTATTGATGAATGTATTAAATTTATTGATCAAAATAATTTAGAGATTGATAAAGCCGCTTTTAGTACTATTAACAATCCAACATTTCCTTTTAAATACCCTCTAGATAACTATTTGGATATTGATGAATGGTTATCATATTATTTAGATGATTTTTATATTAAAAACTCAAAAATAACAAAAATCAAAAAAATTATAAAAAATAAAAAAAAATCTAAAAAGATAGAGCAATATTTAAATTACAATAAAATTAAAGAAAAAGATTACTTTAGCAATTATTCTGTATTCAGAAATTTACAAAAATCATTCTTAGAAAAACAAGCTAAAGGTCTAATCAAAAAAATTTTGTTTGTTGACCACCACACCTGTCACGCATATTATTCTGCTTTTGCACCAAATATTAAAGACAACAAAACAGCTATAATTACTCTTGACAGTGAAGGTGATGGATTAAACCAAACTTTTTGGATATTTGACAAAAAAAAAAATTCATTGAAAAAAATTAATGAAAGTTCGGAATGTGATCTTGCAAGAATTTATAGATTTGTAACATTAATTTTAAAAATGAAACCTAATGAGCATGAATACAAGGTAATGGGTTTAGCTCCGTATGCGAAAAACGAGTATTTATTAGGTGTTTATAACAATATATTTAAAAATATTCTTAAAGTGAAAAACTGTAAAATTCTACACAAGAACAGACCAAAAAATCTTTTTAGATATTTATATCAAAAAACTAGAGGATATAGATTTGACAATATTGCTGGGGCTACTCAAATATTGGTAGAAAAAATATCGAGTGAATTATTTTTTCAAATTTTCAAAAAGTATAAACTAAAATCTTTTTCTATTAGTGGTGGTGTTAGTATGAATATTAAAATGAATAAAAATTTAGCAATGTTACCTTTTGTAAAAAAAATATATGTTGCTCCCACGGGTACTGATGAGTCTCTTGCGCTGGGCGCATGTTATTATTTGAATAAGAATAATAATTCAAATAAGCCAATAGAGAACATATATCTTGGTCGAGCTATATCCTCATTTAAAGTCTCCAGCACCTCAATTACAAAAAAATTGAGTGATAAAAAGAAATATCTTATTAAAAATAAAGTCTCTCATAAACATATTGCTAAACTACTTAAAAGAGGAGAAATAATTGCAGTTGCACGTGATAAAGAGGAATTTGGGGCTAGGGCACTTGGTAACAGGAGCATAATTGCAAATCCCTCTGTTAATGGAATTGTTCAAAAAATTAATGAGCAAATTAAAAATAGAGATTTTTGGATGCCATTTGCGATAACTATTTTAAATGAAAAACACAAAAATTACATATTTAATAACAAATCTTTAGATTGTGAATTTATGACTATTGGATTTGATACAAAATTAAAAAATTATGAAAGAATTAAAAATGGGACTCATCCATACGATAAAACGGTCAGACCTCAAATATTGAAAAAAAAATTTAATGAAAAATATCATTCTATAATTAATGAATTTTACAAAATTTCTGATATTCCTGCATTGTTAAATACTAGCCTAAATCTTCATGGTCTACCCATTTCATCAACAATTGACGATATACTTCTTACGTTTACGAGAAGTGGATTAAAATTTCTTTATTTAGACGACAGAATATTAATTGAAAAAAAATAGATAAATGGTTATTTGGATAGTTGGTAAATCTGGAGTTGGTAAAACTTTTTTTAGTAGACTTTTGTATAACAAATTGAAAGAGAAAGTTAAAAAAGTAGCTTGGATAGATGGTGATAAATTTAGAAACAAATTTTCAAAAGATTTAGGATATTCTTTAAATGATAGAAGAAAAAATTCAAAGAGAATACAAAAATTTTGCAAACAATTAGAGAAAAAAAATAAAATAGTAATTTGCTCAGTTTTGTCAATTTTTAAGAATCACCAAAAAGAAAATAAAAAATTATATAAAAACTATTTTCAAATATATATTAAAGCAAATCAAAAACTACTGGAAAAAAGAAATAGCAAAAAAATTTATAATTTAAAAAAAAATGTAGTTGGAAAAGATATTAATTTCCCTTATCCATATAAATCAAATATAATATTAAAAAATAATTTTGATAAGTCTTTTTTAAAAAATCTAAACATTATTGTAAACAAAATCTATAAGAATTTTAAAAATAGTCTATAAATAAAATTAGTGAAAAACTTAAGTATAATTAAGATATTAAAAAAATTAAGAAAAAATAAATATCAAAATACATTAATATCATTAAATGAAGCTAAAAAAATTAAAATAATAAAAAAGAAAATTTTTTTATTATTTAAAAAAAATAAAAAAAACGATATTTTGTATAATGTAAAAATAGACAACGACTTTACATATAATTCCCTAAAAAAAATTTATTTTAAAAAAAAATTAAATTCTGTGGATAAAAAATTCATTGAAAAGATTTATCATAAATATAATTATAATCTCAAGTTGAGAACTAAATATAACAAAAATTTTAAGTCTATATCAAATCACGAAACAAATATTAAAAGCTATATATATTTAGGATTAATTATTAAACCTAATAAAAAAATAAATTTCTTACAAATTCTAAATATGATTTTAAAAATATCTGATCAGATAATAATTAATTTAAAAAAAATAAAATCGTATCACGAGAAAAAAGTGGTTTCAGATCTTTTATTTAAGGAAAAATTATATTTAAGTAAAATCAGGGATATTAATGGAAAAATTTAGTTTATTATTATCATCTAGAAAGAGATCTTTGAATTATTTAGTTATGTTGGTTAAAAATAATTTGAAACCTGATTTTGTAATTTTATATTCAAAAGAAAAGAACAAAAAAATTCTAAAAATATTAAATGTTAATAAAATTAGGTATGTTTATTTAAGAACAAACCAAATAAATGCTTCAATTGTTGAAAGAGAAATTATTAAGACTAAAAATAAGATATTTATTTTTTCAGGTTACGGAGCGCAAATAATTAAATCTAAAAAAATCTTAAATAAAATTATTTTGCATGCCCACCCGGGTTCACTCTATGATTTTAAAGGATCTACTACAATGTATTACAGTTTACTTCTTAAAAAAAAAATTACTTGCAGTATCTTACGTTTAAATAAAAAAATTGATTCGGGAGTAATCTATTTTAGGCAAAAATTCATATTACCTAAAAATATCAAAATTAAAAAATTTGAAAATGATTTCGATAATAATGTAAGAATTTTAACGATAATTAAGTATTTAAAACTTTGCAAAGGTAAGAAAATAAAACCACTATTTAAAAAAAAATACAAAAAAACCCACAAAAGTACTTATTATATTTGCCATCCAATTTTAAGAGGATTGGCTTTTAATAAAAACTTTAGCTAAAAATTAATATCAAAAATCTTGTTGTAAACTTATTAAATAACTAAAAATTTTTTTCAGTGCATAAATCAAGCCATTTGAGCTATTAGTACTGGTCAGCTGCACGCATTACTGCGCTTCCACATCCAGCCTATCAACGTGGT